>JGI24159J19872_10005420_pt1 | contig 16503 bp, 9 predicted proteins | sample Ectturendosymbi4_FD_19872 | JGI IMG/M metagenome (IMG submission 19872) | reverse complement strand
TGTGCGTTCTCATGTGTCTGGTCAAGGTGCCCGTCCGGGAAAATGATTTTCCACACTCCTGGCAACAATAAGGTTTTTCTCCAGTGTGTGTTCTCATGTGTACGGTCAAGCTGCCTGCCAGGGGAAATCTTTTTCCACACTTCTGGCAGCAATAAGGTTTTTCTCCAGTATGTGTTCTCATGTGTTTGGTCAAGTTGCCCACTTGGGAAAACCTTTTTCCACACTTCTGGCAACAATAGGGTTTTTCTCCAGTGTGTGTTCTCATGTGTACGGTCAAGTTGCCCGCTAGGGAAAATGATTTTCCACACTTCTGGCAGCAATAAGGTTTTTCTCCAGTATGTGTTCTCATGTGTCTGGTCAAGTTGCACACTTGGGAAAATCTTTTTCCACACCTCTGGCAGCAATAAGGTTTTACTCCAGTATGTGTTCTCATGTGTCTGGTCAAGGTGCCCGTCCGGGAAAACCTTTTTCCACACTCCTGGCACCGATAAGGTTTTTCTCCAGTGTGTGTTCTCATGTGTCTGGTTAACATGCGTGAATTTAAAAATCCGTTTTTACGCTCTTGGCAAAAAAAGCTTTTTTTCACAGTGGGTGGTTTTATGTCCTTGGAAAAACTATCTACACCCACTTTCACACCTGACCCTTCTTCAGTGTAACTTCCAAAACAATCAGTTTGCAAAGATGTTTTTTCAGATCGAATTCTTCCAAGAACTTGGAAATTTTTTGCACTCTTCAAAATTTTTCTTCTTTTTTGTAAACTGTTTTGAAACTTTTTGTTTTTTGTTTGCACCAACACACTGGAATTAAATGTTTCTGAACAACGTGTATCAAACATGCAGTACTGGACATTAATATTTCGACGCTTTCCTGTTTGAAATGACAGTGTTTTTAAAACATTCTTGTCGTGTGATGAGTTTGTGAGAACTGAAGTACTTCTTTCTTCCACTTGATTTTTCAAGCAAAAAGCCCCTTTGTTTCCTTCGACAGAACTTTGAAGTTTTTTCTTAATTTTACGATGATCCATTGCCTTCAAATTTTGTTTAACAACGAACGTGTTTTCCAAGTACGAAACGTTTGTGTGATATTTTCTTTCCATTGTAGAAACCAAAATTGATCTTCTACTTTCCTCCAAATCTTCGTCACCTGCTAGTTAAAAATATTATTAGCATGTGCCCTATACAAAACTGAATTTTTAATGGAATGATAGTATTTCTCATGAGTTATCAACAAAATATTCTTATGTAATAGTTGCTGTCGCATAAAAACAACCTATAAAAAAACCTTCCAGAGAAACGATTAAACGCAGAAAACAGGTCATCAAATATTTTATGGCCAGTCATGGGTTCAAAGCAAGAGTCTCCAAACTACTGTCCGCGCGCCAAAGACGGCCCGCGAGGCCGTTTTTTCAGTAATAAAAATGATACATTTTTGACAAATTTTGTTTGTTTGGTCGAATGTGACATCCCGAAACAATCACATTACGTAACATGTCCGATTCTCGAACTGTTGTGTAATAGCTTATGTGGCCCTCTGACAAAAAGTTTGGAGATTTCTGGTCCAAGGCATTGCGTAGCAGGTTATTTGCACTACTAAGATACGAGCAAACAAGTTTCCCGAGAGAAAACGTAAGTTTTTTCCAGTTGGACCTTGGACTTGTGCATCCTAAATCATTTTGAATAGAGCTAATATTTTGCACTGAAATGCACTTATTATGAATGTTTTAAATCTTATTTCAGTTTTTATTGAAAAGTTTTACTGGTTGTATTCATTCTGCTCACTGTATTTAGAATCTACAGGTACCATCCTTCAAATGTTTGAAATGCAATATTCAACTTTCTGAGGTCATGATCAGAAAAATTAAAAATTGTTCTTACTTATAAACGTAAGATGCATACAAAACCGGTTATCACACTTAACTATGCAAAGAAACCCAAGGTCAATTCCGTCTATTACCACTCAAAACAGATTCGTATTTTGCCACTGCTAAGTTTACAACACAAAATTTCCTAGAAAACACAAAAAACGACATTTCACGTAAGTTCTCTTATTCAAAGGAATGTGTTCCTAGTTCCTCCCGGTAAAATCTCATGTGTGTCGTGTTTTGGTAGGGGGAGACAAACTTTTAATGTTTGGCCAACGCACAAGGTATTGCTTGGAGAGATGTGCACCAACACGTATTAAGGCTGTGCTGCACTGAAATAACACGATGAATATTAAGCCAGACAACCATATTTCGAAATGGTTGAGACACAGAATATCAACGATCGCACTACTACCATTTATCTCTGGGGCAGAGGGGAGAAATATTCCACGGGAAAAATTGAAGCAAGAGGTCAAAGTCCCTATGTCCATGGAAAAATTTCTGTCAGGGGCTTATTATGATGTACGCACATTGTGTTCTTGTGTAAAGTTGAATGACATTACTCACAAACTAACGAGATATATGAGACATCGTCAAGGTGGCACTGGTGGGGTGGAAAGTTTTTCGGAAATGACCACTGAAGAGTGTAAAAAATGATGGTATGGTGGCGATAATTCCTAACCCCAACATGGAGTTGTTTTTTGATTAAAGGCAGACTGTGATTGACCGCATGAGCTGGCCCAACGGGGCCAACCCTTCTATGTCTTTCTGCATAGCGTTAATGACATGCCCGCCATTTAGGTTAATGCTTAAACCAATTTCGCATGAAGCATTTACATGAAAATGTTTCAAAACATTATGGACAATGCAGTCAAGAATGCCACGGGAAAAGATCTGCTTGTTGTAGAGGATTGGAATGCTACAATTGGCCACGACGCATATAAACAAACAGGAACATCAGGACGTTTCTAGCATACAAGACGTCACTTATCGAGGACTACAGCTACTGAAATTTGTTGCAAAAGGCTATCTCATCTAAGGGAATGAGCGTTAGCTTCGCAAAACAACAGTTTGAAGCCATCAAAAACGGGAGCAAATATTGGAAGCTGGCGTCAACACACCCACGACAAAGTAAAAAACATATTTCACTCATCGGAAACTGAAGTTCTGGGTAAAAGCACAACAATGGGAAAACCTTGGGTCTCCAAACGTTTGAGATTCATGTTACATATATAAAGAACTAAAGACGATGGAAAAACAGCAACCCAATAGCCGAAAAACCTGCAAATTCCGAGAGCAAATCAAGCTCTTGAAACCAAAAAATGCAACCACACTAATGGCAAGGAAATAGCGAAGGCAAAAAAACAGTGATCAATAGACTGATTGAAAACTTAGAGTGTTTCGAATGAGAGCAAGTGACATCAATGCCGTTTTCATCATCTTGAATTTTCTACAAATCTTTACCCAAGTAGATTCAGTGTGATTGAAGACAATCTACTGAAATTTCTTACCAGTGCAACATGCATTGTTCAGGTGAAATGTCCTCCCCCCGAACTGTTGATCAATAGCTTATGTGGCGCTCTCCCAAAATTTTGGAGACGTATGATTTGGATAGACAGTCACAGCTGAGTCGACAAGGGTGTCATCGTTGGGAACAGCAGAACTTACCCTTTGGTTTTTGCGAACGATTTGGTACTGCTAGAAACTTCTAATCAGGGCCTAAATACACCTGATCGGTTTTAGCTGCGTGCATCCCAGCAGGAACGAATGTCTCTCAAGACGCCCAAAGCAGTGTATTCTGCACGTGAGTGGCAATACACTGCAGCAGGTGATGTTGAAGTGCCCCAGTACCGTGTGGTGGTATTCACAAGCTCGGAAGTTGGAACAAAGAGATGGATACACGGATTCCGAAAGCAAACGCATTTCTGCGTGAGCTTTGTTGCTCTGTGGTGAAAACGGGGATTTTCAAAGATCGCAAAGCTTTCAGTTATTAAATCGGTCTTTGTTTCGATCATCATCTGTAGTTATGAGCCTCGAGTAACGACAGAAATAACACTTTCCCAAGAACAAGCGGGAGAGATGGGAGTTTTGTGAAGAGTTCAGGGTGTGACACTTAGTGACAAAGTGTACAGGTTTGAAATCCGTAAAGCTCAGAATGTCAAGCCACTTCTCCGAATCAGAGCCGTCGCCAGAAAGTTTTCAATAGGTGGGTAAAGCAGCTGAGAGGTCGTCGAAAGACCAGGTGGTGTGACTATATCTCCGACCTTGCTTGGCCCTGTCTTGGTGTGGACCAAGAGGGACTTTCTGAGATTGCTGTTGATCGTGAGATATTTCAGGTCCACCTAGGGTTGCTGCCCCCGCGACCTTCCCTGAAGGAAAAACGGGGACGAAAATGAATGAGTATGGACACTGAAACTTTATAAGCATAAAATTGTCTTTAGTTTTTTGGCCAGAAGTAGTTAATGTTGTGTTCAAATAATTAGGCATATTTTAACGGAAAGTCGCATTTTTATGAAAATCATTTAAAGGATCAGACAAAAGAGAAAATCGTGTTGACACCCTAAAACTCCACCACGACACCCTTCGAAAAACCTTTAAAAAAACACTGGAATAGATGTTCGTCAGCAAAGAACTTGCGGTTATATGGCTAAAATGCATTGAACGTGCTCCATTAGCTCATGGAATCTAACAATGCGATTTTGCAATATGTCACGCCGTCAACGGGGGCAGCGCAGCTCATTGAAGTACTGCGTGGTAACACGGTGCGCCTCAACAAACAACAATACTCAAATCTATCACAGGCCCGCACCCACGAGGAGCATTCAATTGCAGTGCTTCCAGATTCATTTTTTGCCTCACCAAATTTCGTTGTGCCCAGAAAATTTTTTTCTAAACAATAATAAAAACAAAAATATTTCCCCCTAAACTGTTTTTTCTTCCAATCTTTGAAACCTGGCTATGGGCTTGTTATAATACTGAAACTTTGGTGAAATATCAGCTATCTGCAGCTTGGGGGAATGAATCAATGACTTTTCTCGGTCATAATAATTTTTGTTCAATGGTTCACAATTTACGGTCCAAAATTTGAAGAGACGATGGCACATTGTAGTCCAACAGCATAGCAAAACAATTGTTCACTTTTTCACATAAAAGCACCAAATTTGCTGTACAAGTTAACTGAAGGATTATAGACAATTCAGGATATGGAGCCGCTCTAGATTTGGCCTTGGTTAGGTTTTGCGGGTATTTTCCCAATTTGGCTACATTTTCTACCCTTCAAGGCTCACAGCAGTTACAATCTAGGCTTTGGATTCTATCATCGGCCATTACTCCTGAACGGATTGGCCTACAGAGCCACTGAAAACATCCCTAGATGTGGACGACAGCAATGAATGCAATGACTCTGACAAAAATACAGTATACCTTTGCATTTCAAAGTTCTGAGAAAATCTATATTTGTTTATTTTCCGTACTGATTTTTTGGAAATTTTCAGAGAAAATAAAAAAACTCCTTCCCCACATCCCGCTTAGCCTTTCCGATCCGGTTTTTGAGTTTCGCCGACGTCTAAAGAACCCAATAGCACAAATTTCCAAGCAAAGAGTGTTCAGGCGATTTTCGGAGGGAAAATTTGAAGGTAAAGAAGGGCGGGTTGGGTTGACTGACTTCCAGATGACGTTCTGGCGTCCTGAGAAAAATTACAGCAGGTAATTACTTGGTTTGTCTTTCAAAATGATCTTGGAGCAAATCTGAAGCTTTGGATGCCTTGATTAGCCTACTAGGCCAAGGGGTTGGAGAGTTATGTCCAAAAATAGACCCCAAAACTAGCTCAGCCACCTACTGGATTTTTTCATTTTCTTAAAAAATAAAAGTTTCCTGTCAATATTTTGGCTTGAAATTTGGTGAGATGTTGTAAGTCACACAAAAACACCTATTCTGCAACTTTGAGACGGTTTCTGAGTGTTAACTGGCGGAGAAAAGTGGCTTGAATCGCAAAAAAACAAAATCCTTAAATATTGTCCCGTCTGACGCCCCACCAAAAAAATTCAAGTTTTTTGATTGTAATTGGAAAGCTATGGTCCTTACTGACACTTTTCATGAAGAACGTCTATTTCCAACGTTTTCGCTTTGAGCTCTATGGCTTTTTTAATGTAAGCAACTCAGTTGTCTTGGCAACATGAAAAACAGGTTTTCCCCCAGAACGACGTCACAATGACGTCGCAGGTGCGCGCGACCTACCTCAAAAGATGTGGTGCTGTTCTACGGATCCGACAATGTCTTCACTTACTCTCAAGCTCAATATTGATCACAACCCCAGTGCCACCACAGCAAAAGATTCGTTCCATGGAACAGGAATCTCTCTCTTGCAACACTCAATATGTGCAAATGGAGGCATGCAGCGTGGACTTGTCATCACTGACGGGCCGGCCGTGTCAAGGACTATCGACCATCTTCCGACATTCTACCCTGACGTTCCACCCGTTGCTTCCACTGTCAATGGTTCAACCTTACCGCCTACCTCCATTATATCTCAAACGGAACAGCTTTGTAGAACATAAGAAAGAAAACGCGTAGCTGGAGAACCTGAGAAGTGCACTTGGAGAACAAGATTTGACAACCGATCGAGCCTTTAAGAAGACATCATGGGCTGCTTATCACAGCAAGCAACCTTATGAAGCTATCATTACACAAACTGCCCTACTTCCTCTGTTCTACAAAAGTGCATATACAGTCGCAATGATCAGACATTAAATGGATGTCGTCAGAAAACCCACTGAGCATCGAAGCCAAGGCCAACATCCTGTACTCGATTTTGACCCGCCACTGTATGCTCTTGCAAAGCAGATACAGTGGAAGTGGCCCGAAACACATGGAGAAGGCAAACTGGTGGTGATATCTGGAGGTCTACATGTCGAGATGGCAGCACTCACGACAATAGGTGACTGGTTGAAGGGAAGTGGAGGGACGCAAGCACTCGCACAGGCTCAAATTGCTACTGCAGGAACCGCGGACTCTCCTTTCTTCGGGCCTCTCACGTCACACGCACAAGAAGGGCACACCAGATCACAGCGGCCGCCTTTTACATTCTTCAACAACGTGCATACGATCATCATAGAGTAAACAAGGAAGGTAATCAGCTTTCCAAGAACTTCCGAGACTAGTACCATGAAAAAGAGATAAGCTCTCCACAATTTTGGTTTTGGGCAACAGTCCTGAATATGGAGCTGTCTGTCCTAATGTACGTGCGATCTATAAGAGTAGCCGATTTGGCCATGTGCTTGCGTGGTCTCACCGAGATAGTTCCGTGGTTCTTCGCGCTACATCATACAAATTATGCCTGATGCTGCTACAGCAAAATGTCAAAGCGGTAGACTGCTACAGCAAAATGTCAAAGCGGTAGACTGACCATGGCTAATATGGTCAGCATCGAAAATAAAATTTGTTGCTGCTACCACAAACGTTTTAGCACTGGATGTCAGGGCTCATGTTGACAACCTTCCAGTTGTGGGCCCTGGTAACTGACAAAGTTGTAGTCAGGCGAATGTGAACAACCCGAGAGACAACTCGTATGAACCCCCACGAGAAAAAAACAGCCTTCGCAGCAGAGGATAGATGACGCCGTCCCGAAGCATCTACCTTTGTCAGGGCAGACACCAGTGGCGGTCGTACATGACGGCGTCACTCTACTGCAGCTGAATGTAGAGGGCCTAACAAAGATGAAGATTAATGTTCTTACTCACCTCGTGCAGGCTCACGCAGTGACTGCCATACGCCTGCAAAAGGCCCGCTACAAAGATAGATCCCACCTCAAGATCCCAGGACACACCCTTGCAGCCTGTACCGAAAGCGAACTGTACGGCACTGCAACCTTTGTGAAACACCATGCCAACTGAGGCGCAATCGCAGTGTGCCCTGAGAACTCGCAGCTAGAATGGACAGCTACGGAGATGGAAGGAGTCACCATCATTAATGTGTATAAACCTCCCTCAACTAAAATGGATACAATAGCCCTCCCATATTTTAGCCACCCCTGTATATACGCTGGCGATTTCAACTACCACAGGACTACATGGGGCTACCGTTCTACTAGCGCATCTGGAGAGGCACATGCAGACTGGGCCTCAGCTTCCAGATTGAACCTGTTGCATGACCCCAAGCAACCAGACAGTTTCCACACCCGCAGGTGGAACACCGGCACAAACCGTCCCTGACCTTGCATTTGTAAATCTGGCGCCAGGCCGTTACCACATCGCACCATCCTGGAGCCTTTTCCCAAGTCCCAGCATAGACCATTGGCGATACAGCCAATAAACCCTATCCAGCCCCTTACCACTAAACCAGTGTTAAGGTGGAACTTTCGAAAAGCTTGTTGGGAGCAGTTTACCAACCTGATTGAGTCAGTAGTTGACGCCCTACCAGACGCCTCCTCCAACCTGGACACAGCGTACTACACCTTCTGTCCACTGCTACACTCTTCCACACGGAAGTCTATCCCTCGTGGATGCTGTCGAGATATTCCCACTTGGGACAATGAATGCAACCAGCGCTACAATGTACAGTATTCCTGCTTGCTGAGAGTCGTGTAGATTCGGACTTCAAGGCGGTAGAGTTCACATCCTGCTTTGATAAAAAACGTCCAGAGCGATGGATCGAGTCGGTAGAAGGGATCTACTTCACTCACTTAATTAGAAAAACATGGAAAACTTTTAACCGCCTTACGGGGCACAGCGCACGTCTAAGGCAGCGCCCTGTCACTGCCAACACCATCACTCACCAGCTCCTGGCCAACGGCCGTTATGCTGGTGCAAGCAAGGCCCACTCTCTCAACGTGAAGTGACAGTGCAGTGCTCTGTGGAACTCCCCAGGGTTGATGGGCACCTAACATCACCTTTTACATCTGAGGAACTGGCCCATGCGATCAAACTGCTTGATGCTAAGTACGGGAAAGCTCAAGTGCCGGATAGCATTCCACCGGAGTTCCTTAACACGTTGGGTGTGATGCTGTGGCGTCGTGTCTAATACCTTGCAGTGCGAGTCATTGTTGCAAAGCAGTGTCGTGTCTGGTCGCAAATAAGTTGTGTATCGCGAGAAGCACTGTCTAGCTTTAAATTGGCTTGCGGTTTTCGATATATCTTGTGGCCATAATTTACAAACCAGTGGAGCTACGAAAAAAACTGAAACTTTATAAGAAATCTTATTTCGTACCACTTGCAATGATGTCATTTTTTATTTCTGCGACATCACGGTGACGTGGAATATCGCCATTTTCAACATTCAAACAATTAGTTTTTATACCTAGAAACGCATTCTATTTTACCTGATATGTCTAACTATCAACAATTTAGCAGCAGAAAACTAACTGCAAACCAACAACGTTGATTTCAATGTGAAACGTCTTCATCAGAGCATGTAATTGTGGTGAGAACTCAATTGTGTTGTGGCAAACTGCTCCTTTGCTTATCTCTTCATTCTCTTAGTTGTGCAAACCCGATTGACCAAGAAAAAAGGTTTGCAAGTACCTCAGACCAGTCACGAACAGTCTGCGTGATCAATTCGGTAGTAGATGAACGTTTCTGGTCGCACTTTTAAAGTGGATTTCATAACGTTGGATCACGAGGTGTCGCACAACGCGACACGTGCATCACAACGTGAAACGTCGCTGTGTCGCACCCAACCTGTTAAACACCGTTGTTGCAATTGCCTGTCATGGCTGCGTGAATTCTACTCCAGTTGTCTCAGTCCTGTTGCCATCCCGAAGATCTGGCGAAAAGCGACTGTCATTGCTGTCCCAAAGACAAACAAGCCAATGGTCGATCGTAAAAGCAACCGGCCAATTTCGCTCCTCTGTGTCCCGTACAAGTCACTCGAACGCCTCCTTCTGTTTTGACTTTAGCCTGTTGTCGATCCCCAGCTGCCGACCCAACAAGGTGGCTTTCGAAGAGGTCGCTCTACTGTCCAACAGGTTGTCAAACTGACTAGTGATATTGAAGAGAGCTATGAGGGAAGACGTGAGGTGGGTTGTGGACCTTACTGCGGCCTACGACACTGTCTGGCATCAGGGCTTGGCACTGAAGCTACTCCAGACCATCCCTGATCGACACCTGGTCTGCTTCATCATCGACATTATCGCAAACCGCAGTTTTATCCTTAAAACTAGCGATAGGCAATGCAGCCGCCTCTGACGTCTGAAGAACGGAGTGTCCCAAGGGTCAACGCTTGCACCTATGTTTTTTAAAATTTATATCAGTGACATTTCCGACACCGTGTCCATCCAATATGGCTATGCTGATGACCTGGCCCTCCTGTTTTCTCACAAGTGTTGGAATGAGGTGGAAGAAGTCCTTTCTTTGAATATGCAAAGAATTGCTGAGTACCTATCTGCATAGAGGCTTAGACTGTGCATCGCCAAAACTACATGCACTGTGTTCCACCTGAATAATAGGGAATCCAGCTGTAGTAAGCTTGCGATCACCGTCAACGGTACCACCATCCCCTACACCCAAAATCCAACTTACCTTGGAGTCAACGTAAGTTAGATTGCCAACTCAACTTCAAGCAACACTCGAAAGGCCTCTATGGCAAAGGTCCGTAATTGCCTCTTACGTCTCCTGGCTGGCTCAGCATGGGGTGCCCACGCCTCTGTCCTGCGAACTTCAGTGCTGGGCCTGGTCTGAGTGGGGCCCTGCAAAAGTGCTTACAATCGGGGCCAGCACTTGCTAAGGCCGGCCCTGTCAAAATGAATCCCGATTTGGGGATGAATTGAACTTGGATTAAACTTGCTTTATGATTTGAGTAAACGTAATTATAGTTCAAATTCTGGTTGTAACAAATCCTCCAATTTTGATTCTAATCCTATTTGTGACAGCTGAGTCAGCTCTAATTTTAATTCTAATATAGTTAAGAAAAGCTAAAAAATTCTAGTTGTCCAAGTTTGGCTGGGACATCTAAAAAACCTGTAAAACAGGTTGTGGCACCCCTCGTCAGTTTCATAATTTTCTATCCTGGTTCAAGGTTGATGGCCGAATTATTGGGTATTTGATAGGGTTACAATTTTGAAAGGAATAGCGGTCTGCTGGATAATGAACTCCACTGTGCAGGAGTGGTGGTCGTAACTGGAATCCATCATGGTTTGCCCAATTCCACAAAGAGCTGAGCATGACAGAAAAAGTGTAAACCCAGCTAAAATGAAAATATGCCTGGGTTTCCATAATCGTTTTCGCATCCAAGCAGACAACTGTTTGTTCTGCTGCAGTTCGTATTTTGGTGCCAAGAAAAAGCTAATTTTCCAACATCCTCACAGTCACTTCAGAGGTCATGCGCAGTGTAGTGGAGAAACCTTCCCAATGTTGTGCAGAAGTATTTATGCCTTTTTCTTCAAATTGGTAGTTAAATATGGAAATACGTGAAAAGATATTAAACAAGTGATTGAAATTAAACCCTTATTAGAGGCACTGAATGTATTTTAGGACAATATGCTTTTAGGCCTAACGTGAATCTGCCATGCAGTTATGAGATCGATTTTGATGAAAACCAGTAGAGCTAACGAGGTTATGAATACATTTCAGACATTGTCTTTTCATGATCTACATGTAGCCAAAACAGTGCCATACTCTAACGCGCAGTGTGCTTTAGGGCAGGGTTTCCAAAATTTTTTGTCAGAATTCAGAAAGCCACTTAAGCTATTACACAACAGTTCGAGGGCCAGACATCTTAACGTAATGTGATTGTTTTGGAATATGTTGTGTTCCACTAAATCAACAAGTTTTTCTAAATTTATCAACTTTTCATTATTGGCAAAATATCTTTGCTGATGAAAATGGCTTCAGCTTCATGGGTTGGATTTAGCTCCCAGGTCGTAGTAAAGCTTTTTCAAATGTGGTTAGTCTTTGAAAAATCACACAGTCTGATTAACAAAAATAGCCACTTTCCTGTCCTACACAAGGTAACCAGTAACCACTTTTGTGTGATACCCAACAATTGTGGCAGACAACCTTGGATATTTAAAGAAACGAACAATGTTTTGATGCACTGTATTTGACTGCCCCCCTAAACGCTTGTTCTGGATCCGCCACTGATGAAGAGAGAGAGATAGACTGAACATGTGAAAACAGTTGCAAAAACATAAATCATGAAATTTCAATGTTCAAATAATCAAACGTCTTTGACGTGAATTAGTATTTTATGTAAAATAGCCATTACTAAAAACAGCTGAAAAATAATATATCATTCCGAACACCGGCTCTCTTTGAAGGTGATCATAAAGCGTTTGTGATGTATAGTGTTACACGTTTCAAAGTACAACAATAGGTCAGCTGTAGTTTTTCATCATGTAAATAAAATTGAGATAAACCCACTCGCTTCTGTATATTCTAACCTGAAATTTCAGGAACAGCTTTAGGAATCTTGTCACTGTTTTCCACAGCTGCGGTGCTTGAAAGCGTAGAACTGAAAATGGTTCAAATGAACAAATCTTTAATGTACAGCAGTGTTTGTATTTCAGTAAACCCACAGTACATGATATATTTATTTTCAAAGTACGTAAACACCTAATTGCACTTTTCAAATAATTGGCAATAGTCTCAGGAGCTCCAACACACTTAATTGTTCATACGCTTCGCATTTTGTTTTACATATGTTGTACTGCTGTCAGTGACATCACTTCACAAACATTCTGTAGCAAATTAATTTTGCCATAATAGCTCAGGCAACCAAAAGAAATCATTTGAAAGGTATTTAACGCACTATGAAAAATTAGAAATGTGCATATTTTGCTTTCATACCTCATGAAATAACGTATGATTGTCAACATTTTACAAAACACACTTCTTGAAACGCGCATATTGCTTTCTAAAACTATCGACTTCTACTACTTCAAAACAGCATTTTCAATTTGTTTCATGCTTGAAATTAACAAATGGTGTTTCAAATCTGAACTTGCACAAAACAACTGACATCTAAAAATTCAATTTATCAGTAAAAAACTTTCTGTATACAACATACAGTGTAGTGATATGTGTTAAGTATTCATTTCAGTAAACTTACTTTGATACGTCATTTCTCGATTCTAAACAACAGTTTGAAAGTTTGTCAAAGTCTGAGCTGCTTTTCATTCCGAATTTAACTTCCTTGAACTCCACATCATAAATGTCCTGCAATAATAATGTAATCATTGGGCAAAATCTAAGATACGTTGCAAAAAACAAAGTTGAAAAAAGCAAATACAAACACTTGTAACGTAAGTTGTGAATATAGTTTCATACCAACGAAAGAAGGGGACAAGTAAGAAAAGTATGAGATTAACTTTGATGAAATATGAAAAATTAATGATTATATTGAGTTGCAGACCTCATTCCCAAAATAACACCAAATCTTTTTCAGTAAAACTGTAACTGACAAAATGCTTTCGTTTGTTTGGAATCCAAACACATTCTTACGTCTGATGCTGGTATATTGACTCGCTGTATTCCATCGAAACACTTCCATACCAGAATTATTTTCTGATTTGAATTGCTTTCTTCAAAGCACAAGGACATTTTCCTAAACGTTTGTTACTTTTCAACAACAATTGAAAAAGTAATGAGGTAGTTTAGAAAGTATTACTTGCTAATTTTCAATTTCACAACTACTCCTTAGAGATTGACAAATTAAGGAACTTACCAGGTACAAAACATTCACAAACAAACCCAAGGGTATAACAACTAACACTTTGGGAAGCTCTGACACCTATTCATAATTTTTTAAATATTACTTTAACGTTAAAATCCGTTGATAATCTTTTGAACTACTTGAATAGTCTTGTTTGATATACCATTTCCTGTATTGATTATATATTTGAAAAAACAACCAATAAAAGCAGTGCATTACATATGTTGATTAGCTGATGTGTGTTGATTTAATAAGCAACTATTTCCGCTATTTTAGCTATGTATATTTATGATAACCTAAATAGTAATTCACCAGATGTACATTAAACCTTAACCTCTATAACAATTTTCATGCAATCTCTATGGTTTTTGGATGCTTGTGCGCTTCACATTATCATGTCTGAACTGGGTATATTATACCCAAATTCATGTTTCAGGTACATTACATTATGATTTGAGTACATCATACCCAAATTGAATTAGGGTATAGGCTATACAAGAAGCTAATTCAGAATTGGGTAAATTACCTACTCCACTTAACACCTGACCTACTTTGTTGTGTTATGACAAACCATTCTTGCATTTTTGTGTTACTGTATTTGATTACCCTTGTGATATGGAACATGAATGTGAATGAAACACGCAGATAAATTATAAACATTGGGAAAATTCCAACAGCCTAAATCAATTTCAGTCAAATTATAGCAGCTGCATTCAAATTTGGAAAGTTAGAAACATTTTGGGGTTCACTTAACTGCAACTTGGGTAACGTGAAATTGTTTTGCTTTAGGCATGCATAAACAATTTTTGTGTTTGTAGTTGTCACTATAAAAAGTAGTAGATTAAGATGTTTCACAACTATGTGAGGTGTGCACAAGTAGTGCAAAAATACAATCGTGCACTGGCGCCACGCGAACAAAAATTTGGTTTGATTTCACTGATTTATTTTATTTATTGTTTCATGTGACTCAGCTGATAAACAGACACAATACAAAGAGCCATCGCACAATAAGTAAATTGTCAGTTCACATTAGAATAAATGAAAATACAATGACAAAATACTGATCAATTTAAGCATAGCAGACCATGGTGGTCATCTAGTCAACCAACCTTTTGAAAAGTGTTGAAAAGCAACAGTCAGAAATCATATATATAAGCATAGTTACAAAAACAAACAAACAAACTTATGACAAGGTGAGGTAAATTTACAGATGTTGAGAGCTTGCCTGTGTACACTAAGGAGTGGACAAAGTTTAATTGAAGAAATTTCGTGTGTTCAAAAAATGTTTAAGTGAAGTATAAAATCAATAAAATATATATAATCAACGAGTTACGAAGAACAAGACAAAATAACTATGGGGCGCAATTTCATGCCAAAAAATGGGATATGCAAAGGAAAGAATGAGAAACAAAAAAGTAGATATCCATGAAAAACAAACTTACATCATGTAAGTTACTGAAACCCTTAAACATTTGGTTCTTGATTAGTAAATGTTGCTAAAATATATACATACTTATGTATCTTTATCCTGTAAGAGTTGAAGGTAAAAGTGGCAGAAAGCTTAATACAGTCTGGTATTGAAGACCACACTTTTGGACCAACAAATGTAAGGGAACATTTTTCTGAACAAGAGTTAACTCTAGGTAAAAACATGTTGTTAGAAGTGGATAGTTATGTGCAGTAAGAATGAACTGAGCTGATTACAATAAAATATTCATCAAAATGGTTCAGAAGCAGTTTCTTTTAATAAGTAGTGTCATTTTTATGACGTAAAAAAATTGATACAGTAGTTCCTGCTTATTAAGCCAACCTCAGAGCTGGACAATTTTGGGCTTGTTAACCGGGGTCAAACTTTCACTATTCTCCTGCACATAAATGAGTATGGCCAACTGTACTATCATTAAAAGTTGCTAAATCTATTAACAATGTATACAACAGTTGCAGATAATGAGGAATTTTCTTTGTTTATTGCAGTAAAACAAGACTCCTTTCCATGTAAAAACATCAAGAGTAAGTTGCCTCATTGGTTGTTGGCAGCATTTATCAAACAAGGCTATGTCTGCATGTCTCTTTGCCATTTTGAAAATAAATTCTACAGAGCAGTAGCACCAGCTGTTTTTCCTATCAAGTTACAATTACGGCACAAATGAACAATCTGTGATGAAACAGTTGAATTAAGAACTATATATGTATAACAAAGCATAAAAAGTGTGAAACTGTTGAAGGCAAGACAAAAATATTGAATGGTGGCACTTTTTCACACAACTTTAAACAGATGTGTTTAAAAATTGGGCTTATTAAGCAGGGTTTTGGGTTTACAAAGCAGGTTTTTTTACTATATGCAGGAATAAATGGAGTAATTCTGGATGGGCTTATTAACTGCAAGCTTAATAAGTGAGGACTACTGTAAGATGACTTTGTTTTCCAGAAAGTATGACTTCAACTGCTTTTTGTTTGACTTAACATCGCAACTGCACAGACTGATTGTATTGCGTGTAACGTCTTCACTCCCACACGCAAAACGCTAGACTTTTAACATGCATCGCAGTAAAGAGAAAAAATAAAAAAAACACAAATACTGTACGAAAGAAGATGAGGATGTATACTTTGCGGTAGTATAGAGTATATGCTTGATGGAGCTAATGCATTTGCTGTACTTTGATGAAATAGAAGCTTTTAAAGACACATGCATGAATGACGCCATCATGATTATTATAATGAAGAACTGCAATGACTTCCACGTACATCAATGTATAGAATGCATGAGGGAGTTGGAGGCTGCAAAGGACCAGGGGTCATCTAGGCTGCAGACCTCCCATAGACGAAGCTGCTTTCAGTGTAAAAGGAACAGTGTATAATAGTTAGTAAAAGTCTTTCACTCTGGGTATATAATGTAGTATGTGCAAAGCGGTTATATGGTAAATTGAAGTAAAATGTGTTGCAAGCAAGGAAAAGCCACCAGAAGAAAACGGTTTAAATTTGTCACGTTAAACANTTA
>JGI24159J19872_10005417_pt1 | contig 16506 bp, 16 predicted proteins | sample Ectturendosymbi4_FD_19872 | JGI IMG/M metagenome (IMG submission 19872) | reverse complement strand
CCTCAATAAAAACTTTTTGCATTTCATGTCGAAAATTTCTTTTCCAGTGATCGCTCATAATACAGAACAACATTGTGGTTTTGGTTCTGCGTTACCCCCAGAAGAACCGCATATTACCCCCGGGGGGTAATTTACCCCCAGTTTGGGAACCACTGTGTTAGAGTAACTAAACGTAAACACGATTCTGTTACTACGAAAAAGCTTTGGTCCTTTGAATGTATGACAAAATGACAAAAATTAGTATGCCGTGCTTGTTACCAAATGTGTGGATTGTGTTCTTCATACAGAGTGATCCAAAAAGATGTATCTATTTGATGAAGTAGCAGTATTGAAAGGAATAGTTATGTATTGAAAGGAATAGTTCGCAATATTTTTACAGACTAAGTTTTGTAAGATGTCAGTTTTTTTCCTGGTACGCCACCATTTTGCAAACAAAGCTCAGCAGTTTATATTGTGCTTGATCCAAGCTCCTTGGCACTGAATCATTGTGGCTACTCACATATTAAGGTTTGTAATGGCCTTGTTCACCAACATCTCATGGAGAAGATGATCTCCATTTGAATGTTATTCGTGAGTTCGTCAATAGTTTGGGGCATAGAACCTGTCTTTTAGGTACCCCCACAGAAAATAATCCAAAAAGGGATAGGTCTGCAGGATGTACAGGCCTAGGGTGGTACGTATGATGGAAGATGAGCCTGTCTCCAGGGAATTCATGATGAAGCATTGGAGCAATGGTGATGTTGCTCCATCTTGTCGATAAATCACGGTGTCCATGTCCACTCCTCTTGTTCCCTTCAGTGTTGGGATGAATTTTCTTGCCATTAGCTCAATGTATTGCTCTGTGTTTACAGTTAATTTTTCATCATCCATCACAATCCATCAGCCCAATAATACCATTACGACCTAACATGTACCAAACAGTAAATTTCTCCACACTAAGTGGTCGATGCTGTTGCTCTTCAGCAGCGATGTCCAACACAAATGGCTTCCTGAGCCAAAAATTATGTCAAAAATCTTAACCAGGGCCACACATTGAATGACTTACTTTGATCTTAGCAAACTAAATTTAGTTTAAGCTAATGTACAACTGTGATGGTAACAGACTTGATGAAATGGAACTGAAGACCACCTGCATCAAAAATATCAAATTCAAGATTATCAAAGGACAGGTTGTCAGTATGTAGGATACTTTTACTACAGCAAAAACCTAAACTGGGCCGCATGCGGGCCGCGGTTTGGACACAGCTGTGTTTGAGGCTGAGACTGGGAAGATTTGTTAATGTAAACACAAAGATGGAAAAACGTGTTCACGTGAACACTAAGGTGGACATTTGCCTTGTCACAGAGAAAATGAAGTCCAAGAAATCAGGATCGTCTTCAATGTGCTCACTGATGGTTTTCCCAAAGGCACATCTCTCATACCTGTTTTCATCGAGATCTGAAGTTGTAAAATCTATATCTTATGCGGAAGCAGGTGGAGATCCTGTTGCATTATACGCATAACTCAAATCCTTGAAAGAACTGTCTCCTGAGGCAAATGTCTGGTAGATTTCCCTGGAGATTGCTTCAAATATGGTCTCACAGCCACGATATGATTTTCTCTCCTGACTTACTGTGACCGGCCACTGCAACCTTTAATGTTTTCCTGTACTCTTCCCATCTACCTGAATTTATCTAGGAAGTGTTTTATTTGTGAATCTTGTGCGTGTCTGACTGGAAAGTCCTTCCGAAATTGTGATTGAGTTTGGACAACTGATTTGGTCGCGAAATAGGCCTCTTAAATCTTATCGTCTCCTGCACGGAATATCTTGATGCTTAATCCATTAAAACTGGGAAATTAAACTGGGAGCTCAAACCAAGATTCACCTAGAAAACAGAAGCCTAGGTTAATTTGATGGACGAAAATACAGCAATAATTAATGGATACATCTTTTTGGACTACCCTGTACATAGTCTTCAATAACAGCAGTGTTGGGGAATTTAAGATCAAAACAACTGATGCAGTGTGCGCAAATTATGATCACAGTTACAAAATCTTGTAACAGTAGTTAAAAATAGGCCCATAGGAGCTGAATTCGTGCTGCCCAGATCCAGAAGACTTGTCGTTAACGCTTGGTAATCATGACATAGTACGTATGCATTTTCGGGCGTTGTTAAAACACAACTACTTTTCTTAGAAAAGGTATTTCTTACTGTAAGCTATGACGTTCAACCATCACCCCAAATATTCAGTGCGCTCAACTTGTCCTCTTTTGCACCGCTGGTGAAAGCGACGTTGTTGAAATAATTTGTCCAGACGCAGCTTAGATTTTCTTCATCTTATCCAGTCGCCTCACCTCTGGTTGAAAATCTTAGATTGGATGAGGTAGGTGGCGCTTGTTAGACCCCTACCTAACAAAGTCAAGGCCTCTAGCGCGCAGTAAGTTTGTACAGAACAGTTTCGGGACTGTCGCATAGTTGTGTCTTCCGGAAATGATTTGTGTAAGTGATGTGCGGCAGAATTTGTTTAAGATGCAGATGATTGACATTTTTATTTGGCCAAATGTACCATCGGTAGAGTGCTGGGTTTTTCTTTCGCTGATAAATTTCGGTCATTCGTCCGAAATAACTTAAAAATGTTTGTCGTATTTTCGTTTTCGGGTATGTTTTTTACGACTAAAAAAGGCATTCTGACCGAAATGATTTGACCAACGAATTGACTTAATTTTGTTCGTCATTTCAAGAAAAATCGTTCAATGACAGAGTTGAGGGGGGTGTTTGAACTGTGGAGGATTTTCTTTGTACTTGTAATGGGTTCGTTGATTTTAGTAGTCTCGTACCACAAGCAGCCATCTAAAGCAAATATATGTGATACAGCTTCGTCGCAATTTTTCTTACTACGTGAAGTAATTTTTAAAATCTTATACTTTTTAGTGGCCCATACAGATGTAAATAGATAGACGGAGAGCAAGGGCGTACGCAAGGGGGGTTTTGGGGTTTAAACCACCCCTTGAGCTTGATATTTTACAAACACTTTGTTACCTGCGCAAAGGAGATTAATTGTTCTCGCATACGTTTTGCTTGTTAATATGTCGACTTAATGCAAATACCACGGAATGAATTTGCATGCAAATTTCAAGGAACATTGTAAATGGGACAAAAAGTAATAATTAGGTTTTGGTGGGAATCTGGGTCATCATCTGCGTCCAAAAACCATCTCAGCACTTTTTGCAGACCTTTCGTACACTACCCATGTTTAAGATTGTGTTCCGCGATAGTTCACTTTATCCGAAACAATTGCCTTTATTTTGTCTGCTAAGCCTGATCAGCGCAAGCGCTGACCGCAGTGGCTACATTACCAATTTCTGTAGCATGATAGACATGTTGCACGAGCTCAAAAACAGCAGTGTTTAACACAGAAGTATTCAGGCATTTCATAATGTCTCAGCAGGTAAAAAAGAAAACTAAAAGTTTGCTGGACTTTTATGCATAACAAATTCTTGCGTACTTTGTGCGCATTCTCAATTCTTGTGTAGTTTAGCAAGATTTGATCTTGCAAACCGGGGTGTATTCGACAAGACACCAGCGCAGCCTCATTTTGTAGTTGTGAATTGCTCTGACTTAGTGATGAGTATGTTTTACTCCCCTATTTTAACTCGCAGCCTGATATTTTGTCAGTTATGAACTCCTATGTCGTAGCGTTGAATTTATTTTCCTCCGATATCCTAACGTGGAGCGCTGATAGTTCAGTGCAATGACACATAAAATAGGGGAGTGCGTGTGGACGAATATGCATATTATGTCAACAAACTTCGCCAAAACGTTGGTTTGGAAACACGAATATGACGTCACAAGCAGCGCACACTAAATACAAATGACCGCCATATGCCACTGAATGAACCCCCCTTGAAAATTTTCTGCGTGACGGAGAGAGTTTTTGAGGATTGGTAGAAATATAGTTTTGTCTTTGCTTCCTAACAAACGAGAAAATTTCAAATGATTGCTAAATCGCATTTGTTGTATCTTTAAAACCACAGCGTGATCTGTACGTGATAGTCCTGTTAAATGGTGTAATGATACATATATACTGTGTTACGGTAAATTGAGTTGACAGTTCACTCTAGTTCTCCGTGAAAGCTATTGCGACCGTGTTCCTTTATCCGCTTTTCGATACCGTTCGTTTCTTGTCTTTCTGTAGTGGTTGCTGCAAGAGCCTGGAAGCACGACGTTCATTGGATGCATCGGCAATGACAAATTCGGTGACATATTGAAAGAAAAGGCCGAAGAAGTAGGCGTTAAAACTGCTTATTACAGACAAGATGAAGCACCAACTGGTCTATGCGCCGTTCTCTTGTGCGGCTACAGCAGGTTGTTGTTAGCAACGCTCTACCGTCGTACTCTGCAGTTATGAAAAAAGCGACGTTGCTTCATTTCCTTTTTGTGCGTGCTTGCTGACAGCAGCATCTTAGCTGAAACACAAAACCCCGTGGACGTCAACACAAGCGCATGTGGTAAACAAGACAGTGGATTTATACTTCAAAGCGTTATTACCTGACTGCACATCGCAAAACCTAATCAGATGTTTGAAAAAGTAGGATAGCTACAGCTGCTAGGAATATCATTCGCGGTGTATGTTGGTGTAGAGCAGCAGTAGTTCTTAGCCCTTCCAAACCCGGGGACATCTATTCCTAAAGACATTGACTTGTGACCCTTCGTCTGCGTTATGTCACTGGTCATGGTAATGGTCTTTGTTGTCTGTGTATCTGAGGGTTAAAAGGAAACACTTTGACATTCCTCATGGCAGCGGTTCCTAAACTTTTTTGAGCGCGACCCAAATCTGACGTAAACACCTCGCCACCCAAGCCTCAAACAGCCTATGAAAAAAGTATTGATTGTATGGATGATTTTTGGCAGTGAGTTGCGAAGTTCGTTTTCAATGTCAGGAATATTTTCCCAAATGCCTACACGTTACTTGAAAACGGTAAATATTAAACTCCTGCTTGGATCGCCTCGGCGCGACCCATTTTTTGACTCTTCGCAACCCATACTTTGTGAACCACTCCCTTTGGGGACCCCCAGTTTTTGATGGAAACCCCGTTAGGAGCCACTGACGTTGAGCGACTATTTGAAAAATGAAGGTACACAAGAGTTTGAATCAACACCAAATTAAGAGCTAAGTTTAAACTATGGAATGCTGCAAAGTTGGTATGATATTTTTACATCGCAATTTTTATTGGCTAGTTCTTTGTGAGTCATTAAAACATTTTTTGACAAAATTGCATGTTTGTTTTCGAATTTGCAGTAAGATTTGGTATACAGCAAGCTATGGTAAAGACTTATTATATACTGTACCCCTTGTCAAAATATTTATTTATACCGAAGCGCATAAAATCCAAGGTTCGGTGGGTAGGTTATACCCCACACTTTCGCGAGTGGGCTATTATGCATGCATTTGTGCCGCCTCAAAATGAAAATGGCGATAATGATTCATGCTAAATGAGCTTATTAGCTAACAAACCCAACTCCGAAGGAAGTTTGAAGTATGTTTTGGTTTGTGTGTATACTTCGGTTCATTCCCTCACTCATGAAGAAAAGTTGGCTCCATGCTTTACGCGTCCTCAAATTAGAACAGTTGAGTTTTACTGCATGTTTCATCTCCTATTTTTTATGTACAGATCTTTATGTGCCAGCCTAGGTGCAGCCAACAATTATAAAATCCATCACTTACAACAACCAGAAAACTGGAAACTTGTGGCGAAAGCAAAGTTTTATTATATTGCTGTAAGTTTTGCAGTGGAGTAGTTTACAGATGTAATCCTTCCGTGGAAACACTTTTTTACAAATGTGGTTCTACATTTGGATGTATGCCTTTTTTTACCGAGCAATCCTGGAACAGATGTCAACCACTAGCAATTTCGATGAACTTCAGCAAACCTGCATGTGTTAACACAAGATGATTAATGAGTCGCGCTGATTGCGAAACTAATTGGCTGTTATAAACGGTACAAGAGATATATCTGGCCTGTTTCGGTTCGTTCACAACAAACCCAGGCTGAAGGTTATGTCCACTGAAATATTTCCAACACCATGTTGCTAGATCAATCTGGCAAGTGTGTTTAAGCTTTTGGGAAATTAAATAATAGAATTTGATTGGTCCATGTAGCTAGCAGTGATGTGGTCGAGACCAAGACTTATCAAAAAATCCGAGTCTTGAAAATTTGTCAGTTTTGTCAAAATTTTTCCAAAATTTCTCAATTATTTCTTCGAATTCCTGGCATTTTTCATACTGTTTTGATTTGGTTGTCTTACCTGCAAGATGCACTAGACAGAAAACGTGTTGAATTTCAGAAGCTTTACTAGGCCATATCTTTTTGAGTATTCAAAGTTTCAAGATAATAGACTCTAAGCCGAGACCTGTAGTCGTCGAGACCGAGGCTCGCAAAAATGGGTCTCGAGACTCCATCACTGGTAGCCAGTATGCATAAAATGTCTGATATATGGAAGACGATCTGTTCTGTCAGTTCCATTTCGTATATACCGCTGTAATTGTAACAAGTCGGTCTGAAAATCTTCAGCGTTAGTCATCTCACTGAGCTTCGAAAGACAACGGCAGTTTTACCTAATGTCTGCTGTCTGTGTTCGCAAAAATTGATTATAAACATCTGGCTTTCAGGGTTTTTTCTTGACCGTGTCACCTGAATCTATTCAAGCGGTGGGAAAACACTCTTCGGAAAACGGGAAAACGTTTATGATGGGTTTGGGTGGTAAGTATCTTGTTTTCTCAACAGATCCATGTACATGGTCGTGCTGGTAAGTGTGCTCGAAGTGAGGTATGACGTCAAGAGAGCTCAGTCCAATTGAATCAGAACGAGAACGTTGGAACTGCGTGCTTACATATTGGGTGTTCTCTGCTGCGGTCCTTAGGCTACTCGATTCTTTTGTTTGTTGAGAGCTGTATGTTTTCCTGTTTCAAATAACACACGAAAAGTTTTCTGCGACAGCACTTTAAGGGCCGCAGCAGCCATTACTTTTTACAAAACACAGCTTGATGATAATAGACAAAAAACGCATCATGCCACGACTGCCAATGATTTCTTTGCACAGACCGCTGCAACGTTTCAGCAGACGTCAGACAAAACAAAGGGATTATCACAACCCTGCAGATGCCTATTACACCACCCGATTTTCTGCAGTTGAAACAAGATTAGATTACATTCCAGCAAACATGGTGACCTACAGTACTTTTTTGGGGCAAACCAACATCAGCAATTAGCCTAGATAGGCCGTTTAATTTCGTATGTAAATTGCAACAGCATTTTTCAATGGACAATATTGACATTCATATTATATGCGCGCCTCATCTTCGACCTGTAAGTCACGTTTTTGATATTACTCGCATCTAGCCTACAATATTTAACTGCACTCCACACATCGGTTTGATGTCGTTATTGCTGCAATTTGGATTGCAAAACTAAGGTAAAACCAACACGTTCAAAACAGCAGACGTGATTTTAATTCACTCGTGCATGATCCAACCAAAAGCAGGCGTCCAGGCTATAGTGCCAAGGCTAAAGCACCTACTTCATGAACACAGTTTTTCCATCTAGCTCACTTACGAACTTTCCATCTAGCTCACTTACGAACAACTACGCGTGTGCTGTGCTCACCTTCCGAAATCTCGCTCGACCACTCAAGCATTCGGCAATTCAGCAAAAATCGTGTCACGTGACCAGGAAAGTAAGCTGATGAGCTCACTTAAAATGACACGTAAAAAGACCTAATGGTTCATTAACCTTGTGTTGGTGTTCCTAAGCTAGCTTGTCTTTGACATTATCATCGACACGAAACAGATTTGTACAATAATATTATGGTAGTATGGATGCATCAAATTAACGGTTTGTTTCTAAAGTTGGCGAAAATTTCTTACCGCATTTTGACGCGCATTGCTTTTTCTCACGAGTGGCTTCAACCCAAGTTCAATGGGGTTATTCTTAAGCTATAAATGTGGAAAACAAAACACACTGTAACACAGGGGTCGGCAACCTTTACCGAGTCGCGGGCTAAAAACAAGCTCTGTAAGGTATGGCGGGCCATACTGCTTTTCCACCAACAATTCCGTTCCCTTTGCTGTTGTTAAAACTTGGGAATTTATGGAATTTTAATCAGATTAACTCCTGCGCAGTGCGTTTTTTCATAAGTAGTTTCCTAAGGTAAGTATTCAATTCAAGAAGTTGCAAGGAGGGCAAATTCATATAATATAATACCACTAGGCGAGCCAAACAGTTACTACAATTTGGTAAAGAGACTGCGGGCCAGAGTTGCGTAGTCGGAGTCGCAAGGAGTCGGAGGTTTTTGGATGGAGTCAGAGTTGGATTCCTAACAACGCTAGGAGTCGGATTTTTATCCTACTCCGACTCCGAAAGCCCAATTAGATTATTTTTTTTACATCACACTCCTAAGTTGGGTATTCCTGTTGAAATGGTACAATTTCTTTTAAAATTTTCTTCAAACAGGGAATTCTTGCTGTGAACACTCTCAGCTATATGTCGTTTAATGGTGTGTTTTGATCTAATTTGTTTGGAGAAAAAATGACCTTGTGTCTGGGTTGAATTTGAATCTACATTTGTATTTCTGGTCAGTAAAGCGAGATTTTTGTCTACGGGATTGACAACAGCGTATGTTCATTTCCACGATAGCTGCACGACGTTGATGTCGTTAGCAAGTCATAGAAAATAGATCGGGAGTCTCCAAACTTATTTGTCCGAGGGCTACATAAACTAAGCTATTACACAACAGTTCGAGGGCTGGACATCTAACGCAATGTATGTGACTGCTTCGGGATGTATTACATCCTACTAAATCAACTAATATTTCGCACCAATATCATTTTTTCATAATTGACAAAATGTCTTCGCATTTCAGATTTGGCCCACGGGCCGTAGTGTAGAGACCCGTGAGACAGATCATGAGGTCCACTGGCGCTAACTTAAACCTTTGAAAGTACTTTTTTTTATTAATTTTTTTTAATGAACTTAATTTTTGATTAAACCAAATATTGATAGTCAAGCTTGTAAATAAATGATAAAGAATTGTTCTACGTGCTCGAAGTTTTAGAACCTACCACCAGAATTTGGGTTTTCTTAAATTTTTGAAATAGTTTTATTCGATTGCATTTAGCAAGCCGAAGTTCGATGAACTTGACATCGACATCCTTTCTTAATATAATAAGTTACCATGAAGTATTTTCGACCTGTCGGTCTTTTCATTTTGAGGAGGATGTCTTACTGCATGTAACGCAGAGCTTCCTCTGTAGAACGGTTATGCTTGATTATTTTTGGGGCGCAACCTGCACATGAACCAGTAGGCATGACCAGGAGCTGTGAGTATAGACCTCATTTTTCCATTTTATGAATGTACAATGAGAACAGGTGCTTAGCTAATGAGTTACGTGGGTTCAGATTTTTAAAGAAAAACGAACTTGTCTCTTCGATCAGATACGAAGTAAGTTCTAAAGCCCCATGTTTTGCAGTTCGCTTATGGGATCTCGAAACCAGCCGACTTGTTCAAATAAAACGTGGCTCCTCCGCTTTTTTTATTCACGTTTCGACGTGCTGGTTTCTCGTCTGACGACGATGTGCTCAACTTGTCAAGGTCACAGTGAGGTCATGAGAATGAAGACTGCCGGTGGTTCGGTGTTCGCAATGCGGCCAATGCTTATCACGCAGTGGTTATTTAGCGTTGCGAAGCCAAATAATGCGCTGTTACCAAACAATGACGAAGTTTGCAGAGCATAAAAAACTGATGCGAACTTGCGCGTGAGGCGCAGGAACTTTATTAAATTAGTGAAAGAAATGCCGTTTTAACCTTCTTCACCCGTTGGTATTCATTTTTGAGCGTATTTATGGCGTGGATTATGCGCCGCGAACTGTGCGTCTTTTGCTGTTGTGGTCTTATTTTTATCGGTCAGTTGGTTTAGTCAACGACTTTTGGTTAATGGTCCCATAACGCGTGTTTGGAAGACGTTACATTTCAGTTCCATTGCAAAGTCGTGTATGCAATATAATATTATTTTTCGTTTTGGCTTGTTGGTGTGAATAATGAGCAACTGGCAACGAACATGTTCGCTGAACCCCTTTGCCTTGCACAGTACCGGCACAAACATAAATCCAAGCCACACTCCTAAACGTGTAATTGACCATGGAATGTTCTCCATGTACAGGGTGACTTAGGAAAACAGAACCCATAAAATTTTATTAAATCCTACAAATGTCGAGTAAATTATATTTGCCTTCAGTGTGTGTACGATCATTTCTCGAAGTTTTACTCTTCTTGGTTGATTTAAGCTCTATCCAAAATATTCTCCAACTGGACGCCACGGCGTTGGGAGCAATATTGCACACGTTGCTCAAAATTGTCACTTCCTCGAACGCATTACTCTTTGTAGATTTCCTGAATTTTGTTGTTGTAGTTGCTTCAGTTCACCAGTCGTTTGAGAATTTGTGTTGCACATTATCCTTTAAATGCCTCCATAGACACATTATCCTTTAAATGTCCCCCCATCAGGGGTTTCAATTCCGGTGAAGGCGATGTTTGCTCAATGTAACACTTCCTGCTGATCAGTCTCTCTTGAAATCTTTCTCAGACAGGCTAGGAAGTCCATTCGTTAAATCAGTTCTATATTTCGTCAGTTGCAAACCGCGTTGTCATATTTTGATGAGTATATAGCAAATCAGCTTGCGTGCTGCGTTAGAAAGAAAACAACCATTTAATCAAGCTTTTAGTGCAAATCTTGACAGGGTATCATTTGTGCAGCGTGTCAAAAACATTTCGACAATTCCAGCCAATTATCATTTCTGGTTGAAACTGTAAATGAAAACTGTTTCACTATCGTGCTGAAACTCAATTTCGTGCAATACCATCTAAGATAGCTTTGTACAAATCAGCTACCGTAGTATCAACCGCCGTGGAAATTTTATATGCGGATTTAACTGCAAGTGTTCCGGAGCAGGTCAGTCAAATTACTGGGACACGAAATACGCTTTTACCAAAGTCAGCTTAAAGCTTTGCTGCATAGCTCAAATTTTATTCTTGTGTTCTTCGGCATCTACGGTTTCATGTTCATATTTGGTGTATTTATCTGACAGCTCCGTTCATATGCCAATACTTCACTAAACCGATGATGGAAGCTATGCCTTATGTCGATATTTTATGCGGAAATGAAACGGTGAGTTGTCGTTTTGACAGGGTTTTCTTTTCTCCGTTTGGTCTTTCTAAATGGCTCAGTGCACCAAGAAAACGGGTCGTCTGTTTCATCACTTACACTGAAGAGTTAGATGATTGATCGTAGCTGTTTGGAGGTTTTCCAATGCAAGCAATGTATACCGTATAATGTGCCCATNTACTCATTTTGAGGCCTGCTCTTGATAAGGGACCTGCGCTTAAACGGCCTCCTGCGTGTAAGTGGTTCACGGGGTTATATAGCCAGGTGATCGAGTCGATATACCAGAACGATAATAACAGCATATCTTACGATGTTGCTACGCCTGCATTCAAATTCTGTATAAAAGATGNCATTCAGTTNGTGACGGTTGCCATCGATAAATCAATATGCACTGTTATAAACGATTTCTTTGCTGCTCCATTTTGACTGTGTTTGGCATGCGGTATATTCACAGCGGTTCTTTCTGCAGTACTTTCAGTTGACTGAATGAACACGCTTTCGAATAGGCCACCGTAGTTATACAAGTTAACTGCCCATAAAACGTGAAAATATACGAAATCCACCGTAGCAGATGATTTTTCATCTCGCATGCGTTGCGTTTCCGACAGTCTATTACAGGGGTGGGCGAAGTCCGGACCCCCTCACTGAGAATTTTTATGCAGATACATTTTTGGCTAGCTTTTACCTAATTTTATGCCTTTCACCTGATTTCGATTCACTTTCCGATGAAAAACAGCTGCATTCCGCACATTAACTAAGTTATATAATTGTGTACTATGATATTTTATCTTTGGCTTCCATCCGATGGACTATCATTTGGATTACTACCAATAAAGCATAGCGAGCAGAGAAATGTTCTTTTATCTTACATAAGCTAACATGTGGCCCGTAGAGAAACGTTTGCCCTGACCTGGTCTAGTATAAACTGTTATAAGTAATCCACAAAGTTTTGTATCAGTTTTTACTTGTGATTTTATGGAGTAGAATCGCAGCTGTTGGTTTCATTCTCGGTTCGAAAAGATACAGTGCGCGTTTTTAGTACCCGTTTTTTTAGATGAATTTAAAAACATATTTCATTATAAATAAAAGTTATTGAACTCGCACTCTGCATCAGATCCAGCCATGCAGATACCTCTTGCATCTGTGGAGAAACTCGCCATTAGAACGACAAAGTTATTTGTCTGAATCTTCAGAGGACACTAAGTCTTCATGTTTTCATGTGAAAAATAATGTTTCTGAATTTTTTCTAATATTTTTTACGTGGAGAAGCTTTTCAGTGTCGACCACAATCATTCGACAAATAACAAGTATTTTCCGAAGGGGAGAACACGATAAGGTTCAATTAGCGGAAGATCTGGTGGTTTTTCAACATCTTATAACCGAGTGATCTGAGTGCAAGCTGCTCTTAGCAAAAGTGAAACAAATCTTGGACATTTTTTTGGTTCACTGATAAAGTATGGCGCTGGTAACCTTCCAGTGCCGGATTCAATTTTTCAGTTCCCTCGACTGCATATAGTGGTTGGTGTTTGCAAAACGAGATGCGTATGTTCATCGCCAATCGCTTTAATGTAGGTGAAGTTAAACAATGAGATTATTCGGTTTATGTTGTTTTCAGGAAGCCGAAGCCTTTGCCGAATCTCAAAACTATGGCACGAAGGATTTGGGAGAGATCGCAAAGAAAATGGCCGCTCTACCTAAAGTTAACAGCAACAAGCCACGAATCGTCATCATAACACACGGCGATCAAGCCACGTGCGTCGCCAATGGTGAGTTTCCATACGTCGTGATAGCGTGGAATAATGACTTCATTGTGTGGAGAATTAATCTCCTTTATCGCTTCATCTCTATATTTACTCGCTCTCGTGTCACTTCTTCAGGTGAAGTCGTTGCATGCGAACGAATGAAGCTTCATGAAACGTATCTAAAAGAAATAATAGAGATAAATTTAGTTCTATAGAGAGCTGATGATGTCTACTTCGTAGGCGAAATATATACTCTGTAAGATCTTTAGTGTCTGATTGTCTGATTCTTTGCTGGGAAAGGATTTCTTTCGATAGACAGTAGTTCTACAGAACGTATTATAAGTGTGTGGGGGTGGGTGGAATATTTTTTGCTCCTTGCCAGAGAACATTCCGCCTTTCTAAGAATGAAAGTGGATTAAACTATAAAACTAAATTCACATAAAGAACGAACTTGGTTACTGAGCGTGCAGCCGCAGTTCCGCGCAGCGACACGCTAATTACGCAGTTACCGGTCATGTGTGGGCTGCCGCACGTGGCGGCGCATACAACGTTTTACAATTTTTTCTTTCACGAGCCGCCTTGAGACTTTTTGCCTTGATCCAGGCTATTTTTATCAAATACATCGCACTCACATCCGCTACAAAAGAACAAACGCATGCACGACCCTGACGCTGCATGGCCAAACACATCAACGGCGTATTACACACAAAGGAGGTGCTGCTGTGGCTACGCCTTATACAGAAACTGTTAATACAGCAGTGTGAGTGCAGAGGCTGCAAAGAATCTAGGGGCAATTCGGATCACCGTTCTCCTCTCGACAAAAGATGTGGTTACTGCATATGTGAGTAGACGCCCTACTACTTGCTTTCCAAATTTATCGCTACATTTTCGTCTTTAGGTGCTTTTGTCTATTGCACACCGCAAGAACAGAATAACTTACCACTTCACGTTGGCTTTTTTCCGTTTGCGTTCGTATCGTTTCAGTCTGATACACGAAAATTTTTTTATCAGGTCCTCATGAGGTTGCGTACTACCCCGTCGTGCCACTGGAAAAAAGCAAGATAGTGGACACCAACGGAGCTGGCGATGCATTTACCGGAGGCAAGTTTAATCAAACCCGGGTGTATAAGCATCGTATCGTCGCTTGACGTTTGTTTTTTCTGCTGGCCTCCAGTTGATATCGTAGTGCGCGCTTTTAAGTGTTTTGTCAACAGATGTGTGTGCGACGTCTTGCGAGAAGTTGACAGAGTAATGATGCACTAGACCAGGTCTGCGCAATTAGAGATGGCACGGGCCGCTAACAGTCCAGTTTTCGGGCAGTCCGCTAAAGGTTTTGAAACAGTCCGCTAACAATTTTTTTAGCTGGGACGTCATTCCGGGCCGCTGCGGTCTGCTCACCAATTAGGCGAAAATTTTTGTTTTTGCAAAGTTTCAAAATCTAACAAGGAAATGTTTTGCTGCTGTTCTCTCCATTTTACCGTTCTGTTAATGTTCTGTTTCACTTGTTTCCACGCAAACCAGTGAACCGTGTTATGAATCAATCAAAGCAACGAACACTTTCATTTATAGTCTGTCGCTGAGGTTTAGGCAGAACCGTCGTCAGAAAGTTTTCAGTAGGGGGGCTTTGCGTTTGTTCAGGGTGGCTTGACATTCTAAAAAAAAATTCTAAAAAATTTCTAAAAATTGACAAAAACTCAACTGCTTTATAGTGTTTCCTGTTTCAATTTAGGGGGGCTTGGAGCTTTGTTTGGGGACTGAGCCCACCAAAGCTCTCCCGTGGTGATGGGAGTGGGTTTAGGTTTAGGACAGGTGTTATCGAACTTTCTCTGGCCATTTATCCTTTCAGCATTTCAATAGATGAGCATGGACCCCTAAAATTTCTTATGACAAAAAGGCTGTGAAAAATAACAAGAATGTATTTACCAATAAGCATATAATGATTTTGAAAATAATATTAACTGATGTATGTATAAATATTTCGAAATGAATAAAATGTAAACACATCTTTCCCCTTCTATTGCTAACTTCAAATGTACTCCTTCAGACAGGCAAATGCACCCCTACTAGCATAGGGGTACATGTGCCCCAGTTTGGGAACCCCTAGATTAGGGTTAGGGTTTAAGGTGTAGGCTCAGTATGTTACTAGCAAGTGCAGTGCAGCCTAGCACATGCTTGTCGTGTGTTAGTGACACGTTATAGGCGGCGGACGAATAAGTTTTCAAAAGTGCTCTGGCGGACCTATAACCATTAAGACTACATGGTAACCGTTAAGACAAGACTACATGAGGTTACGGTATATTACGGGCCGGTCCGGGCCAGAAAATAAGTTAAGGTTTAGCATAGACGGGTCAGGCCGGGCGGTTTCTTGTTAACTCCGGGCAGGCCGGGCTGCGAAAGTGCTGACCCGTACCCAGTGCCGCATCAGCCCGAGTCTGCCCCCCAAAAAAAATGCTTACAAGGGCCCTCCTAATCATGATTTATAAAAAAAGGTATGTTATGCTACATCTCGAGGCCTAATGGACTTCAAAACAAATATTCTAATTGCAGACACAATTTTGGCAGAACCAGGCCCTTAGCCAGGTTTTAAGGTTTGAGGGGGCAAAATACATTTTTATGGGGGAAAGATTTTAATTTTTATCACAGGTTTGAAACAAATTTTTCAGAGCAGAACAAAATATGGGGGGCACAAAAAAGATTTGGTAACTGCCCCCGAATGCCCCACCGTGTCTGCGGGCCTGGGCAGAACCGTCCCCAAAAAGTCTTCCGTTGGGGGTCTTCATATTTGTGCAGGGGGTTAATCATTGTCATTTAACTGACGGCGATTATGTAGAGATGTCGTAGTGAAATGCAAATGTAAAAAAAATTGCAGGAAAGCAGAATTAATCCTATCGTTCAGTTATCAAAACATTATTACCGAAGGAGCAAACATGAGGCCGGTCAAAGCATGTGCGCCGCGATGAACGCTTTCTTTATTCACGCAAATTGATAAACTTTACCACGAGCTTAAGTGAAATATACTTATAAAGCGTGCGCCTTGGGCTTTTTACTGGCCGAAATACGCATGCATAAACCTCGCTGATGTCTGGACTGTTAATCGCCTGCTGCATGACGCATGTTTACATTAATAACATTTTGTATCTCAAATCGCCTATAAATGTTAACAAATACAGACTAAGGCCTAAGTGGTCCCAACGGTTGACATCCATAACCCACTAACTGCACTACTCTGTTTTGGGACACCCCCCAAAATAGACTCTTCTAACTACACACTTAACTCCATCTGGTTGTCTGAACAGCAGGCTGCGCAAATGTGCAACTTTGGTCGTAAGCACCAAAGGTGTCTTGCTGCTCTGCAGTTCAAAATAAGAGAAGACTACCTGGACTAGACATAGTAGCCTACATTTTTTTACAACAATCACTACACAAAGTACGTTGATCAAGTGGAAGTTTGACTTCTGGACGTATACAACTAGGNATGTAGGCAGGGCCGGATAAATGAACGCGAGGCCCATCAGGGCAAAGTCGTGACCGCGAGGCCCCCGACACGCTTGGCGCAAGTGCGCA
>JGI24159J19872_10005415_pt1 | contig 16510 bp, 18 predicted proteins | sample Ectturendosymbi4_FD_19872 | JGI IMG/M metagenome (IMG submission 19872) | reverse complement strand
AAAAAAAAAAAAAAAAAAAAAAAACAGAAAGAAGAACTCCAATTGCGGCTTAAAACTTAACACGTCGTTGTACACACCGCGGTAAAACGCGTTAAACGCAATTACAGTCTTTTTAAAGAAAGTTTTTTATTTTGTACAATAAATAAAAGCATAGTTTCGTTTGCGACATCCTTACTTCCACGTATTTTTTTAATTTACAAAATCGCTACATCTGGGAGGTATTTCGAAACCAGGGTCAATCACCAATCACGATCAATTGTTCCAAGATACAGTACAAAGCAACAACTAAGAGGTGAGAGCTTAACCTGATATCTGAAAAAATCATAACAGTTTGAGATAAAATGTTCGAAGATCAAGTAAAAATTCACATGTAGCCATTGTATTCGCTTCCCACAAGCGTGCTGCGTAGCTTGGCAGTCACAAACCTGGAAATCGATTGCGTGCACTCCTGCGCTATGCCCCTCCTGATGAAGAATCTCCTCTTCTTGCTCGAGATCCCAAAGTCGCCATGATTTGTCGTGACTGCGTTTCAAGAAGACATTTTCAATTGCAGAGTTACGCGCTTTCTGCCACCGTTTTTCGATCCAATGTAGACAGACTATTTTCTGTCGTCCCACAGACGCGCTCAACTTTCGACAAACGAAGAAAGCATAAATGTCCGGCGCCGTGCACGGGAATAGGAAAGCTCTTTCAAATGACCACGAACCGCGCATTTACTCTTGAGCGTAGAACGCTCCTCCAAGTGTAGCTGCAGCGCCTGGCAGCGGTCCACATATTTTTTTAAAATATCAACCACCGACATTGGACGACCTGGTAAGAGCCGCACAAGGCTACCACGCAATTAAAACGCAAAGATATGAATCCAAAGAGGGTATATTTCGTGTCATAAAATCATCCAGGTAGGCACGCACACCAACCCACCGCTATTGTTCCAACATAAAAAATCATCAAATCAAACGATCAACCTTACCACGTGGTGGCGAGAAAGCGGCCAGAAGGGTGGTAGGCGACGTTGGCCACCCTCATGTCGTGACCGTCGATGTCCGCCACGGGCTCATCGCTCACGAGGTTCCACAGCTTCACGGCGCCGTCGGCGGAACAGGATGCCATGCACGCCGCGCCTTCGTCCAGCGAGATTGTGGCGTACGGATGAAAAGTGATGCACCCAACATTTATCTTGTGGCCTGCAGCAAAAGACTTTACACATCAAGTGAAGATGGTCGCTGGCTGGAAAAAGATTGCCCAGCGAGAATAGCGAACACGCGAGGTTATGTGACGGAAGGTACATGGGTTCACTTCATCTTAACACAAAAAAGCATCGCTGTAACGTAAAGGCTTGGGCCTGATGACAAAACGAATTCACGGGCGCCCTTACACTGAGGCGATCTCTGTCAGTAAATGAAGCCGAACACTGGTACGAGGATCGAAATGGTAGAAAAACTAAACTTTCCGAGCAGAGAACCGGCCCATAATACATGTAGTGAAACCACAGGTCAACTTCATGAGACGCCAACTTTTTTTATTACTCCCTTTACAATAGCCTGGGACCAGGGCACCTGCTCCCCTTGCTTGCTTCTCTTGTCGGACCCGGATCTGACGGGGTTTTGGATGACAGGAATTGGGTCGTTAGACTCTTTTGAACAGTTTCACGGAAACAGAGATCGTGGCAAAAGTACCAGGCAATGGATCTACAGTTTTGTGTGCACACCCTGCGGTAACGAAACATACATGGAAGTTTTTCTGTATTGCCATCAACTGCACACCACATAAATTTGTCAAAATTGGCTTTGACTTATTCAAGAATTGCATCTACAACAAAGTAAAAGCAACTGCAACAGATTTTTGAAAATAAATCATGTAAACTTTTTGTGCAAATATTGATACCTGCGTGGCATGCAGTTTGTCTAGTAGATCATGAAAAAGGTTGAACTAAAGCAAAACAGGTACGAAAAATGAAATTATGGGGTGCTTATACCCTACCTATAATATTCTGTAGACAGACCGCCTTCTTATCGGAACTGCTTTCGCCAAAAACCACGATTTCCAAGAAATTTAGAAGCACGAGCAATTAGATGTGGCATGTACAAATGCCACGTCTCCAGTACCTCGCAAAGTTCGTTGTTCTTCGCAGTCTGGCACCGACCAGAGCTTGCACACACCGCTCCACGACGCCGTCGCCAGCAGCTTGTTGTTGGGACTAAACTGGCAGCAGGAAATCGGACGCTCGTGTCCGATTTGACTGCCAATGCTGGACACTGCTTGCATGTGCCGATGGGTTGATTGCAGTCGCGAGTTCTTCTGCGATTCCGGCAACGACGCGTACTCGCGAGCTTCAGACAGCCGTGCACGAGCCCTGCCAAGTAATACGTATGGTTCTGGAGACGTGCCTCCATATTTTCTACATGTAGTAACGTTTCAATTTCCACGCGTTACACGGTCCGCTATTGAGCTCGACCGATTCATCGGCATGCCGATATAACGATGATGCCAATGTATTATACAGGGGCGTGAGGAGGGGGGCACAATTCCCCGGGCGCCAAATCACTACGGAGGCGCCGAAAAGCCCCAACAATGTCAGAAGTACTTTCTTCAACACAGTAAATTTGCTTCCGAAAGAGCTCAGGTTCGAACATGGGGGCGCCAAACTTGCTTCTTGCCCCAGGCGTCATTTAACCTCGCTACGCCCCTGGTATCATATCGACAAAATTCCGCCGATACGTTGCGACCTATTCCCACTTTCTGGTGAGTTGGATTATTATGCACTGCGCTATCATGTCTTTGAACCATGGTTGGAAAGATGCAAATATATCGGCATCGATTGTTGGCAATGGAATATAAGGAACATTAGTATCGGCTCAAAAAACTCACATCGGCTGAGTTTTAGCCCGCACCGCTTCGTACCACACAAGTGTTCATTTTGGCGTGAAGACTCCACGCATAACGCCATCAGATACGACCATAAATTGGATCGTTTTTTTAATACTATAATAGAATGCCTTAAAAACAATAAGAAAAGCTTGGGTTAAAAAACGCCCTGTTTTCTCAATCAAGGAAGGTACGCTATAATTGCGCCAAAAACAAACTTGTATTGAAACGTTTCGTAAAACAAATTCATGAATTTCACAGGAATGGAGTTGGAGACTGCGTTTGTTTGAGAATCGTTGCTCTTGGAGACCAAACTTAGTTAAGCTTCATGAACTACGGATACTACGGTACGCGTCACACTTTGCTCCGGAACAACTTTAACAAATGAAACACAACATCATACTCCGCGCATTCCACACCGCGATACTCAAAATCTACACAACCTGTATCTTCACTTGCTGGTTTTGCAGCAAATTTGTTGATTTGGTGGAATGTAACATATCCCGAGATAATGACGTTACATAAGACGGCCACGTGAATGTCAGTTGGTTAAGTATTACTGCGATGTTGCCGCAATCTGAGGTCTTTGTAAAAATTAGGTACATCTCATCTGAAGCCTGATTTTCTCACTATGCTAAAATCAGAGATGCAATTTCGGCATTCTTTTTAGTACAGGTACTTTTATAATTAAACAACATTCATAGCTCGACAGTCTTTTATTTTGGACCGGGAGTTCATGTTCGATTCTCCAACCTTTGTGTATCAGCTTATGCAGCCCTCGGACGAAATTTGTTTGGAGACCCCTGCTCTACGACATAAACAGTTAAAAACAGAAAAAGACGCATCTGTGATGAATTTATTTCAACACACATGATTTTCAGGGTAGGGTTAGTACACTATCGCAGTCACATTGGCTTTTCACCAGATGCAAGCTTACGTGAAGACGACTTCTTAAGAAAATAATAGAATCAACACGATATGCCACAGCATATACCTCAACATAACATGGTGCCCCAGCACATACCATGCCAAAATATGGCGCATAGCGTAAACAAATAAACGGACATTACAACCAAAACCAAATTTGACCAACGTTTCGCAAAAACATTTAGCGTTATCAAACAACAATTTGATATTTCTTCTTGGGACTGCATTACTTACCTCACCGACATGCTGTTTTTACCGTGCTTTCACTTAAGAAAATGTCGACTTGCATAAAATTTTATCTGTTTTTATTTCCACACCAGATGAAACAAATGAAATGCACGAACCGAGGCAATGAGTATTCCGCAATCCATAATCTTGCCGCCTTCAAACATTCTTCGCCCTCATGGTACCACGTAGTTCTCGTAAGCTGTTGACATAAAGAGATTTTCATTTATGAACGATAATTTAGTCGATGGGATGATGTCGGTATAATTTATTGTATAGATGACCCAGTTGTCACGCGCTTTTGCGGCGAAAGCGGAACTTTTGAATTTTGTGAAAATTATTTTCAAATATGGTTTGGTTTGTCACGCAACGTAGCGAAATTTCTGACCCTGTGTGACTTGAAGTTCTTTATGCCAACAAATATCACCGACAAGATTACTGTTTGATCCGTTCAACATGTTCTGAGGGCACCAAACGTCTTATACCACCAACCATTACAAGCAAAAAAGTCACCGCTTGAAGAAACGTGCTAAATGTAAAAAACAAACGCAACTTTCAAAATGAAAAAAATATGATGGGGACAACTCATAACATAACGAACCAGGTGTATGGTGGCCCATGCGTGCCCCCCTAAAAATGTTTTGTTTCTGGCATTTTTTCGGAAAAAAGAAACAAAATAACGTTTCAAAAACAACAAATTTTACTTTCATTTCGAAAACACTTTCGTTTCGCAAATGTTTTCTAAATAAAAACATTTTTTGTTTAAAAAAAAAAATTATTTACGTTTCGGAAACACTTTCACTTTTGTTTGCAAATTCAAATCTTTTCGTTTCAAAAACAAAAACACTTTTACTTTCGTTTGGAAAACACTTTTGTTTCGCAAATGTTTCCTAAATAAAAACATTTTCATTTTTAAAAAAATTAATTTTCGTTTCGGAAACACTTTCACTTTTGTTTCGGAAACACTTCGCATACCAAATCGAAAAAAATTCGCATCAGTTTTTTCGTCGTGGCCCATGCGTGCAACCCTCCGCTGAGGGTCAGTGTTTCCAGCTGAGAAGGTTGCAAGTTGCTACGTCATGTCACAGGAAAAACTTCGGCTTTCCGTACCTAACACAAGCTGATCTACCTCAAAAAACGATACCTTAATCAGTTTTTTTTAAGGCGTTTTAGGGACCCGATTCGGGTCCCTAGAATCAGAGAAAATTATCATCGGGTCCCTAAAATCAGAGAAAATCGGGTCCCTACAGATCCATACCGGGTACCTAACATTTTCCTTTAAAAAAAACCTGCCTTAACTGTATAACATCTTCATCGCTTTTACCCGTCTTAAAGCCAGGAGGAAGTGTTTTGCTGAAGAAGGCAACAGAAACAAAAAAACGTGGTTTAATGTGGGATTTTTTAATTTATAGGGGTGGGAAAGCTTTTCAGTACAAGGGGCACATCCAGAATTTCTGTATTTTAAGGGGTGGATAGTACATCAGGCAAAATAATAAACATAGCAAAAAGCAGAAGTTACTTTTGCCGCGTTTATTTGCAAAGATGAAGTTTTCTCAAACAATTGTACATCAGGCAAAATAATCAAATTGTTAACAGTTTGTTATTTCTTCAAAACTTTTACCAGAAGAGTTGCTTTCGTTTGCTTTTCGTAGTTTGATAAATTGTATCGAAAGTTAGCGTGCTTGTTTCGAAAGCGACGTTTCAAGATGTATTCCCTGAACATAGCAACTTTTTCATGACAGTTGAAACATGATTAAATCTCGAGACCCGACCGGTCCCAAATACCCTTTTAGTATCTCAGTCTGCGTCTCGCAGAACGCAGGTTTCCGTCTCAAACCCCTTGCCTGCGGACTTTCAATGGTAATGTAGACGCAACAGTTTGCTCCAATACTATTTTGAACTTCGCTTGGAAAAGTGATTGTTTAATTGGAAAGCTCAACGTGTCTTCTGATATGGGGAATTTTCGAGCACGAAACAGAGTTGGCAATAATTACATGAAGTTCGACAATGTTGATGACCCTTTTCATATCCATGTGTGGAAAGTTCAAAAGAAATTGACTAAAAGCTGGCGACAGGCTTGGTTGCCCGAAGACCAATTCTTCACAATGAATGCTGTTGGCATGAAAACACAAAAAACACTCAAATTTATTAAGTACTAGAAATGGAAGGTGGCATTAGTCTCTAACTGACAAAATTTCAAGCCTCGGGTTTTGATTTTGTCTTTTTTGACAAACTTTCGGTTTCGAAGTTTGAACGAAATTTAAGTCTTGGGATGTTAAGGCCAAGCCTACATATCACTGGATCAAAAATTTTTAGAGGAAGCGCTGCTGCAACATATACTGACCAGGAGTCATATGTGAAAGGGCTTCATCAAATTAGAAAAAATGTTGAACTGCACAATTTACATCTATCTCCATGAAATTCCAATATTACCATAATTACTGCAGTCTAGGCTAAAATGTCCAAGGTTCATATCATAACTGTGAGTTAGCTATTTTAGCTGAGGTATAAATGTGACCACACTCATATTTATGCAGCCAGACCAGGCCAAAAGATGTAGTGCTAAGATTGAGAGCAATGATTCTGAAAGTTAAGAAACTGAAGAAAATACTGGTTCTTGTGGCAGTCAAATAGAATGTCATTAACACAGCATCAGTTATCATAATATAACTACATGGAATGGCAAAAACTTGTGTTTTTGAATTACTATGTTTATTGATATTTAAAATAATGATGTAAAATATATGAGACCGTAATGTTTTGAAGGACAAAACAAATTTGGAACTATGAAGGATAATATCTCGAAAGTATTTAATGGCCAAGACCGTGCGTCCATCAAAAGTACCAAGTAATGAGAACACAGGTCACCAGCATCAAAAACACTTCTGGTAACTGTCCAAGAGATGCAGAAACATTTTTCATAACTTTACCTTAGTACTTTCAAGGTACCACAATTTGATGCATGTCTACAGTCCATTACAGGCCACAACCAAGGGGGCAACCGGACAAATGCACCTTGAAATTTTCAAAAATATTGTGAAAGCACTAGTAAGTTTTTTATTTGTTAGGTACAACAAGTTACAATCACTTTTCTCCCTGAAAGTTTTAGCTGGTTGCAGCCCTGGTCCATTCAATAGCCAGTGTAGCTTATTTCAGATGAAAACACCTCCTAAAATCATCAACATAATTAATTATTATCGAGGATGGACTCATACTTCCTCTGCTTCCCGCTTTTTTCTTTCATCCTCTTCTTTGGTAACTTTGCTGGGTCCTGCAGCAGCAATAGCTTCACGCAAACGCTCTCTGCGATCTGCAGGGCCTTCACCAAAGTATGTCACCACTAAACCTCTTTCACGAAGCAATGTTTTAACCTGGCAAAAAAGGTAACAACACTGTATCTGTACAGAAAAGAAAAAGCTTTTGCCTACAAAACTATTACAAGAAGCGGCAGCACAACATTCTTTTTAAAAAAAATTAAGGAATGACAGGTCTCCACACGATTCACTGCTAACTCACTACAGGATATTTTACACAGAGTAATAATTCTGACTGAGAAATTCAGATGCACTCTGCATGCTGCAACTACAAGAGGCCAAAAATAAACTAACATTAAGAAAAGCAAACCTCATTGTCATCAGTAGTAACTTGAATTTGTCGAATTTTCTTTTTTCTCTCAAATTCTGCTAAAATCTCAGCTTGACGTTGAGTGATTTTATCTTCCAGTGACATTTCCATTGTGCTTGCTGAAAATTATCACAACATATGTTGTTCAAACTAGTGTCATGGTGTAGTTAACAGCTATAACCCATAATTTCCTTAATTTTTTCATCAGATGGAACGCTAATACTTGGAAACAGTCAATGCGTATGGATCACAGCATTAATTTGAATGACTCAAGAAGGTATTTGTTGTAACTTAGCACAGCTTTACAGTAAGTTTATATAGATCATGCTCACCTATGTATTTGTTAATACAAAATACAATCACTCACTACTGGATATACTGACATGGTATTGCTCGCACTCCAGGTTTAGAGACAACCAGATCACTTAACTTCATTGACAAGTATGTGGCGTAATATTCATCTTTCAAAACATTAAATTAATGACAAAAAGTTTTCATTAAAAAAAAAATTACACTATTCAAAATCAAAAGTCAAGTAACATATGATGCACACATATGCTGATCTGTAAGTGACACAAACTCGCACAATAATTTACGATGCCAAACATTTTTATTCAAACAGGTTTTGAATGCCAATGTAGCGTATACCAATGTCAGATACAAAAACAAATCTTTTAGATTTAGTTAGTCACAGAAACATTTAAGAAATAACCATCACGGGCAAATGTCCACAAGCATTATATATCTGAAATTAGCTAAAACAATATATTTTCATAAGCCTAGACAAAAAAATCGGTGCTACTATAGCGTGAGGTCTACCACAATATAGAGTTAGGTAGACCACAGGCTGCACCTGGGTAGGTGACATATGGTGGTAGACCTTGCACCAAAAAATCTTATAATGATAGAAGCAGTAATATAAGTGGAAAGTATGAAGGAATTTTTTCTTAGAAATTATAAAGCAATCCAATTTTGTCCTTAAAATCCTAAACACAACATACTTACAATAATCAGTAACATTGATGTTGCCTGACTGTATTCCTTGTTTAACAGCTTCATTACCCGATGAAACTTTACCTTCCAAACTTCCCAAAGTATCAAGTTTCTTTTTTTTGAGTACAACATCATCTTCTCCATCAGACATGTTTGATCAAGATACTTCCAAAACCAACAGCAGAAACTATATTTTCACAGATACCATTCAGAAATACATACCAAAACAAAAAGTGCACTTGATAAACATAAACATCTGATAGCATTCTGACCATGAAGACCAGTGACATCAGGCACTGATTTACCAAAATGTTTGTGACTCCAAACCAACCTGCTGTACGTGATAAACAGGGTTGCAGAGTAAGAGGTAAAATATCTGACTCCAACCTTCCCAAATTTCCAACTCCAATTTTCCAAAAATTCAACGTTACCAAAATGGCCAACACCAACTCCTTGACATAAAGGCAATGAAATTTGTCTGTTAAAATCAATGGATAGCACAGCAAGAAATCTGTCTCAACAAAAGTTTTAAAAGAAATTGTACCATTTCAGTAGGAATTCCCAATTTTGGAGTGTGATGTAGAAAATGATGCAATTGGACATCCGGAGTTGGAGTAGGACAAAAAAATCCAACTCCCAGTGTTGTCAGGAATTCGACTCCAAATCCACCCAAAAACCTCCGACTCCTTATGACTCTGGCTCCACAACCCTGGTGATAACGCATTTATGGACAAGAGAGGAGGTAAATCATGAACCACATTTAAGATGGGATGTGACCACTGGTATGTCAGCTTTGAAGACCATTTTTTCTCATTGGATTATGATGTCAATCAACATAGAACATTTCAGGTGAACATCAAAGCTTGCTTTTATACTTTTTTGTTGAGTTTTTTATTAATAATAACAACTGACTTTTAATGAGTTGTTGATCTTATAAAAAGAACAAATATATACTGGATTCTTGCAAACTTGTCAAAAGTCAGGATAGCTGAGTTACAATCACTTTCTGATCAATGATAGATTCAACATTTAACCCTTTAATGCCTGCACCAGCCACTGTTGTGGCTGGCAAACCTTTGATTGGCCATAACTCCTGAACAGATGGGATTAAGGTTGTTTACTTGAAATATGCACATTCAGCATTATTAGCACACATTACAAAAAGCAACATCTTAATAGATAGCACTCTTACTCATTGTTAAGAAAAATTAGAAATGTTATACTATTAACCCATGGACATGCAAACATAGCTAAATATGCTCTAAACTAATATTGGAATTTTTTCTGTAAAAATATGTGATTGATGATGTTGAATAACATGCCATTAGACAATGAAAAACCACATTTTCATATTGAAACAAAAGACTCAAGAAATTTAAGCAATGTGGAGTCTCAAAATTACCAGCATTTGCTTTTACATTAGCCAACCAAAGACAGTATCGTCCTACTTAACGCAACATTTTCACAGTAACTTCACTTCTTTGAATTCTAAGCATGCAGGAAGTCACAAATAGTCAGACACTAATCAGACAAAGCAATTTTGACAGAAACAAACGCAGCACATGTTCTCAAAAAACAATAGCGACCAGAAACAAAAACTGAATGAAATATATTACAATAGAACTAATAAAACATTGAAACTTTATGAGGAACTTTTTGACTCCAATTCTGATAAATGTCTTTTTCATTTAGAACAATGGTTTTGCTTTCTACATTTGCTATTTCCAATTCCAGTTGGCAGCTTGATAACTCTGACTGAATATTCTGTAATGGCACAGCATTTCGAACAAACACAGAACAACCACGTTTTAAAAGTCCTCTTTCATGAGCCACTGCTATTAGGGCAACCACTCTTCGATCTACTTCATATTTTATTGACCGTGCTCCATAGTGAATATTGTATGCATCAGCAAGAATTGTTAGTATTTCTGGAGTCTTCCATTTTAAATTTATACCATGTCGCTGTTGTGCATGTTTGGCCCACATTTTCAACTCTCTTTCAACAAGCATAAATAATTCATCTTCAGAAAAAGGAAGGAAATAAACGAACTCATTAATGCGCCCTAAGAATTCATCACGACCAAAATGTGTTTTCAATATAGGTCTTACAACTTTTTCTTTAAATTGACGAGACACAACAGTTTGGCTTGTTTCAATGTCATGTTGGTTTGTATCATTATTTGAAACTGACAAACGAGCTTTCTGCCTTTCTTTAGTCTCTTTTCTTAGCTGAGCACCATATTCAGCTATTTCATCTGCAGCAAGATTTGATGTCATGACAAAGACTGCATCCTTGCACTCAATGGTTTTACCTTGTCCATCAGTCAGTCGTCCTTCATCAAACAGTTGGAGTAAAACTGTAAGGACATCCGCATGGGCTTTGTCAACTTCATCAAATAACACTACAGCATTTGGTTGTGCTCTCAATTTTTTAGTAAGCTGCCCACCTTGATCGTGACCAATATAACCAGGGGGAGAACCAATTAATTTTGCAACTTCATGTTTTTCCTGGTATTCTGACATGTCCAATCGAATAAAACCTTTTTTGTTGTTCTTGTGGAGATAATTGGCAATTTGCTTGGCTAATTCAGTTTTGCCTATTCCTGATGAACCAAGAAACAAAAAAACCAGAGGATGGTCTTCATCATACCAACCATTTTGCTTTCTTCTTATAGCTGATGCAACAGTTGTAATAGCATTTTCTTGACCAATGATGTTCTCTTTCAACCTTTGTTCTAAGGGGTATAATGCTCTTTCTCTTGCTTCTTCTTCCTTTTGATTATCTTCTGCCTGCCTCTCTGCTTGTTTCAACAAGACCTGGATCTCATCCCCATCACCCCTTGCATATTCAACAGCACGATGTCCAGTATGATTTTTCACACGTGGATCTGCACCATTTTTAAGCAGCACACTAACAGTTTGTTTTGAGTCAGAAAGAACTGCATAATGAAGTGCAGTAAAACCACGGAAATCTGCAGATGAATTTAATCGATCACTGAACTCTTCCTCACGAATCATTGTGGCTTCTATTCGGTTCATATGTCTGGTGGATCGAATATTAAATGTATCACCTAAATTGGGATCTGCTCCAGCCAAAAGCAACAGGTTCACAATTTTATGGTTTCCTATCATGGAGGCTGCCATCAACGGTGTCCAACCTAGCAAGTGTCTAAAATTTAATAGCGATGAGCGAGTAGTTTGGTCCCATGATTTGGTAAGATTAAGCAGTTTCTCCACTTCTTGCATGTTTCTGTTATTGATGGCCCTTAATAATTCATTGCCATAATTTATTAAGTCTGAAGATGATGGAGGCGCATTATCATGATTAAACAAAGCAAAGCATGGCAGCAAAAAGAGAGGTAAAAAACTTCTTTCATGCTGTGAATTCCATTTGTTATCTTCATTACTTTTATTTCCAAGATGAAGATTTGTTATTTTTGAGCTGGAAGGCATAATAACATATGATGAACACTTTGCCACTTGATAGTTAATCACTTTTCCAACATGTTTCCAACAGCTATGATGAACCACAAAGTGAAGGAATGCTTTATGATACAAAACTTGCTTGAAATGAAACAAGTTCATGAAGACTGTATGAAATTTGCCAACTCGAAATTTTTTAAACTACGTTGTATTTAACACTGCACCTATTACAATAAAAAATCAATAAATTATTTTGCTAAGAAAGATTGACAATTCTATCCAGGCCATTTGAGTATAGTCACAATTGCTCATAAGTAAGGTTTTATCACCACCAGTCTGCATCATCAATTCAGTTACACATAACACAAGTTGTAGAAACCAAGTTTTAGTACTAAACATACCAAGCTTTAAAATGAATGCTACTGGTCTACTTGATATGAATTTATGAAAATCTACAAGCCTGATTTTGCATGGTACTTAATGATACTTTGCAAAAACACACTTAGAGGGAAATAAAGGACTCCTGTAAATACCAAAAGATCATCAAGATCACTAAGATCGCCAAGATTACTAAGGTCACCATGATAACTAAGATCACCAATAACTAATATCACCAAGATTACTAATAACTAATATCACCAAGATTACTAAGATCGCTAAGAGCAGATAAACATCAAACTGTACTGGATCCAATTTAATAGTGAGGAAAATGTAAAAGTGAATTACAAGTCCAATTTCAGTCCAAAACGCAAGTAAGTTACAGCTTTTTAACAACAAAAACATCGCAGTTTATTTCCATGAATGTAGTCAAATACAGTTCTGATCCTAGCTATATTATTTTGAAAAATTTAATAGTATGGATCCAATGTGAAAAAGCGATTTATATTGGATCCAGTGCAATTTAATGTTCCTCTTTTATTTTAGCAATCTTAGCAATACTGGCGATCTTAATGATCTTGTGGTATTTACAGGTGTCCGGAAATAACATTTGGAAGCAAACATATTAAGCATGTTCCATAAGATCTTTATTACAACACAGCATTGTCACATAATGTCTAGATTACATATCACCACTTAATAAGAAGTATTGTATACATTACAAACAGTGTTGCATTAGAAATTCACATACACAAATTTGTATCACATCAAAAAGAAATAGCTATTAATTTGAATTGTCTTCACATTGATATAACATGTACACTGTGAAATATAAACGAAATCAACAACTTTTAAATCTCTTGCTTAAAGCACAATGAAAACCAAATCTTCTAAACATTACAGTTATTGTGACAACAATCAAAGAAACATAAACGATTTTTTTAGAAAATATCAAACACAAGTGTTAAACTTACATTCTAAACAAATTGCAACACATAATTTTCATAATGTTATATTTAAACAATTCAACAAACAAGCACATAAAATGAAGTATGCATTTATTCTTTGTAGGGAAGCTTTCACAAAGTGGGATGTATTGGGTTTTGCAGATTAGCGATTTGAAAAGATTTGGCAGAATTAATGGGATTTTTAATGCTTTTGCAAAAGACTTATTGCTATTGCTTGACTGGTATAAACAGGTTTAAACTTCTTATTTTACATGCAAAGCATATCAGAAAACCGCTGAAGGATATTGGATGAACTGCATCTGTATTTTATTGCAGCTGCCAACAAGTAACTTCACATGAAATGTCAGGCTACCATAGTTAATTGTAGATAATCTCAGAAAAAGTAGCTTTAATAGGCTTGCTGAATGATGGGCTAACTGTGGCTTAGAGACTATTTGGAGCTTTTAAAGTCAAACATGATGACATTCAAAGTTTTTTGAAAGTTTAACGTTTGGTGTTGAAAATAGCTCACAAGTCCAAAAACGCTGACCTACATCTAAGAAAAAAATTAACATGTGACCACAATAACCATGCAACAATAAAGAAAAATCAGTGAGAACTTTTGACATATGGGTAAATTTGTTGGAAAGTTAGCTAGAGCCCCATTTTTGGTGTTTGGACACAAACATTACATCATCAAGAGAGATGCACACTTGTGCAGCAACACTGCATTCTACTAAGGCAGGCCTGCACAACTCAGAAAGTTCGAAGGGCCAAATTGACCAACATAAACTAGCTGGAGGCTGCGAAAGTCCATTTTGTTGTAGTGTAGAAGAAATTCTGAAAGGATTTTATGAAGTCAGGCTTTTTTGTACACCGGGCATTTGCAACATTTTCTGCAACTGAGAAAGCTTTTGTGGGCCGCAAGAAAAAATCTTGCAGGCTGCATGTGGCCTGCGGGCCTTATACTATGTTGTGCAGGCCTGCACTAAGGTATACTAACAGTACAACAGCCTGCGAATGTCTTAAATTAGTAGGGTTGCCCATTATTAGCATACGGCCTTTTACAACAACTTACATAGTAGCTAGTCAACTAGTTTCTCATCATATTGATGTTTAGAAAATTCGAATATGTTAATCAGCATCATCCTGATACTAAGTAGCAGTATTTCAACACTGAATGCTGCATTCATGACACGAGCAGTATAGCGAGCCTGTTTAAGTAAGAAGAAGTGCTCTCACTTTTAGGGATTTTGTCCTAGATTAGAACTTTTGACCCTTTTTAGGGATTTTTGGAAAAGTATGAAAATGTGAAAAAATGAACTATTTCAGTTGATTTTGCAAATCATATTTGGTTCTTTTTTTAACATTTATCATGGCACTCCGATTTTATGCTGCACCACCACCGATTTAAGAATTTTTTGGTACTGTTTTATGGATTTTTAGAGTTGCATTTGTGAGAGCCCTGGTGAGAAGTGTCAATTCCTGATGTGCAAATGATCATCGGTTCAGCTCTCAGCACTGTTGCTTTGGCTTTACTAGTACACATGACACTTTTGATGGGAGCGCATTTATGTATATACTTTTTCAAAAAGTTCCAAACACTAGACATACGTCTACATTTTTCATAAGGTTTTGGATTAAGGTTTAAGATCATGTGAGAAGGACTATATGCCAATCCAAGTGTTTGTGGTTCTTGTCACAATGACCAGTTCGGCTCAGCTAATGGCAAAATAGCTCCAGCAGTGCTTTTTCTGCTGATGGCAAAATAGACATTGCCTTAGGGTTTTAGGTTTTGTGGTTGACTGAAGGCAAAATAATCCCTGCAAATCTTTTGCCTCCGGAGGCAAAATAGACACTGTCTATTAAAAATGTTTGCTAGCAGCAATTGATTACAGTGAAGAGCAATTCATTCTAATTGCCCGCATAATAAACATAAATGTGGATTAAGTGTGGAAGGCTTGAAAATATATGTAAATGTGTATTGATCTTGCTTACAAGTCATGCAAATGGATTATCTTTCTTTTTTTCTGGAACAATCATTGAAGCCACAGCTTGATCAAAGTTTTTAGATATCACTTGGTCTCCAGGTACATGAAAAGGGTTACAGATAACATCAGTATATGCATTGTGCAATTTTCGGAACATACTCCGAACATCATTGTCACGTAATTGTGTATTTGATGCTTCAACAACAATGACAAATTTAACCTTGGTATTTGTCACATAGCCATACACACGATAGTCTTCAGCAGGGTACAGCTGACCAAGATAAAAGTCGCGTGAATCTGGTGCTGCTACAGATGACGATTTTCCAGCATTAGATATTTTATCTTCAATCACATCCAGTGACGTGTGAACTTGAAAATGGAACTTTATCTGATCTTCAGCATTGGGTGCGCAACGGATATACAAGGGATAGTTTTCCTTTGCTATTACCCCCACACAAACAGCCATGCTTTCTTGACTGCACAAACACTGTCTGAACTGAGGTTTGTAGAGTAAGTACATCCAACACACTTTTCAGACGACAGCACTGGGTTCAGTTCTTAGCTTATCATTAGCTAGTTTAGAATTAATCACTGTGCAGAATTTGAAATAAATTCAAGCAAATGTGGAAAAATAGCACTAGCACACAATACACATATAAGAAAAATGTGTCGTGTCCACCTCAAGTGATTGGATCTGTACCAATGGGCTTAAATTTTTCTGAAGCCTGTGCAACAAGGTTGGCTGAGCATTGACCCATGCGGTCTGTCTGTCACGCATACTTTCAGTCTCAAATACAGTGTGTAGTTTAATTCACACCAATTTGCAGAATTCCGAAGGACCGAAAATAATCCATTGCATTTCTCATTAAAATTTTTTATTAAAATGAAATTAATTTTTCTGCCCTTTCGTGTACTCTCTATGTTGCATTTCTGTTGGCGGTTTAGGTCATAAAAATGCATGAATAAACCTACTGCACAGCATCTACTGCCAAGTTAGGATAACCTTTGGTACTGGCTGCTTGCTGCGAACCAGAACCTGTGAGAATACACCAGTGTTGCTATTCTGTTATGAACAAAAACCCTAGAATTTAGCTTGAAAAAACCTTAGAAAATAATAAAAACCCCCAAACATGCAAA
>JGI24159J19872_10005414_pt1 | contig 16511 bp, 12 predicted proteins | sample Ectturendosymbi4_FD_19872 | JGI IMG/M metagenome (IMG submission 19872) | reverse complement strand
CACAGTTGCAAGTATACAGTATACGCTAACTGAAGTTTTGTGTTTGTTTAACATCTTTGTATGTTTTCTACGCTGCACATTGCTCTTCATAAGCTAGGTTACAAATCGTGGTTATTACAAGAAGTCACTAATGTTTAAATAACATGTTAGCAAGTTTCACAAATCATGAAATGTGCAACCCTCTCATGCAACAGTATGCTTAAAAAGCTGCAATTGCATAAATCTAAAATATCAAATAGCTCAAAAACTTGACCACGTAAGGAAAAATCTGACAACAGTTTTGAAATCAGCGCCCCAAAATTATCCCGATAACGCTCTTAAAACCCAATCCCCATGAAATTCATTTAAAATTGTTGAGCTGTGAATCACCTCGTGTTATCGCATAAAACTTATCAAAATCAAGGGATTTGTTACGCCAAAATAGGTTATTGTTACGTCACAAAAACGTTTGTGGTCCACAATAAATTTCCTCATGTGAAAGTGGCCCGCAGCACTAAAAAGGTTGTGCAGGCCTGATGTAAAGGAAAGCTTTCTGCGTCTTCCCGATCGTCGTAACTCAAAAGCGCTTTTTGCAAACTGAGGCGTCGCGAGTTATCGTAAAGTTTGAAAGGACCGCTAACTTTCACTCTTTAAGCTGCGCCGCCTCTGACTGGTGCTGAAAATGTACGTTGCGGTCGGTGAAGCTTGGCACGAGGCGGCGCAAAGCGTGTCTGTCTGTAGCGAAGTACGAATACAGCAAACTGGTGGTAAGTCAAGCGAATCCTTTGTTTGCTCGCGGGCTTCGTCGGGAACGCAAGTCGTTCGCTTCGCTCAGCCAGGTTTCGCGAAGTCTGACTTCACTTTCACCACGTGCGCCGTCATAATGGCTGCTTGAGTGGTTGGGACGAAAACGCTTGGTTTGCAGCAGTTTGTGCAAAGACTTTGTTGCCGTCCACCGTCTATGAAGCCTATCGTAGACTGTATGTTGCTCCTCAGCAAGCATGCTGGGTGGTTGAATGACATGTAAGCCTACTCGTCATTGCCTGCAGCTTTTTTGGTAAGTTTTGACACAGAGCTTCACTACTGCTAGAAATTGCTAAGGAAGTTTTGCATCTAGACAGTTTTCAAGATGCACCGTCCAGGTTTTCCCGGATGTGCGCTATTCTGCTGGACAGACGATAGGCTTTTGTAGATGAAGTTTAAGGTAAACTAGCAACCTGCCGGTTATGCATTGTGGGTTGGTGCAGACGATCGCATGTGTCTGTGTTGGAAACTTCTTTGCAGTGCTGTGTGAAAAAATTTGTTTGAACATGAAGACGGCAATTTCTTGTGAAGAGCAGATATTGTAAGAACATCGCGGTAAAATTGTAAGAATTCAGGAACTGCTCGCTCGTCACAGACTGTGTAAGATTTTTGCTGTAGCCACGCTTACAAACATAGCTTTCCTAAACACCCCGAATCTTAATAGTTTCGCATGTAATCATGAGAAATTAGCTGTTGAACATTTTAAATTCAGTTGTATGTTAATCAACAACACGAAAATTCGAGTTATGTTTGTTTTTTTCGAAATAGGCAAACGAATAAATATCTGATGTCATGCGTGATGAAAAACTCAACTGGAAACCCTAAATTCTAAACCAATAGAAGATTTTCTAAAGCTTGTGGAATACTTTCCTCCGTGTGGCCCAAACACAGATTTAAGTGCTAACGTGGATCTTTAAATGAGTCGCCTCTGAGCCAAACACATCTGTCAAATTCACAAAACCTATCTAAGCCCTCTGTTGCTAAACTCATGGAACTCCTCAAAATTTGGCCAATTTTCCGATCGATTTCAAAATTACTTCACTGACCCGAGTTTATTTCGTAATTACCGAACAAAACTTCTAACCGGTCAAAAGTATTGCTCATTTAAATAAATTCTGCGCTGAGGTACTATACGTACTTCCGCCTTTTTTCCTATTATACATAATTCTTTAGCATGAACAATTAACGCAATTTAATATCCATAACTGACTGTTGTTGAAATGCATTACTAATCACAATTACCGGTATTTGAAATACATCCATTCCTTTAATACACTTCAGCTAAACTTTGTAGTCAGCTTCTAAAATTTTAAAATCTCTTTCCTCATTTGTATTGCACAGACATTACCAAAACCATCACTTGTTTGAACATGGTTAATACACCGTTATTCTGTTCTTTCTGCTCACAAACCACAGTATTGGTGAAGTGCTGTTGTTTGACTCCAATCCATTATTTCCCTTTCTTCCCTGGCACAGCGTGCGTAGACATGAGGGTGGTGGACCCAGGGGGAAGTTTTGTGCAGTTCCCCTAAATAACCATGACACCCCTTTTTGATTCAAAGAGTATATCATTTCTGAATGTGGACAATCTTCGTAATTTTGCAAGGCAGAAATGAGCAGGGAACGTGTGATTTGGAAAAAGAGATAGCGTTTTTACGGAGGTGCTCCTGTGGCGAATGATTCAAATCGTGAAATGCATTCCTGTAAAGGTCAAGTAACCAGTTGAATTGAGTAAGAGGTAGTTTGGCACTTTGTTTCTGGACTGACCCCCGCAAACGCCCACTCTGGCGCCACTGATATGAATATTTTAAGCTCGTTTTGTAAAACTCCGCACATAGTGCAGTATTTTGTTTTCGTTTTACCTTTAACTGCATCATCATATGATTGTCCCATACATACACAACTTCACTTTATTTTGTCTTCATGTATCGGTTGCTTCAATAACCCTTTTCTTACTAACATCAGGGCTGGCACATATGCCGATCAATTAGTCTTCGGTTTGCATCAAGCAAATGGCTTCCAGCCTTCTAGAAATAGCTCCCCAAATGTCAGCGTTCTCAGTTCGGTCTTCAGTTAACTTTTTTCATATTTTGTAAAGATCAACTGGTTCATTTTGTGCACGGATTGTATTTTAATGACTTGGAAATGCTGCATTTTTTACTATGTTTCTGCATTGAAAACGTAGTATGAGCCCGCAAATGCACGGATCAACATGAATTTCATATTGAAACTCACCAAAACCAGCTCCCTACATCATTTTAGCTCGAGAACTTAGACATCCCACGTTTTGTCCTTTACTTTAAGCTAAGCTGTTGTGCATTCTATCTTTTTAGCAGTATTGATCATGTGCTGTCCAATACAATCGTTTCAAATCCGACAGCTTGACTTTGCGTCTCCCTAGTTTAATACTGCCTTGTCATGGAAAAAAGCAAGTTTACTCCCAAGGATTCATTTAGTGACCAAGAATTGGAAAAGCTTATACTTGAGGTGAAGAGACATCCTTGTCTGTATGACACTGCTGTGCAAACGTATCGAGATAGCAAACAGAAGGAAAATGCCTGGAAAAAAATTGCAAGGACCCTGTGTTCATCTGGTAAGTAAAGTAGTCTTGTTGAAGATACTGACGCGTTTTCAAATTCTGTTTTTCTGTGATAAGGAATCAAGATTTAAGATTTGTTGTTGTTTCCTTTCATGTTTATTTTTAATGTTGTTCAAACATTACCACTAACACTACCTCCGTCAAGTCCATAACCGCATATTAGTAAGTTTGAGTTTATTTGTAAGAGCACGGTTTTTCTATTCGAGTAAATCCATGTGTTCCGATGTTGTTTTATTTCGTTGTAGTTGAAACTGTGAAGAAAGTATGGAAGAATCTGAGGGACAAGTTTAGACGAACCAAGACCTTGCAGCAGAAGAACAGCGGCGCAGAACCCTCCCAAACTGAATGGGCATTACTTGCGCCAATGTCATTCCTAGTCCCATTCGTTAAGTGCAGAAGGTAAGACTTAAACTCACTTCTCGCATTTTCACTCTTACGCTGGATGCTTTAAAGGCGTGAGTGGCGGACTTAGCAGATGAATCTTGCCATGTCTTCTATTGAAACGACCAGCCACAAGGCACTCGATTATTTAAACATAATCTTCATAGGCGGGTCCAGGACGGATCAAGTCCCCTTCCCTAAATTTTGAGTTACTTTTTTGATGAATAATTCTTGGCGCACAAATGCGCTTTTAGGTGACTTTTTTGGGGGTGTCTAAATTAAGCCTAAGATTGGGCCGCTTAGCAAAAGTGAAATAAGCAGCAATATTGTGTCTAAGCTAATGTTTTTAGACTAAACTGATATTTCCTACAGCTTTCATGAGGATGGTAGCTCATTTCATGAGTCAAAGCAAGACAGCAAAAATCCGCTACGATTAAACCGCAGTACATGTTTACAGTACACACACACAGTCTAGACTGGGCACAAGCTAGAGCGCTCAGTGACAGAGTAAATAACAAAACATCAAATTCAACCTCAAAAGTGAACTACATATCAGGTATAGGCTAAGAATGTATTACGCTAGATTAGCTGCAGGCTGAAAATGGATGCTGATAAACATCAGACCAACTAGGAAAAGTTTTTGGACAAAAGTTTAGTTCAGTACGAATTCAGTTGTTTCTCTATTGACCCGTATTCTGGCGTGTCTTGCAAATTATTTATTTTATTATATATTTCATGCATCTGTGTCATTTTAGAAGCTACAGACGGCATCGATGATTACTGCAGTTGCAATCGCCAATACTGCATGTAAATAACTTTATTTTGAATAAACTGGCCATAGCACAGCCTAAGTGTGTGCCTGGATCAATGCAGTTGGTCGATATAACGTGGCGGACCGACCTGTGGGTCCAGACAGTAAATTTCAAGCGAATGTCAATTGATGGATTTATGGGTAATATTTGCTCTAGTTTTACGTCGAGGGCTCGGGCCTTGGCCGCTACGCGGTAAACACTCGGACCAACTCGACCCTGACCCCCCCTAAAAAAATCCTGGATCCGCCCATGATTCTCCTTTTTATATCAGAAATCACCTTGTTTCCGCTGCTCCCCGAGCAACCCTTGACTAACTTTCCAACTTATGTTCCCAGTGCTCACACCGATTCAGGAGCGAACAACGATGGTCCCGAATCAATCGAATGGGACTTTGTAAAGGACGGGTCCGGCCAGCCGCACCCTGAGCCCTTGCTTGACAAGGTCGGTGTGCTGAGCTACATCCTTGAGCCGTGCAATGCGAGAAACAACTCTAAAGCGGATGTCGAAACGGGTGGTTTGGATGTTAGAAGAGAGGACGGTGATGAACGACCCACTGAACTGCATGAGAGGGAGCCTGCCTCCATGCCCATACACGGACCGGGGCCATGTAAGATGTTGTCGTGTTTTTCCTTTGTCTGTTATCTTATATTTCAACACAGTTTGCTGATGTTGTGCGAAGACACTTTGTATGACTTCACCGGCTTGCAGACTCACCAGCTGCAATGGTCAAAAATAACTTTGATCCGTGTGAACATGCAGCGGATCGAAGGAAGGCGGTGAAAAGGAAATCCGCGGATTTATCGGATAATGTGCTGGACAGAGTTTTGGTGGAAATGAAGAATTGCAACAAAGGTTTGTGATTATTTTCTTGTAGCATGCCATGCCGGCTGTTTAAACTTGGTACTGTTAAAGATTAAGGCGTTTCACAAAAGTGTTTATAGCTAGCGCAATGCTCACACAAAGCGTCACCACTGTGCGCGCGAGATTTTAGATACAGTGTGCAATGTTATCTCAATTAACGAAGCATTTTTTGATTACTTGCCTGGTCATTTACGGTTTCGTGTTTTCATATTTGGCCATTATTAGCAGCTGGCCACACTCGCCTGTGAAACCCTTGCTTATCAAGCTTCGTTACACCGACTCACATCTTTCAGCTGCTGCGGTGGATGAATACGACTTGGTTTTCGCTGGATTCGCCGCCCAGTGCCGACAACTACCGAGGCAAAAGTGGCTCAAAGTCCAAATGAAGGTTCTCCAAGCGATAGATGAAGCTTTCTCTGAAGATTGTTGACAACTGCCTGTCGCCAAGACCGTGCATGTTGTGGAGTGGGCGCTGTCAGACATGTTGCCGGGTTTTGCTTATTTAGGGGGTATCACCACTGCCCGCCCCCCAGTAGCAAACGATGGTGAAGTTTCGTTTTTCTGAACGGCGGTCTGGGCGTACTTACGTGGACGATACATGTGAACACGGTCTTCTGACTGCTCGCATGTTGCCGGTTGTTCTTGCATTGTTTGCTATTGTGCAGTGTTTTTGCGAAATCCTGAAAGGCGCATATGTATATGGTCTGAGCAGAAGTCTTGCTTCTGTCATCTAAGTGCCTTGTACATGTGAACCTGCAAAAGTTTTTGTAAACGCTCCGGGCCGTGAGGGGTAGAGAGTAGAGACAGTTCGCCTGGGACTGGTCCGCAGTCTTCACCCGTTGCGCTGAATATCAAGCAAACGTAGATGATTATTTACTCACCTGCACAGTTTGAATGATCAGGGAATGTCGGACACCGTCCGTCATTCTTGCTGAAGTGAACCCTCCTTCGCAAGCGCGTATATTACCCAGTGCCTCGTGCACTTTTACTCTCGCTTTTGCAATTCCGGCTTTCTGCTCACCCAGTGTCACTTGTTGGTGGTGAGGTGCCCGGAATTGCTTTTGGAAATCTTGAAAGTTGTCGGACCTCAGCACATTTTCGCGATATTGTTAAAGAAACAATTGATTCCTTGTGACGTTGCACTGGTCACAATGGTCTGCAGCAAAGCGATGACTCACCCCTCATTTCCCCCCTTGTCAGTTCATCTCGGTATGCCGTTGCAGCTCAAGCATTTGCCCATCCCTGCTTAAGAGCTGATGCACAGAAATGAGGTTGTTTTTTTGCCACTGAACCTCGATCACTCACAGATATGGATCCGTTCCACATGAGTGCGCGACACCGTCACTGCTCGCGCGACATAGAATCTACCATTTGTCAAGAGCCGTGCAAAAAGGTTCGAAGTAAATTTTTTATTTTCAATACAAACTACCCCAACGCATCCGTTGACCAGGGCCTCCTTTGAGAGAAATTTTACCAGGGGAGTACGAAGACCGGTACCGGCCTCCTACCTCCAGGTGCCTCCGCCGAAACCTGTATAGCTTGTTTCTATAGTAATTGGAATATATATAAAACAGCTACCATGCCGAGATATAGAAATATATTAATTTTGATACTGGCAACTAGCTTATACACTATTAATTCTGGGCTTGATTGCAGAAAAACTTAGCGTACATACTTTTATCTTCCCGGGCCCTGGTACGATGTACCTCTCGCAGGCCCTGGACCAGGACCGCTGTTCTCAATTTTATTGCGAGGCGGGACTTCGAATACGTGCGAATGTTTGGCAGACAATAGGTAGTGTTACGTCACTGACAGTCAAAAGCTTATCTGCAAAGTGTGCGGCAGGAGAAGGTTGTGGGGTGTCGTTGACATGCGAAAAATGATCGCTTTTCGTTACTGGGAAATGGCCTTTGTTAGCAAATCATGAGTTCAAACGTCCGGTACCGTGTGCGGGGGTGAAGATGTGGGGGGAGATAGCTGCGAAACGAATTGAGAAAGTATATCCTGTTAAAACTTTAGTCTTAGCCGAGAAAACGCAGGTTCATGCTGCATGTCGGGCGTTTAAGAGGAAAAATGAAATGACTAATAACAAAGCACAACAAAACAAAACATACGAAGGTGAAAAGCATATTAGTAAGGCGAGCACTAGGAAAGGCGAAGGGTATTGTTGCGATCGGAAAGCCCGAGCGGCATGTGCACAAAGCTTCACACTGTGGCAGCAAGCAACAACAGAGATCACGCGCCACGATCACTCTATTATTGCTTGGTTCGCGCCACATACACTGTGTATGGATGTTATTCTTCACGCGCACTCAACGCAACGCCAATGGAGAGGTTGCAACAGTACGAACTTTTATAAAAATGAACACGAATGAAGAATAAACCGGCATATTGCCAAGAGAACATTTTTCCAAATGAAAAAGATCAGAGGCTTCAAGTTTTCAGAAATTTGGGACCAAAGTAGATACAATTTTTTCCGTTCTTTGCTACATTAAACCTAGATGTGCAGGTGGATTTGCGTGTTTACAATGTGTGTGAAGCTTTAGGGGTCTCAAATTGCTCCGAGGGCCAAATGAGGACTTAAAAACTAACCCGGGGGGCGCATTATGGCGCTGACGCAACAATATCAATACCTGAACCTTACTAGAAACAGTTATACATCTTATATCCTGAGAAAGGTGTCGTGAGTTAAGGCAAATCATTTCTAGCCTTCTATACGTTCGTTTAAAAAGAACTTGTTCACTTGCTGGCCGAGCCCTTTTTAACACCGATGAATAAAATAAATCACGTGAATGTTAATTATTTGAAAATTCTCGAAAAGCATCGCGGGCCGCGTGTTTGAGATCCCTATTCTAGTCACGAGATTTTACTTATGAACGTTGTGGTATCGGGTGGACTTAGTATTTCCTACACCTTCACTGAAAGACGTGCTCTGTTAGTTTAGGCAAATAATGGTAATGAGGCTGAAGCCGTCGCAAGTAACTTGACGCTGCGAAAAGTTTCCACTGAATAGACTTTGCTGTCGGAAGAAACCTGCAAATTAAACATAGAGAAAGATAATTTTCCACCGATTTGGCGAGTGTCTCCACTGGACAGTGATTCATCGAACAATAGGAATGGAGACCGACGCTTTTGTGCGTGAATAACAACCTTTGACACAGCACAGTGCCTCTTAAAGTCGTTCTCCATACCAGCCTTGAGATTATAGTTACTGAAGCTGGAATTTGCGTTCATGCGGTATAAGTCAACAAGTTAAGTCGCAAAGCGCTAGAAAAGATTCTTGCCTGAACCTAGTTTGTGTGGCGTGCCTCCGAATGAAGCCAAGCATGAAATTGAATACTTGTTTTCTGTTTCGTAGCAAATTATCTGATAGTGAGAATGTATAACGCATGTCACAACGATTTTCGTGTGGCCGCGAGCGCAGTCAACAGTGAAACAGCAAATCGAACGATCCATGCGTGTCGAGAGATCTCACAAAACAAGAAAAAATGAACTGGGCGGTATCCTCCCCCCAAAGCGGGGGTGCACAACCTTTTAGCTGTTGCCAGTCGCATTACGTTTATTTTTATGAATTACGGCTGTCAGTGACTTCAAGATGTTTTTATTTTTTTGCGTTGCTTCTGTTCTGCTTCACATACACTGAGCCCAGTCCGCTTCCACACGTCTGTTTGACTGTCTTTCTACTAAGTATCCTCACATCAGCAGACAAANAGTTTTATTAATGCAAGGCTGCCATAACTTATATTTCTAAATACATGTACACGGCAGNATAAATTATATCGAAGACCCCATGCAGGTTGTGCACCACTGCTCAAAGGAAATCGAANTTACGGCGATGGTTGAAGCGAAGTTCGTGACGTTGGTCTATGCTTGTTTGAGGAGTCATAACAAAGGGGTTGCACTGAAATTGCTTTGCGTTTCCTCATTTCCAACGAAGTTACGTGAAATCGATTTCCTATTAAAAATTTGCTGATTGATTCTATGCTTGTCTCCCTTGTGAAAATTAGTTATTTTACGAAGTCTCTCGTCTCGCTCTGGCGCCCTCTTCAGCCGAGCGGGAAAAAATATCGCTTTGTGTCCACTCAAGGTCACTCAAGGCCTGTTTTGTAGGAGGCCTTGGTCCACTGCGATCGTTCCGCTTCACTGCGACTGGTTTCCATCTCGGTGACGCGAATGGTGACGAAGATGTAGTGACGTCAAAGCAACGCGTCGAGCCGCGTGCTTAGCCCGTCATGCGTTGTGATCAACAAGCGGTTAGATCCACCTGCTGGAACCAACTGTGCTTTCAAAAAATCAATTTTTACCTGAGTCAACAATATCTGGCCCGAATTGGTCATTTGTTGTCCTCGGACCAGAGTAAAAACGGACACTCACACCAAAACACGAGTGTCCTGGTCTCACCCAAACCACAAATAGCTGCTAAGTTGTAGCGTAATGGCAGCTGTTTATTCTTCAACACAGATTAACGGAGTTGAGAATTCACGATGTCTTCTCCGGCTTGGACCATCCCAGTCCAGTCACTATTGAGGAAATGCACAATGCTGAGGTTGAAGTGAAAGTAAAGAACAATTTGCGGGTTCAGGAAATTTTCATGGAGATGATGATCGATTTGTTCGGGTCAGTTCTCGTAGCTCGCTTCTGCAGTCCGCGTTTAACTTTCATCAAATCTTGCGTCACTGTGATATTGTGAATTGGATACTTATCCTTCTTATTTCTTGACGTCGTTTTAATTCTCTGTCATTATTTTTTCTTCACAGCAACACGATATATTACGTCGACCACGAAATAAACCAGTTTCGAACGGACGAGTTCATGGAAAGGGTCCAATCAACAGACTTGCCTTTCTATCTCAAAGTTAGTTCAGTTGCAGCTTTGTCATTTGTGGGAAGTGAGGCTCACCGAAAAAATGAAAGTTCGCATCAAACAGTAGACTTGACCACTATATTTGGTCCTCCTCCTCCTCAAATTCAAATCGCTGTTTCATCCGTTGATCGTTATCATCAACAGAAACAGTGACTGAGCGATGTAGGCGATTGTGACGTCGACTTTCGCGCGTCCTCCGGCGGTAACAATTGAACAAGTTTCCAGTCGATTGTTTTCCACACAGGTGATCAAGTCGTACATGTTCAAGCGCTTCGTGGAGGATCGCTTGCGGAGGAATGAAGATGCGTTCAGTCGCGTGGTTGAGATGAAGAGGAGGAGGCCGGGCGCTGGGGCGATTAAAGGAAGAAGGTGAGGTGCAGTCCCAAGGATGTGGCCAAAAAAATGAAAGTTTTACACCGTTTGTTGCGACACATAATGTACTGTTGTCACTCAGACAAATAAAAGTTCGGGTTCGCTTTGTGTGATCTTTTAGATGCCGATTATAAGTATAAGATCACGATTTTAGTTTGCATGAGAAATAAACCTTATGTTTGATGTAGACGTGTTAGCAAAGCTTGATAACGAAGCCGCATTTGTGATGGATACGACACGGTAAATGTGAAGTGTTAAAAGTTAACGTTACATCTATCGTGCCGTGGTACATCGTAACCTATAGAACACAGGGGTCTCAAACACGCGGGCCGCATGTGGCCCAAGAGGGCGTTTTGTGTGTCCCGCGATGCTTTGTGGGAATTTTCAAATGATTAACATTTTCGTTGTTTAGTTTATTCACCGGTGTTTAAAAGAACCCGGCTAGCAAGTGGACAAGTTCCTTTTAAACGAACGTAGAGACAGCTTGAAATGATTTTTCTTTAACTCACGATACCTTCCGCAGGAAAGAAGATGTAAAAGCTGTTTCTGGAAAGTAATGAGGCCGAAGTACCGCCATTGTTGCATAAGCGTTATAATGCAGCCCTCGGGTTACTTTTTAAGGCCTCATTTGGCCCTCGGAGCAAATTGAGTTTGATACCCCTGCTGCAGAACGATTTCTTAATCACAAAGATCGCAACCTGCCCCGGTGCAACTAATGTTGGGTCCGTGAAACGTTGACTCTGGAAGATATAAATAGAAAGTTTCACTTCCGACTAGCAGAAGCTCTGCTCTTTCGACGACACGATTTTGGTTTGCGTGAGAAACAAACCACGACTTCGTATTACCTCTGCGCCACGTCTTCATTGAATCAAAACATTCGACGCACCCTGCACACATCCGGGTTATTTTCGACGCACCCTGCACACATCCGGGTTATTTTCAGAACATTTGGCAAAGTACGTTCGGTCGGAGATGTCCTGATCGCTCCTCAAATAAATCGTACCGCGAATTCGAGGACATCGGAGGTTTCAAGGCTTCCTTCCGGTTGGGCCAACACGGAGATGGACGGTTCACCCCTCGGTTTCACCCCCAGACCTCTCAGTCGAAGGAAAATGGAAGAGAGCGAAAACGGTTGTTTTATTTGTTATTGTTGCTGTTTCCGTCCAGAGCTGGCGTCGCGAAAAAGCATGTTTGCCAAAAACCAAACTTGTCCTTTCCAAGTTCTTTGTTGATTTTCTTCTGAAATGATACTAAGTTTTACGCTACTGCGGAGTTTAAACTTGAAAATATGACAGTAAAAAAAAAATAAAACTTGAAAATATGACAGTAAAAAAAAATAAAACGTGAAAATGTGAGAGTTGTTCAATGTGTGATGTTCAGAATACTTAGTGCTGGTTTGAAAGGTCCGTCGGATGGAACGAGTACCTTGCTTCTTGTTTAACCATCGTTACATGTGGAGGGTAATCTTGCCAGGCCTTCAGTGCAAAGCTTTCTTTTTATTCGCGCTNACTGACGTTCTGATTATTTTTTCAGGTGAAATAATGAAAGGTTTAAGAAATTGCATGTCGGTGAACCTTCCTACTTTCCCAGTTCTTGGAACAAATTTCGACCCTGGTGAGGAGAGGCCTTATGACCTCAGATATCGGTGCTTCTCTTAAAAGCTTTTGCTTCACTTAGTCATTATGACATTGTCGGCTTTTCGACGTTTTTTACAAACTGTGTTCCACTTTATTTTTGGATGAATCTTGGCGATATATCCAGGGGTGTTCAGGGGGGGCGGGGCGTGAAACAACGTCCAGCATTAAAGAAAGTAATTTTTCAGGGCACTTCTACGGCCGCTGTGTCGGTGTTGCCACGGAAACCATGAAGAAGCTGTCCGGGTTGGAAGAGGCCTGCACTGACCCCCCGTGTGTGGGGCGATGCGGGGCGTCAGTGAGGTCGGCTTGTTTGATGATGAGGGGGTTGTATCGCATCGCGCAAGGAGAGTTGCTGGAGGGGCTTGAAGACCTCCACGCCATCGAGCAAGTCGACTACCGCATGTTCCAAGAAAAGTGAGGATTACGTTTTACTTCTTTCCTGCGAGCGAATGCCTGTGATCCGGGAATCTTTGAGGATTTGTGGAATATACGCTTTAGCGTCAACAAATAGTTTTGTTTTCCACGAACTAATGCCTTGAAACTGCGTGTTAATACAGTTTAACGACTTAAAATTGCAAAAAACAGGCCTTAATAGAGTACGTTCTCTGTTGTTCAGTCATTGTGGTCTCGAGTAGACATTCTCTAATCGTCCTGCAACATTTCTTGTATCTTGCGGTGCATATCACTCAGATGTGTCGCTGTGTGCTGTGGCGTGTTCTACCCGAATGTGGTGCGGTGTGTTACACGATGTGTTGTTGTGCTAATAAAGAAGTGGGGCCTGCTCGATTGATGCGTTGGAAAACGCGAAACTAGTTTCCCCGTCAATTAACTGTGACTGATTTACTTGCCACCATCTTTGTGGCCTTTAACTATGAAAAATAGATACGCTTGCAAGTTTTAATCGTCGCAGAATAATGAAAGCAGAAAGCAGGCAGACTCCTCAGAAGCTTGCCGCAAGGCTAAAGTTTGCTTACTGTTATATTCAGTCATATTTACTCCGCTTCTTCCAGGTAAATTGTGGAACGGTTTTGCATCATGGCTGAGAAAGATTTTGCTGGGGAGGGTGTTGCCCTAAACTTTGCCAACCGTTCATGAAGTTAAGCAAAATAGGGAAACATATGGGCACGCCTGCTCTTTTCATTGCAACAGAAAGCAATTTTTCTCAACCACACACTTCGAACAATCATATTTGAAGAAATCTTTCTCGTTTTGAAGAAAGTTCACCCAGTTTACTGTGAATGATATTTGTCTCTCAAGAGCAAATTTTTCCGGCTCTTAACCACGCAGCGTAAATCCTCCCATTTGATTTCCTCGATAACCCCCATTGTAGAGAGTATTTACTTGAACATAGATATGTGTAAGTTTGAATCATCGCAAAAAGATGAAAGCAGAACTCAGTTGGCTGATTCCTCGAATGTTTTCAGCAACTTTAGAGCTTTTCATTGTCTTCTAAGAGATTGGATGCATTTTAAGCGTACACCGTCGGCAAATTCAATCAATTATTTCGACACAGCGTTTGTATCGACACATAATGTACTGTCGTTTCGCATTCAGGCAAATCAAGAAAGTCTTCCATGTCTTGTCTCCGCACCAGCTGGAGATTCTAAGGGAGAAGCCGTTTTACAAGGGGGACGAGTTCTACGGCAACAGCGAAGCGAAGTCAAGAAACGAGTCTCTGTACTACAACGACGATGACCTCCCCTACAACCCCCTCGGTAACCGCGGATGTCCCCTTGAACGTTATACTCGTCACTCACAAGCCTTGCATGGATTTGTACCCGATCTGTTGTCGTGCTTCACTCAGACTGATATGTTTTTGAGCCATGAAGTGAAACCAGATCGTTAGTTTTTCGCACAAACTAGTGCGAAGCTCCTGAACTTAACAAGCTTGAGCAGTGGCTTTAACAAAACTGTGAGTCCGGTGTTTGTAACCATGCATTCATTTGTGGCAGATGTAAGATGCGGTGTGGGTGGTTCTCAGATAAACATTTCATATCATGCACTGGGATTGCGCGGGCTCGTGCGATTTGACGTTACGATTCATCTCCATTTTATTGCTGTTTGTTTATGGTGGCTCTGGCTCATTGTTACGTAGTTCATAGTGGTTGGTTGGTAGCGCTGGTATGGGCCGCGGGGATGGTGTTGATGGTGACCGTTGTAGTGGAGGCGGAATGTACAACTCGTGAGGTTTACGTTTAAATCACTGACCTCAGAAAACGATGTGAAGGACGTTTTTTACGTCACAGGCGCTGCAAAACAAGTTTAATGTGTTGCTGTTGCATTGGTGGGTGTCATCGTCATGGCCGAGGGCCAGGGGGTGTCTAGAAAGATGTGGCCCACGATGTGCCCACCCAAAATTTTTGTTTGCCGCCATGGAAACTTGTTTTAGTGACATGACCCCCAATAGATCCTTCCTGTGAAGGAAAATATCTGGGGCTCCATCTCTGATGACCCAGGCCCGCGAAGGCGCCATTAACGATGTCTCCTCGTACTTCCGAGATCTTCGTTGCTTAACGTTGTGTACGTGTTCACTGGGTTTGTGTCAGAGGCACACCTGCTTGGTCCAATCCAACATACTGTTGTGCGGTGTTTGCAGATAGAGCAACATTCTCGCATATCCTGGAAAAGAGTGACGTCACCAGCAACAGTGACGTGATAAACCAGTTGTTCGAGGCATTGTCCACGGGATCTGACGAAGTGGACCCTGAGATATTTGCCTCATTCTACCACACGTGGATACAGGTGAGGTTGCTGTCGGAGTGGCTTCGCACAGGGGGATACATTTGCACGTGAAATGTCCAAAGCAAACAACCTGTTTTGATCAGACTCCAACACTCGACGGTAAACTTTAAATAAACGCGGTGAAATCTTTTTAGTCTCTTGAATCTAGTGTAGATTTCTGACGCTTTTCTAGCAGCCCACAACAAGAAAGTCATAACAAATTAGTCATCACCCACTTCTTCGAGAGGTTACTTCACGATGTGTGTCTGAGAGAATGTGGTCACGTGACTGCGGCACATGATTAACTGAAATATCATTGGTCACAACCCAAGCTGGGTTTCATGCGGGCAGATCGTTTGTCATGACTGCAACAAAACAGCAGCGTGGCCACCGCTTTCTTCTGTAAGAGTAATGAAAGTTAATGCAGTAAGTAGCAGTAAACTACAGCAGACGCCAGTGAAGGATTGGGCAACGAGTCAGAGTCGTGTCGAGAATTATCACCGGAGGCCATCAATGGCCAGGTGGTGTCAGTAGCGGTCCGCAGCATTCAACGAACTTCGCACACAGTGCAATGCATAGAAGTTCGTTGATGCGAAACACCGGTCAACGACGTAACCGATCATTATTGGCCTGTTGATATTCAAAGGTGTGGGAACCTGCCCACTTCCGGCTTTTCGCATGTGTCGGGGGGTGTTCCACCTTCGTGCGACGACTATGCTACATTAGAATATTCCTTTCATCCATTCTGCAATGCTCATGTTTGCTTCGCAGGCAAGGCACGATGGTGAAAACGCGCTGCGCAGCCTTCTGTCAGCCTCATCCTCCCACATTGGGATCCTTCAGGACTCTGAACGTCTGCTCAAGGTTTCGACTGTAGTGACGTCAAGCAAAGGATCTGGTCGATTAATATTGACAACCAGGAAGTAAGACAGACGCCATTTTGCTCGGTCGAAATGGTTTTGTTGATGAGATAATNTGACGGTTCCTTATTAACTGATATATACGTTGNTCTATAAANAGGATAGAGACTCGCTTCTTGCAGNGGTTTTNTGTTTGCACTCCTTTTTGTTTTTGGAAAAGTGCCGTTGACCATAAACAGGTGTTCATCATGTAGATATGTTGTATATATGTTGTCTTTTTGCAGGTTGTTATTCTTCACGGAACTTTACCAGGAATGCAAACATATCATGAGACTCCATCAAATAACTGACACCAAACTCAGCAAACCGAACTTCCGCTCATCCCTTAACCTCTCCATCAAAAGTGACGGTCTGTATGGTTGGATGACGTGTGTGTGGTTTGGTGACGTGTGTGTGGTTTGGTGACGTGTGTATGGTTGGATGACGTGTGTGTGGTTTGGTGGCGTGTGTATGGTTGGATGACGCTACCTGTTTCATGTTGATGCGACTGATTGGGCAGTCATGGTTGACTTACCGTGCGGTCACGGTTGATCTCGCATTGTTGCGAAGTTCGACCAACGAC
>JGI24159J19872_10005413_pt1 | contig 16515 bp, 14 predicted proteins | sample Ectturendosymbi4_FD_19872 | JGI IMG/M metagenome (IMG submission 19872) | reverse complement strand
CGCATTCAAACAATTAAGCATATTTGGACGGAAGCTTGAGTTTTTGTGAAAATGAGTTGAAAGCAGGCTTGTCCATGGGAATGGGATTACTATGGGAATCACTTGGGAAACGTCCCATGGGATGGGACAGGCATAAATTGCTATGGGTTGGGAATGGGACAGATAAATATGTCCTATGCACAACCCTGGTCAAAAGTATCAGACAAAGAAAGGAAATTGGTGTTGACACCCTAAAGCTCTACCACGACACCCTTTCAAAAACCTTGAAAAAACACTGGTTAGTTGCATTTCTGCTCTGGCCCCAGGAGATGGGGTGCAGCCGATGCGCTCCTTATAGGCCCACAAGAGTCTAAGGTGGCCATGAACCTCAATGTTAAAAATGGAAACGGGCAATTATGCACAAAGTTTGTATTGTTATAAATTTATTCATACAATCTTGTGCAAATTGATTCGCTAAAGTTGTCGTTTTAGTCGATATACAATGCATCGCCATTTCTTTTGATGTGTGGTTCGGATTATCTCAATTGCTGCTGTTTCATTGTTAGCCCAATGCACTANGGAATGCGTAACATGACGGAATGATCGAAAAATATTTTNATGACGTTACATAGGACTTTATTCAGCCCAATAGTGCTATAGCATGAAGCCAGTTCTTTCTTTTGTATGTAGTCGAGAGCAGGGGTGGATATTAGGGGAGGCGAACGAGGCGGTCGTCTCGGGACCCCCTTTTTTTAGAGATGTCGCGGGGCCCCTCTTTGAGACTTTCGCACTTAGTTTTTGCATTGTTTTGTTTAAAACCTGATGAACCACACTGGAGCTGCAAGGTCTGAAGCAAGTCATATGCTTTTCAAAATAAAGCAAAAATATGTGCCGAAGGAAGCCCTTTAACAATTTTAATGTGTAGACAAAGAACATTGTAAAATCAAATAACTTCAAACAATTTACAATGTGAAATCGACTTCCACACAGAANCAAATGTCCAGACAATATGAAAAATTTAAATTGCTTTCTGTAAGTNAAATGTTTGTGTAGCATNTGTAAAATATAGGGGCCCTTTTTTGATGTAACGTGAACAAACATTGGGGCAAGGAGCCCATTTTCAAGACCATATATTGTACAAATGACATATCACACATTGTGCAATGTTTTGGGGCAGCTTTCTGCGTTTTTGACTCGGACCTTAAAGTCTAAATCCTACCCCTGGTTAAAGTTCTACATGTTGGTATTAATGTGATTTTTAACGGCAGATGTTACACCTAGGAAGCAGAGGTGCATTGTTACGCTTTCGTAACACTGAATTATACCCAAAAGGCCATTGCAAAATGTATGCTAAGAAGACGAGTCTTGATTTACAGAAGGATTTGGTGCATGCTAAGTTTATAGAAGTTCAAGTACAGTGTGACGCCGCCCACCGGAGTCTGGTAGAAGGCTAAGAATGTGCAAAAATAGCCAAAATGTTGGACTGTAGAAAACCGGAAAAAGTGGTGCTTTCAGATGAAAGTCATTTTTTGTTCCAGGGAAACATAACAAGATTTATTAGGATCGGGAATCGTGAGCAATTAAATCCTGCCCATTGCAATGAGCTAGCAAAGAACCCAAAAAGTTGTTTTGGGGAAGTTTCAGTTTTTCAGTAGTAGCTACACTGATGCCAATTGAGGTATGATGAATTTATATAAATACATCGGTGTAATGGAGAGAAAAGCCATTCCAGACATGAGAAAGGCATTTCCTGATGGTGGAGGAAAATTTCAATAGGACATTGTCCCGTGTCTTTCATCTGAAAAAGTGAAGACGATTTTCAGGAAGCAAAATTAGATGTGATGGGTTGGCAGGTAAACTCGCCAGATCTTAACCCCATTGAGAATTTGTGAACAATAAGGAAATCCCGATTACAAAACTTCGATTGCAACACCATGGCCAAGCTAATAGAGGTCATCATTCAAGTATGGCATCCAGGATTGATTGTGGAGTCGGAGGTAAAATGTTTGACTCCAGCTCCGACCTTTCCAACATTTCTGACTCCGACTCCTTAACATAAAGTGAATGAAAGTTTGGCGGCCAAGAATTTTGCAGCAACTAACACTCAGTGGAAATCGTGGTACACAGCAAGAATTCTCTTTTTCAACAAAAGTTTCATAAGAAGTTGTACCGATTCAACAGGAATTCCCAACTTAAGAGTGTGATGTAAAAGTGATCCAATTGGACTTCCGGAGTCGGAGTCGGACAAAATAACCGACTCCGATCCCTAGTGTCGTTAGGAATCCGACTCCACCAAAAATCCTCCGATTCCTTCGCACTACGCAACCCTCAATTGGCATGGTGACATTAAATCAAGTAAAATTTTCAAAAACTGTTAGAATCCATCACAAAACGACTACTGAAATTCTTCGTGTGCTTCTATCACTGTACTAGGTTCAAAGAATATCAAATTAGCTTTGCTAGTGAGAAAAACTATAGCCTGCTAAAAATGTTAAATTTGATGTATAATTGTGAAATTCGCAAAGCAACTGTGCGTTATATGCATTATTTGAGACCAACCTGAGACATTTTGAAATTTGGTAATAACATTGTATTATGTAAAATACCCAATAAAGCATATCATTTTCTAGTCATAGCATTGAAAAGCTAATGAAGCTCTTAATTAGTTGTAATGTCTAAGGACGCCCAAACAGTTCTCGCACCAGAACATTTTATTCCTCTCAAGGGGGAAATCGTTCGGTCTGCATCTTGATTAAAATCAGGCCCGTAACCAGCTTGGGACACCAGAGGTGGGGAAGAATTTTCTAGTAGGAGCCCAAGAAGAGTTTTTTGGTAGGGGCCCAAATTTTTAAACTATGTCCAATAGTTTTAAAGTATGTCCGAAACAAGTTTCCAAGGGGCGAAAAATTTTTAGTGTGGGTTTCGCCCCCCTAGTTACGGGCCGGATTAAGGCTAATAAGTTCTCATTTTCGCAAATGTTGCGAAAAAAACATATCTGTGACCGTTTGCGAAAAAGTTGTACCACGGGTGAATAAACACGATGACGTCATAGAATGAAAGTTCATGAAAATTCCCCCCCCCCGCGAATTGAAGAGCTGGTTGCACCCCTGCTCTGTGACGTACGTTACTCAACAGTGGAGAAGTTATCATGATAACTTTCTATTTATTGTTACGTAACTAACGTCACAGAGCAACTATAAAGCCACCAGAATGAAAGCAGTTGAAAATTTCCGTGACACAAGCGTCAAACGCTTTTTTTTCAGTCAGAATAAATCGTATGATGAGCCCGAGTGACGCTTTTGACCTGGGTCGCCCTGTGACAGCCTATTTGAATTTGAGGTAGTTAACCGATACGTTTTCATATTGGTGTAATTTTGTCTAAAATAGTGTAATTAAGACCTTCACATGGTGTATAGCAATGACGTCATATTTCAATGCTTGTGACGGCATATTTGCCATTTGAAACCACAAGACTATTTTATAGTTTTTTTGACGTGCACTTGTGCCCCCCTCCACTTTGAAAAAGGTTCAGTCACCCATGGGAGTACTGACCTCAATACTTGTTTGCTGCATATATAGATGATTCATCTAAAAAAATAAACAACATTTAAAGCAGGGTGTAATAATGGTGGTCTTATTAAATCACTCAATTTTTGCTGTTGATATTGGTGTGTTTTGTCCAAGTGTTCGTTGGTTGTAAAGAGTACTGTGGAGGAGGAGAGATGCCTTCACGTGGCTCTCCCTGTTGCGGCATTTCCTGAAATGCTTACCAAATCTGTCAACACGAGAGCAACCACTGCTATTCGCGTTGGATGTGTTCACCGTGGGATGGATCAAACAACGCCCTTCTCAGGGCACGGCAGCAGAAATGCTGCCGAAAACGACCCGCGACCCAACATACTCCAGCAGAACACCGAGAGTCTCACTGAAAACAAGATCTCTGTCATTGAGCGACTAGCCTAGAAGAACAAGGCTTTCATCATCGTCCTACCGGAGACCCACTGCACAACTGCAGATAAGCTAGTGATTCCCAACTTCTCACTAGCTGGGTCAATCCAGAGCCGGAATCACGGCCTTGCCACGTGTGTCCATGAGCGGTTGGAATGGTCACTGGTCGGTCAGTCTCCATAACAGAGACTGAATGGTTGTGCGTAGACGTCGCAGGATACAAGATCATCAACGTCTACAAACCTCCACGCTCGCGAATCACACCAGCGACAAGCCCGACGTTCCCACACCCCAGACTGTATGTTGGCGACTTTAACTGCCGGCATGTCAGCTGGGGTTACAACATCCCCTGACGGTGAGAGCCCGGACTCCTCGGCAAGATCCAACAACCTTGTACTGTTGTACAGCCCAAAGGAAACAGCCAGTTTCTTGTCTCGCCGTTGTAACGTCGGCACCAACCCAGACCTGGCCTTCGCGAGTTTCGGCCAGGACAGCCGAATGCCGGACAAAGGTGTTCTAGGAAAGTTCCCCCATTCACAATATCGGCCCTCCCTCATAACGCCACCAAGATTCAAGGTTCCTGCCCACAGCGATCCGGTGAAGCGTGGGAACTTTCGCGAGGCCGATTGGACGCGCTTTTGCCTTCTCACAGGTGAATCCATTGAGAGATTGCCACCTCCGGACATGCCAAATATTGAGAGGACACACCAGGATTTTTGCGAGAGCCTGCTAAGTGCGGCTAAACACGTCGGAAGAACTATGTGCCATGCTGGGACAAAGAGTGCGAGACCCTCTATCGCTCCTTCATCCGAACCCCAGTGGGGACTAACTCTGACGGAGCCGCTTCGTCCCTACTATCTCGACTGCAACAGAAGAAGCAGGATCGATGGGAGGAAGCTTCTAATTCCATCGGCGTCTCGCACTCTAGCTGCAAGGTGTGGAGAACAATCAACAAACTTACTGGCAGGTCTGGACGCTCCTCTCGCCTGTGCCCCGTCTCGGCAAATTCCATCGCCTCGCAACTTGTGAAGAACGAGGCACGCAGGACCACTGGCCGTGAGTCTACCAGGCTCGTCAACAAGCACCTGTCCGATCTATGGAAGATTCCAACACCTGAGGCTCACAGTATCTCTGAACCCTTTTGGCCAGAGGTGTTTGCTGCTGCCCTCAGACGCTTGAAGCCAGGAAAGTCTAAGGGATTGGATTCCATCTTCCCGGAGTTCACACTCCACGCCGGGTCAGCTCGGAAATCTTGGTTTTGCAACTTCCTCAGTTCCTACATGCGCCAACTCAAAATTTCAAAGATCTGGAGAATAGGGCTAGTAGTTGCGGATCCCTACGCCAGGGAAGCCATTGGGGGACCCAAAGAGCTATCGTCCTATATCTCTGCTGTGCGTCCCATTCAAAATCCTCGAGGGACTTATCTACACTCGTGTTGAAACAACCATCGACCCACTGCTCCCACAGGAGCAGGAGGGCTCTCGACACGGGCGGTCGGCCGTAGACCAGGTCACCCTGTTGACATAGGACATCGAGGATAGCTTTTCAGCTAAAGAAAGGCCAGAACTGTGTTTGTCGACCTCACAGCATCCTACGACACTGTGTGGCACCGCGGTCTCATCTGCAAGCTACTGCAATTGCAGCCTGATAGACACATGGTCCACATGATCATGGAGATGGCTAGCAATCGCAGCTTTACCCTTACCACCCGAAAGGGTCAAAGGAGCAGGTTGCGACGCCGCAAGAACGGTTTCCCACAGGAATCTGTCCTGGCACCCCTTCTCTTCAACATCTACATCTCTGACCTGCCAACCACCATCTTTAGAAAGTATGCATATGATGGACGATCTAGCAATCATGCATGCCGAAGGAGATTGACAGGCAGTGGAAGAGGCGCTGAGCAAGGACGTGACAACTCTAGGTGAATACCTATAGACTTGGAAGCTAAATCTCAGCAATACAAAAACGATGTTGGCAGTCTTCAATCTCAACAACAAGGAAGCTAAGCGTGAGCTGAAAGTTAACTACAACAACGAAACTCTGCCCTTCTGTTCCGAGCCCAAATATCTCGGAGTAACCTTGGACAGGTCGCTCACGCACGTATTGCCGACACCTTGAGTCATTTCACAAGGGGCTAACATCACGCATCGCACTCCCGAGGCGGCTTGCTGGCTCGAACAGATCGCTTGCGCGCTCCCGTCTGGTGCCACAGTGCTAACACCCGCATTATTGACCCCGCCATCAACGACGCCTTGCGAATTTTGACTGGATCCCTGCGTCCTATACCAAAGGGCAAACTTCCAATACTCGCAGGAACCCAACCTGCTGAGTTTCGTCGCAATGGTGCCACAAAGTCTCCAAAACGCCGTGTCGTGGTACCTAGGCATCTGCTCCACTCAGGGTTAGCCTGTCCACCGGATACAGATGCACGGCGCCTCAAATCGAGACATCCATTTGTTACCGCCGCACAACACCTCATTAGTTTGTCTGACAACAACAACATATGTGCGGCGAACTGGACGGATCACCAATGGAACGCGGATTGGGTCTCACAATCCTATAAAACTCCATGCTTTCATCCCCGACACCGGGACCCAACCGCGGGGTATGACCTTTTCAAGAACAGCGTGGGTAAACTTTTAACCACCTTCGCACCGGTGTCAGATGTTTCCACTCTTGCTTGTACAGTTGGGGTATGGCTTCCTCCGCGGTTTGTGAGTGCGGCGCAGAAGAACAAACTGCCTACCAGGTTGTCTTCCAATGTACAATCCATCGACTTTCACATGGACTCCACGACACGGACCTGGACGATGAGACAATCGAATGACTGATCAAGAGCTGCCCCCAGCAGTGGTGTAGCCAGCCCAAATTTTGAGGGGATACCAAAAATATGGGGGGTCAAAATCTTACATTTTATGCTAGCAACAGCATTTCGTAAAATATACCGCCTTGCAAAGCACAAAATCACCAGGTAGTCTAAACGTTTGGGTAAAATGGCCACATGGACCTCCCCTGGCTGCGCCTATGGCCCCGAGATCTAGTGCGGCCTAGCAGTGGTTTGAACAAGGAACTGGCTCCAAAGAAGGAGTAGAATGTATCACACTGAAACAGATTTATCACCTTTATTGACATTTGCTCAGCTAGAAACTCAAATTCTTGGAATGAACTTTGAAATTACATTTCTTTGCAAATATTTCTTGATAAATTTACATTGAAGATTGAAACAAAGTTTTTTAGCTATTCAGGTTCTACCCTTTAAGACGGCAAAGCCAATATAGTTCCAGTGATTTAGTCCAGTAATAACGTGCCGACCGAAAGATCTACAGAGTTGTTGAAACCTACATGGAATCGTGAAGTTTTTTAGCTTCGATTAAAAAATGGGAAGTGTGGGATTTGCTTTTTTGGGGTTGTCGTTACAAAATATGCAGATTTAGGTTTTCTTTGGCCCACATTCATAGAGCCCTGGCCTCAAAACTTAAGCGACACTTTTTGCTTTTCTTAAAAATAAACTACGCCAAAATTCTCATCTTTAAAGGACTTGGTTGGCTTTATAGCGTTTGTGGAAGTTATCACATTGAAACAGAAAATTATACATTTGATCTATAAGGAATTTATTAAATATTTTTTACATTTTGTGTGGTTTTTGGATCAGAACTTGCTAACCACAAATGCTGGAAGGCCAATGAAGGTTCTAAGGGTTTGGCTTGTTGCTTAGGTAAAAAGAAAACTGCTCCTGTGGTTGTGGTCCAGGGCCCGATGACTAAGCCAAAACAGCCTAAACATTCCCCAATATGGCGTCACAAATAAAAAACTCAAATCTAAAAGTTTCAATTTCATTTTGTTTAAGCTAGAAGTCGTTCCGTGTTTTTTTAGGGTTTGAATAGCTCTCTAGCTCAATTGGTTGGCGAGTCATAGCATTTGCCAAAATTGACGATGTAAACATATTTAAGATTTTTTTGAAAACCAAGATTTGGTTTTGAGCCATAATGTTGGCACCAGAAACGCTNGAAAAAAGATGAAGCNCTCTGAAGTTCGGATTATAACCTAATTTACAAAAAAATGTGCGCCAAAAAATTGGCTTGTTGGATTAGCGCCAGGCCCTGGTAACCTCGGTCAAAGATTAGTGAACCTACACCCATTGTGACGTTGCTCACAAAAAAACGAAAAGTCCCAAACTTGCCATTTTTTAAATATCCGAAGTACACGACCTTCCGCAGCTTTAGATGGCATGATCAGCTCTCTGCCTCAAGTCGGCAAGTGATGGCTGGACAATGTCATTGGCACTTTAGTGGCTTTGCGGTCCTAGGGTTGAAGCATTGTGATGGTGGTAATTTGTGCAAATATTCCATTAATTTCAGAGGGCAAAACGGGCTCGAAGGATGAGCCTGAATAACCCTCTGCGTGCTAGGCTCGTTAATATTAGCCAGAGTTACTGGACAATTTATCGTTTGTGTGAAAATATTTTCAAATGGGAACAACACATTGGGTTGGGGTTCAAATTCAATGCTCCGTGCAAATCCATTGCTTCAATAAACAATTCAAAATGTTATGAATTATATTTTAGGAAATACCTCACTGCAGAAGGCAGCACGAGCTCTAACGCATTAACCCTAGTAAAGCTCTACCAACCGAAACCGAGAAAACGGTTGCAACGAACAATACTTTTCGATTCAGGTCACCTGCAACATAAACGCGAAAGGCCAGGAACGAAAATTTATAAATAGTGAATAGGCTCGACGAAAAAAAAAACAAGTTCACAACTTAATCTGTGATGTTGGTGGTGTTACAAACATACAATGCAAGTTCGCTTTCCACAATATAAATTGTAATCGAAGACTCAGTTTCAGCCCGAGGCACTCGAGTGCCGGAGTCGCCATTGGTCACTTCCATAAAATTTGAATTTGTAAAAAGTTTGTTTGACTAACTGGTAGGCCTGCAGCACAACGATATTCTCAAAGAAAGGCACAAGGGGGAAAACATATTAGTTAAGCTGTGTTCATAAAAAATAATTCCCAGCATTAATTCTGTGCACTCAGGAAATCCTAACCTGCTTCAGCTGTACACATGCGTGTTAATAGTTCGTTGTCTGCGATGGGAGCATTCAAATCAAAATAGCATTCCTTTCTTACTGATCAATATGTGAGAGACTTCTGAGAGCAGCTATAAGTTAGCAGAAATTATAATTGAAATTTCTTGCAAAAAATGCAAAATCAATGCTTTCTCTGACAAAACTATCTGGTATTATTTGGTGCATGTTCATTTAATTTCTTATTTCATTCCACATTCCAGGGGTGTTTCTTGTGTTTTATTTGATAATGCACATATATTTCGAAAAAAACAATGTCGTGCCAACGCGATACTTGACCTTGAAAAATCTGATCACTGCAACAAAACAACTAATGTTTGTTGCTGAAACCGAGGATGCTTGATAAGTGAATTGATTAGCATGACTGCATAATTTCGTATCAAAGGGAAGCAAATTCATTAAATTATCCAAGAACAAGAGAGAAAATCAAAGTATAAAATATTTTTTCTGCTCTATATATGTTGAAACGAATTGATAGTTCGCGGGCTGCAGCATTAGTTCGAGTTGCAATGTGACCCACGTGCCATACCCATGAGTACCCTTGTATTAGATTAATATTCAAACAGATAAAAACTGCCCAACACATCTTAGCACTGCCAGAAACATTTTATGGCTATTGGCTGCAGATTGGTCTTGCTAATTATAAGCAAGTGCACAATAGACCATCGCCACTGTACTTATTTTAGGCTTTCGCCGCACGCACACCAATTCCCAACGCAGTAAAATTCGTATGAAAACTGTGTCTGTTTGAGCTATGCCTTGCATTTCCGTTCGCAATAGACATGCAAATTGCAGATGTCACAACACCTCAACTTTAGAGGATATGAGCTGCAACTGACATGGAAAGAACAAGCACGAGACGAAGGAGTTTTTTTCTTTCTTTTCAAATCTTCCAAATGTTTTTCAGGACATGTATTATTGGGTTGGATGTCTGTTTTGCATGCCTCATTTAATAACACCACTTCCTGTGACGCCGAACGTAGAGGGGAATACCTTCATACAGTATTTCTTGAATAAAGATATCTTCACAAATGAAAAACATATCATGATCTTTTTCGAAGATCATCGAATGTACTGGTGACAATTTGTTTAGCCTACATTTTCTGTATTCCAAAGCAGATGAACGTTTTATCTCTCGTCATCCAATAATATCCAGATATTATACCCCAGGCTATTTCCCCTAATTTATACGCAGACAAAATGCCTCTGCTTGGTTGCGTCATATATTTATTTTAATATACTGCAGACACTCGACCGTCGTGTGAAAACTATCTAAACAATTTTAGAACAGAGTGAAACTTATGAGGCTGTCTGGTTCGTAAAGAGTACATCATAGGCAAACACTAGTGGCTGTTTGTTTACTGCAAAACAAGACAAGAAAAGCAAAAAACTGTTCTTGCTATTTGACTTTCACCAAAAAATCATGAATGAAGCGCCACCGGCAAAAGAATCACAGTTCTTCATCGCAGGCATTTTCAAACGAGAATGCTATGAACCTTAAAATTTATCAAATGGCATCTGGACTACAGCCACCAGGAAAACTTCCACCTGGTCAACTGCAAACCAGGACAACTGCCACTTAGAACAACTGCCACCTAGGACAATTGCCACCCAGGACAACTGCAGCCTAGGACAATTTCCACCCAGGACAACTGCCACATAGGTCAATTGCCACCTAGAACAATTTCCACTCAGGACAATTGCCACCCAGGACAATTGCCACCCAGGACAATCGTCACCCTGGACGACTGCCACCTAGACAACCACCACCTTGGACGGACAACTGCCACTTAGAACAACTGCCATTAATTTGTATGAAATTGTTTAATGTTAGCGCCAATAAACTCTCTCTCTCTTTTATGAGTGCGTGAAATGAATACGATGCGAAAATGTGTCTGAGGGTCTTTGCTGGGAAAAAAATAAGGGTCTTTGCTGTGGAAATATTGAAAAGGCCTAAACAAATTAAGATTTGCACTGACATAAAAATGTTTTGGTTTAATGGAAATAATTCAAAGAACTGAATATGACTTAGATGGCGATTTCCCGGGTTGCGATCACCTTCGTGGCAGTTGCCTGTGATTGCAGTTCTCCTGATGGCAGTTGTTTTTGGTGGCAGTTCTCTTAGTTGGCAGTTTTCAGATTGGCAGTTGTCGGCGATAGGTGCATTAATTTTTTTGCCTTTAAATGTTTTTTTATCAAAGTTGGAGTTTAACGTGTCTAGGTGTGTTTTTTCACCAGAATCTATGAGTAACACCAACCAAAAATGGCAAATGACGTTTCAGGAGCACGGGTGCACTTTGTATTGGTGGGATTTCAAATAATCCATAAAAAACATTTTTTTGGAATCATGCAAGGCGACTATTGCCAACATGATAAAACTCCTTCTACAGGGCACCCGAGNTCAATTATGTGGTACCTGCCCTCGATTCAGCTTGTCTTATTGATGAATTCCCCCGTGGGTNGCAGTTACGAAGCTTTCCCGTCAGTTTTACAAAAATGGCNTTGGAAACCAGATGTTCTACCACAGCAAAGCTTTTATATCACACATGTAGAACCCACTGTCATCTTGACCAAAAACACCCTTNCAAAAAACTTTAAAACATAAAGCATATTTCGTTATGTTTGCTCGACCAAACCCTTCGAAAAACTCGGCTAATGAAGAAAAATTCGACTACTCGACTAATGAGTGTATTTTAAGCCTTTTTGAAACTTAGTTGAAAACTGACCTACACCAAGCTGTGCAGAGCATTCTGAGTAGGGTTTATATGAAAAACAATCAGACTCACAAAGCGCATCATATATAAGAAAACTTGTGTCAAATTTCAAATTGTGAATCATGTTTTTTGAAAGGTGTTGTTCCAATTTCGCAATTGTATTTTCTGGCAACACAAAATAAAATTTGTTTCCCGTGAAAACTACGCACAGAAAATTTCCTAGTATTTTTTGTGAGACAAGTTCAACCGACACACACGTTACAATACAACGGCAGTTATAACTTATACCTCACCTTGCCTCTCACCATTTTAACTTATACTTCAAACATACCAAAATTCATTCTCACTGTCGTAAATGACAGTGCAACTGATCAGGTTTGTATTTCATGATGTCACTCCGACCTAGATGGTTAAAGTAATACTACTGTAAATGTTTTGCACCAAATATTCCTAAAACACCATATGATCCATTTTGCTTTCTTCAAGTAGCTTGCGGAATGTTCCATAGAAGCAAAAATATTAAGATATTTTTTCACAACAAATAAATATCTTTTTAATCAAATTTTCTTGAGATTGCCGGGTTTGAACGAGTAGGACAAACCCACATAAGCACAAACAGCTTCGAAGTTAATCACGATTGCGCTTTGCCTACGGCATTCAGCAAAAACTTGGAAGAAGATTTCACCAATTGCACAAGANTCTACCACATTGCCAGAAAGCGTATCTCTGCNTCAAGTAGCAAGGAGAACTTAAGTATTTGTGCGGAAGTTGAAAAAAAGACGTTTCCAGCCCACTTAGCAGTAGCGAGTCAGATGACAGAGCTNGTGGGAGGTTGTTTTGAAAACGCGTATGCGATCATGGGATTGCGATAGTGTTCACTTTCAAGTGAAAATTTGAAGAATCGCGTTCAGCACAAANTTTGAAGAATCATGTTTAGAACACTTCAACTTGTGCTAGCAATTTTACTGNATAATGCAAATCACATGGCTCAACACGATGCTCGTCTTAAACACTTCTTCAATGGGATGCCATTTCAAGGCAATGTGTTTCCAAACGGATTTTGAGAGTGATTAAAATGGCGCTAAAGCTGGTTCAAATTTTCGTGAAAAACTATGATTTCTAAAACTATTGAATTCTTCGTAACATGAAAGATTGTTTTTTTTAAACTTGCACAAATGCAAGTTCAAAATAAGAAAGCCAGGTCTAAAATCTGATAAGAAGAAACAAAATTTGTTGTGGTTCATAGAAGAAAGAAAATGTTTATTTGTTAGGAAATAACTGAAGTCGCAATATCAGACTATTTTACGTTTGTGCCGGCTTAAGCGTAATAGCGTATTCGGCTGGTTTCGCGCTTATACCATTGTTGTACGTATCGGACTTCATCAATTTATTTCGAAAGCACGTCTCGAGTCAAACAAACTCCAACCTGTTAAGAGTCGCGTTTGATGTTGCGGTGTAGACAATGGTTACTCTGCCAAAACCAAAGCTGTAGAATATTGCTTGCAAGAAACTAGGTCTACCTACAGTATTTTAAATCAATGAAACAGGTTCTGAAAAATTGATGCCAGGCTGAAAATCATGACTTCGTAAATTTTCTTTGGAGAATTTACATGGTTTTCGGTAATGATCTAATTGTAATGTTATTTATAGTCCATTCCCAACAATCCGCAATTGCCGTTTGACTTCTGAATCCACAGCTTGTTTATCAGGACAACTAGCATCAGATTATGCATTATGTCAAATTAAAATAAGTAGCCTCGGAATGGACATTTGCATTTTGCATGTTTATTGGCATTGCATAGATCCTTTGGTAGAACACAACAGGATGCATAAGAGTTTCTGAGAAGAAATAAATGTGCTTTAACGATTAAGATGTTCGAATTTTTCTTTGTTTGAATCTTTCAAACTCGTGTGACAAAACTAAACAAGCATAATCGATCATCCGCATTATTTACAAAAGTACGGAAAAGTCCAGATTTCAATGGATTGCTTTGATCGTCTTTGACAAATTCGGGATGATTACACTTCCACAATTAACGATATTATTTATCGTTTCCTTTAACATCGGCTGAATACAAACAAAAATTGGAGTTTCTGGAAACGGAAGTGGATAACAAGTTCCCAAGAACAGCACAAGCAGAGTCATCATAAATACTACTGTCCCTTCGTTCACAAAAAACATAGGATGCAGCTTAGTTTGATCACTTGCTGGAATTTAAGGCCCACACAAGGGTTGTTGCTGGTTTTTGCATCGTTTCGGGCTGTAACTTTTGAACCACTGAAATTGCATCGATATACAAGATATTGCTGGAAACGTTTGACAAAAACACATTTTTTGCATTGTTCCGCGTACTTATGTCATTGTGACGAACTTTTAGGGAAAAATTCGTTTTTCGTGTGGTGAAAAATTGGTATTTTTCTTCAAATAGCTGTGGGGCAAAACTCAAACACTTTGGAAAAACTTTTCCACATGCGAAATGTAACTTATGCTCATAGAATTAAACGAATTATTGATAAAAATGATTATTTTGTACGGGAAATAAGACCTAGAAACCAATTTGGAGATGTTTTCATATTTTGGTCTTTGAAATATATATTTTACCAATTGAAACACACAAACATACGTAAATTGCAGGACTGGTTGCTCTTTGTGTCTTAGAACATCCTACCAAGTTTCAAATGTGAGGAATTGGGAAAAGAAGTTATGTTATTTTTATTTGAAAAAATGACTGAATATTTGCGACATTTTTGCACAAATTTGACAAACTTTCCACATTTTTTAGTGGGTTTTTGCGTTCGTTTCAATAGTGAATACCAAATATGCCACTGAAACGATAAAGCAATAAAAACGGAATTTAAAATTTCAGTGAAGACTTTTTTTCCGCAAACAATTTTCTTTTCAAACCAGTGATGAGTTTATTTGGTTGGTATTTTTGTTTGGGGTCCTAAATGTAGTCCAANCAAAAAAATTTCGAAATGCCAACAGGTTAGCGTGCAAAGAAATTTTTGTACTTTNACGCAATTNTCATAGAATTGCTTCCGCAAATTNAATATTTGCATTTTATTAAATTTGCAAATGGTTTAGTTATTTTAACTCATCAGATCAACTCATGTTTTCTGTGTCGAATAATTTTTTCATTTTTTGATTCCTATNCACTTTTAAAAGTGGCTTATGCGNGCCCTATACGCTTTCGAAACGGCTCCCAAAGTTTAATGCATTGGAAANAAGACCTTCAAAGATTTCATTCTNGGCTGATTGCAGTAGTGAGGTAATCGCAATATTGGTATTCATTCGATAACCGTTGCAATGGTTGAAATAGCGTTCTCACATCAAGAATTAACACAATTTCAAAGGAATGCCGGATGATGAAATATCAGATTACAACTGTTTTGTCAGTTTTTTCACTGCTTTTACGCAGGGAGGGCTTGATTTGACTAANAAGCATTAAGCGTTCCTGCTACGAAAGAAAACGCCAAAATTGAAANGCTTATATACAGCTATAGGGCGGCGTCTTCCTTTCTGAGAATACTTTCAATATATTTTTATTAATNGAAAAAAAATTAAACAAAGCTTGCGATGTAATATGGTATTTATAGCAAGAAGAAACAGTTCAAAGTGAAATCTTCTAATGCAAGATCAGCACTTTAAAATCTCGTTTCTTGTATAAAATCTTTAATGGCGTTATATGCATAGATTTGCAGGTTATAGGNTGTTGGTCAGTTANTGTATTTACAAAAAAAAACGTTATTTCAAACTATTGTTGTCAAAAAAATCAGACTCCCCGAGCCGTGACTGGGNCTCCCGGTCATCAAAGTCAAGAAACATCCGGTCAATTNTCTTTTTTGCAACCTTCAGGGAGCGATACACCAATGCTGCCTAGAGGAGATTCGTACCCATGTCGTTCTCCACATTCCGCAGATTTTGTCCGATTACCAAACATCAGCCATATGCTTCAGCCTTTGGATAAGACCAATGATACTTCGCAGAAATCTATAATTGGGCAACAAATGAACACCGCACGCAACATTCCGTTGCTCAACCAACCTTTACTCAGGATGGAGCAGTCACACAGTTTGACAGAAACCCCGATTATGCTGCAAAATCCTTTTCAGCCATCAGCAGATCCTGTTTGGGTGAAAAATCCTGACCCCATTCCAGTGCCCTACGAGCAACGTCAAAAGCCACAAGAAGATCCAAATCACATCGAAAACAAATCGTCATCAAGTAATCCAAATTACGGTTCTGAGGACACGTTTCTTTCGTCCTCGGGAACGTTGCCAAGAATCAACGAACAAGCAAATCAGCAACTATTTCAGTTGTCATCTTCAGATGAAAGCCTGCACCATCCTTTGAGCATTCCTTTTCATCAAACTCATCTGAATGTTAACAAGTTAAAGCTTGAGGCAACCTCTCCGAAATCTAAGAGTTCACTGTCTGCCTCTGGTCGCCATCATCCATATGCAGCTTCACCAAGTCATTCTGAGCAAGGCGTTCGCTGCTATTCAAAATCAGTGCCATTACAGGATCGAGAAGGTAGCGAAGATTTTGAATACACTCAGCCTGGAGAAAATGAAAGAAAATATTTAGACCAAGGCTCGTCACATTCAACTGTATCTTCAGGTAAGAATGTAAAAAATAAGACTTGAAAAATAGTTTATCTGCAACAAGTTAAAGTACAAGGTGAAAAAAAATTTGCCAGGTTTCGTTAAGGAGACAAAAGTATTGTTCAAATTAAATTTGCACTCAAGTTTGCCAAAGCGTCAAAAATATTTCAACGGAATTAAACT
>JGI24159J19872_10005412_pt1 | contig 16515 bp, 17 predicted proteins | sample Ectturendosymbi4_FD_19872 | JGI IMG/M metagenome (IMG submission 19872) | reverse complement strand
AACACCCAAACAAAGCACGCAAATTATCGAAGGTGACTTTGTGTCAGATCGTGCATTTTGCCCCCCACCCCCTACAGGTACGCACGGTGGACTGTTGAAGAGAGAAACTGTTTCTTCTCAGATGGCTTTGTAAACATCCAGAAAAAAACAAACCAAATAAAAATGCACCGGTGCTTCCCTAAGACTTGGGGCTATCTTGCAATCGCTCAAAAAGAGAGCGATGATTGGCGGCAACGCGCTATCTATCGCAGCGCAGCCGCTCATCCCTGAACCTCGGTTTTTTATCGGTCATTTTTCGGTCGCAGACCGAAACTTTTTTGAAATGACCGAAAAAAATTAAGTCACTTCGGTCAGAATTTCTGAAAATATAGAGTAATGAACACAGTTACGGCGAGTTTTAATACAACAGTGAGACAAATGACCGAAATGTCTCAGCGCAAAAAAACAGCCCTGAACTGTTTGCTTTGATCCGAGACTGAAACGGGTGACGGGACATCGCATGACAACGCGGCTGAAGCGACACACGCTACGCATTGCCGAAGCACAAAACCCGTGCAAAAAAACAGCAAAACGACGGTTGCGCGAAGCATTAAGACAAGCGCTAACTTCGGAACTGCATCGAAAGTACTCGGCGAACAAAACGCATGCAGACGTGCTTCAAGGGATCGTGTTGGCGCAGCAGGCCCGCCATATGTTCGCTGTACTCGTTTGCCCTTCCAACTCAGCATGACTACCCGCCGAGAAAATCGCACTGCAGCAACAAGACCTGCGAGTGATCGCGACATGTACTTTCTCGGTTGCGCAAAAAGCACACGCAGTTGTCCCGCAAGAGTTTCTATAGAACGCATTTGCATTGCCCAGGCTTCCAAGTCGGTAAGCGTCGCTGCGCCGTGCCTGGAAGCACGTGCTTTCGCGAACGCGGAAGTCGCACAATGCCACGGACACGTGATCGCGCGCCAACCGAGCCTTGAGCGGCGCACGATTCGCAGAAACCGAAAGCGGATGACGACGACGCCTAATCTGGAATGAGCGAGCGCACGCGTGTGTGCTTTACGCGAGGCGCGCACCCATACGAACCGGACTCCGAAACATATCGCGTTTTGCAGGTTGCAGTGCAGGTTGCCTTTTCATGGCGGATCGTCCGTTGCGTGGCGCGGGGGACGCAGGATTCCTACGCAGTTGTGAAAATATACATTTCCAGACCTTTCCCAGAGTTTTTTTCTGGACTGCTTCCAGGCTTAACATCTCCGAATGACATGTCCAGGTCAAGGCACTAGTCTGATAGTTAACACGACGAATGTGAAATTATAATAAAGCTTATCACAAGTATCAGAATAAAATATTATCAGAATGCATGTCGAAAGATCCAAGTCGGGAAAACTATTTCCTTCTGCCATGCTAACAGACCAAAAAAGAAAAGTTTTTTTCCAGACTTTTCAAGGCTGGAAAATGGCCCAACTTTTTCCTATACTTTTCAAGGGCCCGCAGGAACCCTGGGCGCTTGCGTGCGATCCCAGCCGCAATCAGCGCAAAAAGGGGTCCAGCGGACACCGGCAAAACACACCACACGCTGCTTCAGCGCAAGAATCGGTTGCACCGATTCCTCTGCAAGCGGGAATCGGCTCTGGCTTGACGCAGCAACAAACACCAGGGATTTTGTTCACGAACGCACGAGGGAGAGAAACCAGGGCGTATCTCGACCAAGCTGTGCTCAGCGCGACACTCACTATGCCATGCATCAACGCTGGGGGTGACTGCGAGAGCCACGTATCCCGCCAACAACCGTGTATCTGTGTTGAGAACCGGTAGCAATGCCCACGCTAACACAACTTTACATGTTCAGAGAGTTGCGCCAACGCGCGCCTCGACATAATACAAAACGCGGAAGCAGGTTATACATCGTGCTGGGCGGAACCAGCTACAACCCCTGTCACCAACAGCTTGAATTACGCCTCGTCGGTGGGAACAGCAGAAGGTCTACACAGGAAAGTCGCCTGAAGGGCGAGGTGCGTGGAACTTTGTGTCGACTCGATGCTGACACGATGAACTAAAAAGTGTAATACCGGGGTGGGCCACATTTTTTGCCGGTGGGTCGTATAACCAACTTCAGACTCCTAGGTGGGCCACACGAAAAAGTTAGTTCTTTTACATAAACTGTCAAGATTAGGATTTTCATGCATGATGGGGAAAAATCAAGAGTGTTGGCAAGGGCCACACTAAGTGGTATGGCGGACCGGGTTGTGGCCCGCGGGTCGCCTGCTACACACCCCTGGTGTAACAGCATGCGCATCTAGGTCCCCATGCGTATCGTCGTTGACTTAAATTTGACATTTCTGTTCCGCAGGAGAATTTTGCACCACTCGCTTCCCATCAAAAGGGCAACGCTCCACCCACCAGTGTCCCTTTCCCCCTTGTTTGAAAAAAACGACGCCCTGTCCCTGACCTTCACTGAATCATCAGTGCTATTTTGAGTTCCAAACCGGCCGTCCCTGCTTTAAACCCTCCCATCAGCAACACACTTAATGCGTCAGGGTGATGACATGCGATGTGACCATGGGCGCCGGAAGGGGGGGCAGAGGAGGCCTTGCTCCCCCTGGGATTTTGCAAATTTCAGCAAAAAGTTTTTTTTCTTAGTTTGGAGTGAGAAAAAACACTTTTGACCCCCTTAAAAATTTTTTGTGGTAAAATCCCCTTGTGCCCAAACCCCCCTGGAAGAAATCCTTCCGACGCCCATGGATGCGACGCGGTCCATCCGGACGGAATCGAACGCTCACCCGGTCGAAGTGGTTGAATGAGGCACGGAACTCGTTCATCTGGTCCTGGGTGAGTCCCTTGGCGTCGCGCATCAGGATCTGGTTCTCGACCTCGTTGATGGTGATCGCCACCGTCGTCTTCAGGTGCTCCCAGCCGACCCGGATGTGCTCCATCGTGAACGGGGTGTGGGGGTTGTCGAAGATCAGGGCCTCCTGGACCGCCTGTGGGGAGGAGAGAGGACCGGATATCGGCGATGGGTGGACTTCCGGCAAAGGATTCGATTACTCGCTTTCTATTTACAGAACGGCTTTTCTTACACCAGGGTTTCTCAAACGGGGCCCTCGGCCCTTGAGCCACAGAGCAGTTCTCTGGGGGCCACGAGCAGAGGCCTTAACTAGGTAGCTTTGCCGTGATATTGCATAACCCAAGTGTCGCGTATATTAGCATTCGACAGTTAAACTTAAAAGGGGACCATGGCTCATGAAAGTTTGAGAACCACAGTGTTTCACGATAGCGACATGTCACTTCTCAACTATTAAAGGGACAAATCGAAGAGGATGCACAAGAATTTCTACAGTGAAACACTGAGCACGAGAGACGTCTCAGTCTACCTGGTGGTAGCCCTCCAGCTCCTCCAGCTTGGGCTTGTACTGCTCCATCTTGTTCTGGTACTGCTTCAGCTCGCCGATGACGTTCTCCAGCGAGCCGGACATGTCCATCGCGACGCGCGCGATCTCCTGCGAGTCAAACGAAAACATGTGTCTGTGCGTTCCGCGCTACGCAAAAAAAAACTGTTTGGCTTAAAAGTTTGTTAACGGAAAAAGATTAAACGCGTTTCCTAATTCATTTAAAGCGCACGGCACTGAACGCACGTACACGCACACACACGCGCGCGCTTTTTGCCGTGTCAAACACTGAACCAAGCAGCCGGAAATTACGTCACGGGCGCCACACATTCAGGTTGATTGTGACGACCGGCGTCACTACCGGGCTGTCACAAGACAAACAGACGGATTTGCTCTGTCGACCTACCAAAACGTTTGTCAGGAGGCTCGCATTGAAACTTGCGTGGAATATCATCTAGAAGCGAATGCACGCGAAACTAGAGAGCACGACGTACACGTAGTTTCAAGGTAGCCGGTGCAAGACAGAACGCGTAAATAGTGCGGGCTTAGTGAAGGCAACTGAAGCCTTGGAATTAAATTATGTGTCGCCGCGCTGGCCCGACATGTTTCGAGCGATGCGATTCAAGTCGCAGGCCAGACCGACCTCAGTCTTCTCTGTGATCCAAGGTCCAAGTTCGTTTGCGACGGCTGCGAATTGAGTCCGCAGTCGTTCGTGGTTCTGTTGCTTGGCGAGTTCCTGTTGCAGGGACGCGTCGCGCTTCGGCACCAAGTCAGTCACCATTCCCCACTTGGCCTCAAGTTCCTGCGCAGACAATAGTGCAAGGAATCAGTGAGGAGTGGGAGGCGCAGCATGCGCCCTCTGAGGTGCCTTCGCATCCTCCCCCAGGGTTCCCATACATTTTTTAAAATCATTTTCCATACTTTTTCAATACCAAATTAAAAAAGTTCAATGTCATTACTTCTCTTGATTTTTCGAAATTCTTCATCATGAAACTCCATTTTTCACATTGCATAACACTGCATAAGTGCTGCTTTCAGTGAAATTCTGCTCATACACTTCTGACTTCTTTTCCATTTAGAATTTCCATTCTTTTTCAAAACCTAATACACATTTTGGCCAAATTCAAATACAAGGTCTTGAAAATTAATTTTGAAATTCAATGCTTTTTCCATNGTTTCAATACCGCGTGGGGACCCTGCTCCCCCGAATTTAGCTCCCCCGAATTTAGCTCCCCCGAATATAAACGAGTGAAACAAATACGTTTAAACGCCACTTGGAGCACGAACAGTTAAAAAGCGAGCGGCTTGAGTTACATCAACGACACGACTATAACGTTACAATCCGAACAAAATCGTAAGTAGAAAGATGAAGGTATTCGTTAAACAGCAAACCGTCCGTAGAAACGACCGGGAACACAGCGAAGCCCGTCGTACCTCTCCGCTGCAAGTAGTGTACGGATTGGCGCAAGCCTCGGGAGGAAGGTCGTACTGGCGTTGGACCTTGGCGATGCTGTTGAGGAGGCCGATGATGCTGTCCTTCTCGCGCTTCGCTTCCGGCAGTGTCTCTTTGAACGACTCGTGGGCGGTGATGAGCGACTGTGCAGGAAAAGAAGCGACGCCTCGCGATCAAGACATGGAAGAAACACAAGCGTTCACAAAGAGCTGCGCGGATTGCATTTGTGCTTTTGCGAAGAATGGCACTGTCGGGGACTGTTTTTTTTTGTCAGACCAAAATTTTTTCTGAATGACTAAAAAAATTTTAGTCGTTTTGGTCACAATGTCTGAAATTTATCTTAAAATACAGACCGATGAATCCTGTTACGGAGAGTTTCAATACAACCATAGGACAAATGACTGAAGATGTTTCAGCGAACAAAAAGCAGGGCCGGAGGTTTCAAGCAAAAAAACACTTCTTCGCGTTCGGGCCTGCGAAGTATGAGGTCGGCGTTTCCAACGGGTTTGCTATTTCTGTGTCATGCGCGCAAAAATGTTGCGAAAGACAGTTTCCGTCGATTTGCATGATAAGTCAGTGAGTGGCTGATGATTATCGTCAAGAACATACGAGCGGGCTATTGCCGGTGCGAGCGGAAGTTTGCAAACGCAGACTTCGTCGAGACTGACTCAACACCGTACGAGAGCAAAGGAAGCGTGAGTAAGATCGGAAGTTTTAAAAATATGTATAACGGCAACAGAACTGGTTTTTACGGTCATTTTCCGGTCAGAGACCGAAATGCTTTTGAAATGACCGAAAAAATGAAGTCATTTCGGGCAGAATGTCTGAAAATAAACAGGACTGTTGCGGCGGGNTTTAATACAACTGTAAGACAAATGACCAAATGTCTCAGTGAAAAAAAAAACAGCAACAGACGTTTGTATTCGATCGTCAATTGTTTGGTTCGCAGTCGATTGTGCGCAAGAGATGGTTTCAATAAATTACTTTGATCTCCTCGATCGAGTGGACAATGAACATGTCTTCCAGATCCTCTTTTGCACCTTCCATCCAGTTGTTGAACGGCGCGGCGCGTTTGGCGAATTCCAGATGCTGCTGTTCGATCGATTCCAGAACCTGTTCCATGTTCTGCGACAAATAACAGCAGCTGCATTCTCCGAAAGCTCTCGTTCTCGTTTTACGAGTTATTGCCCCGGTTCCCTAATCCCCGATCAGCCTATTGTTATCGTGCTCGAGAACAAAACTAAAGGCGAAGCGCATGAAACGAGATCTTCGTTGCACAGCGTGAGCGTAATCAATCAGGAGGTTGGTTGGACATAATCCATCACAAAATCGCTTTAAAATCTTTCTGCAACAGTGGTTCTCAACCTTTTCGCTGAANGGAGTTAAATGCAGACCTAGGATTTTGATAGAGAANAGCACTAAAAATTCGAACACAAGTCAATTGACACATTTTGCTTTAGTGCAGAGCGCATTCTGTNAAGCAAAATATTAGAGAATTTATTGAAAGACTGCTGAGAGCCCCGCACAAAGGGTGCTTGGGGGCCGCATGCGATCGGGAAGCCGCGTTTGAGAACCACTGCTCTACAAGGAAACGACACAGTTATACTGCAGACACGACTGGAGCACAACTCCGATAAGAAGATCCGCGAAAACTTTTCCCCGCCCGATCTGCGAAGACAACTACTGGGCAGCCGCAGCCACAATATTGTACACAAAACAGTTTGTGAGCATTTACTTCCAAGTTGTTTCTTCGCTTTTGCGTGAACTCTCCCAGTCGGTCCCATTCGTCGCAGATGGCCTTGCAGCGAATGTTAATGGTTTGAGCGTCGTGGTAATCCAAGTCACTGTTGAAAACAGCCACGAAGGCAATTGAATCATCGGTCAGCGGCAAAACTGACCGATACAATAGTTTTGGAGCGGGTCACGCACGGCGATGAGCGTTTTGATGTCAGACGGATTACTCCTCACTTCAGCTCAATCGTAAGGCATCAGGCTGCAGATTTACCTTTCAACAGAACCACAACGCACGAAAGTTTAGACTCAAAATCGGGCTTTAAGCGTCGATTGTCGCATCATTTTCAAACCAAAACAGGAGCGTGAATTCAAGCGAAATTTTCGTTCATTACTTGAGTTCCTGCGCAATGGCGGCAATCTGCTCCACTCTGTCTTGATGAGCGGCCAAGTCGCTTTCGAACGCTTCGTGCTTCTTCATCAAACCCTTGTTAAAAAAACACAATCACCGTGTGTTACGTCACAACGCAATCGCATCACAAAGCAACCGCCATCCAACCAGCGCACGAACCTGTACGGTGAAAACCTACTACAGCCGGAGAAGCAAGCAGTTAGTCAGCAGGAGGGGATTCGAACAATGCCACACGTGTAGTGACGCGTAGCGACACGTCACCTACTTTCAGTTCTTGCAGGGAGCAGCCCTTGTAGTCCTCGGACTGCAGCGCGTCTTCCTTGCCGTCAGTCCAGTCCTCGTGGATGCCGGCCTTGTGGTAGAACTTCTTGGCCAGATGGTCCAAGCGCTCCAATCTGAGCAAAGGGACCGTGACGGTGATCAAGCTCGGCGGCTACAGGCGCGTGTCTGCGCAGCGCGCGCGACCGCGGGTGGGTAATGCGATGCGTCACAGTCAATCTAGACCCGCAATCGACAAATCGCGTTGCGACCCACTTCCGGCATCGCGCCACAGCAACATTGACTGGTGGCAACAACAGAGCATAGGCTTTGTGACGCAGACGCTCATCACAACGCAAATCTAGTCAGTTGCATTTCATAAGAAAACATTGTGGCAAATCGGATGTCGGCTTGCATGCGCAAGAGCCGGTAACAAAGCAAGAGCCGGTTGGTTACATTCATCCGACAACAGCATATCGCGGTCGTTCTCTGCCGTCCACAAGCCGAACTTGATCAAAGCCTGACTATAGTTCATTCTCACAGCGATGCAACATCAAAACAACGTCTTCACGACCAAGGCAAGTCGGCGGAGCTTAGAAAATTTAACAAGCGTCTTAAGACCGGCATAGACTGTTGCTATAATTTTATTGCTGCGATTATTGCGCCGTCATTGTTGTGATTATAACTGTCAATGCTCACCTGCGCATCTCGGAGAGCAGCCACTCCTCGTAGCCTTTTTCAGCGCCTTCCAAACCCTGCCAAGCATTGGCAATGTCTTGCACGAGCTTGCCCTCAGATGGCATAAATGCCGGCCTGTTGCTGAGGCGTAGCTTCGTTTGCAGTGTGTTGTACGCCGCTTCCAAGTGACCTTTCTCTTCGGTCTGTGCAGAGGTCAAAATCGGCGTTGATGCATTTCATGCTTGTTCTATTTTTCGTGCGCCATTAAACAGAAGAGTCACATTTTCTGGACGACTATTACTGCGCAGGTTCCATCTTAAACATATTTACTTCATTCACACCGGTCACTGTAGTTAAATCATTTCTAATTAAAGCAGAGGCCACAAGCAAAAAAATTCCGACGCTTCCGATCGAAACTCGAATGTTACGCATGGAGCACCACACAGCTTTCGAAGCGTGGAATTTCCAAGTTTCACGGATGGCCGGTTACTTATCCCGGCTTATGTTTCCTACTCAGTAATCTTCGCAGGTTTAACGTAGAAAATATGTGTATTATGCGGTGACAACGCACTGATAAACTCGTTGTGACGTCTGTAGAAAAGGAACAAAGAAACATTGAACATCGGGTGCAATGACTAGAAGAATTTCAAGCGTGCCGGCCGCACTCAACTAACGTCAGTTCAAGCCCGATGGAGCGAATCTCCTGATGTACTAGCGGTTGGTCGTTTTTCTCTCTTACGTTACAGCCGCGGCAAATGTGCGATTTGAACTGACAATAAAAAACACGAGTTAAGGGACTCAGCATAACGGACAAGGAGTCTTGCTCATCCTGTTCGAGATGTGGCGGTCATTCGCTCAAAACCATCAGCGAAACAATCGGAAAGGATCTCGCACTGAAAAGCGCACGAGACCCCGTTGTCGCGTGCGGTCGACGTGCAAGCGCGTTGACACGGGGTGCTGAATAGAAAGCAGGAAATGACAGGCTCTTTTCTACGACGCGCAGACACAGCAGCAGCGCACGCTGGCAGTCGAGCGGTCAGACATTTGAACATTCCGCCGTGCCTGTCCCCTGCTTGCTGAGCGCGAAGTACATTGGCTACAAAAACGATAGACCGCGGTTGCGATTGATACACATGTTACAATTGATACACATGTTACAATTGTGCGCACTGTCATCGGACACCAGGCATTGTTCGCACACACGCGCACACGAGCGGACGTAAAACGCGATGACGACCAAGCGAGAGGTGGGCATCACCTTGGGCGGCTTCTGGTTGCGCCTGTAGTCACGGAAATCGTCCAGTTTCTTCTGCACGCCTTCCATCGTGTTGTCGGTGGTGCGGTCCTCCAGCCAGGGGCGCATCCTTGCAATCCATTCGAGCAGCTGCAACAACAAACGCAAGCTTCGCGAGCGCAGGCGAAACGCATCACGGAACAAAGCCGCGGTTGCTTCGTGACGCGGCGGACGGCATCCTCTACTGGTCGACTGTCGGCCACTTGCAAGCGTGTTGCGTCGTTTGAAAAGTCGCAGGCGTCGCTTGTTTGCGCCAGAAGCGAAATGTGACAATTGAAACGTTTGCGTTTCTTTCCAGTGCAGCCGCTGCGCTCGTGGTGAAAACCGCCGGCGCTGGCGGATACGCTCTGACGCGCATATGGTGGTTACGAGCGTTTGAAGACTACGACCAACTCAGCTGAAAGGTGGTTACCATACCATTCTGCAGACCAACACANCAGGATCAGCCGGTAAACACACGTGAGCGATTGCACAATTGCTGACGTGAAAAATCGCGCACCTTACTACAGTCACTGATGACAACTTCGACGCTTATTAAAGCGACAGTTAATTTTCGTGGAATACGGGGTTGTGAGTCTTAACGTTCACGTGCAGGTGTGCTGCCGAAAGAAGTAGTTGCGCAACCAAGGGTATTGCATCATTACCGTGAGCCACGTCATCGCAAAGGTATTCAACAAGCCATCCGCTACTCACATCCGACGCGAGCCGTTCGTATTCATCCATGAGCCGTTCATTGTCTTGATTCACTCCGAGAACTTTCAAGATGCGATTGGCAGCCGTTTCGGCCTGGCAAGTTCAAGTAACAGCATGTCATTGGCGATCGACCGACGTTTAAACAATAACAAGAGGTTCACGACTTAGGCAAAATCTATCCATCAGAACTACCGTAAGTTTATGCACATGAAAACTATCAATTCAATAACAAATCACCAATTCCGCATGCTAACAAAAAAAGGCAAACTATAGTGTAGAATGAAAATTAAGTGAAGAGAAGCACTGAAGGGAGCTTTCAGTTGTTGAAGAAATACAGCAGCAGAGCAGAAGCCATGGCCGTTACTATAGGCGAAATAGAGACGGTGGCAATGAGACGAGGTTGAACTTGCGACGGATCGAGTCAAGGTGGCGTTTGTTTAAAGTCCAGCAACAATACCAAGTCGATCAAACTTCGCATGCATTTACCTTATCGTTGCCCGAAAAAGCGTGATAAAAAGCGGCGACGTATGTCATGATGGAACGCTCGTCCGGCTTTGCCATGTCACAAATGTCTGTTACGTCACAGGCGGAAGACAAAGGCGAAATGCGATGAAAGCGGAGAGGTGAGATGGATGGCGGCGTAAGAAAGATAAAAAAGAAGATTGATGATGAAAAAGGCAAGTTCAGAAGCTGGCGTACTGGGTTGGAACGAAACACCCCGACTGCAGTGGCCAAAATGAACACGTGACTGGTTTTGCTCAGGGTAAAGCGATTTGCGTAAATCTTCGTAAACCGAGAGATCTTGTCTTAAAGCCTCGACGAAACTCGGTTTCAACGCTCCAGCGCGCACGGTCACGTGGACGTGAACGCATCGCCTTTGGCTGGCGACGTGTCTCAAGTTAATCGCCCGTCGTTCCGTTTCGGTTCCCCTGCGGTGATGCACGAGCGGTGGTCGCGCGCTGCGTGGTGCGATCAAGTGCCGGCAATTGCTCCGTTCCGTCGCAGGCGATGGACTTTTCAGTAGGTAATTGCATGAAACTCAGATTCAGCGTCGTGCGAACACGCCTCCCGCCGCCGTCTGCTGAAAATTTTGACGTTTTTTTCTCGTGTGTGTGTGTGTGCGAATCTATATCTATAGTACGCGTCGGCAGTGCGGTGGACTCCGTAGTTTTCTCGCGGTTTCGCGAACATGTGACTGTCTTCAGCAAGAATCATTACCCCCCCCAATCCACGCAAGCCATTTGCGGCGAATGCGAAAAATTCAGATACGAAACAGAGTCGCACTCGTTTCAAGTCGCTCAGATTCGACGCAACCGCAATCAATTCAAAGACAAACAGCGACAACGCCACTCCTGCCAGTGGAGGCAGCTTTCACTAATTTGATCGTTTGCCGTCTGTCAACGCGGGCATTTCACGATTTGCTCACAGGGCGTGATCGCCGTAACGTATGTGAGGACGATGCATTTGAAGTTTGGTGAAGGGCGGCATGACGCGAAAGAGCGATCAAACTTCAATCTACAGGGACGAGTGCGCGACCGCGAGCCAGGCAGCGTGACGCGACCAAGCAAAGGTTTATTTACAACACGCAGCCGCGGCGGCCAGCGACGCTACAACGGATGCTTCGGATGACAAAGCACACTCGGGCACCGGTTTCTGATCAGCGAAAGCGTGGTAGAAGCAAGAGACGTAGGTCATCACTGATTTCTCGTCCGGGTAGGGGATTTCAGCCATTTCTGCAAACAAGGGAGCACCGGCGGTTCAGGCAATGGCTGAAAACCGAAGCGCCTGCTTTCAGAGAAGTTCGGGGATCGATTTCAAGGCTGCGCGAGTTTTTAAGCTGAACACGGCATGCCAGAAATCGATTGCGCGCACTTTCTATTTTTTTATCTGGCAAAAAACACACAAGCCTTTCCGAGAACCACACGGTAGCCAAAAATTAATCTCCCTGTAACCGTTTGCTCATCACAATTATCGCATCTGTCACACTCACAAAGGCCGTTGAGCAGCACCAAAACAATCGCCTTCCTAGACTAACGGGCCATCTGCAAATTAAGCAATGATCTGTGCAATTACAGGCAGACGCCAGCCTCCACAACAGGAGAAGTAAAGAGGATTAGAAAGAAGAGTCAGAATCTCAAAGGGCTACCACTACATTTCGAAGGCTGCCTAAACTCCTGGTACCTTCTTTGCGCCCGAGAACGCGTGGTAGTAGCATGACACGTACGTCATGATGGCACGCTCGTCTGGTTTGGCCATTTCTACCAGTTCTGTTGAAGCAGAGTGAAAATAATGGTTAGAACGTTAAGCGAACTGTTCGACCGCAATGTAAATATTGACAGACGGGCAAATTGTGCCGGGGCATGTCGTGCTTTACAAGGGGCTGAAAAGACAGGTCTTGAACCGCTCTTCCAAATCGTAACGGCACAGAACAGGTAGTGGCGATGGGAACGGGGCGGCACAACACTCATATAGCTTGCGCCTCCCAGCCTCCGCGAACAAACAGCAGAAAAAGAATCGCAGCCTGCAAGTCCCTACCTTGAGCGTCGAGCATCTGCGGAATGTCGAGGTGCTTCTCGGCAACCTCGAAAGCAGTCTGCAAGTTGGTCAGCGGGTCGTCCTGGACAAAAAAAAGAAACAAATGAAAACAAAGATTTTAGCGAGCTGCGTTGCATCTACTTCGTAACAACGCAATCGCGGGGTGGTACGGTCGTTGCGGCGTTTGCGGCAAAAAGAAGACAAACGATGTGCTTCAAGTGCAGATGCGGACCTTGCGAAGTTTGTCGTAGTCGATGAGGTCGGGCCGGTGACGGTGGATGAGAGCGCAGAAGGCAAGTCCGTCCTTCCAACTGTGGGAAGGAATAGCAATGATGAAGTTATGTAATCTTCAATCGAATGTAAAAGCTGCTGCTGCAGCGAAGCCATACCGCCGCGTAAACAGCGGGCTGGTATTTTCCTTCTATAAACGATGCTATGAAAACACTTCTTATATGTTGCCAGCCAAGCACGCTTAATCATACATACGCATCGTAACGTTCGCGTCCATTACCATGAGCGCGTAAACCCCGACTGTTTTGATACGTTCACGACTGTAGGAATTTCACCTGATTATATAAACGTTGCTGTGTTTCACAGTCAACAAAGGGCATCTTTGACAAGCAGTGCATATTAGCAACACAGCAGCTAACAAAAAAATGTTCGGTAAATCTAATGCGCAGCTAACCTCATGTGGAAGTTTTGCACGTTGACATTCTTGTAAGGAGCTGTTTTCCGCTGGCACCATAAGAGCAAGCCTTCTTTGGCAGATGATTCTGCAAAGTGTGGGGTTTACCAAAAAAGACGAACATTAGAAAGAGAAGTGGTAATTGTCAGTCTATCTCAAACAGTTGGAATTGCTATTTTATGCCTAGTGCTGTGCACTGTACCAAATTTAAATGAATTGCAATACTTTAGCAGCAAGTTCGGCATAACTCTTCTCAATGATATAATTGAAACATACTGCACGTGATACAAACTCCAATTGAGTTCATCTGATATTCTGAGAGATATTAATTAATAAAATCGATGCTACTCACATTCTGCCTAAGCAGATTGCATAACAGCGTCAGCAGTATTTCGCTGAGGAACCAACACTTACTGATCTTCCGAGGGAAACCACCGAAACCGAAAACGCAAACTACGACTCCATGAAAACAACGTCTACAATTCTTTTTTGATCTTGAAGGAGCTCGCGACAGGAAAGCAATTGCTAATTACACCGACAGGTTTCAGCGCGCATTGCTCAGGCAGCTTACTGGTAAGCCTCACCGCACAGATGACGTCAAGAGCATTTACAGAAACATCTTATGTTAGGAACTTTATTTCGTTTGCTTTGTCCGTTGTTTTTATTATCAAGCTAACGAGCCGTTCACTAATTACGGATTATCAACTCACTGTGCGGTTTGATATGGTGCGATGCACAGAATCAACTTTACTGCTAACGTGATAAGCGAGTGTTTGCCAGGAACCACTTCCGAGACCGTTCGTGCGTGCAAAATCGATGAGGCGTAGAAGTGAAACGAGTTCGAAGTAACGCGTTGGCGATGGGTAGTCGCAAACGCAATTAAGGAAATCCATTTCGCACCAGTCGCCGCTATTAAACAGCGTCGTCGCCAGTTAGCCGGCCGACGTTCCTTGGCTCGCCTGCAGCGACTGGACGCGCAAGAGGCGTGGCAAAGTGTAACAAGGCTAGTTTTTTTCGGTCATAAACCGAAAATTTTGTGAAATGACCGAGAAAATTAAGTCACTTCAGAATGTTTGAAAATATAGGCTAACGAACACTGCTACGGCGAGTTTCGATGCAACGAGACAAATGACCAAAGTGTGTCAGCGAAAAAACAACAGCAACAAGGCTTGGCGGCCGGCCGGGGCACGAACCTTCCACTGATATGTCTTGAATGGCGAAACGAAGAATAATGGTCCAGATCATGCCCAGCGTCATTTTCACGTTGCCGTCGACAATTTCTGCATAAAATGGAAAAGACAGGACGTCGACATGAACTTAAGGAAGCGTCGATTGTGAGGCGCGAGGTGCAACAGGGCTTTGTCTTTACCTTGGTGCACAACTCGTAGATGCAAGTGACATTTACTCGAAGGACGTTTTAAAATCCCAAAAGCGAAATTCAAATGCTCCTCAAAACCCTTAACAGTGCGCTTGAGTGAGTGAAGAACGGCGTACAAGTGCTCGCGTGAAGCCTGGATGGGTAAAGTTCTATGCCCGGTACAAACAGCAGTCAGCACGCAACTGCTCACAGACCGATGACCGGTGTTTCGCAACTTTACACTGACGAATAGTTGCGAGTGCTTTACCAATAATAGCGAATTAGTTGCGAGTACTGTGTTTTAATCTGTCATTCCAAGGCCACCTAGAGAAACACTGTGTTTATTTAGGTGGCCTTGGTCAATCCCACTTGAATTACCATGACATGGCGACGCAAGCAAGCCTTTTGTTACATTTTTTTTCTAGTCAAAGTTTGCATTCTTTTTTCTTCTTAAAAGTTTGTCTTTCTTTCATGTTAAAGCTTGGTTTCTTTTTTTTCTTGCACTTGCATTCGATCCCTACAACGTTGCTTTGTTTTTGGACGTAAGTAATATCTGTCCGAATCAATGACATAAATATGACGCGATTATGACGTACATGGACAGAATGAGTTCACAGTAGAAAATTTTTCGAAATTTTAAGTATTTTTAAACTTTACTAGCCAATACAAAATTTTAAGATTGCTTCATTTGCATATGCTCACCTTGTACTGTTGATCTATTCAGTGATATCCGAAAGCGTTACTGGATAAATAACAGCTATCGAATACTGATAGACAAAAATATTTACATGAATCAAACTCTGCACTCCTTGTTTGATTAGGAAGTTAAAAAATAATTCAACTGATGCAAAAATTCTCGCGCTCCTATGAATCCATTGCGTTTATGTACGCCACAGTCGCAGCATTATTACGTCGTTACTTCCGACAGATTTTTGTGTACTTTTAAAGAAATCAGGCAAATTTAAAACTAAACAGTTGGTACACTACTACCAGGAAGACAGACTACCACGAATGCTGAGTTGCAGCACTTTGTTGCGACCGGAAATCCCGAGCAGCATGTGCGCAAAGCTTCGCACCGCGGCAGCAAGCAACAGTGGCATAAGGAAATGCCACCCAGCGTCACCGTTCTTAGAAGGGACGCTAACAAAAGCGTGTGTGACACTGACCTTCGGCACCAATTGAAACAAGTTTTACTCCTTTGCTTGCAATGAAGTCGAGCGCCTTGTTGACGTTGGCGATCTTGTGAAATCGCATTTTGCCCCTGTCCGGTCTGGGCAAATGTTCGCCGGATATGACCTAACCGAACAAGAAATCAGCTTCATTCACACAAGTACTGAATAAGAATCAGGCATATGGCACTCCTTCACAACAGGCCCGTAGCCAGGTTAAGGTTTGGGGGGACAAAATACATTTTTAGGAGAACAAGATTTTTGTTTTTGTTATATGTGCAAAAGAAGTTTTACTGGGCACAATAAAATTTGGGGGGCATTGAACACCCCTAGATACGCGCCTGCTTCACAAACGACACAACAACTTTCGGTTAAGAAGAATCTACTTCTTCGCGGAATGGCAGTCTTAACGAACATTTTCCTACGCGTTCCTTGAGCATGTAATTGCCCCGTGTTCGTAACATTCAGCTTTTATCGACATTTTTAAATATTGACGTAAATATCGCTACCGTAGCAGTCCGATTCAAACACACAGCCGTGGAATTTGCTAATATTAGTCATAACAAAAATGTTTAAAGATCAAGTCAGTAAAACGCTCCAAATGGATCGTCAGATACGAGTCAACGAGCACTCGTCAAAACTGGAAAAATGTCAGTAATGCAACCAAATACGAAAAGACAACAAGCACACTGATAATTAATAGACACCAGTTTCGAAAAACTTACTGACGCACAACTATATACCCTTAAAGTTTACAGATATTGGGATGATTGAGATTTTGCAAGATTTAACAGCTGAAGTGCACCATGGCTTTAAATCAGTTTCTTCTTTTATTCTGAAAAAATCTTGGGGAAGAAGCAACAACAAGCA
>JGI24159J19872_10005411_pt1 | contig 16516 bp, 7 predicted proteins | sample Ectturendosymbi4_FD_19872 | JGI IMG/M metagenome (IMG submission 19872) | reverse complement strand
CTCTATGGTGGGTAATGCAAAATCTGATGCGGGCCGTATCAAATGTTCACGCGGGCCACAGGCTCCCCACCCCTGCTTTGGACTTTACAAAAATTCTGGCGACGCGCCTACCTTTAACCCCCGCTTCCTACCATAGTTGTAGGAGATAGAGGCAGGGGCGAATTAAGGTTGTCCGAGGCCCCTGGCTGAAACTTAGGAAGAGGCCGTTTCTAACAACTAAACATTACACTTTAATGACTTACGGATTGGATGCCCCTGGCTGTATCCCAGTCAGCACCCCCCCTTAACCGCTACTGGACAGAGGTTCAGTCGCGCCCCCACATACTAAAAGTTGGCGAAAAATCGGACAAAATTAGGAAATGTCAGACATTTTTTGGATACTTTTTAAAATTATGTAAATCTGACAGGTTAGCATATTTACGACATTTTTAGAGTGGTTATGCAAAGTTAGTTGTAAATTCTTTTTTGATGTTAGCGACTGAACAAACGTTCAACCTGACCCTGTGTGAACCCTTGAAAACGTGATATGATATAGTTGGGTGTCCCTTCGAGGCTTGAACTCGAACGCCGTTTATCTTGTTGGAAGACGGTAATGCCAAGTTTTGTTGTTTGTTTGCACATTGGCAGTAATTTTTCGGACTTATTTCAGTCAAAAATGTTGGACATCTCAAAATATTTCTCGCAAAAGGCTATGTCTCCTGCGCCTATGTGAGCGACACAACTAGGTTAAACCTTTAGGCTATTCAGCCACTACTAAAATGCTGACACCCGAAACAAACAGCAAACTTATGAATACCGCTGGGCTTCGACTAATGAGTACATTTGATAATGACCACTAAACCTAAAAAACTTCTAAGCCCAAACTGCTAGTTGTGAAGGTTAGAACAAAAACTTGCGTCATACTGGGCAATGCGTGCAAGCAGTACACAACCTGAAGCAAGCGCTGATTAATGTTTATTCGTAACAGTAAGCTGACCTTTTGCGAAGAATATCTATTCCCTCAGTGCCAACATTTAAGCGATTTGCAATCTCAAGTGCCTCTTGACGTTTTGGTATTACTCAGCATATTTTATAACATAAAATTGACTTTTTAAGTTTTGCATAAAATACGGTCACTTTGCAAATGCACAAGCTGCAAAAGAAAGAAGGGTTTAAAATCCTATCAATCTTTGTGGCCGGAGGTAGAAATAAATTTATATCTTAAATGCTTCAGACAGGTATCTGTTGCCACATGCATTCGTTTTCACAAGCACACATGTACGTAGCCATATCAAAGCACTTTTGCCGGCTGCTTTTCATCATCTAAGTTATTTGAAACAATCGCTTGAACCGTTGTTACAGATCAGAAGATTCAGAAATACATTGTGTTCGGCAAGCAGAATACGTGAAATCTCCGCAGGTCTGTAACAAGCAAAGCACTTGTATACTTTAGGAATCTTTTGTGATGATCAGGGTTTTTTTTAAGGTTTCGCTTTGGTGACCGCAAGGAAATTTTAAGAGACCGTTGGAGGAATTTGAGAGACCGTTTCGGTCCCTCAAAACACCTTAAAAAGAAACACTGGTGATGATCACCAGAAGTATGAAGTAAAACGGTAGTGAATAAACTAACGTCCGTTTCATTTATTTACGAAAAAAATGCTCGCACGTTTTATGTTGAGCAGACGCTAAACGCGTAAACTCCGAAATAATTTAGTAAAAACTTCTGTAACTTCGCCATGTTTTTCTTTGGTGAAAGGTACAAAAAGTAATGAAATGAACTGTCGCTGTTTTAGTAAAGTTGGCAACAAGGCACTTGTCGTTAAGCAAATAAATGTCTGATCACCGCAGTTTGCATATTTGTGAATAATAGCAGTGACGGATTTACGCATAGGCCATGGCCTCGGTCCCCTCGTGTTTGGGGCCCCGCGTAACTCCTTCCTATGAAGACTCATTCTTATAACTGCGCAGAGACATAACTTCATAATTTACTTTTAAACGAGAAAAATGCAAACGACTAGACTCTATACCAGGGATGGGCAATTAATATGGTTCGGGGGCCACTTTGAGAAGGCCGCATTCAGCGGAGGGACGTACCTTCTAATGGAAATAGAAGCAAGTATTGCTTAAGTGCAGAACTTCGATGAAAAGCATTATTGCCGGTATTGGATCCTACGTTTGTTTGTTACCAACTAGATTGCACGCAAACAGAGATTGCTTCTTGAAGCTCTATATATTAGTTAGATCAGCTAGAACAGTTTCTCGTTAGTTTTACTTGGAAAAACGGGTCTACTTTGGGCTTACTTCATATGGTTAGCTGAGGGTGTTGCGACAATACCTTGCTGTGCAAAACTTGTCTTCATGCTGTTTACCCTCAGCCTATAGCACAGAGCATTTATATTATGTGTTGTTTGGAAAATGACAACTAAAAACAGCATTAATAAACCCTGTGTCCACTCAATGGATTGTGGTTGTTTGCTCCATAAAATATGTGGTTACTATAACAAAGGAGTTTATGTACAGCTAATCAGATCGACAACTAAACGATATTTTCAAGTGCGGCAACAAGGTCCCGCATGAAGATGTATACAGTATATCCGAAAAATGAACCTCGAAAAAAACGCTAGAAATCACGGAAATTTAATCAAGATAATTTCTCAACTACACGAAAGAGCTATGAATTCCAAGAAAAGATCGCAATGCCATTTGTTCTTGAGAAGAATGTAGGAAAGGCTTTAATTTCTGTTGAAGATCTAATGAAAGGCAATCATAGAACCAAAGTCGGCACCACAGAAATGTGTAGGAGTGGAGGTGTAGGGGGTGCAAGCGCATCCACAAAAGTTTTGATTTGTCAAAAATTCGGGAAAATTCCCTGAAAAATCTGGAAAAAATCCTTGCAAATATGGGCAAAATTGGTGCGCAACCTTGTTTGACTTGAAAAAGTGGCGCCCAATATTTGCAGAAAAACACATGAAGACCTTTTTTTGGAGGTCACATCCAAAAAAGTCTTCATGATCTTTATGGGATAATATTTGTAGGCAAAAGTCGCACAAAAACTTTTCGGGCAAGTTTGGGGAAAAATTTCCCCCAAAATTTGCCTGCTCCTACACCTTTGCATAAGAGGGGCATACTTTCATGCTTTTCAGACCAATGGCCAAATAGGTCACACCTGCGTGGGGTCCCAAAAACTAAGATGGCGCCTAGGGCGCCGCGCTCCCTAAACCCGTCCTTGAATAATAGGCTACTCGTCATCTGTTATACTGCCGTTAGTTTTGAGAACTATCACGCTTCTCGAATTTCCGTTCTCATTGTTATTTAAAATATTGTAGATTAGTTGCATTGCCTNTGCTCTTTCTTTTGAAATAAACTTAAAATTCACAAAATTAGAATGAAAACAAAATAAAGTTAAGAAAAAGCTGTTGCTTCTCACTGGCTGACCTCAATGTCGTTTGGGTGACTATCTTATTTACTGACTCACCTTCATCCAGTTGTTTTCATCATGGCGCTGCTAACCTACTGCAAATACAAGCATGCTGGTTCTGAGCAGAACCGACGCCAGAAAGTTTTTAATAGGGGGGTTTTGCGTTTCTGCGGGTGGGCTTGACACTCTAAAAATTGACAAAAACTCAACCGATTTATAGTGTTTCATGTTTCAATTTGGGGGGGCTTGGAGCTTTGTTTCGGTGGCGACGGGACTGGTTTTGAGCAGGCCCGTAACCAGACGGGCGAAGTCCCCCCTAAAAGTTTTTCGCCCTCCCTGGAAAAATGTGTTGGACATAGTTTGAAAAATTTGGGCCCCTCTCAGAAAACTCTTCGCCCCACCTGGTGTCCCAAGCTGGTTGCGGGCCTGGTTCTGAGGCAGTATCGAAAGCGAAGTACAACTGAAAGTTTCTGTGGTATCGGGTGACAAAGCCGCGGGTTAGACAGAACCGTCGCCAGAAAGTTTTCAATGGGGGGGCTTTGCATTTGTGCGGGGGGTCTTGGTATTCTAAAAATTGACAAAAACTCAACTGATTTATAGTGTTTCATGTTTCAATTTGTTGGGGCTTGGAGCTTTTTTTGGGAAAGGTAACCCCCCCGTGGCGACGGGACTGGGTTAGCCCTTCCATCTATTTTTCTTGCTTCCCACACGAAATCAATTCGATTTTTAAAGCCGTTTGCATTCGAAACCGGAAGCATTCATATATAACATTCCATCACGTTGGATCGGGAGCCTTATTGCACGCTACTTAAGGGAAAGACCGTCAGTTAACAACGAACAACAAGCACGATATTTTCGTACAATGTAATTGTGACACCAGATGGCTCGCAAAATAAGTCATCCACAAAGCTTTGAAGCAAAGAGATTGTTGACAAGCAAAACGCTCACATCTTACAATCTAAGAACTGTAGATGAACGTTTTAACTTTGATGGATCCTTGGCTGGGGCAGATAAATTAAATGAAATTGCTCGCAGTGTTGTTGCCTTAAATTAATTTTCATTCACTTGGAGTGGATAATATCCCCCTCACAACAAATTTAACAGCACCTTCAGGTCTCGAAAATGCATTGTACACGGGCATTGCTTTAACACAGCACTATAGGCAGACAGACAGATAAAAGAAGTAAGCAAAAGGTTGTTGTTTGGCTTCCTACAGTTCCGTAAGCAATTTGGAGGTCAACGCTAAAATCATATGTAAAGTTCATATCAACAAGAATGGCATAAAAATTTTAGAAATAGTTGATGGAAATAGCTTCACGGATCCTCATGCACTGCACTTCATCGATAAAGAGTGAGTTCGATTTCACCTGCAACAGACAGAAATTCGGTTGAAAAGGAAGACGTGTTTGTGTCTTTTTCAGTTTTTACCAAAGTCGCAAGGGCAACGCTTCATATGCGCATTGAACGAAAAGTGCCTGAAAACCTTGGTTTCACGACAGTGAAGATTGAGTGGCAGCTGTTCGGGACATGTTGCAGTCTGGCTGAATAAGGTAGCACTGTCAGGAAGAAGCGTTCATGATTCAAACGACATGTTGACAACAGGTATTTCCTTCTCTTGGAAACAAACTTTCGCCTTGATTCTATCAATCTAAAAACACTCGGTTTATTTCTGTCAGGCCTTGGAGTCACGGTAGGTCACAGCCTATTTCGCAAATCCACACTCAGCAGTAATTGTGTACAGCAGCAGAGTTATGTGCATGCGTTTGTATACTCTGTGCATGGATAAAGCTCCACAGTAACTATGCCAATTTCCATAAAACTGGTGCATTTTTCCCGCAACTTTTATGTATAACAAACAACTTCTCGCTGATAATATACGATTACCCAGAAATTTCCTAGCTTTGCAAAAATTTTCTGTCAAGCACTGAACACGTTTCCTTGATCTCGATATGATCTCATTTTTTAAAGCTGACTGTCGTTTGTGAATTAGAAATTTCGGTTTGGCAAGAGAACCCTTGACCCAGCAGCGCTCCTAAAGGTAAAAGGACGCAGTTCGCTACAGATGGAATTGTCTAACTAGAGGACGGCAGTTTTGGGTTTTATAAATTACTTCTTCCTATTGAAAACCTTCAACGTCGCATTTTTGAGATTTCTAATTACATTAACACCTATGATTAAAGTGTATTTCAGGATTGAAATATACCTGCTTTGTACTAAATGTATAGTCACGAGTGCGATGTTCATGGACGTTTGAGGGTGCAGCAATTTTAAGGGGATTCGATCTTCAGAAAACAGCAGCGTCTTTGGAGTCGTTGGATGATGTTGATGGCCACTCACTTTCTCGATGACTGAGTGTAACAGTTAAAAAACTACCAGCAAAGTATAAACAATTGCTCTCCGTTTGGTACGAACCACATTGCATGTGATTTTTCATTTCTTGGAGTAACAAGAGTAACATTTCCTAAACCTCGACAACAGCTAAACGTGACTAGCATCCCACGCATGGCTTTGACGAAATGGAGAAGGCAATTGTTTTTTTTGAAGTTTTGTGAAGGCTCAGCAGGACAGTTCACGATTTACACCGACAAGAGGATAAAACTTGGTACTAAATATAGTCATTCAGATCTGTTATACGTTGATTACCAAGCTGCCGTTGCTTACAACCGTTTAGTGTAATTACGACTTTACGTGCTATGTTTCTGGGATTTACAAATAAAATTTGGTCGCTTGGACGAAGGGACTCCTAAACAGAAAAGGTACTGAGCTCCCAAAATAAGTCTAAACAGAATCCGTGAAGTTCAGCTTTGCAGACCCTGGAAGAAACTTCGTCTTTCTGCACGACACAGCAAGTTTTCAGGTGCTGCTTAGGCCGATTTCAGTGTCATCACTGTTCAGTAAAGCCTGTAGTTTGGCACTGAAGTACATCGGTGACCGAGAGAGATGGATCTAAACGCGCTTCTAGCAATTGTTAAACTAGTGCTACGTTTTGATGCATACAAGCCAAAAGATTATATTCACGTAAACTCTCCGCTGATTTTTGCGTTTTTTTGTGCTGTGTCTAACTAATGCCACATAAGTACAATTTTAATACTGAAGAAATTTTAGTCACAAAATGGAATGGCCTTATTCTTTTTTATCAAAGTTGCTGAGGATGTTATTTTGGTGTGCAAGCGGCACTATCTTTTTACCTCCAGGGGGCATGCACATGTCAGATACACACCTGCTTTCTTTCTCTTTGCTACGTGCTTGGCTAGAAAGAAGCAGCGCTAAGTATTGTAGAGAAATACACCAGCACATCACCTGTATGTCCTCCTCAAGAAGAAGTTGATTGCGAATGAGACCTTTGAGCTCACTTTCTGCTTGCGCTAATGTCGCCACTAGGTGATTGATGCTGGTCTGGATCTCGTTAACCTAAAACAACGAACCCTTGAAAGCTTCAAACCAAAATACTTACACTGAACTCTATGACTTCAAAAAATGAACGGTTCCATATTCACAACCTTGAGCACTAGTCTTGTACAGTGTGTACAGTGGCAAGGTATCACCCATAATTTTAATTTCATATTAGAATAATTGTTACTTGTTTTGTTTACTGCGTATGTTGCGATCTATGTAGTATTTATAGTAACCGATAAATAATAGCACCGTCCAGAGTTTTGGGCATATCGTTGCAAATGCACATCTTTGAACTAATGTTAAATAACTAATCTCCAAGAGGGTTTAAATTTCAAAAACAAGCGTAACTAACCGTTGCATAAATCATAGGTGTAGGAGCAGGCAAATTTTTGAGGGTGCGAAGGATTTTTGCCCAAACTTGCCCGAAAAGTTTTTGTGGGACTTTTCCTGCAAATTTATCCCACAAGGATCATAAAGACCCTGTTTTGGTATGACCTAGAAAAGGTCTTCATGTGTTTTTCTGCAAAAATTGGGCGCCATTTTTTGAAATAAAACAACGTTGGGCGTTATTCTTGCCCGGACTTTCAGGTATTTTCGACAAATCGAAACTTTGTGCCCCGCCTCCTCCACCACTGGTGCAAATCATTGAACAATTTTTAATAAAAACAAATTTACAGGCTTTCAAAGATCAGATTCCAAGTCATATCGCAAAATCATTATCAGCCAACGGAAACACACCTCATCAACAAGCCGGTACTGCACAGGATCTCTACAAAGCTCCACATTCGGGCGGTGTGTTCTTTCACCGAGGCGACTTTGCGATACCATCATTGGTCCATTCTTGTCTTCAATTGCCTTCTGCAACTCAATGATGTTCTTTTCCATCGAGCTAATTTCTTGTAGAACCTGTTAAAACAGCGAGCGTCAAAATAAATTGCTATTTTCTGCCAGCACTATAAATGGGTTCTGTTGGAGACAACGAGGTCGAAACTACTGATTTAAAAGACATCACGTTACTGTTATCGTTGTCAGTGACATTCAGTCACTGACGTTCTGTGACAGAGGCGGATCCAGCCAATAAGGTTAGGGGGGGCGATTTCAGTGATATTTGTTAGTCAAGTCTCATTACGGGTTCACAACTGTAACAGAGATGAAGTATACTTTACAACACTGCTGTGACAAATCAGTGGACGACAAAATGGCCTTATATCGCGAATGCTGTTTTCCGAATTCTACAGAATCATGGTGAATAAAGTTATTTTCGTAGGTTTTAGGGGGGCGATCGTCCCTCCTGCATCCGCCCCTGTTCTGTGATTGAATTTCGNTAATTATGAAAGCCAATGTTTTGGAAATGTCTAAAAATATTTTACTTGAATCCATTGAGGTTTGCGCGTTTGTTGTTTCTATTACAAATATAGAAAAGTCCTTCGAGTTTTACTTTAAAATGGGCTCGATATGATTTTTTCGAATGTACGCATTGCTCTTTGAAACACAGAGCATATCCCTTCGTAAGATGTAAGTGTTGAAAATGGAGATGAAGCAAGAATCACAAATTTGGTTCAGCTTCGTTCTAAGGGCAGTTTTCGTTGAAATGTTGTGCAAAGTAGCACCACGGCAATCTTTAAAATGCGTAGTGTATGACATGATTATTGCCAATGCCTAAAATACGGCCATTTCACCGAAATCACAAAAATGAGCACATGCAAATATTTGCAAAGTATCCAATCAGTGGATGCCACTGATATAACGGCAGATGTATCAATGAATGCATTATCATTAAACATATGTCACTGAATGCACTGAATATACAAAAACTTTTGCTCTTCGCAATAATGTTGGAGTTTGCAGATAGCTGCAGACGAACTGAAGTCGACGGTCACAAAGTTGTTTCTAGTTTTCCATCATATTAGCCAAGAAAAATGATGTACGTAAATGAATTTTTGTGTTTCTTCTAAAACACTTACTAAAAAATCTCTCACTGCCTGTGAGAACTTAGCCTAAGGCTAAACCGCCATGTATAATCTCGACATAACTTCCAAATCCTTTTCAGAAATTGACAAAGTTAGGAGCGGGTGCGTCGCCATGTTTTGGCGGATGGGGAAACAACAAAACATCGGGTCAATATCAGCGAAAAAACAAAAAGGCCATACTCATTGCCAGCAGGGGACCACCAAATGAGTGGGCCTGGTGCCTCTGGCTTCCCTGCTGCCGACGCTCCTGGGTAGAAAGTCTGTCTTGAGGTTTCACAGCCACCAGCATCACGTTCTTAGGGGATCTCCATGTACGTGGTTTTAAACATCGTTTATAAGCATTTCCGTTGACCTAGTTAAAGTTCAATGCCAAACTTATTCACAACATTTTTAAACTGAGCTTGTCGCGGCGTGGATCTATATTCTTGAAGAACAGGGTGAAAGATAAATAAGAATTATATTTTTTGCCAAACGGCTAATTTTTCCCCACGAGCGCAGATTAAGAGAAGTGTTAATAAGTTAATAGAATTAACCCTGTGGTCACGACCGTTCCTACCACAGGTTGGAAAAATTGGGAGATCTTGAAAGACTTTTCAAATCCTTTATTTTGTTAAGAGTGATTTTTACAAAAGTTTTGCAGTCTCGTCCTTCACTGTTACGCCAATGATAATAATCTGTATTCCAAAACCCACTGGTAGTGAGTTATTCTGACCTGGTAGAACCCTTTCTTATTGATTCCCAGGTGGTCAGTGTTTTATGATGTTGTGAACGTTTATTTCTTGTTTTTTGCGATTCATTTGCTGTATATTTGTTTGTACGATTGCAGTTGGGAATAAATGAAAACGGATGTGCAATATCTTCCCTAAGAAAAGATCCAAAACCTTTGCTTTAGCTTGCATGCATCCAAACATGTTTGCAAACACAAAAATGAATTTGCGTGAAATCATACCATTCGCTTGTGAATCATTATGAAAATATTAGTCTAGAATTTTGCTTTGAAAAAAACTTTTCTACTATTCGAAAAATGGCGTCGATTGGCGAAAAAGTGTGGTTTCTGCTTCAAACTTCTGTGGCGTTCTACAAACTAGCCGAGCTTTTCAAAAACAATTATTTAGATGTAGACTTATCCTAGATAATGCAACTTTCATGGAGAAATGTAGGTACGAGCGGAAACGATGTTAACCAAACAATAAGAAAATCGACCTTATCAAGATGCTGTTCCAGTTTATCTTTGGCCTTCTTTGTTTCTTGGACGCGTTCAGTAAAGGACAGATTCACTGCGTTGCATTGGGTTTTCATGTCATCAGCTGTTTGTTTCAAAATTCCATCAATGTTTGCTCTCAAAGCAACGGAACTGTTTCGCTCCCTTTCGGCTTTCTGAATGTTAGCGTTGCTGAACGCTGCCCACTCTTCAGGAGTGACTGAGCTGAAACAAAATTAGGTTTTGGAAGTTGAGATTGCGCTTCAAAAGAAAACGCACCCTGAAACGATGAAGATGAGTAATAGTAGATACGAAAAAAGTTAAAATATATTCTTACGCGCTCGTTAGGAAATCAGCAGTAACAAACGAGCAGCATTATGTACGCAATGCAGCGATACGTCTGTATTGGAAAGCAGCTTGAACGAATGGTGCACAATACAAACCAATCAAAAAAGCTTATTCGTTAAGTGAGAAAAGTATACCTGAAAAAGGACACTATATACTGCATCACGTAATACGCACCAAAACCAAATATTTTGTTGTTCCAGAAGTTGCAGGTAGAAAATGCAACAAAGTTAGCTGCATGCATTACGAAATGGGTACTTGCNCAGCTTACAAATAGATTACATCTCATAAAAATCTTTAATGTAGGCCTACTCGCATATCCGCCGCAAGCCCTAAAAGTGTAACAGGCAGGACATATGCCAACACAAACTTGCTGCATAATCATTTTCCCTTAAAAACAGCTGGCTTTAACTTTTGCTTCAAACAAAAATACGGGAACTACAAAAAGCGCAATGTTCAGTCCAACTCATTCAATATCTTGACAGGTAGAACTACATACGAAATGCAGAAACACTCTCTATACTAGCAATGGCGTACGCAATTATAAACAATTTTTGCACTTCCATTTAGTGATCTACTACGCAGTTATATATTGCTACCACTGACTGCACGAAGTAAATTACCGACGTGATTCCTCAAGCTTTTGACAAATTGTAGGATACTTGAACACTTACTTTGACTCAATTCTAACGACGTTTGCCCTGAACCCAATGCCAGCACTGTTATTGTGGAGCTCGGAACAGAATGTGTCAATGTTTCGAGCATTTGCTTTATCTTTCAAGTCCTTTTCCAAGTAATATTTTGCAGAACGGTTCAACCTGGAAAAACGTCAGTGGTTTTACCAAGATATCAAAATTACTACATAGTTCAGATTACAGCTTGTATCAAACAGCACAAGTAAGAAAGCAGGTTATTACTGAAATCATGTTGCAGTATATAATGCTAGTACATACCTTATTTGCTCCACAGCCTGTTCATGGGTCCTTCTTAATAGAGCAATAACTCCTTGAATAACTTCTACTTCTTTAAGAAGTTCTTTCTCAACATTGTCATGAACAAGATCAATCGACACCCTGTTTTCTCTGCATTATGCAACAAATACAGTAAGAAACACTAAATGTATAAGTTTTTAAATGCAGTAAAACACCCCTTGATACAAATTAATTGAATTTTTTTTAATAATTCTAAATATACTCATTTGAGATAGAGTAACTCTTTATCAATTTGAATTTGTTATAAATCAAACTCACTATGGTAGATAAAAACGCACAGATATAGCACAAAAGATGAAAAACAATATGAGTATTTACCTGTTCAGAAGACATTCCTGTGAAATAGCAAGGGGTTCTTCACAAGCTGCGAGCGTTTTTTCTAGTCTTGATTTGTAGTTTATTAAGGTATCATTTTCTGCTGTCAGCTCTGCTAACTTTAGTTCAAGTTCTGTTTTCCAGAAATTTATATCTTCAAGTCTTTGTGCTGCAAACATCACAAACCCGTTATTGCAAAAGCCAATACAGAGTAGTGATCTATGGCAAAAATAGTTTTCAAGACGGAATAGACTAACAAACAAGTCCATCACAATTGTGTGCTGAGAAGATGTTGTGGAAAATAAAACTAAAAGGAAATTGAAGAGAGGGAGGTATCACACAAAAAGATCATAGAAAAATAGTATATATATAATGTAATCTTTAATTTTTTTTACAAGTCTTTTATATTTGTCAACGACTATCTACGTTTCATGACAACTGCAATAAAACTATCAAATAAACTAATGATATTTTCCATCAAAAATATTTGATTCAATATCCATTTTTAGTGAATGAAAGTACCAACATAAAACATACCGATTTTTTTGTTGACATCTCGCTGACTACGTCTTGTTGTTTTCTCAACTTCTTCTATAAGACGGCTACTTTCATCAATGAGTCTTTCAGCTTTTGATCGCTGATCTTCAGCATTATTGTATTTTACAAAATTGGAGGTGTGCCATTCAGGTGGCATAAACTTTGGTGGTGCTTGCACAAGTTTTGCCATTTTAATTCAAACTTCATGAAACCATTAAAGCTAAAAGACAAAAGTTGAACTTTTCAAGTAAAACTTGAAATCAAATGACCTGTCGCTCACTACATATCTGATAAACAAGTAGAAGCCATTCCTATGATTATAATCAAATAATATGAGTCACATACTTTAGTTCAGCATTTGTCCAAGCAAGAACATTATTTACTTAACATCTTTAAAAAATGTAGTGTCATCTTTGTTTTTGAAACACATCTCATTTTCTACAACTCTTGTTGTTTTAATTATGAGTTTGGAATGACTTCTTCCTTTAATCTGACGCAATTCTATTTTCACCTGTTTTTTCTCATGAGGTAAAAAACATAAACAAAACATTTCCGAATTAAAAGCTCTAGGTTTTCTGTAAGCTTTTGAGGAATCAGCTGACTGGGCTCTGCTTTCATCCTTTTGTGATATTCAAACTTGTACGTATCTCTATTCAAGTAACTTTTCTCCACATGGGAGACAAACAAGTCTGCAAATTTTGCTTAGGAAATCGATTCCACGTAACACTATGAATCATTAGTCCTTCAATCTTATTCAAATATAATCTTTTCCTAATTAAGTTAAACATGTGTTTTGTTTTTAGTAGAAATCCACTACCAAATAAGTGCTGCAGTGGATAGAAAAACTTTGGGGAGGAGTTTCAATACACTTAAACAAACTACAATAATTATGGTGTCAAATTAGTCCATGAACCTACCACAAGAAACCACTAATCACTCAGCAAAGTAGTACATGACACAGCAAACAACAGGCAAAATGTTATTTTTTGTTATTTTTAACACTGTTGCCTAATCAAATATTTTTTCAACAACTTTGCTCATTTCAAAAGATTATGAGAAACTTGGTAGTTTACTCAGAAAAATATTGCTACTGTCCACACTGTGCAAAGTTGCATCTGTTAACAATTTTATTTGGGGGCAATACTGCAACTTTTTTTCAAATTAAATGTGCTTGATAAGCTTAACATAGTGGCGGAAACTATGAGTGTTCAAAGGTAACTAGCCAAGAGAATGTTCAATAGATTTAAAAAAAAATAGCCTTAATATTATATCACTGCAGCTGCTTTAGTTCACCAGATTTTCAAAGTAATTCCCAGTCTATCTGAAGTAAAACTGTTTGTTTTTTACAGCTAAGCATTACTTAAAATAAACATTATTTTTGTTTTCTTTATTTATGTGAATGATCTTCAGTTTTTTGATACAACATGAGCGGTCAGAAATCAAAGCAACCTATTTTAAGTATAGATATATTTTTAGCATACTAAATAATAAAAGCATTGATACTTGATAAAACAACAATTATAATAATATGTTGTCAGTCTATGTAAATACTGTGAAATCTGCAAAACTAAATAAGCTATATTTTTTAAACTGGCAATTATTTCTTTATCATCCATGTTGTAATTTGATCAGATATTAGTTTTGAAAATTTACTAGAAGTCATCCAAAATCCAAATAACATTTATTCTTTCGTAGTACAATTTTTTAGACAAATTTCTATCAAACCACTTTATAATGATTTATTACTATAGAAGCAACCTAGTTTCCTAACTATCTATGGTTGATCAGTACAATCTAAAATAGCCACAATTTTCATAAGTTATTGTGAACAGCATATCCAGAGCTATTGGATTATTTTACTTGATGTTTTGACTCATTATTCATTAGCTATCTTCAGTAAAAAGCAATCCAGCTTCCATTGAAACAAAAAGTATTGAAGCTTGCATCAAAACAAGCCATCAACTCTTTGCTTTGAAATTTTTCAATAGATAGGGTAATGCACTTGTTTCATTCCCTTTCAGCTTTCTGATTCATAACTTGATTTATTAAACATTTTGTATTATTTTCAATCTTCAAAGTTCCTTTAAAAACTTTAAGTAATTGGTATGCAACCACAACAGTTTGGCTGTCAAAGGAGATTGTCAGTTAATTACCATAATAAATATTATTAAATTGTGCCCCTTCCCTTGTTTGATGACTAGAATATATTACAGACGCAAAATATCCAAAACAAGAACAGCACGGTTGCCTTTGCTTACAAGCATAAGTCTAACTTAACTGTATTGATAGGTCTACTGATAACAATATACAGCCTGAACTTAGCCTACTAAATACCTCAAAAACACAGGTCACATTGACTTAAAACTCAATTCACTTTCAAACTATTCATGCAAGGTACAGTTAGTATGTTCCAGCAGAAAACACTAAACAGTATACTCATTATTGTATCAATTTTGCAGCAATTCATTTAGGCTTAACTTGGAAGGTAACAATCAGAGATATTTAACCCTTAAAATCCCGCTTTAAATGAAACAAACAATACAGTTACACATTACAAACACCACTGCTCTACTTTAGTTTCTTTGTATGCTGTATCAGGTATCTTAGATTGGCCATAGTTCCAGCGAGTTGGCCAGCCCCGCATGTTTGCTTTGTTCATGAAATTGGATATGCTCCTCGTTGCTAAGCGATGGTAACTTGACAACTTCATCGGAGTTAAAGGTGAAAAGTCTACAATACTGTAATATGATTTCTATACCGAATAAACACCTTTCAAGCAGTCTGCTCCAACCAATACACCAAAAGCAAACTCAAGACAAAAATTTGCCCTAAAGCACTACTTTTGTGACTGAAAACACATTCTTCATCAATCAGCAACCCCATCACTTCGTGGGAAATTAATACTAAGTTAACGAGGTTCTTCAACGGCTGTATTTAGAACCAAGTCAATTCAACGAGTCGCATTTAGTAATGTGTAAAAAGGAAATGCAATAGAANTCAGTGATGAATAAGGNTCGATTCCCACTCGCTTTAAGTTATTCAATTCAGTCAGGTCATTTCTATGAGACTTTTCATGACTACCGGTAGTTTAATATGCAATCCACACAAAGCAAATGTTTATGGATAAGATATCATTTATGACTTATTCACGAAAAACAGTGGTCCGTTAGTTCATTTCATGCCAACAAATAGAGTGATTCAAAAAATATTCTGATAGTAGTCTTTAAACGTCATCACAATTTTAGTGAGAACTGCAAGGATAGTTTGCAGTGATAGTTTAACTCGAGTCAATGACTCGACTCGAGTCACGATTTTTACTGACTCGGGCTCGACTCGAGTCATGTTGACAAAATGGTAACTCGACTCGAGCCACATTTTGCACAGAATGACTCGACTCGAGTCACAATCACTGACTCGAGTCAGAGTCACTTTTACAAAACTCTGAGCCTCTGATGGATAAACCAAGGTCGTTTGCGCACAAAAATTAGCATTTTTCCTTCATTGATGATCATGATTGGCGCATGTTTTCTGTCTTGACTGTCTAGTCGTGCTATGTTACATTTCAAGGATTAAGTTTCTCCAACTTGCACAGAGGTGGACTCCTGAGACTTTGCATTCACTAAGGGGTTAGCAGCAGAGGTCTACGGAGTCTGAAAATTTTGACTCCGACTCCGCTCCTGTTGAATATACTCAGACACATTTTAAAGTTTTGGACTTCGACTCCTGCTAAAACTCCAAAGTGAATAATCTAAACATTTTGGCAGTGTCTAAACGACCGTACCCGGTTTTTCCATTAAAAAGACTAAAGAACCGTATCAAACGAATTTGCTGATCACTGCAATACATGTCTGTTGCTTCTCAGATAAAGGATTAAGGTGGCCATAATTATTTTACCCTATACTCTAACCATTCAGCTTAACTACGAACAGGGCCGGATTAAGGGGGGGCAACGGAGGCATACAGCTCGATATTATATTCCTCTGTTGCGTTAAGTAACAAGGGCCCCAAAAGCAACTGGCTTCTCTACAAGTTTGACTGTCTGCCAGTTTTAGTAATCGCTACTGAAAAACCTGTAAGAATTTTCGGTTTTGTTCAATACAAATATATTTGATTTCGCTGGTAACGTTTTCCTAATAATCGTTTCTTTTGGCATGGATATGACTCCCTACTCGTGCATTACACTGATTGCACAAATGCAGGGCCGGGTTTACCTATAGGCTATATAGGATTAAGCCCAGGGCCTCAAGATCTAAGGGGGCCTCCAACAAACTGTGGTACGCATAGAGTCAATGGCCGGTATATGATCATTTAGATTAAATTTCGTCAAAATTTTATGTCTTAATTATTCTTCACGAAATTTAGT
>JGI24159J19872_10005410_pt1 | contig 16518 bp, 7 predicted proteins | sample Ectturendosymbi4_FD_19872 | JGI IMG/M metagenome (IMG submission 19872) | reverse complement strand
TCGGATATCCGGATCCGTATCCGGTTCCCGTTTGAAAGCAGTTTTTGGATATCCGTATCCGGTTGCAAACTCACTATCCTGCCGGATATCCAACTGGCAAACAGGATAGTGATCATCTCTGGGCCCGAGTGGCAAGAGCGCAAAGCTCCACACTGTGGCAGCAAACAACAGAGGTCACTCGCCGAGATCCTTCTATTACTTCTTGATCGCTTCACATACACCATATAAATGCTATTCTTAGCGCACTTCCAGTTCGTGCTGCATCGCGCCGACCGAGCGGCCTCAACAATATCATCATTTTAGGTGATTTCTTGCTCAGACTTTCCTGGCCCAAAAGACTTTAACATCAGATAGAAATTCCATGCGTGGCAAAGCTCTGCCAAAATTTTTTGACACCAAAGAGAGTTAGTTTCTGAACGAATAGGAACGAGTTCTTAGGGATCTTTGCTTGGGATGTTGTTCACAGCTCTAAATAGTTTTCTCATGTTTCTTATTTCATCTCTTCGTGGCAGTAATTATTGGTCAATAAACGTTTAAATTTTCACATTTCCATCAATGACGCTTTGCATCACATTATGGCGTTTGCCTCACTCAATGATATTGATTTTCTCTTATGTGATATTGATAGCTTAAACAGTGACCTTTTGGGAAAAGGACTAACAAGTATGAGGCAGCCTAGAAACCAAATCATGAGTGGTCGATGGGCACACCACCCGCATTGAACACTCTGCGACTTAAAAGCAGGAGTGAATGCAGCATATTGTATGAAGCTTTGATTGGCATAAAAATGACCTTTTCAGCCTGATGGTGATATTGCACTGGGATATTTACAAACAAATTGAGAACCGCTTTTATAAACAATTTTTTTGTAAAAAGCGGTTTAAGTTGTTAAAATCACAGGTGGACGGAAAGTCATACCTGACTATCCGTTGAGTAGCAAGCATTCGCAAAATTGGTTTCTGATAAAGACTGTGTTGTCTGGCCCAAAGAAACAACAGGAGAAATAAGACACCTGCAAACAACGTTTATATACAACGTTACCTTACACATAATCATTTAAATTATTTATTCAAACTTTTTCCAATTTTGCTTAGTTTTATGAAAAACCTAAGTATTGTATCACAGAAAAAGATTACATCTAATTTACAAAGTTGACTGCTGCTAGCATCCATAATGTTGCTTAATTGCCATCAAAATACGTTTGCATTGTGCAAAACACAAGTCACAACACAATTGATCTATCAAACGCATATGTGCCTACAAAAAGCGAGTCTGTTAAAAAACACTGAGCAAGTCCAGGACTGAGGATGCGTAATGTTAGGTGAAATCGATTTGCTTTTTTGAATATAAACAGTATCTGCTTTTTTAATGTATGTTTGAACATTACAAGTATAGAATTGGAACTTATATCTGATGTTGATATGTATCACTTTGTTGAAAAATGTTCAGGAGTTACAGACACGGACAGTTTATCGCTTGAAATTGAAGAAGATGATTTGCCTGCTCATATTTTGAAAGAATAAGACATGCTTGATTTGTGTCGTTATAATTTAAAATTTCCAAATTTTTGATTGAACAAGCAAGAAAGTTATTGGAAAAATTTTCAAAAATAGTTAACGCTCACTTAGAAAGCTGCTTCTTTCAGTAACTGCATTTTTAGGCACTCTTTCGTGCAGTCCTATGGAAATTTCCACAAGTTTTGTAGTTTTCAATGGGGAAAGACAATTTGCCCAAACTGGTCTCTGATTACCTGTACTGTAACAAAGTTCCTACGCAAAGGTCCTTCTTAAGGCAACCTTGACCAATTTGGGCAAAAGGAGTTGGTGCACTAGTAAGCCACGCCAGCAACCTTTGGCCGAAGCCAGCAGGGGAGTAGATCACACGAGTGGAAGCACTGACCACGTAGATCATTTTGGCACGAATGGCTCCTGCTCAACTTGTGGTTTTCATTGAGAAACAAGCATGATAATGTATGACGACTACTCGGTCAGTGGAAATAAATTTGTTAGCCAGAAAGGGCCTGTACCTTTTTGTGTGTACACGTGTGGTGAAAGGTCAAATAATTTTATTGAGGACATGATGAACCTTGTAATTCTCTTTTCCTAATGGAAGTTTCTAGGACTTTGGCTTAGCCAAAAAAGGCTTGTCCCTTGTGTGTAGGCCTACACTTGTGGTGAAAGGTCAAGGCATTTTATTGAGGATATGAACTTTTAGACCAGACAACACTGTGGAACCAGTCCACCATTAAAACAGAACAAAACGAGATTCTGCCAACAATGTGGAACACCTGTCTGCATTGATCACTTTCACGTTTTGTGCAAAAATTACTGACACAGTGACACCCCTGGAATACTAACACCCGGTGATTTCCACCGAACAGGAGTGGTGGCCACGTACCTAGGCGAAAATCATTCGACGTTATGGTTGATTGTGAGTTCGGGGTGAAAATCACCCGACGTTATGGTTAGTGCGAGTTTTTTGTTTTGCTGTTTCTCGGTTCTTCTTTTGAGCCAGTTCTTCTAACCACTGCTTGGCCTTCAAAACAAAATATCGTAATTTTCGTCATGTTTGTGCAGGTGGGCAAGACATTCTGAAAATTTATATTTAATTCACAACACAGCATTTGCAAATTGTGCCAATGAATTATAATTATTAAATTTTTTTCCTGAAAGTACCCGTAATGGTCTCGTAGTGTGCAACTAAAATTTTTTGAAGGAACTGAACAAAAGGAATTCGGACTTAATAATTGTCTTTTAATTAACAACGATTATTTAAAGATGTTGTAATGAAACACAAATGTTAAAAATTTGTAGGAAATCATAATCAAGCTTATCGTTCAGTTATGAAAACACTATTACTGAAGGAGCAAACTTGAGGCCAGCCAAAGCAGTGCACTGCGATGAATGTTTTCTTTCATTAGCGCAAATTTATAAGCAACGTGGTTAATATCCATAATCAACTAACTGCACTACTCCGTTTTGTGACAACCTTAGCAGTGATTGCTGAATAAACTCTTCTACAGGCGCGTAGCAACGGAGGAATTCGGGGCTATGCTCCCCAAATATTTTTTGTGCCAAGAAAATTCGCTTCAAACATACAACATAAACACTAACCTTTCTACCTTAAAAATGTAGCTTGCACCCCCAAACTTTAATACACGGCTACGGGGCCTGCTCTTCTAACTACACTATTAACTCTATCTGACTGTCTGAACAGCAGGCCGCGCAAATGGGTAACATTGTCGTAAGCACCAAAAGTATCTTGCATCTATGCAGTAGAAAATACGAGAAGATTACCTGGGATTGCCATAATACATATTTTCACAACAATCGCTACACAAAATACGTTGGTCAAGTGACGTCTAGCTTCTGGTCGTATACAACTAGGTATGCAGATTAACTTCACGTTCGACACACCAAGTAAAGAATGCTAACCAGGTAGACTTGGGGTTGGGGGTCCCAACGCAAGGCTCAAAAGGGGGCCTCTGATGACGTTATCAAATTTATCCAGCCGTGATAAGACCTTTTGATAAAGCCTAGCAAGGGGATATGCGGGCCACCTAAGGATATGTTCCCATAAGACTATTCGCCATGACTGACACAACAGAAACTGCAAAAGTGTATTGATGATAAAGAACTTTTAAAACACTGAAGGTTGGGAAGACAAAGCTAGCAACACATAAAAGTTAAGCGATAACAAACTCTTCGCCCAAAACTTCTCTAGTTTTATAGTTGCTGTTGGGGGGCCATTTTGAAAGCAGACTACTTACACATTGCAGTTGGTGTTCAGGGCCCTTTTGAAAGCAGAGTACTTACGCACTACAGTTGCTGTTGTGGACCCTTTGAAAGTAGAGTAGGTCAACTTACACATTGCAGTTGCTGTTGGGTGCCCTTTTGAAACTAGAGTACCTGCGCATTACAGTTGCTGTTGGGGGCGCTTTGAAAGCAGAAAATTGATTTGTGATCTGCTTCAGAGTACATTGTAAGATTAGATGGTAAATTGTTCACCAAAACTGAGGATATTTTACGCGCGAAACACCTCGAGGAGGGCCACTGAAAAGCGGGGCAGAAGGCAAGAGCCTCGCTCGCCTCCCCTTAAATACACCACTGATACTGACAGTTTACTCTCAAGCCTCAAACACGATTATTACCTCACAAACGTATCAAACATGATCAGGCGATGTTATTCTAGGTAACAGCGGCAGGTACTACTCGTTCTGTAAATTGCAGGACAAAGAACACGGATTGATGAAACCTTTACAGATTTCTAGTGTTTGTTTTTTAATTTGAGGATTAAAGCTTTGTTTGGGAGGCTAAGCGGCGACGGGACTGAATTTCAGGCCCCTGTAACATCGTGGGTCTCTCAATTGGGGGGTATGGAGAACGGCTGATAGGGGTCTTGGTATGAGCACTGTGGCACCAGGCAGGAGTGCAGTACTCTGCGGTTGAATGCACCTGGGCTAGGGTAGCTGTTCGCTGGATTGTTGTTCGAGCACCCCAACGGGAGCCAGCAAGCCGCCTCAGGAGCGAGACGCGTGATGTCAGCTTCTTGCGAAGTGACTCAAGGTGTCGGCGATACGTGAGCGACCTATACAATGCTACTCCGAGGTATTCGGGCTCGGAGCAGAAGGGCAGGGTTTCGTTGTTGAAGTGGACTTTCAGCTCACGTTTTGCTTCCTTGTTGTTGAGATGGAAGACTGCCGACACCGTTTTTGTAGTGCTGAGCTTCAGCTTCCAAGTCTGGAGGTATTCACCTAGCGTTGCCATGTCCTTGCTCAGCACTCCTTCCACAGCCTGCCAAATTCCATCAGCACTCATGATTGCTAGATCGTCAGCATATACATACTTTCTGAAAATGTTGGTTGGCAAGTCAGAGATGTAGATGTTGAAGAGAAGGAGCTCCAGGACAGAATCGAGACACCCATTTGTACCCGCCGCACAACATCTCATCAGCCCATCTGACAACAACAACATATGTGCGGCGCAGTGGGCGGATCACCAATGGAATGGGGAGTGGGCGGACAGCCCCACAGAGTCCGCATTTTCATCCCCGACACCGGCACCCACCCACCCCGGAATGACCCTTCCAAGAAGAGCCTGGGTTCGTCTTAACTTCCTCCGCGCCGGTGTCGGACGTTTACGCTCCTGCTTGTGCAAATGGTGTATGGCTTCCTCTGCTGCCTGTGAGTGTGGTGCAGAAGAACAAATCGTCGACCATGTTGTCCTCAAATGTCCAATCTCCCGACCTCCCCATGGACTGCATGACCTGACGATTCTGGAAGATGAGACAATCGAATGGCTGCTCAACATCTGCCCCGAGATCTAGNACGGCCAAGCAGTGGTTTGAACAGCTGGCTCAAAAGAACAACATCAAATTAGTAAGAAGCACACCAGCAAGTTGTTGCGCCTCCTATAAATCAGTGGCCTGCATAATTAACGCTCCGTTGGGTTTGAAAATTTTTTGTCACCATTTAAAACCCTTGCCGCAATCTTTCCCCGCCCTCAAAGTGCTCTATATTCGCTACTCTGGACAGAACTGGTGCAAGCTGCCGTTTGTCGTATCCAACATTTATCGAGTGAAGAGTCTGAAAGCGTCGACTTGATTCATTGTGAAAACAATCATTATCCCTGAAGCACATTCTGCTTGGTAGCATTGTGTGGCGCATTTNAATGCAGACTGTGTGATAATGTGAAATAAGTGCAACTTCAAATGATTTATTGGAAAATACTTTTTTGAATTATAAATAACGATCGCGTTTCTCCATGTGCGCAATGTGTTTGCTTGTAATTCATTGCAACAAATAATTTGTCGTTTAAATCAAAGTGTTCATCATGGGCATGACATATGCAGTTTGAAAACACAATGCTTGCAATTCCCATGAATCAACACATTTTTAATGATGAACATCTCTTGAAACTCAAATAACTTGACTCCACAGGTGAAAAAAGCAAGGTATTAACCACAAATTGTAACAGGAAATTCATTTCACGTAAAACTACGCATCATCAGTCCTTACATCTGCAAACAATGGTAACAGGTGAAATGTTGAAAGGCTAAAGCAAGGTCAGAGAAAGTAAACAACCTCAAGACTGTAGTGTAACATACCACAACGCCAACTGCGACAATTAAAACTGTAAATTTCGTCTAACTCAACTGAAAGTATTCACTGCAACTTCAAAATTTTCTGCAAAATTTCAAAAGCATGGACGTAACAAAACACATCGCAAGCTGCAAAGATTTACACAATGGAATACTTCGTTCTCGAAATAATGCAACTACTGTCAAACGGCGCTTCGAATTTAGCTTGAAACAACACGTCTATGAATCAGCATAACTGCAGAATGCGTAAGGTAAGCCAGCATTTAGTAACGATGGCAACCAAACCTCAGCGGGCGCATTTGAAACGCTGTGACTGACGAGAACCAAACTCTAGCACGCCGGCCGCGATAATCAAACACATCAACCGTCAGCGCAGAAGCGAAACAAGAAAACTTTTATCTCAGGCGGGGGAGGATCATGCTGTGAATATTAATTTGTGCGTCAAGCTGGTTGTACCATTTATCTTCGCAGATATTCAAGGAGTGGAAATTTAGTTGTTCAACAAAAGTGACGATGTAAGCTTTATATCTAGGTGGTTTATTTCCGTTACCATGAAACAAAGCACAGTGCCGCGACAAGGCCACTTCCTCGTTTTTGTCATTTCTGCAATTAGGTCTGTTCCAATTACTGCCGTGCGCTGACCATCTCTTGGAAAATTTATTCTTGGTTTATCCGACTTACTGTTCATGACATAGCACTCTTGAAACTCGTTACACACAAATCTTAGAAAGTTCAAGGTTTTTACTGTCACCTGCATTAAAAAAAAAATTTTTTTGTGTTTATAATTCTCTTGCCTGTTTTCAAATTAGTCAAAAAATTTCAACTGAATTTTGCCATATTTGTAAACTTAAAACAATTGTTTGGGTTCTAATTTCTTCAAATAGAAATATATCCAAAGATTTTCATGCAGTACTAAATCTGACTGACTGTTTTTAAAAGTAATTACTCTTCAAAACGAATGGAATAATGCATTTTTTTCAAAACAACTTCAATAACATTTTTTACCTGAGGCATGAATTCCTTGATTTATGATAGCTTGTTGTTTGCAGCTGCTGTAGGAGCTTGGAAATAGCATTTCCAACAAATTGATGATGAATTTCCCAACTCCGACGAGAAGATGAGCTATGAATGATCCAAGAAGAAGTAGTCGGAGTCGATTTTTGAAAATGTTTTGATGTTCTGTCGAAATCCATGTATTTCTGTTAATTTAAAACATAACTGCAATAGTTACACGATATAGATCTCAATCCACCGGAGATAAATCAGTATGTTCACATGAAAATAGTTTGCGAATAAGTTTCCTTGATAAGCAGTGTCACCAACCAGACATTAGGTAATAAGTTGACCAGGCAGACACAAGTTTCAAAAAATCCTGCGAAATAGCTTATAATTTCACAACTATCCTCAGGCTTACCAGTCACGTTTGAATGCTCATGAAATAGGCGTGCTTGAAAACTGATTTTGTTTGGTTAAGGTAAAAGTTATCATGTTATTGTTTGAAACATATTGTAGTTCACAACCAAATCCATGTAAGTCTGAATTACAGTGTATTCTTGTAAGTTTACATATTTAAATCACCACTCTCTCATGTTGACGACATCTTTTGCCAGAAAAAAAACGAGTAACGCGTAGAACATTTTGCTTCATTCACGGACTCAAGAGCAATTGTTAGAGGCAACTTTATAACTTCGAAATAAAGCTTACATGCAAGAAACCATATGCAAAATCTTTACAAAAAAACGCTTTTCCAAGTAATTCTTGTTTCTATCTTCCTTCNAGCCTTACACCCCANTCTTTCTTATTCCATTTTGACAGCTTCCCAGACGTTCAGAGCAGACATTCAATTTTGCGCCTTATAGGTTTTTGTGAATGTCAATCTGTCGGAATCAAATCTAAGTCATTGGTAAAGAAAGTTGAAAAGGTGGTTTTAATTCATTGATCATAGATGGTGTCAGGTTATTTTCAATTCGCTTTTGCCGTGATTTCGGGTTTGCTTAATGTGTCGGAGGAACTACGTAGCGTTATCCAGCATCGTGCAGAATGTTTGGCAAAAGAGTGGTGTTCACACTGTGGTTAAAATCTTGTTTGATAATTACTTGCCAACTTCACACTTTTTTCGAAAAGAATTTGCAACGAATTGCAAAAAGACCAAATACGGCATTTATTTGTAAGTAGGAAATGAAGTTCCATGCTTTTCTGCTGTGTCATTCGAAACAGTAGGTATAACTCATAAGAAACATGAAAAACCAACAACAGAATTGTGGACGTCACATCTTTGCTAAGTAACTAATTCATCACGCTTGTACGTTCGCTGCAGAGCACGATTGCATTTCCTTATATGCTGCTGGCAACGTACTTGCAGTATTATTGCAGTTACCTATATGGTTTTCTGTTAGTTTAGTCGCACTTGGATAGCTGGGTTGCGCTTGTAGTACTTCATGGTTTCATTTCTGTAATGTTTAAAACTGCTCGGCAATCGATCGCAATCTGAAGTTTGTCTAATCCTGAGAACAAGTTTTTATATAGACTTCCTTCCTGTTTCAGTAAACAAATTCTTTAGGGATCTGGAATCCGTACAGTACACAATAGACATAATAGTTTCAAATGGAGATTGAAACTTTTGCAAATGCTCATTCCTCATCTTGTAATGACATATTGGTTCCGCAGCAGTAACAGTAAAAAGTACAGCAACTGCGGATGTGGATAGGAATGTTGAGGAACTCTTACCAGATTGAAACTAGGCATAATTACATTTTTTAAATCAATCATTAGACTTTCTGCAAAGTGCTGCAAATGGTTTATGGATTTTGTAGAATTATAATCATGCAAAGAACAGCACTGTAAATAATAGCAAAGAAAACATCAATACATTTCATCACTCTGTTGTGTTGCAGAACATACTGTACCTTGAACATAAAAAGAACACGACAGATACAAGAAGGTAGACTGAGAGAGTCAATCCAACGATATCCACGACTATAAATGGTACTCGTGCTGTGCCATTGGTCGTTGAATTAGCAAGAGTCTGATCATATCTAGGCAGAAGGTCGATAATTAGATCGACATCTGTCACTTCAATTGTTGAATTAAGGTCCATAAAGCGTTCTGCAGATGTTTTACATATAAAGCTTTTGCAGGTGCAGCAGCCGATCTTGCAGATCAAAACGTTCTGCTATGCAGTTGTCTGAATTTTTATGAATAACATTCCTAAATAAAAAAGTAATATANTTAAAAGCCAACTGACGACAAACAACCATCAGCTTAACCCAAGCAAAGTAGCAGATAACTNTTATTAATATCCCGGGATAATTTTGACTACAAATGTTTGAGCACTAAATTGACATTTTTNAAAACTGCTAANGATTTTGACAAAGCATTGAATTTTTGGATATTAGACAAAGCCAAACATCATCTAGGGCAGGGGTTTTCAACCTTTTTTTGCTCATGGCCCACTAAATTAGTAAGAAATGGCGTTGGCCCATGAACGTTAAAAAGAAATGGCGTTGGCCCATTAAAAATTAGTAAGAAATGGCGTTTGGCCCATTAACATTGGATCGAAAAGTTAATTTGAAACTGTTTAACAGAAATGGTTCAGATTTGAAGCATTTTACCACAATAGTGCTTAATGTACGGTTGTAAGTTCCACCAAGATAAAGAAAGAAAAGTTGTAACACACAATTTTGAGTATATGGTAGAAATTGAGTTAATGGTAGAAAAGCTCTGTGGCCCACTGAAAACAGCGCCATGGCCCACAGGTTGAAAACCTCCGATCTAGGGTAAGTAAAAGATAACAGCATGAAAGTCTCAGGCACAGCATAAATTTGAAATATGATATTTGTTACATTGCTTCCGATGACATTTTCAACATTCATGAACTGCTTAGATAAAAAGAATGGAAGCGTGAGTGAACACTTCAAAAAGGTTTTCGTAGCTTCAGTCATGGGCATGGGAGGGATTTTTTTCAAGTTGGGGGCAATAGTGAATTTTTCCAGGGGTAACCAAAAAGATTTTTCCAGTAGGGGGCACAAAGTGGTGAAATGCATCCCCTCTAAATTAAAAAAGCAACCTTTTTTGGTAAAAATTCAATAGGAAAGTGTTAAATTTCAAAATTCAGGGGGCTTCTCCCCCTTTTCGACAACCATGGATTGATTATGATTCTTCTGGTTTCAAGATGTATTCTGAAAGTTATGCCTAGTTTCACACGTATCTCCAGCAAAGACATGACTAGCTAGATTTCAAGATTGTATTTCGCTTCTTTGAAAAATAAAATGTCAAGTCAGTTTGCAAAAATATAAATGTTTGTTAGATTGCTGCTCAAGTGTGAGATTTATAGAAAATTCAAATGTAGAAAATTTGTGATGCATTTTGCTCGATGCAGAGCTTGTTGTTTCGCTTTTATTGATGTTTTGTATATACGACGTTTTATTAGATTCACTTATTTACCAAACACAGCAAGGAATTTTATAATCACAACAAAAATCTTGACATACACTCACGACATGAACGAAATTGCCAGATCAAACTATACGTAGAGAATTTAAGCGTACTAAAGACTTTTCATTTACGCTATTTCTCCTCTGACTGCCGACGCAATAATGATCTCTTTTCAGCTATTCTATGTTTGATTCAGAATTACACCTTGCACCCTTCTTTACTGCAGTCAATCTTGCAAAATGCTATCTACCAACAAACTGCTTTTTACATCTGCTTGCATTCCCCTACTTATATTGGAAAAAACAAGAATTCCTTCTCAGGTCAAAATCAGCTGCTTTCAAGGAGCTGAAGCGATGGCAAGGTGGCGTGCAAAAACCGAACACAAAAAAACGTTACCGTGATGTATTGTTAAAAATATCTGAAGCGACTCAGACACACTTGGGCGGTTCTGTGAAATGCGATACCATCAAGAGAAGGCGGTTAGACAGCTTCAAGTAAATTTATCACGCTGATAATAGTGTGTGTTTGCAATGATTGAATAATGATATTTGTTGGAATAAAACCACATGTTTTCCAAAGTTTTATAATAGGTCAGGTTTAGCAGACATAGCCCTGCTCAGGTAACCTCTAAACACAAACACCATTGCTGTCATTGCCGAAAATGGCGGATTTTGTTTTTGGGTTATAATGGGCTAATTGACAGATTTCGCGCGGGTTTTTGTACAATTTTGAACATTGCTTAATGTGTTACAGATCATTGCAGCTCGCATTGATGTAAACAGTGGGTTTGAATAATGCTTCAATAAGACAAGATTAAATTATAATTATGCAGCATTGTGAAGGTATTTTGAACTAAAAGGATGCTCACACAAGGCCTAAAAATTTTCTGGTTATTAAGTGAAAACTCAACCTTTACTTCCGAGAGTGTTTGCAACGAAAAGCAAAGATAATAATCAGTGCTAGTTATGTTTGCAAGTAGCGAAGAAAGATGTGTGCTTTTCTCGGGTGCCGTGATTACAAGTGCAGGTGAAGTAACATTTGTAAATGCTTTAAGAAAAAACAAGAAACATTGCGAGGTTTGTTCAAGTAGTGCCCGGTGCAATCATTTTCCTTCTTTTGCTGCTGACGAGAAGGTGGCAGCTGTTAGAGGATCAAAGCGGCGAACAACGTGTCATGACTCTGATAACCGCAAGACGTGAACTACGCAACTAAAGTTTTAGGTTTGCTGAAAACTTTTTAGAGGAATAAACCGACTAAGTTATTTTTTCATGAGTTTGCGATGAGTCGGACTAGCATATATTTGTGTTCGAGTAGTTAGCATACACAAAAGCCACGCAGTTGAAATACATTAGAAATGCTTTGAATAGGAAATCGATTTCGCAAAACTCTACGCATCCTCACTCCTGAAATCTGCAAGGGATGCTTACGGGTTAAATGTTGAAGGGCTAAAGCAAGGGCAGAGAAGCAAGAAAACTCAGGACAAATTAAAATAAATCAAAACACTAGCTATGAAAAAACGCTGTTCTCAAAACACTGCCATCACTAAAACTGAAAAACTCTCTGACGACAATCACAGAGCAACAACACCACCACTACGAGCATTGCCACGATGTGTCAGTACAAAGCGTCGGTAGAATGACAACCAGGAAAGAGGTCCTTGGTAATGTTTACCGACTTACTCTAGGGCCTGCTAAAATGTTGGAAGATCAGACACAAGAATCGAGAATAAAACACTACATATGAGACAAGAAAGGTCAAACAAATAGGTAAGCAGAAAGGAAAAAATCAACGAAAATCGCTAAGTGGTTTAAGAAGTATTCACAAGAAGGTGAATCAATCCATTAATTTTGCATTTAGTTTGGTAAGTCATTGATCTTCACAGGTGACAAGAGATTAAAAACTGGTTTGTTCTACAAACGTAACAGCATAGGAGTCATAATTAGATGGTTTGTTTAGGATGCAGTGGAACGCTTCATGTGTCACGATAAAACCATTTTGGTCGCTGTTATCCCATTTATCTCTTTTGTTCCAAGAACCTCGGTGTGCTGACCATCATTTGGAGAATTTTCTTACTGTTTGGCCAACATACTGTACTTCGCACATGTCACCGAAGTTTGCACACGGCAGAATTTGGTTCAATGGGAAAATTATATATTTTGCCGGGATTTGTTGAACATTTCGGTCCATGGATTTTTTTTTGTATTCAATTCAACATAGACAAATTTTATTCAATTCAACAATGATTTCACGGGCCTTGTTGTTGAAGATGGAATGCTTCCCCAGACAAATTCGAGAGATTTAGTCACAGTTTGTCAACACAAATTTGGACAAGGTGCTTTCACATCCACCCCCGAAACGTATAATGCGGGTCTTTGCTTTTTAGTTCCAAGTCTTTTTGTTTGACGGTGTTTTCAGTTGAGCATAGAGTATCTACAATGTATTGACGGCTATCTTCACCGAGCTCGTCTGGATCGTTATTGAAAAAGTTTGCGGTAAAAGGTTTTAGGATAAGTTTTAAAAATGAGGTCATCGGTGACGTGCTGATATTCCCAGGAGATTGTAACAAGTGTACCGATATCAACGTTGAACAAACCCTTCGAAGTTAGCTTGTGAGTTTTGAAAAGCGAGTGAGCCTAGCCCGGTGTATGGCATCGAAAAAATTGGTGGATAAAACGTTGACTTTGCGGTACGAGCTGTCTTTCCATATCGTTCCAGTTGTGTGTAGCAGCAGTTGATGAGCAGATAGTTCACGCTTTTGGTGTTACGCTAATGCTCATGTTTCACCTTGTTCGCTTCAGATACTTTTAACAATGCCTAGCGTTAGCTCTTTGCCGCACATTGCGTTAAAAGGTAGTTTCCTGACACTTTTTACGCGCAATTTTTCATCGCTTCAGTTCCTTTGAATCAGCTGGTTTCAGTTTCAGATATATCTCGTGTGTTTCCCACTTAAGTCGAGAAATGTAAGAGAATGAAGAAGGAAGTTTGTCGGTGGATAACATTTTGCAAGATTGCCTGGAGTAAATAAGATGTAAACTGTAAATCTGAATCAAGCACAGAACAGCTGAAAAGAGTTAATTATTGCGTCCGCACTCGGAAGAGCAATAGCGGAAACAAGCTGTAGGTTTTACTGAAAACCCTTTTTAGTTCGCTTAAGTTATGTGCGTTAGGTTTGATCTTTTATGTTCATTTTTTTCGTGAGAAAGCATTTCAAGATTTTTGTTGTCGTTAAGTTGTTTGCTACTGATTTTGGTAAATAAGTGAGTCTAATGAAATGTGGTATAAATGAAAGGGAGTGAAACAATCGGCGTTGCGTCGAGTTAAGTTTATGCATATTTTAGAAGAAAGTATTGCATTACCTTGTAAAAACAAAGCGTAGAGCCATGCAGGCGAAGTTGCATGCAAGGTTGAAGTCATATTTAGGAATATGAAGTATGACTCAACAGGATTTACGGTATTTCTGCTAAACCTGACCTATCGTAAGACATATCAAATATTTAATTCTGCAGGTAATATTAAGTAAACCTTGCAAGCAATTGCTCCTACAAGTGTAATACACTGATTTAAAGCTGTCTCACCGCTTTCCGTTACTGACAAGGCATTAGTTTGTAAAAATTTGCCCAATCCTAGTAGGTCTTGTGTAGGTTATCATTGCCTTCGGATGTAAGTTTTTTTCTCTCTTTGTTGGAGTTATCAGGTGTAGGAAAGATGTAGCCAGGGCCGATTTTAAGCCGATTTCTTCTAATCGGGCCCGCGCTACGACTACTAACCAACGCAAAGTTACACTTTCTATCGCAGCTGCTTGTTTATAGTACAGGCGCGGAGCCCAGCGTTTTTCAAGGTGCTTTGAGAGACTAAACCAGGTCTCCAATTTTTTCCAACAGTTTCTCAAAATACAGTACAAACTCGCTTTACACCATCAAAATGCACCAAAACCTTGCATTACAATCATCTGGTTTTCATATAAAACAGATGCGGTCTCTCAAAGTGTCTTTGCAGTCCGCAAGGTCAAACCTTAAGAAAACCCTGGAGGGGCCCACACTATTTTGTAAGCGTGGGAACTGATACCAACGAAAATCCAAGTGAACTGGGCGGTTTTTACCGTCACGTCATTTCTGAGATGTAGCCTGACAAATTGAAAGTCGTAAAAAATTTAAAATATGGAAAGTGGAATAACTTCCGTGGAAGTTTGAGGCTATACTGCACTACTTTGGAAAATTCAAAAGTAGATTTAAACTTATTGGGATATCTATAATCACTTCATATAGGCTATTTCTTTAATGCTAACAGAGAAAAGAATTTTAACCTTCTCCGGGATATTCAAAACCTGCTATAGTAAGCGGTTTTTACTCATTTAACCGGTGCTCTGTTAAGGCGAAGTAGTTGACAGAAGCTGGCTTTGTTTTTCTCCTTCACAAACTTGTGTTACATGTTTCACTTGTAGACTGATGTGCAGGGATACGAATAAATGTGCGCATTTCCTTATTAGAAAAGGAATCTTCGATTAGACGCACGCTCCTGAGCGCGTGAGGAGCCACGAGCATTCAGTGGAACAAATAGATGCCACCATTACATTTAGTCGCAGATGTAATTAGTCACTACGAAGAATTGATACAAAACTATCCAGCGAGGTCAATCAGTGCGAACAATATCGGAAATCGCTTCTGCCTGCAACGTTTGGTTTCTGTCGTAAAATTTAGTGCTGAGCAAGGACTGGCGTTAAGAGGTGATGAAAACGTTGAGTCGCCAGAAAGTTTGTCCAAAAAATTTTACAAAACTTTTTTCAAGCAAATATTAAAAAAAGAAGATGCGATGCTTTCTGCGACTGGTTTTGCAACAGTTCCACAAATCGCTAATCATTGTCAAATACCATGTTGCATCATAAAGTTTTCCTACAGTTGAGTTAATAAATGTGACGTAACAATATTACGTCATAAATATCAAGGATATGTGGAAATACTAGTGACTTCATCGATCATCCCCTACCTAAACATTTTGTATCCGCACATGGGGCCTCCCACCATCTCGGGCCACCATCGCCTGGGTCCCAGGCCCCCCACCATCGAAATCCGACGCAACCACACAACAACACAAACCACATGGGCTTGCCAGGATTCGAACTCATATCCACTTGATTTTGTCCCATGAACATTTCCTCTTGGCCATGTACTGGCTCTGTGCCTGCATGTAATTACCGTCACTGTGTCGAAAGTATGCAATTTCGAGTCAAACTTCTTGCAGGTTACATAACGATCATCGTGATAAATATTATGAGAACCTGCTGGCACGTCATATTATTTCGCGTTAGCTTTTTTCCTTTCTTATTAAGAGGTGATCTTTTTTTAAATTGAAATGAATTTGTTTGTGAAAAATTATTTTAAATAGCATTTGCACCATTTCCAGCTGTCGTGTTGAAATACAAAGGTTATAATATTTTCAGTTGCAATGCTTCTGTAATTTGTAGGTTGTTTCGTAGACGCATAGGGAAAAGCGGGTATGTTTTACCGTAAATAGTGTAAGGAATTTTAAAGCTGAGCAGTCAGAAAACAGTTCTTGTTCTTATGCACATTCGTAGCATTCACATTTCGGTGTTACGTAAACTTTCAGGTGACGGTCACATGCAAAAATCGACAGCATTTAATCTATATCTTATCACAGGAGGCGAATAAAAGTTTAGCGTAAGTGTGGTTACTAAATAAATTCTGTCACTCTACGCTTGGTATGGTTGTTTCATGTTTTACTGTAAATAAAACAAAATTTAGACCGTTGTGAAGCATATTTTGAGGATCTCTTGATAACTGAAAATGTGATCTGTGTTTTTTAGTTTTTATTATGTATTAGGTCTAGCGATGGCAAGAAAGGTTCGTTTGACGTAAAAGGTCAATCCTATGCGTCTTAAACGGCAAGGGCCTCGGGCTCACAGGCGAGTAGCCTCGCCCACAGCCCTGCGTGATTTAGACATTTGCGATTTAACGGGCACGTAACGCC
>JGI24159J19872_10005409_pt1 | contig 16519 bp, 8 predicted proteins | sample Ectturendosymbi4_FD_19872 | JGI IMG/M metagenome (IMG submission 19872) | reverse complement strand
CAAGATTCCTCTGGTACTTACGACCAAAGTTACACGTTTGCGCAGCCTGCTGTTCAGACAGCCAGATGGAGTTAATTGTGCAGTTAGAAGAGTCTATTTAGGGGGGTGTCACGAAACAGAGTAGTGCAGTTAGTGGGTTATGGATGTTAACCGCTGCGTCCACGGAGCGTAGACCTTAGTTTAAATTTGTTAACATTTATATGTAAGTTTTTATGGTAAACTTTATATGGTAAAGTTTATCAATTTGCGCTAATGAAAGAAAACGTTCATCGCGGCGCACATGCTTTGATCGACCTCAGTTTGCTCTTTCGGTAATAATATTTTGATAACTGAACGATAGGATTGATTCTTATTTCCTGCAAATTTTCTTTTACATTTGCATTTCATTACGACATCTCTAAATCATCGCCGTCAATTAAATGACAATGATTTACCACCCAATTCTTTTTGTTAAGCTGCTGACTTAAGGTTTTCTAGAACTTTTTGGTTCTTAGTCCCAATTTCCAGGAGGGGCAAATGCCCGTTTTGCCCCCCACTGCAGACGTCCATGCACACAACCAAAATTTATTTAGTATTTCCAACTTGCCTAGCAAGCTCCTGTGCATCATAGTATAAATAGAAGACATGTAATAACAAATATGCAGGCCTATCCTATAATTTGATCCTGTTTAGCATCACAGTGCTTCCCCTCTCAAAAATTTCTGGCTATGTGCCCCCAAAATTCCATGCAGAAAAAAGCTTTCAAAGTGAAAGTCTGGTAACAGCGCAATACCAGGCGAAGGGGCAAGCAAACTAAATCTTTGTGAAATGGAAAAACTTGTACTCGATTGTTGATGTTGTCCATTGTTTCAGTGCATATCATTAGCTAATTTTATCGGAGTAACTTTTTAAGTAAATTTGTTGCCAAATTTCCAAATGCTGGAATTCGAGAAAACTCTTGGTAGCTTACTGTTCAGATTCTCCTGAAGTTCACAANCGATGCAGTAATTTTGATGAACCAGACTATTCCTTTTTTTCAACTAATGAAACAGTGCTTTTTGTATTTTTCAGCGCAGAAGCATATCCCACCAATGGTCACTAACAATTCACAAGCTGAAACACTAAGATTTTTTCTTTAGAATTTTGGCATGATGTACTGCAAAATGCCTTTATTGAATCATGTTCACTGACGTAATCGTGAATAAAAAATACTTATCGGCGTTATCGCTCAGTACTGGAGCAAACGCCATGTAGTTCTTTTTCTAAGATCTGAGACCTGTCCGTAACGTGTATATCTGCATCAGCAACACCCTCAGGCTTGATCGATCAACCCTTACGTCAGCATCAAATGACTTGAATGCATCCGTTCGCGGGCACCCACACTGTTTTCCTTGTTACGCTATAACATATTTCTGTCTCTCAGTTTTAGATATTTGCTTCCTGAAAAGGCTGTTGTCTTTGATAGTCACTTCTGACTGGCCGTAATCAGACACAAATATATCTGAACTGTTGAGGCTGTGTTCAAAGAAAAGCGGCAGTACCAAGTAAACTGCAATGAACAACATCTATGAAAACTCATGGGCGGCAGTCATTTCTAACAAAATCAACAAAACAGGTTTCATTTGCTTATATTACCAGTTTATTCTTTCTACTTTTTCTCTAAACTGTTGGACATTTCTTTACAATTCGTTTTCATGTGCATGAAGCTTGAGCAAGATAAGGTAGCTTTTAAAATACCTGACTTTTTTTTCAGAAAGTGAAAAAGAAACTTCAAATATCTGCAAAGGCTCCTGCATCGCTGTATTAGTTTTGTTCGTAGCGTCAGGAACAGCAACCGTGATGGCAGTGGTCACATTTTTAAAAGTAAGTCGTTTGTTGAACACCGAGTCGCATATTCTTATTTGAAGCAAATTCAGCAAATTTTGCTGATGAGTGGAATTGCAGCATTTTTTCCGTTGGGGTCATGTATTGCTCTATTTGGGCTGCACAATATCGATGCTTGATTTCAAACTTTGTTCAGTTCCGCTTCACTTATTGATTTAATGTAATTAGGACAAGTTTTATCATTTTAAATACATGTGGTATTTCACGTGATAAAAATTGAGTCTTAGGACATTCTGTATACTCCAGTTTCAACTCAATTCGGAGTCGATTGTGATTGCTTGTAATGACAGGTGGAGGGCATCTTGAAAGAGTTGCACCACCACGAACTGATTCTTCAGAATATCACCAATGGAAAATCTGCAGGTAATGACACAAACATATTTGCAAACCTCACTGACCTGATTTTTGTGTTCAAAAGAATTGGTGTTTTAATGAAAAAATACAATTCAAATGGTTTCAGGAGATTGACATTGGCCTGAGATTTTTCGGTATTTAAAATTTGAATGCATGTTTGTTTGTCTCACCTCCCACTGCGGCCAATTCTAATCCAACAGTAAAAGCAATCCGGGTACCCGCCTGAGATTAACCAAATTCTTTTAACACAGTTACAAGCGGATTATTCCTGGAAAAAATAATTTCGAGCCAGGGTTGGTTTAAAGCAGAGGCCAGATGGACCAGCTCTCATGGTATCGCGGTTAGAAGGGGCAGCTCTGCTAAATAATGTGAAACGTTTGAAAATCAGCCAAACCATTGTCGTTTAATTTTTAGGAAAAGGCAATAACTATTTGAAAAGCAAGGAAAGAGATTCGTAGTGTGCAATAAAACCGAAGATATTTTATTCACAAAATTGCAGAAAAATTCACTCAGTGAACGTATTCTTTGAAAGGAAAAGAAAACCAAAGACTGGCGTCATAGTCCAGGGCAGTGGCATTTAATTGGGGCAAGTGTTTTCAGCGCCACATATGTCCAACGCCTTCCCGTCCACCTATGGTCGTCACTTATCAAGTACCTCGTCAACATGTTACTGCGTAACCATTTCATTGCAATCTATAGCACACAAACCAGTTGTTCTCAATCGCAATTGTGACGAAAGACTGGAGGCAACTGAGGCCCCAATAATCTAAAATAGGGGTGTTCAAATTGCGGCCCGCGAGTACATTTTAAATGGCCCGTTGCTTTAGTTTCAGATTGTATCGTATACGGTAGCCAAAACCTGGATTATGCATCTGCGTCTAAGTGACGGCAGTTTCTAACTTCCTAAGACATTCCTCGTTGTGCTTGATGTGCTGAGAGCGAATGCGAGCACGAAAGCCGTCGCAAAGGAGTGTTTTTGCTTCAAATCCTAAGCGAAATGCCTGGTCTAAGCTAAACCATAAATGTCTGCAGGGATTGCCGGCCCGCGAACGCCTTCACTTGAAATTTGACCCTCTTTGAAAAACGTTTGGACAGCTCTGATCTTCTGTAAAATGATCTAGGTATGGGTCCTACTCATCCTTAATTCGCCCCGAAATCTTTGATTTTGATCTTGAGTTTTTTGTTTCCACAAAAGAATCTCGATGAATATTTGAAGTAGAAATGATTTTTAATCGGTCAATTACAAGCACGCAGTGTAGCTTATCTATCCATTTCTCTACCGACACATCCTCTAGCAAGCTTGGCTTGGAGATAAAGAGTGCGCAATTAAGACAGTAGGAAAGTAAACGGATAAACGGGAGAGGGTGCTCGGCGGAAGGTCTGTTGGAACTGCTTTTATTCACGCCTTTAAGTTCATGGCAGCTTAATCTGAGAGCTTGAATGCCCCTCGAAAAAACGAAGACCTGAACTCCAGCAGTTGACAGAAAGGAAAATTTCAGCTATTCAGGGTTTCAAAAAAAAAAACGACAAAAACATCAACTTTGACACCACATAGAAAAGTAAAGAAGCATTTTTCCTTCTTTGACGAAAGTGGAAGGACAGAGTTCCTTGTATTCCCCACCGACTACATTACTCTTCGATATTTATGAAAATCGCTCATACGTAGAGTTGGTCGCACACATGCTGAGAGAAGAATACTTTTGGGCAACAGAAATGACCCAAATTCTGCCACAAAACTGTCGACAGTCAACGATAAGCAGCTATTTTAATAACTGGAATGTTAGCGTTTTGTGAATGTAGAAGCTCATTGCATTGCCGAGTGCGAAACTACAAGACTGACAATAGTTAGTCTGCAAGACTAAAGTGTAATACTTGTACAGTAACTTTGACCATTTTTAAAGTTTTCGCGTTGGGTTAATATAAAAAAACTAGGAGGCGTCGCCTTTACAAAACCTTTTCAGACGTCAGAGTTACAAATGCAGCTACATCGCGTTCCTCAGGATGACATAAACACGCAGCAAGGCTGCTGAGTGGGAATTGTTTACGGAAACTGTAACATGTGAGCAACACCTGTTTCATAAATTTCAGCTCGACGCAGCCACAGACAATGGTTTGGGTGTTACTGTTTGATCTCAAGTTGTAGGTAAGCCACATATGCCATGGTGTAACGTCCAACCGACCAGACCGCTGAAGCAATGATCGATGTTGGAGTCTGGCTTGTAACTTTATATTTCGCAGTCAACAGTACATTCAGGACAGAGTTAAAAAGGAACTGAGCTATACCAGTTTCAGAATTCCCGAAGCAAAACTAACTACAAGAAGAAAACGAAATAAAATCGTGAACAGTGTCTTGTAAGTGAGACTATTCTTTCCCTAAATACCTTAGTGTTGGAAATCTTAGTTCTACTTGTAAAAATTAATCCGTTAGATTTGAATTTGTTAACTCCAGATGTCGTTCATCCACATCACGAACACGAACAAAAGAATTTAAAGCAGTTGCGATCTAAATACAGATTGCTTAAGCGGTTTACCGTTTCACATTTTGGCGTAGTAACTACCATCTGTGACAAAATACTCTTGCTAGTGTTTTTCGCAGTTGCACTCATGGGCGTCGGAAGGATTTTTTACATGCAGGTGGTCAATAGTGAATTTTTCCAAGGTATGGCAAAAAGGATTTTTCCATTGGGGGAATAGTGGTGAAATTTTGTTTTGTCAACTCCGAAACTAAGAGAAAAACATTTTTCTACTGAAAAGTTAATCGGAAAATATAGTAATGGTTGGTTTATTGTGCATAACGTCTTCACTCCCACATGCAACGCGCCAGGTATAAGCATACATCGCAATGATAAGGAACTCACAAAAACATGTATGAACTCGTAGATATATACGTGGAAGTAGTAAAACGTGTACGCTTGATAGCGCTAATATACTTGCTTTGATGAAACACAAGCATAAAGGGCATACACATGATTGACGCCATCACCATTTTCATAATGTAGTGCTATGATGACTTTTCAAATGCACCGATTTATAGAATGCATGGGGGTGATTGGAGGCTGTGAAGGACCAGGGGTCATTTAGGCTGCAGACCTCCCAAGGACGAAGCTACTTTTCGTGAAAAGGGAACAGTTTACAGTAGTAAGTAAACGTCTTTTGCTCTGAATATAAAGTTTAATATGCCATATGCGGTTGTAAGTTTTATTGAAGCAAGATGCTTTGTAATCAAGCAAGCCACCAGAGCAAAATGGTTTGTCGTTGTCACATTGAAGATTTTCTGTTTTCACTTATTTAGAATATTCATGAATGCTAGAGAGGAAATGAGTCAAAACTTATAAACTATAGTGCAGCATTACAATGATGTCACGGGATTTAAACAGGTTGAGAACTAGGCGTGCAAACATACATTACGGAAAAGACTACAGTCAACGTCGCTAGTCACGCGTGAGAACGGAAATTCGTTTGCAATTTAGTAGGCATAGTTTGGTTTATGCTGATAGACTAAAGGCACCCCACTGCTTCATACAAGCGTTCGTTGCGACCAATATAGTGAATACACCAGAAGCCAAACTGAATATGATATAACAGCGAAACTTCTTGATTCGATTATTTCTATTGTAACAGCGTTAAATCGTTAGGTCAATGCACCTGTTTTATGTACACCAATAAAAAGAACACAAACAATGTTTCTAGTAGCTGAGTAATACACATTTTTTGTATTCCGCTGAAAAAAGTGCCAAACACTGTTTGTTTTTTATTTCTAAAGGAACTTTTGACCAGATTTCTATTCCACTGAACTTTATCATTTTAGCGCCTGAGTTTGAACGTGCTTTTGGCAAAGCAAATTGTCGGGTTTTGATTTGTCTTGTATTATGCGGATGGACATCTGTAATGAGTTTTAAATAATTGATAAATGTAGCCGGTTGCTGAGAGTCAGCATACTTGTACATGAATTCGCTCACCTCAAGGTTATATAAATCTGTTAGTTGGATAATTTTCTGCGTTTTATAAATGGTAGAAATTTTGTTAGTCACAAGTTCATTTGTGTTTAAAACACCTCATGTCGCGATTTAAAACAACCGATATTGGTTGTAGAAGACATGAAGCTGCTCTTCCCCAGGTAATGATCCCATACTGTGCTGGTGAATTTATTAAGCTGTGATACACATTACATAATGCCTGATTATTCACATAATGTTTAAGTTCATACATTACATCGACATATTTGGATATAGTACAACGCAACTGTTTACAATGATCTTTCCAAGTCAGTTTTCATCTACAATTACAAGGTATTTGTAAATCAAAGTTCTTTCAATATGATTAGCATTTGCAGTTATTGCTAAAGGTTCTGTGTTTACATGTTTATTTGTGATTAACATATATTTTGTTTTAGAAATATCCAGTAAGAGTTTGTTTGTGGTTAGCCAATTCATTACCTTTGTCATTTCACGGTTAACCGAGTTTTGTAATTTTCCCAGATTATTTTCGCTCTGTACTAAAACCATCATCTGCAAAAAGTGTAGTTTTTACAAAACTAAAATTAGGTAAATCATTTATAAATATTAAAAAGAACAAAGGATCTAAAATTGAACCCTGGGGACCCCAGAAATAATTGACTTTAAAGATGGTTTAGTGTTTCCCTCCTGGACGTACTGTTTTCTCTTGGAGAAGTAAGACTGTATTGGTTCAAAGGCATTTGCTCTTACACCGTAATGCTCAAGTTTTGTCAGCAGTATGGAGTGATTCACCGCGCCAAATGCTTTTCTTGGATATAAGAAGACCGCACAAGATATAAGTTTTTTATCGAGGTTTTAGAGAAGGTTTTCGTACAAGTCTGTAATAGCGAGGGATGTGGAAATATTATTGTGAAAACCGTTTCGTTGCTGACTCAACAAGTTGTTTTTGATGAAATAATTGTTCAGTCTTGTGTATAGCACTTTTTCAAATATTTTTGGCAGGTATGCTGCCACTGATATCGGTCTGTAATTAGCAGGGATTTCGCTATCTCCCGACTTAAAAATTGGTATTACTTTAGAGATTTTTAGATTGACCGGAAAAATGCCGTCACATATGCATTCGTTTATAACATTTGATAGAAGAGGTGCCAGTAAGTATTTTGACAATTTCACAACGCGCACCGAAATATGCTCGTATCCACATGACTTTTTAGAGTCTATTAATGAGTGTGAGTATTCCTCAGGAGTGACTGGTGATAAAAATATAGAAAGTACTTGGCGTGGGATAAAATAGTTCTTATATTTGCACCAGTAGTTTTAGATGGGCCAGTAAGAGTAAAATTCGCCTGTGCCGAAGTGACAAAACTATTATTTAATGCATCTGTAATTAATTTTGTAAATGAGAAAACTCGTCCATCAACATTTAGCCTTTGGGGAAAGGTGGATGGTTTGTTTTTGCCAAAAATATCATTGGTTAGGGTCCGAATTCTTTTTGAGTTTCTGCTGTTTTGAGCAAATTGGTCTTCGTACTATTTGCGCTTAGCTAATTCTTTGACATGAGTAAGTTGACTTCAANATTTTTTGTACGTTTCGAAATCTGTTAGTAGTTTTGATCTTTTATAAACGCGAAATAAGTAGTGTCTATGTGTGATAGAACAAATTATCCCTTGTGTTATCCATGGCTTTAGTTTAAGTTTTTATTCCCTTCCAGTATATTTTCTAACAGGCATGTGTGTATCAGCAAGACCTCTCATGGACCTTGCAACAAAATCAAATTTTTCATTAACATTCCATTCTGAGTATTGCACCGGTAACAAATCTAAAGTTTCGTGCAGATCTCGGTCAAAAGCAATAATATCTACATTACGTGTATCTCTAAAGAATCTTTGTTTGATGTAATGGATAAGAGCTGCTGTAGGTGTGCTATTCTCTCGACGCGTGATTATCCCGCGGGCTGCCAATTACATTCCTGCGAACACTTGCGTTTTGGTATCGCCAGTGACTTTGGCAGTTTACTCTGCGTAGTGTTCGATGCTGCTGCTTTGCTTCTTCGTTCGTTTTCTTATTAAGTTAATATTGCATTTCTTTTCAGTATTTGCCGTTGACCGGTCTCTAACTGTCGAGGTCCGAAATTGTTGATTAAAACCTTAATGTCAAAGCTGTCTCTGGTTCTGCTAAGGTTCACAACATTTGATATATCTTTTTAAACAAGTTTTACTCACGGTCAAATAAATTGGGTAGTGATCGCTAATAACATGCAGCATAATATAGGCGTTAATTCCGGAGGATAAATCATTTGCATATATATGGTCAATACATGACTCTGTCTGGTTTACTACTCTGGTTGTTTTTTTTGGATTCCGACAATTATTTTCTGACGTTTTTTGCTTCCTAACAACTCAAACCACATGTTTTCACATTCACATATTTTAAACTGGAGGTCACGTCGCTGAAGATACTTCAAATTATTTTTATGTAGGCTCCTACAACTCCAGCTTGCGTTTAAGAATTTTCGTTAATGAAATTATAACCTGCAAGTGGTTCGAGAATTGAAGTTTCCTTAATTCTTGTTTCCGACAGCGCTATAATATCTGGTGGTTTTGAACATGGAGTTACGATTTCGTCAAGCTTGTCTGTATTTTTATACAAAGATCTTATGTTTTACAATGTACCAAGGAGAGATAATTTGACATCAAATTATCAACATGGCCCACAAAGTCAGAATGTGTAGTATACTGCGAAAGAGGTATTGAGAGGTCGCAATCAGAGTGATTGTTGCCATTTGTTAAGCATTCACAATCAGGAAACAATTGCGCATTGCTGTTTACAGTCATTCATTTAGGTTTAGGCTGGAAGTACATTCAGTGCCGGATCAACCATTAGGCAAACTAGGCATATACCTTGAGGCCACGAAAAAATACAGGTCACTTGTGTCAGGAAAACATTTAAATTTGAGCTATGGAAAACTTAAAATATTTTTTCATGGACTTATTGTTGCGAAATTAATCTGCAGTATTTATTGTTTAGGGGTGTTCACGACTGTTCCCCCGTCCAGTAATTCTGTACGACAGATGATGTCTAAAAACAGAACGGCTTGTCTGAAAGTGAGAACTTCGAGGGGTTTAATACAATAGAAATAGAAAGTAAAGTTTATCTCCCGGGAACTCCAAGAGCCGCCGCGCCTTTGTTTCTTTTTGTAACTGTCTAATCACGTGATGTGCTGTTTATAATCTGGCGGTCATTGTTTGCCAATCTCATTCTGGCGTGTATATCAGGAATGATACCCAGATTGGCTATGTGGGTTATTCCATTCCTTGCTTTAGGTTTTTGCGCTAACTCTTTGCTTTGTTCTCTGTAATTAACATCGCTATTGAGCATACAGTCGCACATTATACCGTGTACTAATTTGACTATCAGAGCTATCTGTTAGAGGCGACAATAAACACAATTAGGGAAAGGTTGTGTGTGAATCGTAGGAACAGGTTGCGGATTTAGCCAGGTCCAAGGACTGTTACAATGGTGGCCGTCGCGTATGCAAACGATGTCCGATTGTGCCGCGTGCTGTGCTAGCAGTTTACAGTCGGCAAACGAGGGCATAACGTAGAAGTTTGGTTGTGCTTTCCTATTGGCTGTTCAATGTGATTTTGCAGGAAAAAAGAGTTGGAAACTTCTGCAGTCACGTGTTGAAACTTTTTCATTCCACGCAGCATTTCGTGTTTTAGCTGTAGTTCAAAATTGTGTACTAAAATAAAACTGCTAAGTTTTTTAACTGAGACATCGGAGGTTAAAGAGAGGTACATGGAGGTTAATTTTAATCCTTTATCTTCAAAATTTCCAAGTTTAATGAATGTAAACCCATGCGAAGTGCTACTTTAGCCATACGGAAAATACATAGTCCGACTGCTCTTGGCATCTTGGCGGCCGAGAAGCAAGTCAGTAAAGCAGGCGAAGCTCTGTCTCTCGATCACAGTTTTTTTACTGCAATGAAGTTGCTTCAGTTTTTTAGCAAGATTGTGGAGACTAAAATAAGGTAATTGGAGGTTTATTTCATGTCTTCAATTTTATAATTACCAAGTTTCATTAATGTAAACACGTGCGAAGTACTACTTTAGCCGTGCGGAAAATACGCAGTGCGACTCCCTGGCGTCTTGGTGGCCGAGAAACTAGTCAGTAAAGCCGGCGAAGCTCGTCTCTCGATCACGGTGTGTGTAGTGAAATCAAGTTGCTTCAGTTTTTTAGTAAGATTGCGCAGACTAAGATAAGGCAAATGGAGGTTTATTTTAAGTCTTGATCTTTATAATTACCAAGTTTCATGAATTGAAACCCATGCTAAGTACTACTTTAGGCGTGCGGTCGGTAATAAAGACACAAGTAGAAAATGTCATAAAATGCCATAAAGGAATATTGATTGAAAAATGTTCTTTTTAGTTATCTTGTCAATTCAATGCAAAATCACGCGCGATCGACCAACTGAGACTCGGCAATCGACTGGACGATCACGATCGACCTTTTGGCCACCCCTGATTAAATAAAAAAATGTTGCAATTTAATTTATTAGGCACAGTAATTATTATGTAAGTAAATCGAGTAACATTTTTAGCTTGTACTTCTAATTACCAAATTTTGCTAAGAAAGAAATGTTTACTAATAAAGCTTTTTTGTTTTTTTACTTACTCTAATCATTAGTTCAGGCCATACTTGAAATACGCCTTGAGGCCGCGAAAGCCTTGATCCGGCACTGAGTACATTCTTTGCATTGCTGCGCCAGTAGCCATGCATGTGTTGTTAACAGTAAAAGCATTTCTACAGGAAACGTTAACACACTTACGTATGTATTTTGATTCTGGTAGTTTGTTGTTGAAGTGTAGGTAGTCGCTTGCATTGAATGTTTGGTTTAAGAGTTCAACGAAGCTAGTATCTTTTCGGTAGAGTTAGATGACAAGTATTTTGCCACAACCCATCTGTTTATAATCAATATCAATTCCGTGTTTGAAGAGATCATCGGGTGAAATGACCGCAATCCATTTTTCTGTTGTCTTGAGCTTGGCTTATATATTCCCATTTCGAGTGTAGCAGGACGTAAATGTGTCAGAACAAGATTTTTGCATGTACTTCAGTAGTTTGTACCGTAGAGGTGTGAGATCCTTGCAAACGAAGACGTTCTGTCTGCCTTCGATATTTTTGAGATTCCGTTTGTTACAAAGAAACTCGTTTATTTTTTTGTATGCCATAAACCTTGCAATGATTGGTTGTGGATTTTCCTTGTTTCTTTTTTTTGTCCCAGCCGATGCACTCTTTGTATATCATTAGGTTGGAGATCTATTTCGAGCTCATCTGCTATTAAGATCAACACTTCTTCTTCTTCATCATTATCCCCCTTGTCTTCTTCTATACCATAAATAAGAATATTTTCTCTTCTAATGTATTGTTCTTGTCTGTCAAGTTGAAAGATAATCAAATTTGTTTTCTGGCCCATCTCATTGCGTAGCTGTTCTTTTTCTTCTTCAAGCTGATTCAACTTGCTTTCGTGTTCAACCATCTTTTTTCGTATCCTATTTAGCTTGTTTTCCAGGTTCTGTGTGATTTTAGTTAGCTTGTCCAGTTCATCATTCATGTGTCTCATAGCTTGCCAGAGTAAGTTGAAGATTTCTTCTTTTGCAGTTATTTTTGTCCATGGAGCCTCGTTTGTTGCTTTTTTCATAGTGTGGTTGACTAACCAAGATCAGTAGTCCAGAAAAATCAACAGTAATTTTCAGATTATTTAAAACAGTATTAAGTATTAATTAAGTTATTACCCACACTATTTCCCTATTTTATTCAAATAGAATGTTTGAAAATCCAGGAGGAGGCCAAGGCCTCCCTGGCCCCCGTTCCAACGCCCACGGTCGCACTCATTGTTGACAACAATCTCATCTTCCTGCCACCTTATTCTAGTGAACTGAAAGTGATTTCTAGAACAAGCCTGCACTACATTCTCAAAACAAATTAAACGGAACTAAATACAATGTCTTAGCAAATTCTTTTTTTTCAAACGTAGAATTCAACTCCTTGATATCTGCAACTTGGATAAATCTCAGTGAAGGCCATTCTTATCATGTGAGCGCAGGGTTCTTTAACTTAGAAAAAAGTACAGAATATTGCTTGAGAGTTGGCGGCGAAATCACCAGATCAGAAGACAATATCAAAGAACCTTGGAAGTAAGTTGCTAAAGACTGCAGTTAGAAACACTGATCAGTGAGCAACCCAATTTTTGTTTTTCTTTGTTTTTATATTGAGCTTTTAATGTTGTTTTATGTTTTTTGGCGAGCTGAATCCGTAAATGACATTAGTTGTTTCGTAGTTCTAGCAGTCCCGTCGTCACGGCGGGCTTTGGTGGACTTAGCCTCCCCAAATTGAAATATGAAACACTATAAATTAGTGGATGTTTTGTCAATACTTATAATCTCAAGCTTCCTACACAGACGTATATAGCCCCTCCATTGAAGACTTTCAGGCGGCGGTTCTGAGTTCTATAGGCATTCTCATGTAGTTTGCAAGTTAATGTGTTTTTAAAGTAAAGAAGTTTTTTCCCATACTGTGATATGCTTTTGATTAACTACAATGATATGGTGAAAAAGCAACTCGGCCTTTAAATTTCTTTGTTTAGAATAGACTAACCCTAGCAATGCATTAGCACTCACAAAACAAGAATTTTAGCCTGTACCACTAGTTCAGTAATACAGTAAAATATACTAATGGTAGAAATTTCAATGGTGTTCTCTCTTGTATATTTGGTTATCATCCAGAATCCAGGTCCTGATATGATCCCCCATCATTACCTCAACCCATTTTCCTTCGTACCTCTTCTCCATTTCCTGAATGTCTTAATGAAAACGTTTGCTGTGCTCCTCTCACACATCTGCCAAATTTGGCTTTAAAAAAATCCATAGTTGATGATGCAAGCAGTTCATTTTCTGTGGCATTCTGCTTCCAAGCTTGTAGTAAATTTTCTATTACATCTCCATAGTATTCTTCTTTATTTCTGCCTAGAACAGGGGTGACGAACCTATTTGCTATCGCGGGCCACTTTGTCAGTTACCGCTGAGTGGCGGGCCGCACAACTTTTTAGTCACACTATGAAACCTGTCAAAAACGAAAAAAAAGATTAGAAGCGGGTCAAAGAAAGTTCAAGGCTGCTGGTCTCGCCTGAGTGCTTCGCGGGCCACACGAAATTCTTTTGCGGGCCGCATGTTCGTCACCTCTGACCTAGAAGAACATGTACAACATTGAGAAATGACTGCTGAGCATTTTTTTAAAGTAGACATTTTATTTCTAATTCACTGGTGTCAAGCATTTGTCTAACCTGTGGTCCTATGAGTATAGCACCTTTCAAGTTTTATTCTGAAAGTTTTGGGAACACTTCCTGCATATGAACACTTCCAAACTTCACTGTCTGTATTCAACGGCTCTGTGAACTGTTTTACAAGCCTTAGCTTTTTGTGGAGTGTTGGCAACAAAGCCTTGTCTCTCTGAACTACAGGCTGGCGAATCGCATTGTGCGCCCCAGGAGTTAATTCTTCTCGAAGTGGCCATTGCTTCTCTTATGTAATACTGATCATCAGCTCTGCTATTACATGGGCATTTTCGTCGTAAGGGGGGCAGCGGAGCCTTGCACTCCCTGGATTTTTCAGTTTTTTACATTTTCTTAATAAATGTTTAACAAAAAAGGTTGTTTTCTTAGTTTCGAGTGGGCAAAATGAAATTTCACCACTTTTGATACCCCTAGGAAAAATCATATTGGCTACCCCTGAAAAAATCCACTATTGCTCACAACCTGGAAAAAATCCTTACGACGCCCATGTACATAGGTAGAGAAAACATGACTACTTCATACGCCCTCCTTATAGACCAAGTAAGAATGCTAAGGTCTTAAAATCCCCCCACACAGATAAGAATCGTGTTTTTGAACATGTCTAACAATATTTTAACACCATCATGTTATTTTTTCACCTAAAGCGAGTGATCCACAGGAACTAACAGAATGTTATTGCCGTTGTGGAGCAATAGATGACTTTCAAACTTGTAACTGAACTGCTTATGAACAAGCGTCATTTTGAAGGTTGTAATCTGTTCCACTTTCATGAAAAAGCCCAAATATTTCTGAGCAATACCATAAAAAATGAGGTTGTGTAACTGTAAAAATGTTCAAAGCCTAAGTGGCGCTTCCCAAACTTGGATAATATGCAGGTATAGGATCTGTCAAATACCTCTGTTTTAATCATGAGGTCAAAGTTCTGCATTTTTGTTGGTCACTCAGATGTCTCGGATCTAGACGTTCATTTGTGGCTGGTAAGGAGAGTAAGGATTTTTACTTGTGCAAGCCCCATGTAGGTCTGCATCTGTGCTTTCCTCATACGACATGTCGACAGTAGAAGTTAATTTTGGCATAGATGGCCCAGGAGTAGGCAGATCCTCATGAGGCACTAGAGCAGCTATGTCCGGTCCGCGGTCTAGTCGAAAGTTTTAGGCGGCCCAATTTAGATTTTCGCTGTAGTATAAGTAGCCTACATATTGACAACCTGTCCTTTTTTGATAAACTTATATTTGACATTTTTGATACAGGTGGTCCTCCTCAGTGCCACTTTATCAAGTCTATGCCGCGTGCTGGGAGATTTCCACATGTCCGCTGACACCTCGGTGCAAAACTTTTTACTAGTTTCTGATTTCTATCCTTTTGTTCCATTGCCGCTAAACTTGTCGGTGAAATCACGCTTAAGGAGTGGTTAACGTAGCCAAACAATATATACCGTTTCAGTTAGGATTCGGACGCTTTCGGTATATTTGAACTAAATTTAGTTTGTTTAGATCAAAGTAAGTCATTCAAGGTCCGGCCATCAATAATATGTCATTCAATGTGCCGTCCTGGTTAAGATAGTGACGTAATTTTTGGATCAGGAAGCGATTTCGGTTGGACATAGCTGCACTAGAATAATTGAAGATGATGTATGCTCAGGTTATACAATGCGTTCATATCTTTGCTCTTCTTGTAATGGGACACGTGCATCATACAAAAATACCAGTCNTTTAGNTTATAAGAAGTTTCCGACAAATTTTAATTACAAAGGTNAATCACTTTTTTGCCTCCTAACATCTTTCCATGTTGGCCGAAATCTTCCGTAGCAAACATGATGAAACCATGATTTGCCTTGGTCGCTCATAGGTGTGCCAAATTAAGCACTGTGTGCAATGATAAGTTTCGTTCCGAAAGAATTCCTGCGTTTTATCTACTTTGAGCCTGTGCAGTATTTCACATGTTTAACAAAATTAATTTCGTAGCAGACGAAGTTTCCTTTACTGAGAAACAATAGAGGTGCAGCAGGTGAACACATGATATCTACATTCTTTCTTTCTAAATAGACAAAGTAGTTCAAGGCAAGGCTGCGGAGCCGGAGCTGGGCATTTTGCCTGTAGTCGGAGCTAAGATTAAAATCAGGAGCCGGAGCTCAGTTTAAAATCTACGACCGGAGCTGGAGCTATGGCCATTTGAGAGATAGCTCCGGCTCCGGGTCACTTCCTAAATACTCACGGCTTTGNCCAATTGACTGAAAAGTGGAATTACTTTACCTAAAANAGTGCTCTTTGTAGCACACTAAACGCNATTGNTACGAATCACAACACCAGACTACAACAGCGGAACTGCGGGTTTTTGATGTTTCCTTGGTTTACTCAAATTGTCAGCTAAAGGGGGCCAGTTTTTACGTTTAGCTTGCCAGGGGGCGGCTCACCCCCTGTACCCCCGTCATTTACGCCACTGCCTTGCACGTATGTTTTGCAACCAGGGTTGCCGGTGAAATTATTTGAAACCCCCATATTGACTCATTAAAAAAAACTAGATTTGAACAGAAAACCCTAGTTTGAAAGACACACAAAATCAGGTGAATCTTTCTACTATCGAGAAATCAGTCAGTCACTAACAGTATTAGTGGGCATGAGCGCAATTTTGTGGGGGACACGGGGGACGTTTCCCCCCACTTTTTCAGGTGGGGAGGACATAATATGCGATGTCCCCCCACTTTTTCTCTTCAGGTTTTGTATTTGGAGAAGTTCCAAAAACAAAAGTGACGTTTGCCACGTTTTGTGTAAAGTGCTTATCATGTTAGATGTTAAACATAGCCAAGTTGATGTTGAAACAGAGTTTGGTGTGGTATTACTGGGTTCTGTTAGTTTATCAGTTATAGCTTCAATAAAATGATATGTAGCGTGTTTCAAATTTCTAGAGACCGCGAAAGATGGTTTACTGCTTCTGTCCGACATTTTACTCTGTATAGTATACTGTTAGAAAGGTTATTTTCTTGAAACAGTGATAG
>JGI24159J19872_10005408_pt1 | contig 16521 bp, 15 predicted proteins | sample Ectturendosymbi4_FD_19872 | JGI IMG/M metagenome (IMG submission 19872) | reverse complement strand
TATAACTGTGAACCTGACTCTTGTGCAGTGTGAGTTTCATACTGGCAAAAAAACTGTCATTGCAAGAATCAAATCAATTAATCGGAATTAAGATGCCAACTTCAGGTTTTTCCAGAAATATTTGGTTCCTAATCCCAATTTCCAGGCATGCCCTGCGGACGCCCATGCGATCGACTATTTGATATCAGATTCCATAAACAAGGCCAGCTCATCTAATGAAACGAAGAAACGTTTTTGATTAATTGTTGGCATAAATTAAATTTTAGCATCTTTAGCGAGTAATGTGCAGTACCAAAGCATTTTGGCGATGCTTTTCAATCAAATCAAGTGTCATTTCAACACCTCTTTAGGTCTGGCGGGGGATGCATCCTCCCCCTGTATCCGCGCATGGATGGCACCCGAGGCATGAAGCAAGTTTGGCGCACCGCATGGTCGAACCTGAGGTCTTTCGGAAGCAAATGCGCCGCATTGAAGTACAGCACTTTTGACATTTTGGGCTTTTCGGCGCCCGGCAAACACCCACGTTGTCACTCGCTACATTATACCATTCTCGCGATTTTGTAGGGAATACGATTTTATCCAGGAACAGGGGAATCACTTGACGTAGACTTCACCGGTTTGAAAACCGCAAATCGCATCGTTGATTTGTTGGAGTGGACGCAAACCACGAAGTGAAACCAAACAAGGGACCATGGGAACAATTTCAGCCATGACACTTTACTGGCAGCATAGCTTCAACGATGCCGCTTACACATGCGGCAGTGTTCAATCCTGAGCTGGAATCACCCACCTGTGCTGTCTGGGTTGCCAGAGCACGGGTGAACACTGCCGCAACATGGGCCAACCCCATCACAGACCTTTGGCATACTGAACACACCTAGAAAAGAATCGTGCAAATCGCAGGGTTCTTTTTTCAATAAAGATAGAATCAAGTCCGCTTCCCTGGAGCAGGGCAGACAAGAGTGATGCAGGGAGCAAGCCCGGTCCTGACATCAAGCCAATAAAACACATTCCGAACAAATCAGGCGGATTTTTACGAAATTGTGCTCCCTGATGCTCCCCCGTAAAACAAGACACGAACCACAGCTCGGCGTTGAATACACTGCTTGTTTTTTTGCCGAAGCATCTTGCGTAACGATGGGGCAGGACAATTTAGTAACGAGCTCAAGCCACGAACAACTACTTGCGAGTGCACGGAAGACAGGGACTGAAGGTGGGCTGGAAGCTCTTACGCTAGGTTCTGTTCTGTAGACGAATTGCAGAGTGACACGCCAATATTTGAATGGGTGTTTAACTGGCACACGACTTCAGGTCGCAGGGTGGATTTCTTTTAATCGAAACTGAATCAATCGCAGTGACAAGAACGCTGCAGCGAATTATGACGTCAGGCTGACTTTCTAATGTTAGAAAATGACGACCCAAAGAATTTCTAACCCTTGGGGTTGTCGTCATTTATTTTCTGTCGACGTATTATTTGCTACGTTCGATTTCACAACAGTTACGAGGAAATTTCGGATCCGAGATTTTGGCTGTACATAGCTGCGCAACCATTTCGAAAGAACACGTCCATTAACTCGGAAAACTCCGAGATGTTCCACCGTTGAATATTTCTTTTTTTAATGCCACAAAAAAAAATCATTGTCAACCACTCAAGCTACACGCTGAATTGAACCAGCAAATACTGTTTTATCGAATCTAACTCTAACTTCATCTGCCACGAAAACATAGCTGCGATACCAAGGTCGGGCAGACTGCAGCCAAACTATTTCTTATACCTTGCCTGACGCAGTACGCCTATTGGTAAAAACCGGCTGTAAACAATCGGACAACCAGTCAATTCTATTTTGTCTGCGTCTGCAACACATGCAAAGCCGACTTCCATTGTATGCAACACTTGAACGCACGGTACAGTACCGTGAAAGCAGCGTACGACGACTAAACTGAAAACGGGCGGCGGTCGTGGTGGTTACGGTACAACTGGCGAGCAGCAGGAACGAGCAGCTTTGCGATGAAAGCAGTCGAACAAAAGAACGTACTGAAAGCGACGAACAAATTTTTTGCAAGTTAACGGCGTCCATCTTTGTTTCAATGCCTTGCAGCTCTTGTCGCGTCGTGCAGTCGTGCAAGAAAATGCTTCTATTACAGGACGTCTGCTCTTCACGAATATTTCTTTTGTTTGTTTTTTTTTTTCAGAAGCAGACCGCGATGCATTCGAAAAAGCGGCGTTTGCGTTCGATTTTGGAAAAACATGCCAGGAGCTCGTGTCGAGATTATGGTTTGTACATAAACTCTCATTATCAAGAAGAGCCTAGCATAGGCAAGCAGTATTTCAGTAGCAGTGGCGACATGTAGGATTCAGAAATTGTCTGGCAATAAATTACTAGACAAAGTAAATTGGTCTAACATTCCATGGGTAAGTGTAAGCAACTGATTTTTAATCAAGGTCCATATCCTCTTTTTCGCCCTCTTTCGACGCGGAACCAGCTTTAGCACTGTCCACTGGGGTGCCTTCGTCGGGGTTCATCGCTTCACCCTCCGTTTTCTGTTCGCCTTCTTTACCCTCAGCAGCGCCAGCCGAGGGTACGGGAGGTGGTTCTTCTTCCTTGGGTTTGGGTTTCGGGGTGTTGATGATGGGGTTGCATTTGCTTTCGACCGTCTGAAACAGCAGTTTATTATAAAAAAAGTGCAGCCGAGCAGCTCAGCAGTTGCCTTTTTTCATCGACTACAACTGAGTTTTGTTGGGCCCAAGACTTCACAACTTTTCCAAAACTCAAGACCATATACACACGGTCATTTCAAGCGCTTTGGGTCAAAAACCCACGCCTAGTTACTATTAAATGGGTCTTCTTTACACGCACGACCCCTGAGTATCTTGTCTGTTTGACAACTCTCGGACTGGATCGCGACCGTCCCGGGCCAGCAGAAGGGCCAGCACCTTGGCTTGAGGTGCAACGTCATGGTTTGAACAACGATGTGACGTAACGGAGGACTGGTGAGGACTAAGCGAACGTCGTGAGAACGTACTGAACAAAACAAACGATCTTGGAACGGCGTTTTTATTGAAATATTTGACGTAATCATCAGGGACAAAGGAATTTCGTTCTAATGAAACCCTACACTTTCCAAAGCGCCGAATGAAAGAATTTACCAATGGCGTTCCTCTGCTGATGTAAGCCGTTAATCTACAGGTGTGCAAAACACCAAGTCGCGAAAAAAACACCCATTGCTTTGCAAACAGACGCGTATAACCAGTTGCTTGTCGTAAGAGAAGCTCCGCGCTACACAATGAAGGACGCACCTTTAGCTTCCCGCTAATGTCGCCGATGGTCACGCATGGGTCAGCGTGCTTGGGCAGCGCCATTTGCTTCTGCTGCTGTTCGTTGAACCAGTGAACGGCGTCTGCATGCTCCTTGGCAACCTTCTCAATTTCCTTCTCATCGATGTGCGCGTATTTTTCGTCCTGTGACAATACGGCGCATTTGGACAAATGGGAGGTTAGCTTGATGGGTAGGGACAGCCTCGGTTCGCTGAAAGGGGCAGATGGACGAGGGGTTTCGAAGTAGATTTACTTTTCTGCGAGTTTAGTTTTATTTTAATATTGAAGACGAGGATTAGCAGCAAGCGCAACCGATCCTCAATGCACGTATGCAGGACACCCGTGTCTTAACACGTAACGCCTATACCGACTAAACAAACTCAACCACGGTGGAAATCACATGATTTACTTTAGGCTGGTTATGGGCTGCGGTCACGTGACATTAGCTCCCCCACAGACAGTTGTGTCCGAACGTTGAAGTTTTTTCAGGTCTCCACCTGTCAGTACTTAATTCCTGAGGTAGCATACACATTATCTATCAGCCCAACATCGTTTCCTAGTTGCTGTTTAACGAAAATACAGAGAACAGCCACAAGCGACGAATAAAAGCTTTCTGGCATAACTATGTCGTAGCGGATAAGCCGAGCGGGAGCGGAACCACATGAACTTGAATCACACCAAATTTTTAGGACTCAATTCACGCTGAAGAGTTATGCGTTTCCGTGTATCTGGTAAAACGTAGCGCAGCGCTGGCAGTTTTGCAAGACCGTGTGTCTGGGACCCCGGAGGGTTTTTCCGATGCAGGTTCGTGCAAACAGGCCATTGCTGTGTGGCAGCATATTCCAGCTTCCACTGCACATGGGACAGCAAACAGGACTTTACAAAAATTATATTCGCGGTTTTGCCCAAGGCAGACTCGCGATAAGATGTATTTTTTCATTCCTGGAATTACATTTTTAACAAGGACAATTGCCATCACAAACTAATGTATTTACGTACGTACAATTTCTGGGCAGCTACTGTCGTGAATGATTGAGTTTGACGAAATTTTTTGAGAACTTTTAGCACCAATCCGCATCTTAAACACCAAACATGTTAAAAATGAGCACTTACTCCCCCATTCTACAACAAAACTTTATCTCAGTCTACGTGATCTTTTGTGGGAATGCATTGTGTCACTGCAGCAAACTGGACTGATTTTACTCCATGCTCTTCAGACATCTTTACTTTTTTCGTAGCTCTGTGCAAACCCGTAGCCACGGGCAGGGGGGAAATCGGGAGCAGTGCCCCCCCAAATTTTGTTGCGCCCAGAAAAATTTGTTTTGAACATAGTAAAAGTAAAAATCTTTCCCCCCTAAAAATATATTGTGCCCCACCAAACCTTGTAACATTGCTACGGGCCTGGTTCTGTGTATGCAGTACGAACTAAACTGTGATGCGATCAACACAGCTACGCACGCAAATATAGACGCCTAAACCATTTCTGCAGATAGTTACTGAAAAGCTACCTGAAGCACTTTGCAATTAATCGTAAGAGTTTGGATTCCTGACCCTGCTTTCGAAGTCCAGGCTAAATACTAAGAGCTAACGACTACAAGCATTTACATTTAAAGCCTACCACTCCGTACATTGTGTCTTCGTAATCGGGAAACTGCGATGTTCACCTCCCAAAATGAATTTTTTGTTTCCAAAATTCGATCCGGATGTTGTTTTTACCACGTTCTCAACCAGATTACAAGAAACTGCGACACTTTGGACATCTGCTGCGAGTTGGATTCGAATTGAGCTATTGTTACAATGCGAGAGAAAGCTCCCGACTATGAAACGTTGCCTCGGACGCGTTTTTAGACCAATAAACGAATAAAATCAACTGCAACAGACAAAAAATTATTGTTTACATCGTGCACGCGGCGCGATTCTCTCGACACAAGCTGTCTGCCTCCATTGTTCACGACCTCATCTTCACGTATTCCAGCTGTTTGCGCACGAAGCGCGAGCGCCGAACAATCGAAAAAGGGGCGCGCGTCAACAAACCTTGCTTGCGTAGTTGTCCAAGAACTTCGCAATCCGTTGCAGCGACGCGCCGAGCTGGTTGAACGCCGCAGGTCGAGCTTCAGCTTCTGTGTAGCTGGACAATGGTGAGGGCAAAAACAAAAGTAAGACAACTCGAAACAGACAACTTCCAGGCAACTATGCCAGCCACACAATCGATTTTTCTCTTAAGCACCCGCAGAGCATCAACAGGTTGTCACACGCACTAGACCAGGGGTCTCTAACACGCGGTCCGGCAAACAGTATCAGTGAGCATGAACACACGTAGAAATTCGAGCAATGCTATTATATTTAACTCCGGGGAAGTTTTATTTTCATTTCAAGATTGTCACATTAAATTAACACCTTGCTGTCCGGTCGACCAGAAGTTTGGTATTTTGCTCGTAGGCTATGGGCTTACAAAACGTGCAGTCGATTGTCTCCGCCTAGAAATAACTGCACTTCACACATCCATCATGCCGCGGTTGACTCATTTTCAACAAAAAAAAACTTCGTTTACACGTGGTAAACCTCAGAGATGAGCATTGGACTGGACTGGATCCGGACTGAGTTAATTGAAAAGAAATGCGGCATTTTGTTGTGAAAAGGTTGCATTTTTCTAATATTTTGGACTTCATTTGGAGTTATATTGGACTGTGAGTGGACTTGGACTGAGTTTTAAAAAATCAGGACTGGATCTGGATCGCAATATATGACACTCCGCTCATCTCTGGTAGACCTCAGAAGTGTGTATGGACTGGGTTTCGGACTTTTTTTATCCGGACTCCTGTGCTTCCTACAGGTTCAGAAGTGAGGTTTTCTTTGCTATAGCCGGATTGGATTTTGTGTTTGCTGAAGAAACGTTAATGGTTGTTTGCTTTGACTTATATTTATGTGGAGTCAAACAGGAGTCGGATTGCTTGTGTCATGTTGGTACCGCGACTGGAGCAGATTGGGATTGAAATTTGCAAAACAGGATTGGATCAGGATTTTAAAAAATCAGAGTCCGCACACCTCCAGTAGACCCAGGGAAGGGGTGGAAATGGTTGTTTGGAGCTGCATTAAAGCCTTTTTAGAAAAAAAAACTGCCGGACGGGAAGGTGTTAATGAAAGTTTGCAAATACCGTTTGAAACAATGTTAAGTACTTAAGCTTACAAATGAAGTGAAATATTTTTGCATGTTTGTAAATTTGTAATGCTTTATTTGTCTCACGAACATTTAACATATATTTTGTTTGCATTTGTAATGAATGTTTGTTTGTATATGAATGCGTTGAATTAATTGTGCACAGAAATTTACCCATTATCAATCATGTCTCAGTCTAACAATAGGAAAACTGAAAACACAGGGACATTCTCAAAAGCCAAAAAAAGAAAAATTGGGGAAGAGAATCATAGATCGCAGAATACATGGAAGCTGTTGTACTTTGTGACACAAGTCGAAGCAAATGTGCAGTGTTTAAAATGCTTGCATACCGTCGCTGTAGTAAAGGATTACAACATAAAAAGGCATTACGAAACCACTCACATGGAATATACTGTGTACACAGGTAAACTGAGTGAAGATAAACTGCGTCGACTGGAGTCTGCTGTGTCGAAACAGAAAAGCTATTTTACCAAGATAAAAACAAAGTGAGGATGTTGCGCTGACGAGCTGTGTGTTAAGTGAGATGACTGCTAAGTCGTCACATCCTTTCACTGAATGGGCATTCATAAAGGATTGTACGTTGAAGACAGCAGACATTGTTTCCAAAGAAAATGCTTTTTGAAGGCATCGGTCTTGTAGAAAATACTGTTGCCAGTGGTATGAATGAAATTGCTGCTAATACATATGAACGGCTGATTTTTGCAGCAAAAAAATTCCAGAAGTATTCTATTGCAATTGATGAAAGCAGTTGCAGATCAGGCACAGCATTCTGTGCTGTGTTCGTAAGAGGTGTTGAGAAATAAGCATAAATAGCATAAATAACTGAAGAGCTACTGGATTCACACCCACGAAGGGAACTGCGACAGGACGACACGTATTTCTTTTAACCTGAAGTGTGTGGATGGTGCTGGGTTAGACTGGTCTAAGCTTGTTTCAATTGCCACAAATCGTGCACCTGCAATGTGCTCCGAAAAAATTGGATTAGTTGGCTTGTTGAAAAATAAACTTAAAGAAATCCATGCTGTTTCCACGTCAACTATTCACTGTATCATCCACCAAGAAGCACTCTGTGGAAAACATGGATGTTGTTGTGAAAACAGTGAATTTTATTCGGTCAAGAAGTTCGAACAACAGACAGTTCACTGCTTTCCTTTCCACCATGGAAAGTGAATATGATGCTTGTTGTATCGTACATACGTCAAGTGGCTCAGTCGTGGTAATATGTTGAAGAGGTTATTTGCTTTGCGAGAAGAAATAGCCCTTTTCGTGGTTATGAAAGACATCGATGCGCCTGAACTTTGTGATCCAACATTCATTGCTAACCTGGCTTTTTGACAGACCATCTGAACATGCTTAATCTCAATTTGCAGGGACCTATGCAGGTTATTGCTGCCATGTATGATTGTGTGAAGTCTTTTCAACACAAACTGCCTCTTTGGTCAAAACACCTAGCAAGTGGCAGCCTGGCTCACTTCAAAACGCTGCAGTCTATGAACAAGATTGATGCTGAATGCTTAAAAGAATAAAGAGATGTCGTTTCTACTTCGCATGATAATTTTGACAGACGATTTCAGGATTTTGATGCAATTGAAAAAGAAATGAAACTCTTCTCTACCCCATTCACAATTGATGTTAAATGTGTGAGTGAAGAATTACAAATGGAGCTACTGGACCTACAGTGTGATAGTCTTCTTAAGCAGAAATATACCGAAGTAGGTGTACCCGACTTCTGTGAGTTTCTTCCAAGTGAAAAATATCCTCTGTTGTTTGGCTTCTTGAGAATTCTGGCCATGCTAGGAAGCACTTATGCGCGTGAGCAGTTTTTTACATCAATGAAGGTCAACAAATCCTCTTTGCGGTCAAGACTTACAGATGAACATCTGCAGTCAGTTCCCGCGACTGGTGAATGACAAGAAGTTTAAATCCAGTTTGGACAGCTTGGTTGCCAAGAAGCGATGCCAAGACAACTTCTGCTACAAATTAATAACTTTACATGATTGTACTGATGATAATTGCCACTAATGATAAATCATGGATCTATGTTTTTTGTGTTTTGTAAACTCAACAGAAATGTATACATGCTTAAATATAGCATTTCATTAAGCAGTAAAAATAAGTGCATGTATGATTGCGGCCCGCAAGCCATTTCTTATTAACAAAATGGCCCACGGCTTCGTCCGACACCCCTGCAGTAGCCACCCACCGTCTGACAATAGGGTCTCCGATCTTTTTGAGCTCGGCAAGCTTGTCACAATACACTTGCTTTTTCTCATCCTCCCCTTCTTCGTACAACCAGTTTTCCGTCTGTTCCAAAATGTTAACGAAAGCCGTGCGCGCCTGTGTAAAATATTAAGGATTAATATAATGACGGATATTAATATTAAAATAATACGCAGGCAGTTCATCGTCGTGGTCGGTAATTCTTCGCAGAACTTATTGAAACGTGAACGACTAAAACCATTCCGGTTCATGCGCTGCCCTTCTAAGCCAGTACTAATCGGTAATATGTGTTTCAAACCGTATCGCAGCAAATAATCTTGACATAATCTTAAATGCAACGGGTGGTTAAAAGTGTTGGGAAACGCCTTACTCAGGTTTGTTTGCAACAAAATGTCATCAACCGACCGACTTCAACACTGAATGATGGAAGCAATTTGCAAATCTTAAAAACTGAAAACACGTTTTGGAATCGGTCACCGCAGGAATTAGATTTTCTTGCAGCGTACATTTATCGGCCTGATTTTAAGCATTGCATAAACTTGCCGTGATATCTTAATAGTTTATACGAAAATACGAGCACACGTCTAGCAGCTCGAACTACAGGAAACGTCAAGCAGGAAAAAACTGCGGAAAGACGAGCGACTCAGCAGTCACACGCACCTCCTCACTGACGCACTCCTGATATTTCTCGTAAAGTTTTCCTCGCATGTCGTAAACGTATTCCTCGACCGAGTTCCTCGCTTCCGCCTTCTCGAATTCCAGCTTGTCGTGCATGACCATTTTGGACTGCAACGAAACGCACACGTTGAACCCGGACAAGAACACTCAGCGTCCGCCTCCCAGCCTAAGGCGAACTTGGCAAAAAGCTTTGGAAGACGCTTGCCTTTTTTTAACCAAGCAAATGTGTGCATTCCGCGTAGGCGTAACAGTTGCTGAACGGCGCCTATAGCTCATCAGGGAATCAGGCAACGTACAACTTCAGACGACGAGATGGGAGCCAAGAACAAATATTTCTTTCTTTTGAAGACTACGGGCTGTCGAATGCAACCGGTAGCGAGCGCCGCACTAACCTCCGCCTCGAACATGCCGTTGATGTCGGAGCTGCTGAGCTGCATGTAAAGCAGCGATTCAATGGGCAAGTCAATCAGCTTGTTCTTATTCTTTTTCTTTTCGGCGGGCTTCGCTTCTGGAACCTTCTCGGCCGGCTTCGCGTCGCTCTGCTGCTTGTCGGCTGCAGAAACAACACTGATAAATGCGTAGACGAGGTCGGTTGAAAATCGTCCACCTCTTTCAACAGCAGCTTTAAACACGAAACTTTAAAAAAACACTTTCGTGTCTTCGAACTTCATGTAGACGTTTTTTAGCAAGGATTTATGGTAAATTTTTTGTTTCAGCGCAGATTTCCTCAAGTTCGATCAGTGCACTACTCTCTCAATCTATATATATTGCCAACGTTGCAAGTTCTTCGCACTTCTCATACGAAGCTTGGTAAGAAAGACCAGCGTGAAAAACATTACACAACGATCATGTTTCAGGTAAATTATATGGCATGTCACACGCGCGCGATATAGACGTTGATTTTCTTCGCAGTAGATGTTGATTTTTCGCTCTCACGCCGGCGCAGTAGCGAAAAGATCCCGGAACTTTTAACCGACACACAGGAGTTCAAACGTTGCACGGCCTGAAAGCAAGACACGCGATCGAGGCCGTGCAGTTGGCAGCAAGCGCGCACCTTTGGAAGCGTCTGCGTTCTCCTTCATTTCCTCGTCTTGCGGTTTTTGAGTCGTGGCTTGGGGATCTGACGCGTCTTCTTTCATGCTTTCGGCGCTGCTCGATTCCGATGGGACGTCGTTGGATTGCGCGTCCATCGGCGTCTGCGTCGCAATCATCGCGGTCAGATGTTGTTGTGACGTGGTTTAAGAAACCACGGAAACAAACAAAATAAAACAGACGCTGGAGGTTCTGGTTACTACTGACCTGATCGTGGTCGCCATTTTGTTGAACAGCTTCCTTCTGGGCAGCGGCGTCTGTCTCCATCGGCTCTCCCCCATTCAAGACCGGCTCTGGTTCAGTGACCTGTCCAAAAGCAAACATTCGCTCATGGCGCTTTATTTTGGCTTGAAATTAAGACTCTTGATGCGCTTTCGAAATGTTTACCAAAGCTTTGACTGAACGCTGTTTTCTTGAAAAGTACACTAAGTCTGATCGTCTGCGGGATGTGCTGTTTCAGAAACGATAGCCACTGCAATAAAACATCAGCCTTACCGCTAATGGCTGATTTTGATTTAAGCAGCCCATTCACTACCTAGAGTTTCTCTACATGTGTTTATAGTTTAAATCGGGTCTTAATTTTACTTCCTCTCAACCTTTTCAGTCAAGCTCCGCAGCACGAGCATTCCACAACCAATCAGCCCCTCTGAGAGGAGCTGATGAGTTCGGAGACCCGAGCGGTCTGGTCTTCGGAAATTCCAATTCATAACAAAAGGTGTGTTCTACGTGTAAGGTACAACACCACGCAAAAGAATCTTTGGAACTTATATTCCTATACAGTCTAAATCGTATTTAGAATGAAGTAGTGTTGTCCAGCTTGGTAAATAGGACGTACCACTATATTAATAATTTCGTGTGTATGACCACAATTGAAAATTCACCTTTTTTGTTGTACAGTATAAAATGCAGCCTATGCAGGACTTTATTTGATACACTTTGTGCAATGTAGTGAAAACTACTTATATGGAGGATTTCGCAACACAATACATTATGCACGATATTAATCGGTTTTAATTAAAATTTCACGCTGCTTCGTTCAATAGGGAACGTTTTTCACGGAATCAATGCCATTCGTCCGTCGATCTGCTTTGCCTTAGCGACATTCAGAGCAGTGTACAACAACCATTGCCTGAAAACTCGCACATGCAGGACAAATTCAGTGATGCGCAGGGAGAACATCATAATTAATTAACCAAGCTTTTCGTGAAAGCAGGAACGCAAACGTACAGCACAGCTCTTGAAACGTAAAAGAGTCTGTGACGTTAAGACAGTACTACTGAACCACCTACTAGATCAGTAAAAAGAAATTAATTAGGTTCAGTGCCCTGCTGATCCTCATCGACCCCCTTGGAAAAATTCTCCTTGAACCGACGACAGACGGTAAAGCATGAAAACGCAGCTAGTCGAAAACCCCTGAACTTCAGCTAACGCACTTAGCAAACGAACAAGATTCAACGCACATCTCTGTATGGTTTGTACTGATTTGCACGACTACGCACAAATCGAGCAGAAGTGTTATTCGGCCCTCAAGCATACTATCAGCAAGCAAAACGCAGGTCGCTGGCAAGATGCACAAAACCAGCACCTCAAGAACTTGCTACGCAGAAAGACGGGGTATTAAGTTTGTTGCGAAATATGTCTTTACAAAGGTTTCAGTGGCGCACACCAAAGTATTTCACTGAAGTGAAACTGTACAGAGCGCTATTCACAGCAAGAGTTCGGACAGGCGTTCATATGACTTTTTCTGGATTATCTGCGTAGAATCAATGCAAGCATATCAAATGTTTACTCGGTTGTTTGTACCTTTTCGACCATTGACGCTTGCGTGACTGAGAATATTCCGTGCATATTGATTCGCACTTTGACTTTAATCTTCGAGGCCTCGTCGTCTTTCGTGGGTGCGACGTTCTTAATCAAAAACTTGCCTGCGAACATCAGATCAAAAACGTGAAATGAGCACAGAAAAGGGATAAACAAGGTTAGCAACAGTTCACACCGAAAAAGTAAAATATACGCACGAAACGCGCGGTAAAGAACCGGCAAACTTGACTTGCTTCATGAACACACGTAGTGAGGTGCGCAGCATTTGTGCGAAGACACGCAGACGTTCAGGAATCGTAAAGTCGTTTTCAAACGGAAACGGACAGATTTTCGCACCGCGATAAGCACAGGGCTGATGCAGCTGTCCGGTGGCCACGGCGCGACTTACCGATATCTGAGACCGGGTACAACGTTTGTTTCGGGTTCGTGTATCTTGCGTGGAGTTCAAAAGGCTCTTTGCGGTAAAACGTGAGCATTTTCGAAAACGGTGCTGAATGATGGACTGGGAAGATCTCCATGTTCCTGCAGCAACAAATCGGACAACTTAATGACATTGTCTTAACAAATCATCCAAGCGAAACGCTGCCTGCTTAACGCCATGGGGGTCGTGTAAACTAAACACAGGGGCGACGTTAACACACGTCGAAAAAAAGGAAAACATGATTTGGTCGATTTCGTGGCATTCAGGCCGAGATGGCCTCGCATTGAAAACCGTATCAGGCTTAAAAACAACCTGACCGCTTCTGTAGGTTCTCAAGTCAGTGGTGTAGGATGCGGGACTGTAAGCGCACCCCAAAAAGTNTTGACTTGTTAAAAATCTGGGCAGAATCTCTGAAAATTTGGGCAAAATGGCTAAAAATCCCGNCAAATCCCTGAAAATCCGGACAGAAATGGCGCCCAACGTGTGCAGAAAAACACATGAAGACCTTTTTTTGGAGGTCACACCAAAATCAGGTCTTCATGATCTTTGTGGGAGAAAATTTGTAGGCAAAAGTCGAACAAAAACTTTTCGGCTAAGTTTGGGGAAATTCGGGCAAAAATCCTTCGCACCCCCAAAAATTTGCCTGCTCCTACACGTATATCTCAAGTAAGTGAAGATTTCAGTATTCAGCCGTTGAGCAAAATCTTGCAACAGCGTTGTCAAAGCAAACGTGAGGCTATGGCGATGGAAAGTGTGTGACAAGAAGACGGCGTAAAGCAGAGGACTGATCGTGATTTAATTAGCAATATCAACCGTCCCACTAGAACGACATGCTTCACGTGGAAGCACGCACTCAAGCCCTGACGACTGTCGCCATCTGACGTGGCGGTAACTGCCTTCGTCGAGAAGTGAGACCGTGGAGAAGGTGACTGTGAACTTCTCTGTATCAACCGAGTCAAATGTTCTCGCAAGTACTGTACGCAATGAAACAATATTGTTTGCTTACCCTTCTTCCTTGATCGGTGCTTGCCACAGTAGCGATATTGAGTAGGGACAGGTCTCTTCGACTTTGAAATCGCGAACCTTGAAGGTCGGTGACAACATGGCGCACTTTAAAAACAAACAAAAGGATTTTAAAAAAAACTAAGGAGCACGCCCAAGCGGGCAGCAAGGAAAATTTGGACCACCGTAATCTTGCAGACCAGGCCAGGAGCCTTAACGTTCAAATCAAGATTTTGTAGAGAGAAAACGGCCTGAGCGGTCGGGTAGTTCTCATGGTCCTTGGAGATTTAACGCGGTAAACAACATACGACTTCTGTGTACATGAAAAAGGGAAAGACCTGATGCAACAGATGCATAAGCGCATGGCTGAAGGACCTCGCCACTGGTGCTGACCAGAAAGAAATCAAAGCGAGGATGTATCGGATAAACGCATCGGAGGACAATGCAGGTTTTTTTGTTTTTACTTAAAAATGTGGACGGTTCGTTTGCTTCAACCTGAAGCATCATATCAAAATCTCGTGCCAGTTACTTGTGACCATCACGCAATCCCCCTCTTTCGCTCCTAACCAGTGCCATGCGACCTCATTGGGACTGCATCATCAACGAAAATTGAAAAAAAGAAGTATCTTTCCCGAAACGATGTCAGATGAGGAAGTGCCGGGGTTGATTTTTTTGAAACTGTTATTGTAATCAACAAGATTTTGAGAAAATCTCTCGATGTGCAACCAGAAGGACACTGTCACTTTCACGGTGCTCGCAAAAAGGTTCCAAATATCAATGGGTTTTTGGTGCTGTCTTTGATCTTTAACCTCAATGTCCGAAATGGAATGAAAACTCCAGGCTGGTCGACGTGTCGTGCATTTCACCAATTGCAATAATTTTTTATTTTTCCGTTGCAGAAGGTGATCCCGTAAGCCAGTGGTGCTCAAACTTTTTGGCTCGTGGGCCACATTTGTCTTTCAGAAACCCGTCGCGGGCCACAAGAATTAATAATCTCAATAAAAATTCTCTAAAAAATTCTCTTAATTGATTAAAGTGTTAAGTTTTCTTTCCAATGAAAATTGCTTCGCGGGCCACTCCAGAGGGCCTTGCGGGCCACGGTTTGAGCACCACTGCCGTAAGCAATAAAAGAGTCATGCACTCTAACCCCATCCCCTGCTTCAATCAAAAATGATGCGCGAGATGGTTAATGAACGCCACATCCACGTGAGTAGATGTCAGGCCCCACCGTGCATTCTTTTCACAACGCTTCGGGTCAATCAGCAAAGTAGCAATGTTCAGCTGGGACTGCACGAAGGAAAGTGCCCGTCTTAAGACACGGAAGGGAAAAAACGACGCTCACCTGCAGAGCACAACCGCGCGCCACTGCTTCGTCAGCGTTGAGTGTGTTGCTCGGTTCGGCGCCGAACACGCGCTGGACGGTGGACTTGACAGCAGGGATGCGCGTGCTGCCGCCAACTATCTCTACGGAGTAAATGTCTTCGGTCTTCAGCTCTGAAACACAACAACAGCCAGACCGATGAAAAGAGCTGCGTCGCCTAATCGAGCCGCGGCGTTATCCGGCACTGAGATACAGAAAAGTTTTCGGGAAAGTTATTCGTGGGAATGTGCGTCATGAGAAGCAAGCTACCATGCTGTTCATCATATCTTTAGATATAATCGCACTGAGACGGGTTTAGATCTTCCGGCGGCAAGGACACGCACTCGCGGCACATTTTAATCCTAGTCCTGTGCAGTGCAATTTCAATTCAACTACACCGTCGTCGCAAAGCATTGGATGAAATAGCAACCTAACAGATGCTGCACCTCTCATACTTGCTATTACAGAGATATTTTGTGGAGACGGAAGAGCTTTTGACGAACCTTACCAAAACCCCGATCTAAACACAAGAGAACTGCTCGGCCTCCGCACTTACTGGTGTCTTCCAGTATTTTCCGCATGGGCACCTCGACACGCCGCAGCAGATCAGCACATAGGTCTTCGAACTCCGCTCTGAAACAAAACGAACCACGTCCCGTTCAGTGTGACGAAAATGGGGTGCGGTCAGGTTGGATGGCTGCGCATGGTGTGGGGGTCAAATGCACAGGGTTCTGCTTTACGATGTTTGCAACGACAAAGTGTCCCTGACGTGGCGATACATCCATGCAAGGTTTATTTTAAGTATTGACACAGACGCCACAACAGAACTTCGTAACTCAACATTGTACTGTAGCCTACCTCAATGCACGTAACAAGTAATCGTTGCCAACTTTTTTTTCGGTCATGGATCGATTTTTTTGAGTATGACCGAAAAAACTTAGGTCAATTCGGTCATCATGTCCGAAAAGGTAGTCTAGTGAATGCTGTTACGGCGAGTTTGAATACTACTATGGGACAAATGACCGAAATGTCTCAGCGAAAAATGCAACGTTGACAATCACTGATATCCGAAAACCTGTGCGAAAAATAGAACGTATTGAAGACTCACAAACACAAAGTTAATGGAGCAACCTTGAAGTATTGTGCATGTGAGAGGTACGGTTGACATCACAAGACTGGGCACGATAAGCTTTTAAAAGTCTTAACTGAACGCCACTTCAATAAAAGTTTGAAATGTGCCCACGGGGAGTATTTCCCCCCAGCGGATGCGCTTCCCGCTCCAACGGTCAACTTTAATCCCGGTTCTGTGGCTCGACGCTGATACACGCAGTTACACCAACTGCCTTGACGCCTTTTCATAACGTCTGGTACAAAATTTTGCGACAGATGATAACTTGAAGTTTTCTAATGAATTTTTTTTTTTTTTTTACAAA
>JGI24159J19872_10005407_pt1 | contig 16523 bp, 11 predicted proteins | sample Ectturendosymbi4_FD_19872 | JGI IMG/M metagenome (IMG submission 19872) | reverse complement strand
AAAATAGGGGGCGAAACCCTAACAAGCAGTAGAAAATAGGGGGCGAAACCCTAACAAGCAGTAGAAAATAGGGGGCGAAACCCTAACAAGCAGCAGAGAATAGGGGGCGAAACCCTAACAAGCAGTAGAAAATAGGGGGCGAAACCCTAACAAGCAGTAGTTTTGAATCTCTCACCAGCAGCATGCGAAACAAACACCACAACAGTACTTTGCCGACGAGACGGAAATGCAATTCTAAAAGAACATTAAAGCTCCGATATGAACAACCAAAAGTTGATTGGGTAAGCTGTTTTCTCTCAAGCTTTGCCCCTGCTCGGTGTCCCCTTTAAGCGAGCAGTTTTCAACCTTTTTTGTACCGCGACCCGTTAATAGCAAACCACTATAACCCAACGACCCCCATCTAAGATCGATTAAAGCAAATGTAACACACCTGTGTGCATAAAATATCTGCTCGCAACCGCTCCAAAAATGGTTCACAACCCCTCTGGCGGTCGCGGCCCCGGGTTGAAAACCATCTCCCTGCGAACACGAAGCACTTGCGCCAAACGGCACGCGTGGCCATCGCGCAATATCTGCGGAAAAAAGTCCATCGCGCGTTGACGTGTTGTATGTTTATAAGTGTTGCTGAAGAGTATCTGACAAGATCTTCTCCGGTGTAGGTGCAAAAAACAAAAAAGATGTGAGCTGGCGCTCTTCTAAACGTTTCTCTGATATCCAATGATATAGGGTTTCTTTAACGTGGGCCAGCCGAATTTCCAATAAACAGCCTGAAGCGGAAGTTCTTTGGATTAACGTGCTCTAGCACTGATTTTGGTGGCATCACTTCGCGAAGTACTGCATCGGCCATCAGTAAAACGAGAGGAAACCAAAAACATCACGATATAGCTGCGAAAGAGCAGATAATAGGCACGATCGAAGAATTTCTGTTTCCGGTCAGCCACGCCCGCTTGGAACTTCCAACTTACGTCGTTGGAGAAACTTGGCAACGTCAACGGCATACGCAAATGCGATTAGCTGCTTTACGAAGGGCATTATAGAGAAGTACTGCCAGCAACAAATAGGGTAAAAATGCATGGGTCGACTGAAGCACTAAACAAAAACAACTATACCTTATACCAACCGTTAGCTGTTTCTGCGCTGTGTACAGGACATGCTAAAATAGTTCAGTGGCATACCAATCTACAAATTTCGTTTATTTGAGATAAAATCAAAGACACTTAAAAACTCCGCGAGGGCTCTTGCACGAAACATGTAAAATCTCCGGCATTTTGATTTGAGTTCAGTGGTTCTTAACCTTTTTCACATATCTTAAAACAAGGTTACCAGATTTACAGCCAAAAACTCAATTGTGCTCTTTTCTAAAAAATATCAAATTAACCAACTCTTACATTTCAGAATGATTTATAAAATTTATATTTCTGCAATTTATGTTTCAGTAAATTTACCCCCTTGGAAGATGAAATTTACCCCCAGGGGTAAATTTACCCCAGGTTAAGAACCACTGAGTTACACGAAGCCACACTGGTTCTCGCCACGCTGTGTGAAGTAAATTGCATTTCCGCAGCACCACATAGGCATAGCCACGGGAGCAGAGGGGCCATTCCCCCAAATAAATTTCCAGTATATCTTGTCGTTTAGTGCTTTGAGAGGCGATGTCCCAAACAAAATACTGTTGCCCGCTTAACGTTAAAATATTTGACCGCTTCCAAAATTTTGGGCTGGCTATGACACTGCCAAGCATTGTTTCGCTCGATTGCGAAGAGCATCAAATAGGTCGACAAGCACATGAGTAAAGAATAACCAAAGGTTCAATGGGCAACGGACAATAAAAATTCCGCTTTATCAGTAGCAGCTTCGCTGCCATCGCAACAACCTGGCAATCTGCAGTATTTCGGTCACATGTATCTTGTCAAAACATGCGGCGGCAAAAACGTAAGTTCAGAAAAAATGCCGAGCTCTGATTGCGTAGCCTGGCGCTTGACGTCACAGCTTCCTCGGTGAACATTGTCGCGCTGAGGAAGAGAAGGGCAGTTCAGAACTACGAGACAGTCACTCGAGAAGGATGAAATGCGTAACGACTGTTATATGGCTGTTCACAGTGCACGCAGTGGAGGCCGGGAATTGTACATCAGAACCAAAACGTGAGTAGTCTTTGTTGTTCAGATTGGTTACAGCAGTAACATATTGCGATTTTCAGTGACTTGACATTTTTCTGCATCCGTCAGGGTACCAGTAAGGGGATTGATGTGTATGGCAGTCAAAACGAGCAAAGCATAATCATTAACGGAAACCGCTGAAGGTTGCCAGACGCAGCGCCAAGGACAGTCCTTGAATTTGCTATCAAAACTGGTTATGTCCTTGATCCTTGAAAAACATTTTGTTGTCCTTGAATATTTTCCAGCGTCCTTGAAAATTCTTGAAATTTTTAAATTGTTCATTACTAAAATATTGATTACATTCAACATTCAAGAAGCAAAATCAAACAAAATAACTCAATACAACAACGTGCGGATTTGTTTCACCTCAAACAGTTGTGTAGTAAAAAGTACCCATTGTATTTCAGCAATGTTTGTTTGAAAAATTCTGCCGTATTAGTATATCTAAAAAGTATTCAAAGTAGGTGTGAAGTAACATTTTAGTGGTCACAAAACGACAAAATGTCCTTGAAAAATTTTCCAGTGATCTGGCAACCGTAAAACCGCTATATCAACGTTCACGTTCGGTTTCGGTCCGGTATGACGTGATGGTTTCATTTAAATTAGTACGCAATTTACCTCATGAAAGCGGACATTTATTCAACTGAAAAAACGACGAAACCAAGCTGCACGTTGCAGCTGTCGCTTAACAATTACAGCAAGATTTCAGCATTGGTGGTTCCATGAAACTAAACGCTGCTGTAATAACGCAGCTAAATTTTGTGATCAACACTTTCAGGAACCAGTTTAAAAACAATACCCTCGTAACAAGTCAGATAGAAGTGTGTAAATCTTGAAATGTGTCGCGAAACATGAAATCGTGAAGTCTGTTGATACGCATAAAATTTAGTGGTTTCAAAGTGGAACCGTGGACTCTGTCTCGATCAGGGACGAGGCTATTTTCAGGGACACTGGGAAGCACTGGTTTAAGTAAGATAGGTCGCTGAACATCAAATGCCGGTCGAGAAAGACTAACTCTTGAGAGTAGGCTCGACTACTTAGTTAAAAAGTCCCTTGTATGTCAAACGCAAGTGCCGTGGCCCACTTTTCAACAAAGTCGAACGGACACTTGTTTTTGTGAGTTGACATAGGAACGACGGGAGCATGATTCAAAACGTCATAAAGCGTTGAAATCACCTGCGTCCAGGCAGAGGTCTGACACCTCATGCACGTTTACTAGGAAAAAAATACGTATTTTACATTTCACTGAACAGTCGTGTTGTCAAAAAATAAGCTTGAAGTCAAGGACTTGACTGATTTAGCGAAAATACATCACAGCAAACACTTTTTAAAACGCATCTGCTAGCTTTAATCGTATGTATTTGACTATGCCGTGAGATTCACTGAATCTGGAAATTGGATAAAACCTCTGCACCAACATAATGTTAGCAAAAGCTTATGCGTGTTTTACACATCTGCAACATTTTATTTTTATCGGTTACTTTGCGCGTAATACACAAAGTTAAGCACTAGTTCGCACTAGATCATTTCAAACCGCGCTGGCGCTACGTGATGTCACACACAAGCATAGAAATAATAACAAGGGCGGTAAAGTACTAAGTCACGTAATCGCATTACGGCAGCATTCGGAGCCATTTCCGGCCCACACACAGTTAAACCATGCGGTTGTAGTGTCGATAGGAAGTAGGGTTTGCGAACAGGGCAGGTCATCAGTGAAAATATTGACAGCGCATCCTACTCGTTAAACGTGAAGTTGAATCATCAAAACTGATAAAAAATCACGTTTGAGCTTTTGAAAGCGGGGCACGAGTGACGGCTGTCGCAATGCTGAGAAATTGCATCGCAATGCGAACAGTTTTATTGGCTAGAATGTTTTGCCGCTTAAAGTTGTTGAGGAAATGGCGAAAACACGCTGAGCGTAACTTGTTTGGAACTGGAGTGAACTCGCAACAACCCAATGCCTGCAAGCATCATTTTACTGCTTTGACCTTCACCACTACCTCTCAGGAAGACAAGCATCGAGCTCTGAGGAACGCCACTGTCCAGTGCGCACACGGTAATAGGACTTAAAACCACGCCTCATTCACCTACAACAACACAAAGCACGCTTTTTAAAAATAAAAAACTTCTCGTAACTTGTATTGGTCGATTGCAATCATAGGGCAAATCGCCTGTTCCTTCACTGCTGCAGCAAAAGGCTTTGCGCAGGCGTCCCGTCCGAACAGCAGCTTGCGCATAGCATTTGACCTGAAGGCCCGAGCAATTCAGAATCGCAAACGGCAAACTCCAATCTTTCCCACCCCACTTCGCAAGCAATGAGGTGAGAGAATTCCGTGCACTTCAAATCGCCAAGCTCCATGAAAACCTTTAACCAGTTGGGTGCCTTTCAGGTCAGCACGATCATAATTACCGCTGTTCAACGTTACGAACACCAAAATTGCGTCGAGTGAAGGATTAACAAAGAAGTGGAGTTATCCTGCAGTGCACAACTGTGTTTCTGTATGTAGCATATTTTCACCCAACGTTTAATAAGCAATATGACCGGCGAAATCTCTTAAAATATCGCACGGAGCAAACGGCCATTTTAGTAAAAGAGAACCTTTAGTGCCGACTTGCACCAAGGAGGAACAGAACACCAATCAACGTAACAAGATCAGTCGATTTCTTTTGTTGCAATAAGCGCGTTTCTGTTTGCGCGAGCAATAGAAGCGCAAGGATCGTGCGCCGCATACAACATTGTCAGGGCGAGCACCGAGATCCAAAGCGCCCGACTATCATAGAATCCGTCCGTGCATGATTAAGATTTTGTTGCAGAAATGACACTTTGCTGTGTCCGGGGGCATGCAAAATTTTAAGGCTTGTTGTTATTTGTGTAAAGTGGCATCGATCGCGGTTTCACCGACTTTGTGCTTCACTTTAGGACTTTATCTCGTTGGACGCGTGCGTTGATGTAATAGTTCATTGAAGACGCAAAAATTCTTTGATGACGCAATAATGGTCGCGTCAATTCCGCAGACAGCATATGCGTGGTTTCACGAAACTGCAGCAAGTCGTGCACCCAACCCGCCTGCTTATTTCACATTTGCACTCTTTTGCTCCGGTTTAGCAGCGGCGCCCCGACTTAAAAGTTTGTGTGTTCGAAAAAATGCGTGTTGCAGCAACCCTGTCAGCAAAAAGAACAGTTTGCACCATGCTATGAGAGGGCAATCTGCCGAAAATACCAGGAGGGAAAATGATTTCGGGATAGATGTTCCCTAATGCTTCGAAAATAGAAAAATCTTTGCTCTAGGTTTAAAATTGTTGCCAGTTTCGGGAAGAGAGTGCCCTTTTGTCCTTAAACTAATATTTCCGATTTTAGCGTGAACAGCTTAAATAGGATGCAATAGTCACATGGGGTAGTTGCGATGCCATCACCAGCAAGGACGTACCACGATCGGTTAAAACTTTGCTGTGGAGGTGTACGATCAAAATTGCTTACAAAAACGCCCTGCAAGCAAGAATATAGCTCTGTAATATGCATGTCTTAATTGAACAAGTTTCTTAGCAATGGGTGGTCCCGAGAGCGAACATCGTGTACAGCGTGTTTTAACCGGCGGACAGCATCATGCTCGCCGACCGTTGAAAGCAACCAAGGCATGTTTAGTTTTGAAGATGTGGTCTTTGGCTTGTATCATGTTTCACGGAGTAAAATCACTTGAACCTGTAACTTTGAAACACCTTTCGTGATCCAAGTTGATAAACACTGGGATCAGCAAAAATAACTATTTATACGCTCATCTTCCGAGGGAATACTGAAAACAGCGACAGCTATCGTTTGGATAGAAGTGGAAATCGCACATCTTGCTTTCGCAACAGCAACATGGGAGAGCGATAGGGCCGTTCCCCTACGGATTTTCGCTACTTACATGGCATCTTCAGAAATGCCAGTTTGAACCTGAGTTCAAAATGCCTTCTTCTGTACGTAAAATAGAGAGTAAACCTGTAATCACCGAAAAATTCGCTAACAACCCTTGAAAAGCAAATGGGAAAAGGACACGGTTAATTTTGCTACAGCACAACCTTAGGAAAACAGCCGAGTTTTTCACTAAGAAAAAGTGTGAAAATGTAAAGAAGCTGTGGTCACATCACGTTTAAAAATCAACTTTATGCAATGATGTCATAAAAAGTTTCTTTGCATACTTTAGAAGAGTAAACAGGAGTAACATTAACTACAAACCGACCAATAACATTCTGCCATTTTTACACCAGCGAGGTTCGTCAAAAAAGCTGCTTTCCTGGGACAAACAACAACTTTTGCAAACACTGATTTACACCTGAAGTTTAAATTAAGCAGGTGTGAATCAGTGTTTGCATCAGGCAACAGTTTCCGGGTTTTGGATTGCTGATAGCACGCCGAGGCCTTTGTACTATGTCACGCATTAGTAGCACCGGTGTTTTAAGTACAATTTCTTTACCCTCAACGCGACTCCAATCTGACTGCTATGAATCTCAAGGACGCTGTGGGGAGCTATTCTAGCGCCATTTTAATCTTTTTTACGTTGTTGAAGTTGAGTTCTTTCCTGTGTTATCGAAAAAATGATTGAAAAACCCCTTGACTGCCAGCGTTAGCGGGCAGTGTTATGTTGTTATGTTAATAAGAATATTAAATATTTAAAACAAAACGCTTTCATAACTAACAATTACTTTTACAAGGAGTCAAAAACCCTTGAACAAGCATTCTGGAATTATTTTTCTAAAATCTGAACGGCACGCCCCAAACTAATTGTTAATTTTGTCAATAATAGAAATAAAGGAAACGTGTTTGAAGCTCAAAATGACCATTTTTAATATTGTTGGAAGTTCTGGTGTTTCCACCGTGTCATTGCAAGAACCCGTATCCAATGTAATTAGACTGCGCGCAATGCGAAAAAGACCGACAAACGTCAACGCTCAGCGTGACGTAATTAGCCCACAGCTCCCTTGGGAAATTACGAGGCAAAAATAAATTTTTCATTACGTTTTTGGAAAATCTGCGCATTACTGAAGACTTTTTCGTAATGATTTTTTCATACCAGCATTTTTTTTGTCCAATAAACTTAAAATGAGCAGCCATGTCAAGTTTCCTTCAGCAGGTAGTAATGTTCTTGCATTGGAAAATACGACCATTTTAAGTTTGCGCCCAATCGTCCATTTCGATCGCATGCTCTCAGCATAACTTTTCGGAACACTGAATGCTTCCAACCACTGGGAAAAGCATGATTTTTGGACCGCCAAAAGTAAATGTCAATAAAACAGGATGGCTGCTCAACTTAGGTTGGCGACAGCCGTGACGATTTCGCGGTCCGACAACTTGGCGACACGTTAATTGTGCGTCTCGAATGTCGCAACATCTGCAAAATGATCGGCCGCTGAAATATCATGTTGACAAATTGTTGTTGCACATTTCTTACGTAGCCGTACGTTTTTGTCGCCACTATGTTTGTCATTGAATTTCTACACAACCGCCCAAAAGAATTACAAAGAAACGCTTAAACAGCCGTCTTCTCGCGACACGTTTTGAACGAGCACAACAAATTGCGTCTGAAGGATGAGGCGAGAATGCAGAAACCTTATTTGAATATCTGCGTCAGAGGTAAAACCTTAAAACCCATACGAAGAAACTGGTAAAACCCAGATTCGCTTCACTTGAGCTTTAGCACGCACAGATGTTGATTCAAATCCAACTAACTTACGTAGACACGGTAGTTAGTATTGAAGTAAATGAAGCATTATGGCGTAACAAAGGTTATTCTCGACGACGTACCTCCCATAACAAGTGTAATTTGCGACCATCCATTGACGCAAATCACGGTCACGAATTGTTGTGTTACAACAAAGGAAACAACTTCCGAAAATTCCGAGCAGAAGAAACATGCATCATAGAAAGATTACTAAGAGTACATAAGCGGCGGAATAGCCTCACTCGCATTTGGTTTGGGCCATTTTAGGTTCAAACAGCGTTGAGGTAGCTTCATGGCAAGTCAATCAGGATATTAACTTACAAGATACAAACGCCATCGACTCTGGTACCATGATCTTTAAAATTAGATAGCAAAACACATAGGGATCCACACGCAGACCAAACAGGCAAGCTATATCAATAACTCGGCAATAAACGCTATACCTATCCTCAACTCGCAGACGACAGTGCCCGCTCTCTTCGGTGCGTCCAGGTGAGTTTAATTTTGAATTGGGCACAACTGGAATCAATGAACCTATCAAGGGACCACGGTTGCTTGCCCAGTGCACCTGCACTTAATGGTTTCTGCAGCCGACACCGCCTAAAGTCTGCATGACAAACTATTGCATGGGTTGTCACAGAGTGTTGCGGGCGTTCATGGCTTTCGCATTTGCAAGACCAGTCGAGGTTGAATGAAGCGTCACAGATGCGCGGAGCTTTCCGCAGCGGCTGTTTCGCCATTGAACGCTGGGGAATAAATAACATCTTGGCTGCGATGTGGCGCACTTGCGGCGTTTAGCTATTCTTTTCCACTTCCAGGCCACTGCACCGCGCCTCAGCCAGCTCCGCGTTCGTGGTGGCAACCGGTAATGGGAGCAGATTACGTCAGAAACACAGCTGGTTGCGCACTGTCAAAGAATTTTTTGAGTTTCAGTCGTGCGCTTAGTTTGTTTCAGACCGAGCCGAAGCATACGTCAAAACAGGCAATGATTTTCGTGCCCATTTTTCCCTGGGAGAGGTTTGCGGGGGGAAACAGCTCATGGGCGATTCGAAACACCTCACGGTCAACAGCAATCTCAGACAGCAAGTTAAAATTTCAATCGAACAGGCGAAACGAGGCGTGAAACAACGGAAAATAAATCAGTAGTTCTTTTTCACATTCGATATTTCATTTAGCAAGCAAAGAAGCGTCCACCGATAATTACAGATCGTACGTTTCTCCAAGCACATGGTTGTCACGTGATCATGTCAACATGAGATAGAGACCACAGCAGGGCAAGGAGGGTGACACGATGCAGCTGTTTAAAGTCTCGCTGAAGCGCGCACAAATGATGTGATGCTATGTTTAAAAGTGGAAGCGTCTCACTCGAGTTAGTCACAGCAGCTGAGTTCGTAAGCCTGGGTGTTGTCAGTACGGTGCTGCGCGAAATGCTAAGAGGCGCCGCGTGATCTCGTATCACAGGATGTATTCGTAAATAAACAACAACACGTGTTGCACAGATTGCGCTGCGAACCATTCGAGCAAGAGGTCGCCGGGGGTGAAAACAAAGGAAACGTCACTCCGTGCAATGCGTGTGGGCCTGCGGTGGTTCTCAACCTTTCTTGGCCCATGGATCACCTTTTCGAAAAAATTATCCGATGGACCACTTTGCTATGCTGACACCTCATGAACAACTAGTCAAACACAAGAACCTAAAAATGGTCTTACATAATTTATTGTACAGTTGTACAGTAAAGGTAACAATTATTGTAAAGGTAACAAGTAACAATTTTCGGGAAGGTTCTGTCAAGAATTTGAGGAGCCCTATGTGGACCACCGGTGGTCTATCTGGACCACGTTGAGAATTACTGAGCGTAAGCCCAACGCGGCACAACTCGCACCTGTGGCAATTTCGAAACACAGAGCATTAAAAAACTGTGACCCGGAAACGCGAAATCAAACGCGCTGCGCATGCGAATCGAAAGTTGTCGCCTTACGTTGATGGGCTAAAAAATACCATCAAGCGTGATCGTGATGGTGACCTGATGATATACCAGTTTGACTACATCCGCCTGATAACAATAACAATCGCAGCTCACCGGGCAACGGAAAATGTTTCCAATGACACCTTGCCGCAAAGCAACGCTGCCTGGTGGATGTGCAACTCGGAAGCTTTTTTCTATTCCGTCCTTTTACCTGATCGCAACAAACTTCATGCTGGCAAGCAAAAGATTTATTTGCCATCAGGTCCGATCTTCACCAAACGGCATTTAAAAACACCAACATTTTTTATTATTATTTTAAACCACTGGCTCTAAACCTGGGTTCCGTGAAGGTTATTACGGGGCCCATGAATTTGATAGGAAGGGTTAATAAGCTTTGCTCTGACATTTCGAAACGGTTAACAGGTTTTGCACACATCTCCATTACTAATACGATGGTTATGACCTAATTTCAAATATTTATTGCAACGTTTCTTCTTGAGGGGTTCATAACCTTTGTGAGGATGTACCTGAGGGGCATGATCCACAAACGTTGAAGAAGCGCTGTTTTAAACACTACGTTTATTTTGTTTAGCAACGACGCAACCGGATCGCCAGACTTCGACAAACACCATAGACATTCCAACAATAACGTCCAATGTTCAACGCGTTCGTGAAGCGGACAAACTAGTAAACCAGATCAACGAGAGACTGGCAAATAGTAAGAAGCCCAATGTGTTTTTGACATTTGCTCACAGAATGTCAAGTTTGTTTATAAAGAAACTGATTCTGTGACTACCTTTGCAGTTGCCAAAAACACTAACTACAAAGAAGCGCGAAATCTCCTGCACGACTTCGAGACGAATTATTCCAGAACGCTGGTACAACTGGACGACAGGTTTAAACTGTCTGCTGCGGACGAATCAGTACAAATACAAATCAGAAACGTTCCTGTCTTGGACAATAGCAGAAGCACCTTCCGAACAGCAGTAGTGTTCGACGACGATGAAACATCAGTTAATCTGGAATCAATTCGGGTCAATGCGTCGCTTGGTCGCACAAAAACTAGAGTAGGTCGAGATGTTGGTCACAGGCTTTGAACGTTGATTTATTTTTCGGTCATAAACCGAATTGCTTTTTTTCAATGACTGGAAAAAATTAAGCCACTTCGATGTCGGTTATAATGTCCGAAAAGGCAGGCCAGTCACAGTGAATACTGTTACGGCTAGTTTTAATACCATTACGGGACAAATGATCGAAATGTCTCAGCGAAAAAAATAACCAGCTTTTGAACTTGTGCTGTACTGTAGAAAAAAGTTGATCGATTTTATGTTGTTCTGCACTGGCCAAACACCATTGTTTTCGACTATAATGCGCGTAGTCTGCAATTAATTGCCTTTCGCAAAAGTTGGCAACGGGTTTCACCGTCAGTATTTGCTGATTCTACGATTTATGTAACAGACAACACTTGGAGTTAGACCTTATGCGGTTACATCGCGTAGAAATCAGGCAATAGTGCCCTGCACAAAAGCGTTACCGATGTTTTCAAGCTTAAAGGAGATTTGTTATTTGACAAAATTCGAATGCCAGCATAGAATTCTGTTATGAGTATGATCCAATCCATCACGATAACATTCATTGCGAGATACGGGGTATAGCAATGAAGCTAAAAATTGACAGAATAAACCTGCTTGCAATTACGTAGGTGCAATGTTTTTAAGGTGGTTTGAGAGACCAAATAGATCTTTCACAATAAGTTAGAACCTCGCTTCATAACCACCACCACCACCACCACAATACGTTAAAACCTTGCTTTACGACCACCTCGGTATTCAGATAAGATAGTTGCGCTTTCTCAATGTCTTTGTGGTCAGCAAGATAAAACCTTTGACAACCTTGCGTAGGTGTAGTCTCAAACCGCGAATTAGCTCGACAATAGACAACAAAGAATGAACTACTGCCTAAGAGTTGCGTGAATGAGAAAAAAGTTGTGAAACGTGCATTGGCAACCACGCGCGCAATCGGATAGAAAGCCAAGAAAAGACGTGGAAACATCATTTTGAAACATGTTTTGACATTGTGCGATGACTAAAACCGGGGCAGTACAAGGCCTTCCATCATATTGACGAAGCACCTCACATATACACAGGTCTGCTCACACATGGCACGAGCACGTTTTTTTGCGCATTGATATGACGTATGCAGGAAGGCAAATCAAGCTCATATACGGTGTTGTTAAAAACCACAAACGACAACCTAACAAGGCAAGCGAAGGTTTTGAGTCGAATTCGGGCGTTTGAAGTTAGTATGCTAACTGAATGAACCGCATACCTCCAAGCAATTATGGGCAGTGATACAATAACGGCCTCGACCATTCATAACCAAGAGGCAAAACATCATTTTTTGCAGATAGGCACTTTGCACAAAAGCAGTTTGTAACTTGTACGTACCTCATTCGTGCTCTGTTCAAGCAGCGATGCTCGCCATTGTTGGCATCAAGCTGATGTTTCGCAATCAATTAAATTCGAGTTCGTTTTTTGCAGATCAAAGCCGTTGTTACCAAATGGAAAAATCTAGGCAAATACATTCAGCTTCCATCATCTGCAACAAACGATCACTTCCTGCCAATCAACACCAGCTTGATAACTACAACTTACTACGACGTGACAGACAGCTCAAAGCCTGCTAAGAAGCTAAGCTTGCCCGTCGAAATCGAAGTCGACCTACGACGGGACTTCTCCGAGCTCGCCAGAGGAAGACCACCACAAAAGCAAGTAATAGGAATCGAACGGAGCTGCGAATACTGGACTGACGGCGGGTGGAGTCCTTGGGGCTGCCAAAAAACGTTCGAAGTGAACGGCAAGAAGATCATTTGCCGTTGCAACCACACCAGCACCTTCGCTACCTTATTGACTTTACGAATAATCGAGGTGCCGCAGTGGACAACACAAGCATCTGTCGTATTGCAGGCTGCCAGTATCATGTCTCTCTGTCTAACAATCGTTTTGCTGCTTACGGCCAGGGCGTCGCAGGGCCTGGACAGCGCGACCATGCCTTCCTGCAACGCGCAGACGAGGAATAACCGAACGGCGACTCAAATCTGCTTGTGCGCTTCGCTCATCGTCCTGCACGCAACGTCGTTGTCTGCCGCGTCAGCTGTGAACGACAAGACGGCTTGCTACGTCCTAGCCGCGCTGCAACACTTGTTCTTGTTGACTTCTGCATTGTGGCTGCTGAACGAGGGCGTCGCCATCCTGCTGAAAACCAACTTCGCGCTCAAGCTGAACTTCCGACTTCTTACAGCCGCGCAGATGCTGGTGGCGTGGGGACTGCCGCTTGTTTTGGTGTCCGTAACAATGGCGGTATTCGGTGCCGCCTACATTCGTGTTTCGCCTGTTTCGAAAGCGCTCAAGCACAAAGACGCGCATGCGCGCGTGAACTATACAGGCGGAAGCGATTTTCCAGACTTCAACCAGTGCTGGCTTAACCGTGCCAACGGGGCGATCTACACCGCTATTGCGCCGACGGCGCTTGTGGTCTTGGCGAACATTGCGGTGATTTTGAAACTGGTAGTGGTGGTGTTTCAAATGAACGCGATGGACAAGCAGCGATGCAATCGNTTCGAAGCGCTCGGCCGTCACGCCGCGTCACGCGAGCTGTGGTTCACGACNTTCAAGGCATACTGCCTCTTGCTGCCGGTATCAGCCCTGCCCTGGGTTTTCTGGCTGTTGACGGACCTTTCCCCGTTCTTGATGGGGGTGCACACTGTAATCAACGGTGTGCAGGGCATTGGTGTCTTTCTTATTTTCTGCGTTTTCGCGGAAGACGACAGGAAAAGACTGATTCGCCTGTGGAACAGGTCCGCAGTGAAACGCCTGTTGACACCGGCAAGCAAAATCGGGCTTCCTCCGAAAGTGCGGCAAAGCGCCCGAAGGTTTGTACCTCCGCGAAGCCCGATGGAGTTCGATTCCTTGGATCCCCGCAACAAGAGACAGCGCGGAAGCAGAATGGAAATAAGCAGAGGCAGCAATGTAACCGTCATGACTAACTTTTCATCCAATTAAGTGACTTTATCATTACGCATGCAGCAAACCACTGTGACAGCAAACTTTAATGCCATGAACCGAACGTTGAAGTTGGCGTACTGCTGCAGGACTAGAAAATATTTTTGTACGTATGTTTTAACGTGTATTATGTGCATGCCAAAACATCTTGCGTTTTTCAAAATTGCATCCGCATAGTAGTAGCGATTTCTCCAAGGTTTGAAATGGAAACAGGAAAGTAGCAGTGCATTCTGCCCAAAGATATCTAATACCGGGTTTTCCGGAAAGCCGCCCAGGGCCGTTAATAGGAAAACACACACATTGGGAAAATAAGACGTGGACCAAATAACTGCCCGGGCTGTTATACGGCAGTTGCATATTGCCTGTGTCTGAACAAGTACACATGCACACGTTTTGTTCTAGTGGTTTCAAATATAGTGGGTCTTCAATAGCTATGGAAAAGGTGATCTGGGCCGCGATGAAAAAAGTTTGCCGACCACTGGTGTAAGGTGACAACTACAAATAGTAGTCAAACTCAGTAAGGTATAACGTTGGACGTACCGTGTAAGGTGACAGGTACAAATACCGGTACGGTAGTATTCAACTCAAATATTAGCACCATATAAACGCCCACCTAAAATAAGCGCCCGTGGGCGGACTAAACACTGGGCGGCTTTCCGGAAAACCCCGGTACCAGCATAGGCTGCGCTTGCAGTCAAACCAGTCTTTGTACGTTTCAAGACAGAGCGGGAAAAATCTAACCTGTAAACAGTGGCCACAAATACCGCGCAGAACGAATCTCAAGCTTTTTGTTTTTACTCAATTTATTTTAAATTTTTGAATGAGCAAACTTTTCCTACTGCGCAGCAGGGTTTGATCAAGGCCAGGTGTTTCTGATCAGAAACAATGCACGCAACTCCAAAAGCGAATAGTCTCAAACTTAAACCTCGCCAGCATCCATTCACCGCAGAAAAGTGCTACGAAAAATCTTCGACAACGCATAGCAAATTCTACAATGCACGGTAATTTCAATGCCATTCAGTTTAGGTTGAGCACAAAATTCCTACAACTACTAAAGGCACTTTTATAACTCTCCTTGAGTTGCGTTCAGCAGCAATAGTAAGCGTTCTATAGTCTCGAACAAAGCTTGATACCCATTAACCTTCACTGTTTAGAAGCGAAATTTCTGAGCGTCACATAAACCGCCGGTGTCGCGAGGCTGAAGCAATCGTCGAGATCGATATTTCAGTGATATTGCAATCAAAAGCTCGGAACAAAACCTTGTCTCGGTGCCGCGTGCACCAATTGCGGGTAAGACTACTTAACTTCTCCACGTTAGTGTGAAAATGTTTGCCCATTTTACAGTTTCGGGTTCCAATNACGAATATCTCTGCACAGTCACAATCTAGTAGTCCACGTTGTCGTGTCCAACTGGCGGATGCCAACAGCTGCATACTCGCCGAAAGCAAAAGCGTTGGCCTTAGTGAAATTGGAAGCCACCAAACAAACGAAAGAACACACGAACTCGTGCGTGGACCTGGCACTGCTTTGACCAATAATGACCAAGACTTTTTTTGCAAGCAGGTGGAATCGCGGCTGACATAGGCTCCATCAAAGAGCGGGGCAGCTGCCGCTCACATCATGATCAAACAACCCAAGTACCGGTAGGTTTCTGCGCCCCGAGTGCTGCAGTCCATCACAGCGTTTCTTAGTGCGGAGGTTCGATGCACAGAGTCGGCTTGCCTTGTTCGGTTTTCGCTCAGTACAGTGATTGGCGCCGAATGGACTTGTGGGCTGACCAACATAGCATTTTTTGCAAACAGGTTTAATGTTAATTTTCAAACTGAGTCGAAGTTGAAAGTAGCGCAAGGTCACAAAAGAATTGTCTTTTTCTATCTTTTAACTTTAAAAGCTTGAACAGAATCGAGTTTTCAATCTTTTCTATTCCTTTCGATTTACGTTTTGTCAGTGCGACCCCAGTACAAGTCGTCTGTACAAAATCGATGCCAACTTTACGCGCAAATGTTAGCTCGCTTAAGTAAGACCATCAAACGCTGACAGGCAATGACTCGTTAAACTCCCACCCGTCGAACAAGAAATCGTACGTAACAGCGAAAGGCCTGACTTTGCAATTTGTTTTCACGAGGAAATTCAAGTACTTGTGATCCATCATGAACCACGGCCACCGCACAAGCAGCGTTGGTCTAGCAAGTCAAATTTGCAAACGCATGTTTGGAAGCGACGGACTACCATGGAAAAAATCCTTCCCATCACCATTTAACCACGCATGTTTAAACAAGCACAAGTAATATGTGAGCAAACACACGGTAAANATCCTCTTTTTAATTATGACACCCTCGAAACAGAGCACACGGAGCTGAANGAACTCTTCGCGCAATCCTTGAATTCCTGATGTGTGCAGTTAAAGATAAGCGTTTTCAACTATCACCTTTTCATGTAACACCCATTGCCCGAAACAACCGCGAAATTAGATGAGAAATACTGCAATCGATTTTCGTCTTAACTTAACGAAAAGCAGCAAATGCTACCCGTGGAAGGTACCAGACAACACTTGTTGAAATCGCAACGAGTAAATAATTCATCACTTGATTGTCGATCTGTCATTCCGTCGTTAGTTTCGCGTTAAATTTGACTTAATCACAG
>JGI24159J19872_10005406_pt1 | contig 16525 bp, 10 predicted proteins | sample Ectturendosymbi4_FD_19872 | JGI IMG/M metagenome (IMG submission 19872) | reverse complement strand
AATTAGATAATTAATTAATTTGTTTATTTTAGATCATAACTTTTGAACCAGAAACACTAGAAAGTCAATCAAAGGCTCAAAAGACTCGGACTCGAGCCTAGTTTCCAATGAAAACTTCAGCGGAAACTTTGGCCTAGCGGTTGGGCCCTAGGCCAGGAAACATGAGCCAAAATGGTCCAAAAACTACTTCACTTATGACGTCACTCTCAAAAACTCCGCAACCCCCTCAACCAAAATTTTTTTTTTCGAATGCGTACTAGAAGACTGTCCGATCCGTTTGAGCCCTTGAACAGCTCTCTAGCGCAATCAGCGGAGGAGCTATGGCGTTGGTAAGGCAACTGACAACTGCTGGTTTTAGGCCTGTTTCCAAGTTCAAATATATCGTACGCCGGCTCTCAAAGTGTTAAGCAAACATTGTGCACAGTGTCAGAGCCGTATCAGCCGCACTCCATACCCCCAATTGGGAGGACCCACGCTGTCACAGGGGCCCAAAATTTAATCCCGTCACCACTTAGCCCCCCAAACAAAGCTTTGACCCCCAAATTAAAATATGAAGCACTAGAAAGCAGTAAAGTTGGGGGGCCCTTTCAGAGAAAAGTGTTTATACATTACAGTTACTTTGGGACCCTTTGAAACAAGGTACTTACGCATTACAACTACTTTTGGGGGCCTCTTTGAAAGAAAAGTAGCCTTCTTATGCATTACAGATGCTGTTGGGTCCCTTTGAAAGCAAGGTACTTTCACATTACAGTTGCTATTGGGGTCCCTTTGAAAGCGTACTGAGTCTACTTATACATTGCATTTGCTATTGTGGGCCTCTTTGAAAGTGTAAGACTTGCACATCACAGTTGCTATTGTGGTTCCTTCTGAAGCAGCGTACTTACACAATGCAGTTGCTGTTGTGCACCCTTGTAAAGCAGAGTACCTGCACATTACGGTTATTGGAGGCCCTTTTGAAAGCAGAGTAACCTACATGCACATTGCACTTGCTCTTGGGGGCCCCTTGAGGGCAGAGTACTAAATTATGATGTGGTTTGGATAATATTATATGAGCGGATAATACATTTTTCACCAATATCAGGAATAGTTATGCGTGAAATACCTTGAGGGGTCCCTGAAAAGGAGGGCCCAAGGCAAGTGCTTCGCTTGACTTTCTTAAACACACCACTGTATATGACCCTGACAATGATCTTATATGGCAGCGGTGGGCAATTAGCAGCCCGTGGGCCACATGTGGCCCACCACAGCATTTTCAGTGGCCTGCGGAGGCATTCAGGAAAAATCATCAAATCTGAAATTTCCTCCAACTTATCACAGAAAATATTAGTGCTGAGGCTAAGTTGAACCAAGAATTGCTTCTATTTCCAATAAAGCAACGTTTCTCAACGTGGGCCGCGAAGAGTTTTAGGGTACACAAAGATCCCGTTGCAGCGATATGTTTAACTTGTCGTTTTTGTCTGAGGACAAAGATCAAATCGTAAATTCTGGTCATTGCAATGAATTAACTTCTCGGAGCAGCTTGTTTGTTGCATATACTGTAATTTACTAGAGGTGCCATTTATAACATCTGAGTTCCCAAATCAATTAGCACAATATTTTGCATGTTATGATTGGTAATGTAAGCAAGCATCCGAAGTCGCAACCTGAAGAGCAGATACGTCAGACCACCATTGTACAGTCCAATCTGTCCACGACAATCCTGCACGTCTTGTCAAAATCTGAGGTGAAGAAAAACACAAGCGGTGTATTCCTTGTGTCAACTGACGCATTTGGTCGTTCTTTTTTTGAAACAGTAGTAGTCTTTGATACCGGCAGCCTAATATTGTGAAGTTGCAGTCAGCAGTCACGTAGAAACATATTCTATGTACAGGGTATTATGAGGCTTTCAGTTCTAATCTTAACATGGACAAGAACGCAAGCTTTTGAAGAATATTTGAAATTTGGTTTGATATTTCCATGGCTGGCAAAAGCACAGACAAGCCATAGTGTGTTTTGTGCAATGTTGTTCACAGTGTTGAGTTTGTGAAACCTTCAAAGTTCATACAGCATTTAGAGACTAAGCCTTCCGAAACTTCACAGAAGAAACGTATTGCAGTGTTATAAAGACTCTCAGTGCTTTATCTATGAAACCTTCAAAGATGAGATGGCATTTCATGTCAAAAAAGGTTTAGAATTTCCGACAGCATGGAACAAGGTTGAAACGTCAAGTTTTCACCAAGAACACAGGCGTCATTATGAAGTCACACGTGAAATTGCCAAGCAAAAAAACTCACACGTTTTTCCAAGTTTGTTGAAAACAGTAAAAATACCTCTTCGAGAAGCTAGTGAGGCAAAAATGAGGCAAATATCTCTTTCCAGTGATACTATTCAGAGGCGCATTTCAGGTATGTTTAGGGTTGCCAGATGCGTTTTGCAAAAATACCGGCCATTTTGTCAAAGTCACAGATCTAGGCTGCATTTGTAAGCGTATATTTAATACCGGTAGCATGGGTTTCTCGAACAACATTTAAAAAAAACGCTTTTTTGACAGTGCATTTATTTTTCATGTTATTTTCTTTGCAATTTCATGAAGCTTCCACAATGGTTGGTTTGAAAATGTTTCAAGCAGTGTGTAAACGTATGCTTTATGAGCATAGTCTATAGCCCTATATAAGCATTAGCAAACTAACCGACTTCAAATGGAAAACGATAACTGCAGTGTTTAATGTGAACGGAGACGTTTTCTTACACTCTAAAAAATAATGCAATTAGTAAAATTCCAATTTTACTAAATTCCAATAATTTTCTTCGGTAGTATTGCCCATATGAACACCATAACGCAACTAATGGTTTCTTGCTACATTCACTTCAGTTTGCAACAAACATTTTCCAGCTCACCTGAAATTCTTCAAAAAATTTCTCACTACCTTCTGGACCACTAAGACTAACTGAGAGATGACCTCCCGGTTGATTCTTTGGCCCTTGCTTGAACCAGTTTTAGTCCGTTGACGAAAAATGTCTGTTCAATGCAGCTTGCGTGGTTGTGAAAGGTTCGCTAGTCACTACAATGTCACTGTCGTTGGTTCCATTTCTATGATTTTTCTGCATTCTGCCTGCAATAGCCTACGGTAGTAGTTCAGATAACAACCCCATCTACGACAGTTACACGATTAATTGCCAAAAGAAATGCTCATAAAGATCAGGTTTAGGACGACGGAAGATGCGAAGTATGACTAAACAATAGAAAGGAAAAGAGAAAATGGAGAGACAATGAGTGTTGTTAAGACACAAGTAACAATTTGCCCTTATATGAACTTCGGTGAAGGAATTGTCCTGACAAGATTCACTACAGGCCCGTCGCCAAGATTTCGCAGCGGAGGAGACAAAAACCACAAGGGGGGCCAAGTTTTTTAAATACCATATTGGATGTATGCAGCAACTGGGGGGGAACAGATTTCAAATAGGGGGAACGGGCACCACTGGCCCCTCCGCTGGCGACGGCCCTGATTCACTACGAGAGTCATTATAATTTGAGAAGTCTGCATTTGTTCTTTTTGCAGTTACTGCAAATTATATATATTCAAACTACCGGCTTCAGGTACTGGTTTTTAAAATACCGGCTTTTTACCGGCCTCCGTAATTGCGTAATTACATAAAGATAATTTAGATTTTAGAATGTAGTTAATGCCTATCTTCCGCTCCTATGTAGCCTACTTGCGTTTCTGCCTCAGGCCCACAGTTCGGAATTCACAATCATTCCACGTGCAGCACAGACAATACACATTAGATACGCAACAATGGAGGACACTTTCTAACAGTAACTGTGTTCGGCAACGGCAATGACAAATCTGAAACTTGGCGCAAAAATGAAGCCAAGACCACCACCACAAGTTGACTACCATGCATCGTCTACACAAACCAATATTAAGCTATAACAAAAACAGACATAATTCAGACCCGAAACCACCTTGCTTCAAACAATGCCAGGGTATTTATGCCTCGCAGTACCCTAGCTTTTGTCAGGATTACTGACACAGAGCACAAAGATCTTCTTTAGACAGGATACCATGCTTTTCGTCACGACCGACACCCTTCAGCGCTATATATGCGCACAGATTTAGCTAAATGTGCGCAGATTTAACTAAATGTGCGCAGATTTAGCTAAATCTGACTGATACGGTGTTTTTTTGTGCTAAATCTGTCAGATATAATTTTTTTGCGAACGGCGCCCCATAGTTTACTTCTATCTTGCGTTGATGATCATTGACTACGTAAAAGCACAGTCAGCGAAGCTCATAGATTTGTGCCATTTTTATCGGATAGCGAAAGCATACTTCGCAGCATGAAAATGTTCCTAGTAATTTATAAAATAAACCCTGTATTGTTTTCGCATCATTCTACTGAAACCGGTTGGTGAATTCCTGCTGATACAAGGTATATCTTCATAAAATAACCATCTGCAGGAGCTACTCAGTTGTAAGATCATGAATGCTTGAAATTTTTTTCGATCCAGCTGTTCAAGTAACTACTCTCCACATGTGAGACAAGAAAGGGTCGATCTTCAGGTTTTTAATAGGAAATCGATTTCACGTACCACTACGCATCGTTAGTCCTTGAATGTGCTATATCGTTACAATAGAATGTGCTATATTGTTACAATAAAAAACTAAAGTCATTCGCTATCCATTCTTAGAGTTGGTGTTTGTAAACACCTCAATGCAAATTGAAGTTTATAATTTACGTCCCCAGAGTAAGCTTCGCCCTTGTATTGAGAGCATCACGTTTCTTTACATTCTTTACGTTATTGCTCAATTACCCATTCTCGATTAGGTTGCCCTGATTCAAGAGATTATGTTCTTTTTCTGTTCTGCACTCTTTTCAGCTATTATTTGCAATCCCCTGTATGGAACGCGGAATTATGATACTGACTGTTTTTTAAATTAAAAGAGCTTTGTTTGGGTTTGCGTCGTGACACTGCAATAAGGCGAAAAGCAAACACTCAAGTTTTTCGTTGCAGTGTTTGGTGAAGCAGTTCTCGGAATGTCGAGATCTTGTTGATGACGCTTTTCATTTTCACCACGAGCCTAACTTGTTTGAAAAACAGCCAGGCAGAAGTAAGAATTTTTCGTATTGTTTGGGCTTGCCTCCAGAAATTTTGAACAGATCTGTAATCATAGTTTTGTAAGCGTTCATGTGTTAACCGATGCGTTATGAGGGAAGGCGCATGTGGTAATTATTGCACCGTGCTGCAGAAGTCCCTTAGACGAAAAAGGCTATAAAAAATGAGGTTTCTTTAATTGGCCTCAGGGTTTGAAGCCGAAGAGCGCTGTTTATCGCCGTTCTGTATGATTAGTGGAAATGGCATTCGCACTTGGACAACAATTTTCAATTTGACAAATTCACTTTTATCTGTCCATTGGATACAACAACGTAAAGGAAAGTTGGGGATCTAAAATTTCATCTTTCAAGCGGAACTGCGAAGCGGTAACTACGTATATGTGGAGCTCATGCCCCGGGATTGTGTCGCAGCAGGCGTGGTGCATGAACCGGGGGGGGGCAAAAAGTTGTTTTGTTCCTGTAAGCGACGACAGCTGCTATTGGCTGCTTCACCGACTCTTAATTGTGTTGTGGCAATGTTTTTAAGCTTCCACGAAAGATGCATCGTATCAGATCTCTGTGCACACCACCCGGCAGTGGTTGCGATACTAGAGCTGCAACGTGATTATTCAGGAAAACGAATAACTATGAAAGAAATGGTCGAAGTCATTACGAGTTGTGTGCAAGATCCTGCCACAGTCCGGAACCCCACCCATACTTTCAAACGTGGTGTTGAAGGATGAACGACACTACGACCTAAAAACTGAAACAACTCGAAGAAACTTGTCATGCGTTATTCCTAAATACTGTAGGCGACACTGAGTGTGTACCTGCTTTGCTAAACTTGTATGCGCGACTCGTAATTTCCAGTGTGCTGCAGTATTTTTGCAAGTTATTGTAATATTTTTAAACAGGCCGTTGCAAATTGTATAGGAAGTGACATCGTCTAGGAATCTCTGTATATGCAGACCGACTGCGAATTTTCAGATTACTCTTACTCTAAAACGCACTTTTCGTGCGTAAAGATATACATCCAATCCATCATGCCAGATCGTCGTGCCAGGTTTATCTCAGTATTCTCGGGTGTTTGGATTTCGACGACATAATATCTGGTCTTTGACAGTTGTTCATCATAAAACTCTATTGCAATATTTTGAGCCAAGTTGACACAAATAAGCTAGTGGGTTGCGTGATCACCTGCTAAAAGTGTAATCTAAAACACGTGAAAACGAATCGCGAAGTTCGGAAATTTGGCATTCGAATATGCTTTTAAAACTCGAATACAATAGATTTGAATAAACCTTTTGTCATGTTTTCTGGCGAAGTTAATTGCTATTATTATTTTTTTACCGTCATGTTTGCACTTTAAGGAGGACGAGCTATAATATTTGTAATGAGCCTGCAAGGGGATTTTGACGAGCTCGAGATTTGCTCTGGAGGAGTGAATGTGCGGGAGGTGAGACGAAGTAGTACGATATGCGTAAAAGAGCTGCTGTTTGTCCTGAAAGTTTTCACGTAAACACTTGTCTGCTTCATGAAATTTTCAGCTCTCATCAAATGGAAGATTGCATTTTATGCCTTGATGTGCTTATAAGGACAGCCACTTTTTTATGGGAATGATGGTTTCAAAATGTTGTGTCATTACTTTCTGCAGCACTTATTGCTATACGTTCACTTACTACCTTCACGTTTGAAGGNTTTTTGCGTTAGTAACAGCTCCACGCTTTAATCATCGTGTTTGTACGTTAAAAATCCTCAATATTATGTTTTTTCGCCGCCNATCGGTTTTGCTTTTTTGAAAACCTACTTCTGGCATTTTGTTTGCGAAATAACACGTCTGAACATATGTTTGAGCTGGTAATATGCGCTGCTTAACTACCTTTGACATGTTTTTTCTAATCTTTTGAAGCACAACTGTTTGATGGCAACAATATTTCTTAACGAGGTATAATTCCGTATACAAGAAGTTGGACAGCTTTATAACTCTAATTATTTGGCAGCAGTGATGCTTTCCTCCAAGTTGTTAAATTCGGAAGTGGTGACAAACACGATGAAAACGATCTGAAAATAATGGTATGCCTGTTTGATAAGACATTCATATTTTTCTTGAATATTTCAAGAGTTTTTTGTGGAAGGCGCCCTGGGTTTTCTCGTTAAACCTTCCGCACAAATTGACTTCGTAGTAATACTCAACCTACTGCCTTTTTCATACACGCGGGTTTTACGACAACCACCTCGTGTTTTACGACACACACCTTGTCGAAAACTTGAAGCGGCAATTGTCAGGATGTTTTACCAAGACATAAATATTTTAATTAAAATGAAACCGATTACGATGTATTGCAATTAACTTTTGTCACTGGCAGGGTACAAGTTGACATGAAAAGAAAGCAGTTATTCGCAGAAAATAGTGAGAAGCATGTTGCTTTGACATGCTTGTGCGTCATTGAAATTTCACGCAAATTTACTATGTCGCTTCCTCAAAACTGTCATCTTGTGCTCACATTCGACCCGCCTCATTCGAAGCAAGAAGCTATTATTGTGGAATGCTATTCCGACGTTTGCCGCAGAAGAAACAAGTCCTTGACTGGTGTATTTTCCCCCGTGCTTAGATACGGATAGATTGCGTACATAACCACGGAAATATGGCTACCTCTTTGTGGTATGCATAGTAGGACTCTCTTTATATTTATCACAGCTTTGCAAAAGATCTTGGAAGCTTTTAGAACTTTTCTGTCGATTTTCACAACTGAAATCCGCGATTTGAGAAAAAGCCATTTGCAGATCGCTATTTCGTGTCAAAGAATTACTTAGCAATGAACAATTCGTTCATGCATATAAGTGAATCAGAATTTTATGAAAACAAACTCTTCTCTGTTGTACTCAAATGTACTCAAATAATTTGTTAGTTAATTCACACCTTCTTTCAACTGCAAAGCATCATGTGGTTTAGAGAGCTCTTTCTTGATTTAAGGTTCCTAAACCAACATTCCCAGTCTACTTCACGCATGTCATTGCAAAGGATAACGGCGTTATGTACATGTGTGGCGATGTAAGAGGCCGAACCTCGCAAGTCATATCATTTGATAGTCGGAATTTCAAAATCGAGGGAAACTTGCGCAGTCCGCCATTTGATGCAACTGCGTTTATCATGCAAGGTGCGTATAATAAGTTTTGCTTCTGTGTGAAAACTGTTGTTTAGCGTTTTGGAGAATATGCATTTTTGTTCGCTTTCCTGCAAGAGCAAGTTTGCAATGGTTAGCCGCTTATTCAAACTGTAAAGCCGCACATACACGTATTGCAAAAAGTCACACCAGGAAGATTTACCACCAGCATGATTGTTTTAGTTTTGCCTCAAAACGGGTAAGCGGATCATTACTGTCTGAAACGTTGTTTTGAAATTGTTCAGTTTGTCAGATGGAACTGTTCCTCTGTGACAAAAGTAATACGGTTTTTTGATTGGCCGATAATCATATTGAACGGGTTATGTTACCGTACCTTTTCATCCTTTTGACGAACCACGCGTTTTATATCAGCGAACCGTACTGCTTTGATCTGGTTTGACTAAAAGCTGAAGTAAGGTAGGTTCCTTGAGTAGTTTCGTTGATGTTCACTGAAGTACTTATTTGGCTTACACACCAAAAGCTTGATTAACCTGAAAATTTTTGGTTCAACTTTCGGAATTTTGGGAGGCAATTGCCTCCCCCCTGGCTAGCTCCTAAGGCCACGTCGATTCGCAAAAGACATAGGGTTGTCAACTGATTCTCGTGTCCCACAAATCATGTTACTACATTTTTATATGCCACCAGAAGTTCTGCGCAGTTATTAATGTTTTAGTTTGAAACTGTGATTCGCGTTAGATGCCATTTTGTACTTCTCAAGATTATTTGGCCAATTTTTATCTTTGGTGCACATTGGGAACTTGTTTGCAAAATATTATTGGACGCCAGTTGTAATTATCTTTACAGGCAATGCTTGTATTTTAGTTAAAATTTTGAACAAATTCAAAATTGGCTCTTTTTATACCTTGTTTCGTTTTCACTTCGCAAACCTGACTGAAAAAACTGTTCGAACGGATGTTTTGAAATTTTACTTTCACAATGTTAAAAACATAAGCGATGTTCAATCATGGTTAAGCAAAACTCTGTGTCATTGTTTCTGCTACTCCAAAGCTATGCTAGAGTAAAAGCACTACTGTAACTGCTAGTTCAGATGTAAGTAATAAGTTTTGAATTCAGTTGAATTCAGAATCACTGTCGAAAGCAAACGCCTTGGTCAACATGACTTATAGGCCAGAAAATAAGACTAGCCTCCACATTTGCAACAAGAGAGCATCCCAAAAAGAGTTTGAACAAAGTGAAAACCCAAAGTGCTGACAGAATGGATGGTTGTGTAAGTAATTTCCTCCCTTATGTGCGATAATCACACATAAGGAAGGAAGTATGACGTAAGGAAACAACAAAGAAAAAGTACTGAAGAAGAGAGATAGCAACAAATGTAAAATTGGTTTAAATGTACACATCAACGTTTTATCATGGTTTCACCTTCAGACTTGCTTGCTTTTACGCAATCACATAGCTTAGCCCACAAGCGCAGGTGCAATCCCAAAAGGGTTGAAATCAAGCATGTCTTTCGTACTCTTGTCTTTTGTGTTTTTCATGTGCCGACATAATTCAACTTCTCTAATCCCAAGCAAAATGTAGGCTATGTTTTGAAATACCTTCATTTTTTCAAGGTTTTAATGCGAGTAAGCTTTTCTATAACGGTGTGTAACTAGCATCAAACTGTAACGGCACAGGAAATAATAAGACGTCAATCTTCTGAGTACATAAAACCGGAACAAGAATCAACCAAGCACGGCTAAGGCAACGATAAACCATTTCCAAGTGTCCAGATTAGGCACCCACTCAGACTGAGTTTTAAATGCCTTCACCAGTAAGATTCAATCAAGTCTCATATCGAGAAACAGGACTCAGTAAAATGAATGTGAATTGAGTGGAAGTTTTTTGTACAAAATGTGACCGGAGTCGAGTTTCCACGTCATCTTACAAAACGTTATTCGAGACGAGTCAGTGACTCGAATTACGCGATCACTGTTGCAAGGTGATGACGACACTTCATGCCATTGTTCATTTTTAGCTAATTCCATGTCTCGTTTGATTGTAAATGAGTCGATGGGAGATCAAGGAACTGTAGTAACCAAGTTTATAGTAATATTCTAGCTTGCCATGACCTTTTTAACTTCAGCCAGTGATATTCTTTACAAAACATGTAACCATTGTAACCTTGCCCAAAATGGTTCGGCGCTGTTTATTGAGGTTTTAACTGATCCAGATTTCATATTTACTCAAAGGCTCATTCCATGTTCGTCTGCGTGCCGTTGTCCTTGTGCATGATGGACAAAGTTTAATTTTGCTTCTTTGTATGCCAATGTTAACACTGGAAGATGACCAATTTTTGCAGGCAACCTATATGTTGTTGGAGGGCGCCACTTTCCATTACTGGAGGTATATCAGCTTCAACCTACATTTACCTTCATCCAGCAGTTACCTGGTCAGCCGATATCGCTGAGTTATTCCTCATCGATTGTTGTCGGAGGTACTTGATGTTCGTATGCTGTGAACCCAAAATTTGCATTTTACGAAGTTCTTGTCTATTTAGAGTATAAAAACAGTCATGTAGTTTTGGTGCTTTAAGTGTGTTTTGTGTGTCCCCAGCAAGGAACGATTTTTGGCGAAGTAGGGCAACTGACCAGATAATGTTCAATTCAACATTTCCTTGGCGTTGCTGCAACGGAAACCTTTTTGACCCAAACTGTCATGACAGTTTACTAGGCTTTACTTAAGAGGGAAGAAAAGAGCTTGTCAGTTAATAGTTAACAGACATTCAACAAACAATATAATCCTGTTTTGCCTCCTGTCACTCGATTCATGTCCACCGCAAGTAAACCGTAACACATTTTAATTAATACACTTTATTCTAGAATGGACTCTCCAAGATCGGTGTAAGCAAGGAATCGATCAGCGAATTTTTTGTAGGAAAATGATTTCACGTAAAATTACGTCTCCTCAGTCCTTATTCAAATGGAATAATAAAACTCCGAGAAAGTATTAAGGTGTTCAAAGACTGTTTCTGAAAATTTTCATTATTAAGTTCTCTTTGGTATTTGAGTTTATAGTGAAGTTTCCTATTCTAACAAGTCATGTAGGCCTCTATTTTTGTAAGACACGGTAAGCCTGTAGTCGCAGTAGATCTCGGTAAACACGCGGTTGAGTAGGTCTCGATAGGCCTACATTTTTTGCTAGACCTCACGAATCCTCCGCTCTTAAGTCTTCAATGTGACAGTTTATAGTAAGTTGTGTGATTGAACGCTTTCAAGTAAATGGGTAAATGTCCTGGAAAACGCGATGCTGTTGTTAAAGCAAGACTAATTTTTTTCAGACGAAGCTTATTTGATCGGCGGAATGCAGAGACGTTACGGTAAGTGGTGAAAAGATAAAACAAAACACGTGTAATCCGTATGCACGGTGATGAATTTTTGTTAAACACCCGAATCGAAACGCGAACTCTGGTGGGTTTTCTTGCATTCAGGCGTTCCACGCCATGGTTACTTGGTAACTTAACTACAATTTGCTGCTTACTAAGAGTAAGGGCAGATTTCAAAACCTTTGAATACATGTATTGTTTTTATTATCACTTTGCCTGATGGATATTAGTGCTCTATTGGATTACAGGAATATACACAGATGCGCTTTTAGTTTTGTGTTCTTTCACGCCAAAGTTGATAATTTCAATGGATTATGCGGTTTGTGTTTCCCAGGAAACAATAAATATTAGTTTCAATTAAAGTAGAAACTTACACGTTTTAAATAGTCAAAATTTGTTTGCGCACGTTTCAGCAAGTTCGAGCTATGTTGCTTTAAGTATGAGGCTTTCTTAAGGATATCTTTAGTTTGCACAAGTGAAGAAAGCATATCAACACTAAACAAACCTTCACAAAACTATACATGTTGTATTTTGAGACGTTTCGGATTATTCTTCAACCGTTTAACGCCCATCGCCAGCCGCTAGAGATAGAGAGATGTTCAAACCATCTACGGATTTGGAAAGTCTTATAGTTTCGATTAAAAAGATTATTTGATTTGGGTTTGGGGTTTTCTGTTGGTGACGTCACAATGAGTGCATATTTTTGCATCTTTGGCCAACTTTACCTGACCCTGGGCGCCAATCCAATGAGCCATTTTTTGGCTCAAAATTGTTTTGGAAATCGTTTCGAAGTTTGGAATCGACTTCCTAGCGTTTCTGGTGCCAAATTTATGGCAAAACGACCCCAATTTTTTCAAGAATTCCCTAGGGGATTAGTGGGGATTTCCCTATATGGTTTCAGATTATTTTGCCATAATTTGTGAACCAGAAACGCTACAAAGTCCATCAAACCCTCTAAAGACTCGTATTGTAGCCTAGAATCCCAAACAATTTGAGCCACGAAATCGGTTCGATTGGTCGACTTGCAGGGGATGATGACCCCATCCAAATGTGCAGAAACATGCATAAACATCCTCTTATTTTGGAAACATCAACAAAAAAACAACATCTCAAGCTTAAGTTTTTTTCGGTCTAAACTACAAGACTTCACGAGTCTTTAGACGGCTTGAACAGCTCTCTAGCATATTCTGGCGGCGAGTTATAGCCATGTATGATATGGGTGTAATGCACCCCAGCTTAGCGTTTGTGGGGGAAGTAATTTTGACCAATTTTTGGGAAGTAATTTGACCAATTTTTTTGCCCCCGATCGCGTTCACAGAAAACAAAAATATGTCTCTGCAGCCCGGCTTGGAGCTGTGACTCCATTTGAATCGTCAGGCTGTGGAACTCGATTTGACTCGTCAGGTTGTGGAACTCGGTTTGACTCGTCAGGTTGAGGGGTTGAATCCCGGTTGAGGTAACGGCTGGATTTGACTCGTCCGGCTGCGAAGTAGCGGCACGAGTCAACAACTGACTTCTCAAATGGTTAAACATTCTGTCTACATATTCGTTCGTTGCACAGTGTTCATCCAAAGTTGGGAAGCCTAAATTCACAATTTGCCTCGTGTTCATATTTAAATCTTCTTGCGCACTTCCATTTATACAACTACATGTTTTTCAATTGAAACTTTCCATCTGCTTATTCCTTTGTTACGTTATCGGGATGTGCAGGGCAACTGCAGAGTAAACATAAGCCCGTCTAAGCATGTGCTGAGATGACATCAAGTTTTTTGTTGCTACTCCAGTTGAACTAGACCAGCGTGGCTATTCACTACGTGTACTGAGCCATGAGCACGCTGTTGATCTCAGCAGTGATGTTTAGTGCTAGAGGCCACGATAATGTCACGACGATAAGCATCCAATAATCAGGAATCAATCAATGATTATCTGCTATTTTTAGGCGAATGGTGTTAACATCGGCTTATTTTTTCCTATCTAATCCCAGTCAGGCTATGGTAAATAGCAAATGCACCATTCCTTTAATAAAGTGGTTTTCAACCTTTTTCATGCAGCAACCCATTTTGCAACCAAATTTAAGCTAACGACCCCCTTCCGAAAATATCCAGTCAGTCATATGAACTGCAGTTGCGTTTGCACAATAGAAAATCACAATGACTAAAAACTAACGCACGATATCACTATGTTTAACAAAGATTTATTTATTAAATTCATGCACATAACAGCATCAGTGAGAGAGACCCGTAACTCAAAATAAGTGATCGAAATTGCACCCAAGGTTTCAAGACCAGCAATGATGACTTTTTGGAAGACGCAAATGTCAGAAGATTGTCTCATATGGACAAAAAAACAATTGTGGAAAAGGATAGAAGAAAAAAATCGCATTGGAAAGGTAGTTGAACTGAAAAAAAAACAAGATGAAACACAGAATTGAAGAGTGCTCGAGGTAACTGACCTTGAAACAAACGAAACAAAACATTTTCCAAATTTGACAGAGGCTGCAAAATTTGTAACAAATGTTACACCTATTTTACGTACTAAAGCGGAAAAGTTTGTAATTTGAATGGGAAATAAATGAAAATTAATGTAATTAATAGATACCTACGTTTATCAATTTTTCTTGAGGTTGCTAAATTTAGTTAAATAAAATTTAACCATATAGTAAAAGAGTAAAAAAATATGGTAACTGTAAAATACTTGAAACAAGTAGCAAAAAGAAATAATATTGAAAACTATTCAAATCTCCGAAAAGAAGCTTTGCAAACACTTTTGAGGGAACGCTTTCCAATAGTCGTCTTGAAGTATTGAAGAAATTCAAAGACCAAATCAAGTAGAATTTATCAGAGGATTGAACGAAATGCAGAACAATTGTTTACAGACAGGTCGAGCGAGGAAACGGTGGCCCGTTGCCGAGCGTGCACGATGGCGGCTCCGAAAACAGTCTGCTGGATAGTGTAAATCCAGAAATAAAGGTTCAGACGTTTCAACCAACGCAATACGTTCCACCACCGCAACCAAAGAAAGAAGGCTTAACGCAAAAACTTGGTAAAGAACTTGGAAAACAGGGAAAATGCGGTAACTGGCTGTTGCGATATGTTCCAGAACATATCAAAAAGTCAATCAATAATGCTTGGGAAACCTTCAAGAAAAAAGTCATGAACCTGTACCCCAAAAAAATTAAATTTAGAAGAAAGCAAAAAATCTGCTTTGAAAGGTTTTTGCAACACAACACACCATTACAGCATCAAAACCCTTTGACACCAAGGTATTTTTGGTGGCTGTTAAAGAAAAAGCTCTGGAAAAATTCAAACCACAGACAAAGGTCAGAATGTTCTGAGAGCAAGAATGGAAAACGCCATTCCTGCGGCTATCGACAAAACCATTGTCAAAGTGCGAAATTTTCAGTCAAAAACAGAAATTTTTCTCGAGTCTACAAACTTGGATGGGTTGTGGAATGAAATGTGTGAACAAATTCTTGAAAACTGGGCAACGTTTCAAATGAATTGGTCTGGATGGGCTTTTCATTCGATTGTGTCACTTGAAATTCACACGGTGAAATATAAACCTTAGAGAGGAAGTTCATGGATTCCGCTGCCAAAGTTTCTCGCAGACAAAAAGGGTTTGATAAACATGAAACATTCTGATAATCAATGTTTTAAATACTGTGTTACCCGAGCATTACACCTTAATCATAATAATGAAACATTAACAAAATTTTTGAAAAAACAATCAGAAGCTCTAAACTTCGATAAAATTGAATTTCCTGTTAGTTTCAAAGATATTGATAAATTCGAGATACAGAATCCTGAAATTGCAGTAAATCGTCTGGGCTATTTATCATTTGATTCAAGTACTTTTGAAAAATATTATATTTTTCCTTTGAGAATTTCCGTGTTAAACATAAAAACAACTCAAAATTATGTCATGCTTTGGGAATTTTCCACTCCAACGAAAAAGATTCTGTCATGACACCTTTTACAAACATAGGTTTTCAACTGAAAACAAACTTGAGATACTTGTGAAAGTGGTATTAAATTAAATCAAGAAATGTATGGCAAACCAAACAATGTTGAAGTAGAGTGGTGTTTAACCCCAAAAAAGCGAAAGTCATGATTAGAAAGATTGTCAAAAACTAAGCCAGAAAAAGTCAAATTTTTTTTACTCTGAAGCCGAGATTTTTCGGTGGAAAAATCGGGAGCGACACAAAAGGTAGTGGGGGTTCTGGGGATGCTGGGATTCTCAGGACACTGGGAGCTCTGACGAAAATTTTGAGGACCATTTTGAAGTACAATTTGAAAAGTTGCTAAAACGGTTGTCCGCTCAGGATATGTCTAAATTAATCGAAGAATGGTTTAGCGTGACGGATGTGGGTGGAACAAACGAAACGTAAATACGGAAGTGTAAATACGAAGCATAAATAGAAGTGAATAGAAGTGGAAAACATGTATTATAAGGTATAAATTAGGTAGCAGATAGATAATATATGTCTTTGGCTTAAAAGCTATTTTATATTTTTGAGGATATGCAGAGAGAACAAAATCTGAGAGAGATATTTTAAAACTTGTGGAATAGTTGTGAAATAATTTTGGAATGATTATGGAACAATTGTGGAATAATTTTTTGTGTTGGTCAGGCAAATTGTGAGCAAACCGTATTTTTTGGTTTTCCGATACTGTGTAGTTTTTCTCAGGATATGTCCCCATATGTCTCTCAAAGATGGAAAATAGCTTTCAAGCCAAAACAAACAAGCCAAGACCAGCAACAAGAGGCCATTCACAGAACACTGGAAACGAAGGGTGCAAAAATTTTAACAAATAAGTACTACAACCAACACCATATGTCTACAACAGGGATTGGGAACCTATGGCTTGCGAGCCAGAAGTGGCTCTTTTGATGACGGCATCTGGCTCGCTTGATATTTTCTTAACACGATTGTTACGGATGAAACTTTTTCTGTAATTTTCCT
>JGI24159J19872_10005405_pt1 | contig 16526 bp, 10 predicted proteins | sample Ectturendosymbi4_FD_19872 | JGI IMG/M metagenome (IMG submission 19872) | reverse complement strand
CACTGTTTCAAGAAAATAACCTTTCTAACAGTATACTATACAGAGTAAAATGTCGGACAGAAGCAATAAACCATCTTTCGCGGTCTCTAGAAACTTGAATGAAACACGCTAAATATCATTTTGTTGAAGCTATAACTGATAAATTAACAGAATCAGTGATACCACACCAAACTCTGTTTCAACATNAACTTGGCTATGTGTAACATCTAACATGATAAGCACTTTACACAAAACGTGGCAAACGTCACTTGTTTTTGGAACTTCTCCAAATACAAAACCTGAAAGGAAAAAGTGGGGTGAACATCGCATATTATGTCCCCCCCCACGGGGACACACGTTCCCCGTGCCCCCCACCAAATCGCGCCCATGGTTGCGGTTGTATACTCTCTCGCTAAATGACATGCTCATGTATCTTTGAGACGCTGCATTAAGAAAAATTCCTGACGCATTTTCTGCACAGTGCTGCGGGCTTACTTACGCAGTGCATTTCAACGTCTATCTACTTACTGGGGCTACTGAAATGCACAAGTTCTTCTGTTTTTGCATCTGAACTTGCAAAACGTGTAGCACAGACAGTTAATGTTAGTTAACCGCTGGGGTTGTTACGAGCCATCAAAAACTCGTACTTGTGACCCGTTCTTCAGTCTTAAAACGACTTGTACTACCATGCTTTTATATTGCCTAAAAATAAAACGAGTTTAATTCAATGAAACATTTTGGTGCGTTTGCCGTTGTACGTATGGATGCCGACTTGTCTGGCCAACAGGTGGAATGGCAAGCTCTGGACTGCACGTTGCTCACATCTTTTTAACTCGACAGTGTCAGCCTTCTTAAAAATATAACTGGTATGTGCAATGCTTTGTCCTGATGCGAGCATAAGCTTCTTTGTTTAGAGTTGCTGAAGCGGCCCTTTTGGAACTACTTGCACGTTACAGCTTTCTACGCATGCAGTACTTTTTATCCGTGCTGATCTATAAAGATCTCCTCGCAAGCATCTTATCTCTACGGAGTAGAAAGCCTGTCCCACTGTAGCTCGCATATTGATTTCGTTCGGAAAGTAATTGCGAATGTAAAGAAAGTCTATCGTTGGCCAGGATTACCATCCGTGCACGTCATAAGCCGTTATTGTGATGGCATTGTGATTTTCTGCAAGCCCTCCACGGACGTAAGGTGAATTACAGTAGATGCGGGCATTGATTCAATCCATTATAATCTTGATCCGAGTGTTTGACCAGTTGCTGTCGCGGGCCTGGCGGTGTTTTGACTAATAATGAGGGTTTTTATTCAGGAGGTCATGCTTGTTTACTTATAGGACCCACCGTAGTATAGTGCAATGTTTTGTTGCTGAAAATCCTGCTTATTTCGTTGGTATGCCATGGAAAACCGAGTCGCCTTGTCAGCTTTTCACATGATGCAAAGACTTTCTGACACTTGTTTCCTTTCCATTGTGGCATCATAGCATTAAAATAGTGGTTCTTAAAACCTTCTCTCCCACGTCTCCCTGAGGAAATTGTCCTNTGTTTCAAGTCTCCCTGACATTAAATAAATTGTGAAAGCAAATGTATTTCTGGGTAAATTTATTGATCAAACTTTCTTTGTTGTAGAGCGCCTAAGTACTCGCCCCCCCCCCTGGAAATTTATTGATGGCCCCCTTGGGAGGCGTGTCCCCCTGGTTAAGAACTACTGCGTTGAAAAACATTTGCTGCCTTTTCCTTTTTTCAGTATGTACTGTTCTTTCTCAAAAAATTTCATTGTAGTGTTCGAACGGGGAGATAAAAGCATCAGTGTTTTTTTTAAGGAAAATGTTAGATACCCGATATAGAACTGTAGTGACCCACTTTCTCTGATTCTGGGAACCCGAATCGGGTCCCTAAAACACCTTGAAAAAACCCTGAGTATACCACCTAGTTTCGAATTATTTCTTCAGTTGCAGTTTATAACCTGTGTTCGACTGAATAGAGCCAGCCAATCGCCATCGTCGTCAAATTAAGGTCTGGCTAACAAGTTGTTCCTGCTTTAAGTTTTGTTGGCCTTAAGACTGAGGAAAATTCGAAATTTCAGCGCAGCCGAAGACCCTGGCGGTCACGTGATTCTGCGCTGGTTTTCATCAGTTGGTTGGTTTAGTGCAGCTATGCCCAACCCAAATGGCTTACTGAGTCAAAAAGTATGTCATTAACCAGGGCCGCACATTAAATAACATTAATGAGGGCTGCACATTAAATAGCGTACTTTGATCTTAGCAAATTAAATTTAGCTAAAGCTAATGTACTGAAAGCGTCCGAATCCTGAACTGACTGCAATGCTAACAGACGTGATAAAGTGGCACTGAAGACCATCTGCAACAAAAATGTCAAATTCAAGATGATCAAAATAAGGACAAGTTGTCAGTATGGAGAGTACTTTTACTACAGCGTAAGCCTAAACTGTGTCGCGCAAACGTTTAGCTTTCAAAGCACTAAACCAGTTATGCCAAGCTGATTTAGTTTAGCTGCAAGCTAAACGTTGCAGACAACTCTTTACAGCCATAAGTTGTTTCGTTTCATGCGCTTTAACCTGATGGATTCCAAGCACCTCGCTTCAAAAAATAATCAAAAGTACCCTTAAAAAGTCGAATTAAACCTTCAGGGGTAATAACCCACCAGGTTAAGAACCAATGCCCTGGCCTAGACCATAGCAAAGCATAACCAGTGAAACAGCGGGAAGTTCGCAATGACGCTAGTTGCAATATTTAAAAGCAGACCGCAGCTAGATCCTTACTTTGGCCTTAAGTGAGGTATGGCTTTAAGGTGGTAAATTACTTGCAGTAGCTATTAAACGCACGTGAGGGTCCCTCAAGCATGCCTTTATTTGGCTTGTTAACCGAAATCAGAAGTTTTACCTCAATACTTAAGTCCATGGGTTCCCGAGGCGTGAAGCTTTTCGTGCGGGCCGAGCCTGGAAAAGACAAGCCGTTCTAACTGAAAGTCGCCTAACAAAAATAACTACATCGCGCTAAGATTTAAAGTTGACCTGCCGTTTCAGAGATCTTGTGCTAGCGCCAAATCGTTAGACTCATTGCTTGGGATTCGAAGTTTTGGGGGTGTTTTGATGTGATGAGAGCGAGTATCACCACGAAATTTGTCGCAAAAAGTATTCCCGGTTTGAACACTAAACGAAATGCCTGGGCTACGTAAACCTGTGTCAACGGACGCTCGCTCTCGCCTGACACTACTGGCCCGCGGGCACGTTCATATGGGGGTACTTTGAAAAATCTTGAACAATCCTGTTCTAGAAAAACCCTTAAAATATTCCATTGCCTCTCACGAGTCTGATCACCGAAAAACCGCGCACAAGACTGAACCGAAGTTTTTTTTCCTTCAACACTCGCTCAAGACTTGCGCTGCTGTAAACCAGCTACAATAACTTTTTTGATCCACAAACCTACACCAAGTTTTTTGATCCAGTTGCAATAACTGTGTATATTTCAATGAAAATTTCGAGCAACGCAAGGGGAAGATTAACTATAATTAAGAACGGTGTATTTGCTTGCAAAGCATCCTAACCCTGAGGGTGTTGTGTCGGATTTCAAACTCACCGAAAAAATATGTCTAAATCTGCTTGCTCTACTTTCGCTGGCTTGATTGATATGATATTACTGCAGCGTTACTAAAATCTTTCACTGGCATTGAACGCCTCAGAACTGCTTTTGTAAGTAGCACTTTTCAAAAAAGATTCTCTCGCTGAAAACGCATCTGACAATGCGTGTCCCAGCGGTTGGTGGCAACACTGATTGCATCACTTTTCTGTCCTAAAGCAGTTAGGACAATTTCGTTTCTCAATCTACCTGAAGCATGTCCAGTCCTAATCGCGTAGGTGCTGCTCGTCGCGCTGTCAGAAAAGCCAGATTAGATTGATTGCAAAAATTCGAAGGGCAAGTGTGCCGCAATCAGTGACTCAAACCCATGTTCATCAAGTTCCTTGTGCTGAACAGTTCTGTTCTAGCAAAGTTTAGCCCTAGAATTATTTCACTGCCTTCACTAATCTCTTCTGGACTTCGTGCATAGCGACGTCGTATGATCGGAGTCACGGAAGCACGACGCGATTCGATGAGGTCGGTGCGTTCGTCTAAGACAGGGGTTCCCAACCATTCTCTGACCATGTACCCCTTCACCATTTTCGACAGGTGAATATAAAATTTCTTATGACAAAAAGGTTGAGTAAAATAACAAACATCCACTGAAATTTTAATGCAACTTTTATATTTTAGAATATTTGGAAATAAATAATATATAAATATATTCTTCCCTTTTATTGCTAACATTAAATGTATATCTTCATACAGGCAAATGTACCTCTAGGGGTGCACCAGGTTGGGAACCCCTGGTTTAAGAGGAGCAGTACAAACTGGGTTGTAGCTTCGCAAGGAAAGTTTTTGTATTTGGTGTATTACATAGCCCATCTTGTTTTTCACAATATATGCAACGCCTCAATAACGATTTTAAGAAGGTCGTTTGAACAACGTAAAAACTCCTCAAGCTAAGAGGATAGTCATTTCCGCCTCCCTCTAGAATTACTGGGGTGTATTCCTATTTTTGTGCCTGCATCAACAGGCAGCGTTTCTGGGGCAGCTGATTGTTTAATCACTTGCCAGTTATGCTAATCCTACTACGCTTACGTATTTATGCTGGAAATTGCTGACGTTTTTGTGCGTAACGTCTTAGCTCTTTTTCTTTCTCAACAAAGTTTGAAGGGCTTTGCCTCTGGCGTTTTGGTATACTCCCACTTTATAATACGCAGCATTTTTCACTTCTGCCAGTCTTCAACTCCGGAGAAAATGAAAATAAAAAACGAACGTTCACTAGTCAGGTATCGCTTAGTTTTTGGCACAACTCTGCACGCAGCACAATCTTTCCACTCGCGTTGCAAGACGGGAGATTACGAACCTTGCTGTGTGTCGTAATACTCAGCGATGCTACCTGCAACCTGAAGGGAATTCTTTCTGGTGCAATTACTGCTGGTGATTCCTGCGAGAGAAAGACGATCAATGCTGTATTGTAAACCGGAGCTAATCCGTAACGGTTTCATTCCCTTCCAATTCCCTCGACTGTGCAGACTCGAATGCACACATACTCTATATAACAACGCACTTGTCAAGCCTTTGCACCACCGCCGCCATCACCTTTGTTGGTTGCGATGTTATCGTCGCTCAGTGTACCCGCTGTGCAAACTAAATATGTGTTGATCTAGTTCAGTTGTTCCACTTGTGTTGACACTTCTACGTCATATCTCGCCAGACCTGGCGATGTTCGCTCTTGGCATTTTGCGAATCGTCGCGATTTTAACTGACGAACTGCCACAACAAATAAATTTCAGTGAAAATTCCCTCATATTTTCGGTTTCGGCACTAAACTTTTTAAAAATACGAAGGTTGCAAGCGACAATCAACACTCGTCTGCTTTCTTAAATTTTATGTTTTCACCAAGTCTATCATCTGTGTTTTTTCTTAAGTTTTGCAACAAATTATTTTCCATCATTTGTCAGCTTCTTTCTTTCGCACCCCAGCGAAGCTCATCCGGTCAAAAGCAAAGCAGGTTTTAAGAAGTTGCACGATCCCACATTTTTCAGAATTGGCCCCGAACACTCGCGGCCAGCCCAAAGCTGTTTCGACATCGAAGGCGTGCATTTTGTCCTGGGCCGGACACAGCGGGGGCTTGCAACGTAGAGAAAGTGTTTAAAATAGAATGATGCCAAAATGTTCGAGCAACACACGCTTCCAAAGAACACCACAGTTAAATACCTGGCAGTCGTTCTAACACGTTGCGAACTCACAGTGCGATTACTGCGGTGGAAATGATTGCAGCAATGCCGACGTAGCACTCTGCCCATAATTCTGGCACTTGATATGAATGCGGTTAACGGCGCGACATTCGTGGTGACAGCGGCGCACTGCAAATATACAAGCGTTGCAGATCAGTTGTTAAAGCTTCACACATTGCCCACACTACAGAATCAACTATCACTTTTTACGGAACTATGCATGAGTGCATTTTGAAGAATTGGTTATTTCGAGGATGCGTATCACATTATTTTTGCAATAATAACTATATGCAGTTCATAAATCTGGACGCTGAATTAGATGATTTGACGGTGAATAAGTACATTTTGAAGACATTGTGCTTGATCGTAAAGTTCATTTCAATAATGAAATCTATGACTCACGGAACTTTAACTTTTTGTAAAGTTACGCTCTTATGTCAAATACAGTATATTTCCCTAATTAATCAAACATGAATTACTCAATGCCTGGCCACGCGTATTTCAAAATGAAAACCTGTTGTTATTGAAAGAATCATTCGGCTATCACATAAATCCTTATGAAGCTCAGGAAAGGAATAGCTTTTCATTGCAGCTTAAAAACATGTTCTTGCTTGCATCACATATGTTATTTCTTCTGCACTACCTGCTTTCCGGAAACAGACATTCTGAAAATCCCATGAACGTTACGACAGTGCCTTGCAGTTACTACTGTTCGCCATAGCGTTGGCTTCTGACTTGAAAGTGATATTTCGTTCATGCCCACTAGAGGCAGTTCAAGAGTTTCGCCGACCTGCATTGCATGCAGATATCTTCAAACGTCTCCAACTTTCTCAAGTCTCAATACGATGTGTAATTTTGAATGCGCTCATATGTTCTGTATCGCTTTTCATCCCGGTAATGCAGATCGACTGTCCGGTCTATGACAAGTATTAACGTTTAAAAACGATGCATATCTGGCAACTAGCTGTCATGCATTCCCGCAGTCGTAATGTATCGGAAATCTTGCTGCAGTCAGCATAGTCTGAACAGTGGTGACTTCGCTGTGTACGAGCTACTGCTGTGACGTTCTGTTACCTGTAAGATACACCTCAATGATTTTCCTAACACAGTCTAAGCATAGATGACTTCCAATTACGAGCAAGCTAATCTCTGTGCGGAACTTTTTTGGCAAAAAGTAAAAGTTACTCATTTAAAAATAAAAACCTCATGTGTACTGCATCTGTTTTTGTGCGTCGGTAAAGGTCGACGGAGCGTAACGGCCCGATAATTTCGAAGTGTGACGACATTGGTTTGTCGCTTGACGATTCTGCCCAAGCGAATGGCTCATTGAACAGTTAACCACCCGTGTTATATCTTTACTTCTGGTGCGACTCTGTCGGGTATGATGTTGCGATTACCTTTCAGGTGAACCATATTCTATTTAGATAAAACTGCCGTAAAATAGCATCATGATTATGTACTACCGTGTTTTCCCGATAATAAGACAGGGCTTATATTAATCTTCACTGCGAAATTTACACTAGAGCTTATTTTCGGGGATGTCTTATTTTGATATATCAAAAAGAAGTTACGAAGTAAAAATTTAGAGATTTCTAAATGAACAGAAATTACGAAAAACTATCTACATTTACTTATCATTAACATGTTTTTTGTTCAGAAACTTGTTAACAACAATTTATTCAAAAACAATCATATCATCATTCTCTGGAATGTCTTGTAGGTCATCGGTTTCCAAAATTCCACCAGTCAACTAGGGCTTATTTTAAGGGTAGGGCTTAAATTAAAATCATTCTCAAAAATCACGCTAGGTCTAGGGCTTAAATTAAAATCATCCTCAAAAATCACGCTAGGTCTAGGGCTTAAATTAAAATCATCCTCAAAAATCACGCTAGGCCTTATTATCGGGTAGATCTTATTATATCGGGGAAACACGGTATTAAAACGCTTTAAAGCATTTATTCGTTGTTTTCCTCTGCGTTTTGTTATCCGTTTTAAGTGTGATATATAATCTTCCAGACGTGTCAAACATCAAACTCCACGCACAGTTTCGATTTTGGGATTCGTGTTTGGGCAAACGATTCTGTTGGTGTTTATATGGTTGATGGTGTTTGGTTGCCACCAAGGATTAGGTTGGTGTTTTACTTTGATCAAAAGAAGTCCGTTCCTGGGAAAGCTGGCCCGAAGAAAAAAACTTAAATACAACTGTGTCCATTAAAAGCTGTAGGTTTGCTGTAAACTTTCGAGGAATCAGCCGATTGAGCTCTCTGCATTTATCTTTTTATGATGCTTTAGACGTCTATAGTCAAGTGAGTAGTCTTCACAAAGCTGATGTGTTTGAATCCACAAACAAACTCTTTTGTGCTTTGTAAAGTTGTTTGCGCACTCACCACGTTCTCTTTATAGTAGTCAACTCTTTGGTTGTTTGTTCTGTGAACCTTTAAGTACACGTAGAAGTGACTTCAGTGACATATTTAACCAGAAATAACGTCAGTGAGATGTCTCAAGCGAATTGAAAAAAAAGTTTCCGGCCTTGCTTGGCTGTCACCTTCCGTTATTTCATGGCTGCGTTGCTTCGTTCGCAGTGGCACCCGATCAGGCCCATTTTGTGCTCGATCTCAAGCGGAGTGGTGTCTGTGTGGGCCCAGAACCAAGTGGTGAGTGTTTTCGTATTTTGTTTGACGCCTTCTTGATTTTGATCACGTGTCATACCTCGACGTTTTTGTTTGAGTGTTAAATGTAGTTTTTTTATCCGTTCGCCGATATTGTATCTGGGAATACTGGAGTCCTGCTAATAGAACAGGACTAACTTACCTGGCTTGTACCGCTGTGAAAATCCGTTATCTTGCGACGAAACGCCTGTCATAATACATCCAAGGCCCGACGAGGCATAATATCGCTTCCACCGACCTTATTTTGGCGGTGCAAAGGAAATACATGCAAAACATGCACCTTCGGAATCGTAAAATTATACTAGTCACATGATACATTCACTTCTGCTGGTTAAGTTGGTGTTATAGGTTTTTCTAACTCTTCATTCCGGGCCGTTCGTTTCTGTCGCAGGAAAACTGGAGTGCTTTCGCTCCAGATTTTTCTGAACTCGACGAGAATGTCGAGTACGACGAGCGCGAGTCCGAGTTTGATGAAGAGGACGAAGATCGGCCGAAGGAAGATGCAAACGCAGCGAAGCAGAACGAAGACGACCAGGTTGAAGTTGACGTCATGGCCGTCGACCCAATCAGAGCCTTCTGCAGCAGGTAGGCATGGGATTGGAAGTATAGAGGTTTCTAAATGACCCCTGCATTTCAATTTTGTGAATCCGAGACGAGTTGAAAAAATTGTGGTATCACCGCAGCAGACCTATCAATTCAAGGAGAATATTCTCCTGTGTGATTATTACACGCGCAGGTATCATCTGTTTAATTCCCTTCATCATGTAACGCGGTTTCAAACCTCGCAAAGAATGTCATCCTTGCGGAGGCATTTGGTGCCTCGACACGTTAACACCTGTCTCAGTATCTGAGGCAGGTTTTAAGCGTTTTTGATTTCGTTGCAGCGACGAAGAAGATCAGGATCCGGATGCTCTGGGGTATCTTCCGATATCACCTGAAATAGACGAACCAGAAGAGAATGTCCTGCTACCGCCGGTCGACCCAACCACCCAGGTGGGCAAAGCCATAAAATTGTCGTAATATTGGCTGATATTGCAGAGATGTTGTTCTTTCAGGCTCATTGATACAGGGCCATTTTCGAAGCGCGTGGGGTCCAGTGACTACACTTGATAAAAATCTTCCGCTTATTCGAATAAAGAAGTGCGTATGTTTAGTTCTGCAAGAAGTTAAAAGTGCCACTGTTTGGAACTGTAAAAAGTAAAATGTGTGTATAAAATTTGATTTTATCTGTGGAAAGTTCGCCCCGATGACAGAAATGCTGTTTTCCTAGATCTCATTTAAAGTTACAGAGTTTGTTTCATGGACTTGGCATATGAGTTGTTGCAGTCGATACTGATTTTGGTGAATGATTTTATAATCTTTTGATAATAATCAACAGTGTTCTAGTAAAAATTGCCGAGCACGTTTCCAAAACACTTGACGAGAGCCTCTGTTTTCTCAACAATTTTCGCCATATTTTTCGAGTTTTGCATCCACTAACTTAACTGAACTCCCAGTCATTCGTAGATAACTTACGGATGTTGACAGTGACGTGCTACACCGTACTCCGATATGGCAGGTTATCTCAGTTTTTAACATTGATCTATGCAGATGTACGATACTAACGATTCACAGCATACATTTGTTTACAACGTCCAAATTCTATCACATTCAACAGCATGATCCAAAAAACGTTCGTCAGTATTTAATTACCATGTATTTAATTGCCCAACGTGTGATACCTTAGAATGGTTGTGTGAATTCGGTTGTTTCTTGAAGTCGCGCAACTTTCATGCCGATTCTCCGTTGTGTTTGATTACAGGAGCATTGCATCTAGTCTGTGATTGAACTCCATGTATAGGGATAATTCTGCTAGATGCAATGTTTTAATGTAACTCCACCTAAACTGTTCTTATTTTGATCAGGCTTGGTCATGATATATTGCTAAAATTTCAAAAAAGCTTGTATTTGGTTCGATTAAAATTAACTAAACCCGATCCCATGGCCGTGCCCGAAACATACTGGGAAGGACGCACAGCATAATCCTCTTTCTCTCTGTTTCTTTTACTATACAATTAATGCTTTGGAGAACAGTGAATAATGTTGGTGTCAAGTCAACGTCTTTAATGTTTGACGCGAGAAGGTTTTTGATCTCCTGATCATTTTTTCGTCAAACAAAAGTTCCACAATCAAACACTAACCCTCCATAGCTAAACTAAGGAATGCATCTGCTCACTGAACCCCGAAAGTATGGTTTCAAAAATAAACGTCCAAATGCCTGAAAGACGTACCCACCACATATGCAAGCAACAAATAATAATTAATAACATTTGCATTTCTCAACTGTATTGTTCCCTATAAAGCAAGTTATCTTGATACTGGTTCCAGAATGTTTTATTGGCTCATTTGAAAAATTGCTGTTAAAATGTAAAGGTAGGGCTAACGTATGATTTTTGGTTGAGTAGATACAGTATTTTCAATTTGTTGCTCTTTGTGATTTATCAAAAATGAATCCATTCCGGTAAGAACAGCTTTACAAAATATTTCTCCATCAGCTTCTGAATTGCGTGCAAAAGCGAGCATTTCTCATAAGCGCCCCTTCATGACAATTTTTAAACAAAGTTGCAGTTGCAAAAACGAAACCATAAACTTCTTGAACCAGAAACGTTTAGCCAAAGACAAGACTTTAAAAACAAAAAATGCGATACGAACTTTCTTAAAACATCCACGATAAAGCACCCAGGTATAGCGTAGGAAGCAAAAAGAAATTTACAAGTGTTTGAACTGTGCGGTCAAGACGCGGCAGATCTACTTCAGACGAATAACTTGAAACATGTTCTGTGAATAGCGATTTTTCCTTTTCAAAAATTTCTATTTTTGCAGCATCTACATGTGTGCCCAAAAGCATTCCGTTGAATCACAACTAATTTCACATTGCGTTTATCTCGGTAAATTGCCAATTACGCGGTGGATTGGTCTGCGTAAGGGAACACAGACAGTAATTGCTCTATTCTCGCTAACTAAACGCAGCGTCTGTTGCCCTCAAGTGCTCTCCACATGCCATCTGCAGTGTTTATATCACTTGTTAGAACAATATTATCAGAAAGAAAGCCAGTCTGTGATTTGCTTCCGGTAACAATATTTGCTGTGTTGCATTCCGGTGTTATAAACACTGCAGACGGCATGCACGTGAAGTGTTACGCATTTAGCGCGAGGTTACCGTGAGGTACGGAGAGCCTTGTTTCAGAAACAGTTGCATTAAGCTTGCATGCTGTAAGTTGCATTAAACTTTCATGCAAGATCCGATGATTACGCGATGATACGCCAGTCGCATTGCAAAAAATCTTGGCGATCTGTTCATTCATGCATCTCTTGACCGTTCCCACTTTAAGCCAAGACCGCAGCAAACCTTGTGCCATGTCGATGCTCAACAACACCATATTGTCTTGTTCTGTGATGCATCACTTGCCGCATGTTTGCAAGTAAAACGTTTGAAGGCAGTTTTCAGTTTCCCAGCTGCAGTTTTGCTATAGTTGTTTCGAAGCATCGCTAACCAAAAAAAAAAAAAAAACTTTCGGAAGCGCATGTTTTAAAGAACTGTTTTGTTGGAACATCATTTGCCGAGTGGAACGTAAAAATTTATTCTTGTTCATATAACAAATCATGCAATAAACTTTTTTGTATAGTCCGTTTGTTTCAATTGCAAAGCGGTTGTCAGCTTTCAGCTGCATCGTCTTGTTTGTTTTCCGCGCAGGCTGCATCTCCTGAACCCGCGTCGAAAAAGCAGAAGGTACGATCTCAGCTTTGCTGTGCTTTGTTTGCGTTCGCGTCGCTGCACTTGACTCAACGTCGGTTGTCTTTGCCCAGGTGCACAACATTAAACTTGACGGGACTTCCGGCGCTGACGAACATCCACTGACTTCGGCCACGAAGAAAGGCAAGCGCAAGAATCAAAACAATCGGAACAAGCCGAGCAAGAACCCGAAAGAAAGTGAGTGAGGAAAATGCTGAGTAACGGAACATAACGACGGTCCCACCTGTTTTCACAGCTTCTTTGNTTGATATCATAAGCGGTTTGACTTTTGTTTAGAGTTATNTCCCACTGAAACAGAGTTTCTAAACATTTAGCATACCCTGGAAAACTAACGCCGGGTGGTTTCCATCCGGTCAGGTGCGGTGACCACGTGGTGCCTACGTAAGCAAGCGCAGGAGCACGCATCAGTAGCAGCAGTTCTTTGTCTGACTTCTTGACTGGTGTGTGTAAGGTTGTGCTCGCTATTTGGACTTTTTCACTAGGGGGAAAAGTTTGTGATTTCGGGTGAAAGTAACCCGACGTTATGGTTTGTGTGATTTTTTTTGTTTCTCGGGTGATATAGGGCTGTAATTACTTGTGGTGGTAATGGGCTGTAATTCACATAGGGCGTACTTCGATGACCTCGTTACCGGCATGGAGCAGAGGAAGTTCTTCATGTTTAATATATTTTTTTACGAGCGATTAAGTTTACTCATGTATCAAATTTTTGTTAGTTTTGTATTTTCTTTTCAATAATAACAGCATCAAATTAAAGTACAAAGTCATTTTGTTAGTGCACAAGCCACAGAATAAGAGTTACATTTCCAGTGTAGTTTTTGTAATCAACCTTTAATTGAAAGAAAGTATTTTCTTATTCTTCAAAAACGAGTGAAATTCACCCGAGGTTAGAGTTCGTGTAACAGAAAAGCAGCGTTAGTATTCCAGGGTTTTAAAAAATATCGTTTTCAACACAAAATCTGATAAAAACAAAATTTAAAATTTTTGTGTCAAAAGCGGGTTGTTTTTCAACACTTTGCTCTATTTTCTCATTTCTTCATGTTACCACTTTTTCGTATCAGGTAAAACCAAAGCCAAGATTCGCCCAAACAAATCCACCAGTGAAATGCTCAGCATGGGCACCACAATCGCTGGATTATGACGTCACTGGCTTCGGCTACGTCATCGCCGTATTGGGACGCCGTTTGCGTTGACTGCTGTGCAGGAGAAATGGAGGATTCGGGGTCCGCATTGCGCCGTAGTTCCAACACGGCTGAAGTCGGTCATCACGGCGGAGATGAAACTACGCTCATGGGTGTCGGAAGGGGGGGCCTTTCCCCCTGGGTTTTGCAAATTATAGCAAGAAAAGGTTGTTTTCTTAGGTTCAAGTGGAAAACACCAAATTTCACCACTTTGCCTCCCCACTAGAAAAACTTTTGGAGAAATATGCTCGTGGCCACCCTGGAAAAATCCTTCCGATGCCCGTGACTGCGCTGTGACCTTCACAGCATCTTTTTCAACGCCGATGTTTTTAGACGAAGGTTCAATGTCGTTGCTGCGATAATTAGGGAAAAGACACATGACTCACCAGGACTTAGATGATTTTAAAATGCATCGTTTTCTTGGCTGTTGCAAATTGCCTAAATCGCGCAAGTTATTTCTCAACTTGTTAATTTGAAAAATCGGATCTTTTTTACAAATATCGAATTGAATTTGGTCTCTCGGTTTGACTGGTGATTATAGAAGTTGTGTATCGTGCTGGTTAATCTTTCGTCGCTACGTATGGGATCTACAGCAGAAGGCAATAAATCTGTAGCATTCCTTGGATTAAGTTCGAATATCTTGCGCAATGCGTTACTTCGAAAACGTATTAGTGTAAACTGTTGTTTGTTGTACTGCAGCCAAGTGCTGCATGTTCTGTCTGCGTGTGTCCCAAAGATGAAATAAATTTTTTCGCTCTGCTGTAAACGTTCTATGGGTCCAAGACTCGCGGTCGTAAGCCGTTGTCAAACTTGAAATTTTGAAAATGTGTTGGAAATTGCGTTGACCCGAATGTGAAGAAACTGCTGTAATCTTCGCTTCGTTGAGGTTCAAATGTAGACTTGCTTTTAGATCGATATCGGGTTAGCAGTTCCTTTCGCCGTAGTTCTTTTTGTGAAAATTGAGAAAATGAAGAACGTGTCCGTAGAAACTGGTCTTCACCAGGCCCGTAGCCAGCTTGGGACACCAGTAGGGGCGAAGAATTTTCTGAGAGGGTCCGAAATTTTTTAAACTAGGTCTAATAGTTTCAAGCTATATCCAACACATTTTTCCAGTGGGGGCGAAATTTTTTCTAAGGGAGGCTTCGCCCCCCCTGGTTACGGGCCTGGTCTTCACTAGGTTGCGACTCCTCGCCCGTGAAAGGTTGTACCACGCTGTCAGCCTGTGTTACTTCGATAAGTTTGTAGGTTTAACTTGGCAATTGACAAATGATTTTGCTTAAAACGAGGACCTTTCAACGGATGCATTGTATGTTACGAAGATTTTGATATTGAAAAACAGTCAGTGTTGTAACACAATAATACTGAAGTTGACTGGCAGAGCCCCAGCCAGTGTTAAACGGTCCTTCTGCCACAAATTATCGAAGCGTTTCATATCAAGCGATAAAGCAGTTGAATAAGTTTGTTTGTGTTTCGGGGTAATACCGCTTCTTCCAGATATAACAACTAAATATTCTGTCCAGGCCAGAACCGTCGCCAGAAAGTTTTCAATTGGGGGGCTTTGCGTCTCTGTGGGGGTTGTGTTTGTGCGGGGGGGTGGGCTTGTTCATGTTTCATTTTGGGGGAGATTGGAGCTTTGTTTTGGCGGCTAAGTCCAACAAAGTCCCCCGTTGCCGTGGCGATGGGGCTGGGTCGGTGCTAGGTGGCTTGGCGCCACGCAAGCCAGGACTTTGGGATCCCAATATACAATAGATTGCATGTAACGCAATATTAGTGTAAGTATAAATGTTGATTTATATTAACAAATGTTTATGTAAAAGCATGTGTCTACGGCATCAACCTAACGCAGGGGTGGGCGATTAATTTGGCTGGGGGGCCACTTTGAGAATGCCGCGATCAGCGCAGGGCCAAATCTTCTGGAAATAGAAACAAATCTCGGTTCAAGTTAGCCTCAGCACTAACGTTTGCTGTGTTGAGTTGGAGAATATTTTAGATTTGAAGATTTTCGTGAATGCTTCCGCGGGCCACTAAAAACGCTGTGGCGGGCCCCATTTGGCCCGCGGGCCGCTATTTGCCCACCACTGATCTAACGTATAAAGCAGACATACTATAACACACAGACCTAGGCTTCTGCATTTACTAAGTTTGAAGTAAGGAAAATGACTTTTTCTTAGTGTTCAAAGATGGAAGTGTTTTAATCAACTCATTGTTTTTGCAATTTCGCTTCCAACAGAAATTGCCAGGTTTGTTAGGCTTTTATCAGCCGTGTTTGATTAACTTCAACTTGCTAAAGCTCCGTTGATCTAACGAACAGTTAGGCTACCTTTTTCCTAACTTAACATAATAGCAGTGAAACTTCCATTACAAGGCCAAATATACAAACACGACGATGAAAACAATAACACGCAAAGAATAAAATATTTTTCTATCTTACCAACTCGAATACAGTAAAAGTAAAAAGTCTTACCTCTATGGAATACCTTTGAAAAACAGGAATTTTTGTAGACAAACACACAATGTTGATGTTCATAATGGGTTCTAGGACAACTGCCACCAGGACAACTGCCACCCAGGACAACTACCACCTAGGACAACTGCCATCTAGGACAACTACCACCGAGGACAACTGCCGCCTACGACAACTGTATCCTAGGACAACTGCCACCCGGACAACAGCCACCTAGGACAACTGCCACCCAGGACAATTGCCACCTAGGACAATCGCCACCCAGGGCAACAGTACTGCATCCGTTACTGAATAAAAATAGTAGCGAGCTATCGCTCCTTTTGCTGCACTTTGAAAAACTTTTTGGTGTTGTTCTACTGACGTAGGATCTGTTTTGAAAAACCTAACCTTGAATTTCTTTTTGAAAAATGTTGTTACAGAAAAACGTAATCTGAAAAAAAACAGTCGTTGAACGGTTATGATACAGGAAAAGTTATTTTACAGTGTATACACATATAAATGAAACGCAGACTGCAGAAACGCCCATAGCTTCGGTCACTGACCGTCGAGCTGCACGGACGTGTTTTTAGACAGCTGCTGTTCAGGAACTTGGGAAACGGTATCTTTGAGGTTTTGTTAAATTTTGT
>JGI24159J19872_10005403_pt1 | contig 16529 bp, 13 predicted proteins | sample Ectturendosymbi4_FD_19872 | JGI IMG/M metagenome (IMG submission 19872) | reverse complement strand
AAACAACATGTAAATATATTTTTACCTTCTATTGCTAACCTTAAATGTACCCCTTCGGATAGGCAAATGTACCCCCAGGGGTACATGTACCCCAGGGAACCCCTGTGCTAGAGAGCTGTTCAAACCTTTAAATAATTCAGAAGTTTTTCAAGTCCACAATGAAAAAAATTTTTGGTTTCGTTTCTTTTTGTGAGTGTTGTCGTAAGTGGAGTTGTTTTAGACCTTTTTGGCTCACTTCAAGGCCCAAACTGCTAGATGGTAGTAATTTGCTTAAGTTTTTATTGGAAACCAGCTTAAATCCCTGAGTGTCTTGATACTTTGGTTGACTTGTTGGAGTTTCAGGTTCAAAAGTTATGACATAAAAACAGCAAAAGAAGTAATTAACCCACTAATTAGATAATTAATTATATTGTTTATTTTAGGCAATGACTTTTGAACCAGAAACGCTAGAAAGTTGATCAAAATCTCAAAAGACTTGGATTCTAGCCTAGTTTCCATTGAAAACTTGAGTGAAATACTTCTGTCTATCGGTTGGGCCCAGGTCAGGTACCAACACTCAGAAATGGCCAAAAACCCATCTCACTTATGACATCACTCACAAAAAAAACTCAAAACCAAAAACTTTTTTTTCATTGCAGGCTTGAAGACTTGCTGAGTCTTTTGAGGGCTTGAACAGCTCTCTAGTGCAATCCACTGAGGAGCTATGGGGTTGGTAAGACAACCAAAATATGCTTGATTTTAGGCCGATTTCCAAGTACAATATATTCGTCTAGACTGGCAGCCAAAGTATTGAAAAGTTATTGAAAAACTGGGAATTGTGATTTGCTTAATAATTCTTGTTTAATCTTAGTTTAACAGCTTACGTGTTACTGTGTTGCTTATAAATCTGTTGTTATGCATAAAAATGGGCATACCTACTGGTTAGATTCTTTTTCATGTTGGAAATTGCAATATTTATATAATATTTTCCTTTTTGCACATTGTAAAGCTAGATTTAATGGTATTTTGAGGAGTGGAGAAGAAATCCAAGAAAATTCCTTAATAGCTTCATTGCTAATGTATGTTACAGAGTGTACTTTCTTTTCTGCATAGCCAAGGGTACCATGGTAGACTTTTTGTGTTGTTATAAACAAACTTACTTAGAAAGTCTAAAAAATAATTTTCAACTTAAAGGATTGTTTATTTTAGTGATTAATTTTGATTAATTTGTGAGTAATAGCCAAAACTGCTCATCCAAAACATCAAGAAATGGAGTGCTCAATAAAAATGTTCAATTCATTCTTCCATATTATTGTTCAAATGGCATTTTTATTAGGTGGCCAAAACCCAGAACCTGCTTGGCACCAGACGATTTTGAAATGGTGTTGTCAATAACATAATCAGTGCTTTCTGCCATCTGTTCAAATTGCATTTAATTTATACAGCTTGGCAATGAAAGTGTTAATTTGTCAGATTTTTTGATATTAGTTTTATATGCAACAGAACATTTGTTGATTTGTGGGTTTGGTGTGCGTGTTGTCCATCTCGTTTCATCTTCTGTAAAGCTGTGATCAGGACTGGCCCTTCCACTAGGTCAGCATTTCCTAACTGGTGGGTCGCGATCCCAAAGTGGGTCACGGAGCAGTGGCTGTGGGGTCGCGAACAACAGCCTCAATAGTTTTCTGAAGTCTCAAATTTTTATAGCTGTGCATATTAACAATTTGTATTACATTAGCAAAACTGAAACATGAACAGATTTTTGTGAAATTTACATTATGTCCATTATAATTCCTGTCTGGTTTCTACTATACAGTTTCAATCAACNTGACCATAGAAACAGGCCTGCACTAGAAAAAGTAAGCGCTGCCCAGTGATGTCGAGATTATGTCAGCCTCATAAACATCTCTCCNACTGTGAATACTTGCCAGCTGAAATTCCAACAAAGCACAGCCGATATATTTATTGTTATAGTTCCATATTACATTCATTAATTTGTATTTATTATGGTTCAAGCTCATAATAATTCCAGCAGAAAGTAGCGTATAGTTGACAAATTGTGCGATCTTACCAGCAGGCCTAACAAAATGTGCATAAACGTTCAAAGTAACTTTCTAACATAGTGTATTTTGCAAGTAATGTGCTTCAAACAAAGTGTTGCATTCTAAAGAAGATAGTGCTCTTGCATTGCCTGTCATTGAAACTCGACATAACAATCTTGTATTCACTTTCAGAGTGAAATGGTTATGCTATTCATGTCTGAGTGCATTTGAAACTGCAAAATGATTCCTTAGCATGTGACTTGTTCTCTGAAAAATCCTTGACCCAGTTCAGGAGGGCTGTGCAGCACTCATACCCAAACCTACCTATGCTCACTTTTTGTTGTCTGCTTCCATTCATTTCCACCTACCTCTGTGAGCAGGGGTGGATATTAGGGGAGGAAAACAAGAAACAGTCACCTTGGGTCCCATTTTTCCAGAGATGCCAAGTACCCTTTGGGAATTTCGCACTTGGTTTTTGCCTGGTTTTGTTTTCTGTCATAGACCAAATTTATTTTGAAATGACCAAACAAATTAGGCCAAATAGGTCACAAGGTCTGAAAAGGTAGGATAGTGAATACTATTTCAGCAAGTTTTAATATTATTACAATACAAATGACCAAAAGGTCTCTGAAAAAAAACAGGTTTTTGCATTGTGCTGTTAAAGTCCACATTTAATAAAATCTGAAGCAAGTCATACAGTTTTCAAAAAACAATTATGTGCAAATGGGACCCTCAACAACTGTTTTAGGGCAACTTTCTAAGAGTTTGCCTCAAGCCCCTAAATTCTAATATCCACCCCTGTCTGTGAGGCTGGATTTTCCACCTTTTCAACATTAAAACAAAAGTAAAGGAATAGACTGGATGTTCAGAATGACATGAGTTTATCTCTCACCAACACTTTCCCAAGAATGTCAAGACTAGTTGCACAGATGCAAGCTCTCTTGTCCCACTGACTAGCATATGTGCTGTTTGTTTTGCATAAGAATGTAAATACAATGAATCTAACATGTGAAATGATAGTTCTATCTTGTCAGTTGACATTTAAACACCTTTAGAGTTGTAGGTAATGGCTGGGGCTGAGCANTTACAAGGTATGTAATATTTTCGAATGGGGTCACGAGATCAAAAAGGTTTGAACCACTGCACTAGACCAACTAGGTGGCCCCTAGANCGTAGTATTCACAGGGTACAAAATTAGCTTTTTTCTTGGTTCCCATGTCCCGATTGTCTTCGTGTGATGTGTAACAGGGATATAAATATAGAAGCTTGACTTGGGCGCAGAACTGTCTCAGGCCAGCCCTGGCTGTGATGTCTAACTTGTTTACACATTCTTTGTATACATGATTCCATTTTGTTTAAAACAACCAAATAAACTTTTTTTTTTGTTCCACAGAAGAAGACTGGGAAGATAATCATAATCTTCTTGTTCAACTAGATTTTGCAAAGGTCAACGGGAAAAATGTAGTTGAAGGTGAAATATTATTGTATGTTTCTCAAGCTATGTAGTTGTTACATGTCTACTGCTTCAGTTTTATGCAACAGTATGAAATATAAATCTGTTTATCATCTGTCTGTCTATTGAAAGGAATACTTTCACAGCCAAGAATCAGATGCTACGATCTTATCAGAATGCATTCTTCACCTATAGAGTAACCATCATCAGCTCTTATTCAAATAGAATCAATAGTTATCGTTTTCGTTTTGTCAATTAGGTTCGCATAATAGTCGATACTGGGGAGGCAATGCAGCATAGAGTGTTTGAACCCTTGGCTGAAAGCATTGCAGATGCTGTGTCTTATCGGACAGGTAGTTCGATGGTGGTATTGAAAAAGATGTACTGGCCATTGTCATTGGGAAAATAGAACGTGTAATATGTTACTGCAGAATGAAAAATTGATCGACTAAAGTTGTCATTAACACCAATATATAGAAAAACTTTGGTTAATGTCTTACTTGTTGAAATATTGAGTGCTTGTCCAAATGGTCAACTTTTTAGCTATAAAGCTGTAATAATTTCTCTCAAAATCACGTATTAAGTTTAGCTTCAAGGTGGCATCACTTTTTGTTTGACCAAACCATTCCAATAGGGCTTGACTGTTATGTTGACAAGAGATTGATTACTGTAGAATCACCTACAATGTAGAGCATAAAAATAATTGCAGATGGCAACAGTGGTCTTGACATGGTCATTAATGAGGGAAGCACCAATCACGCGCCTGTCATTGCCTGTGATCCATTGCTTTCTCCATCACACCTCACAGACAAAGAATTGGAGCTCTCAAATCAGCAGCTTGCTGCTGCTGTCGAGGAACTTGTACTAAATAGTGACCAAGACCAAGATGCCATTGACCCTGCCATTGTCAGCTTAAAGAAACAATCACTGCCATCTCCAGGGAGTTACGGAAACCACGGGTAGGTTGCTTGAGCCAAGTGAGCTTGTCTGATTCAACGCGCATACACGAAATTAGTTAGACCGGTTGGTAAATTTAAATCGATTTCATGAACAACTAAGTGTAGTTGAAACTGTCTTTTGTTTAAACACTTGCGTTATAAGTTTTGTGGCGGCTCTGCCTTTCGTCAGGCTACTTGTGTGTCCGTTGATATCGCACCATCCGTATCGCGGCACGAAAGTCGTGCAAAACTAATTAGGTTTCATTAATTGCTTCCGCTGCTGTCTGAAACAATGTCAACCGGCGTTCGTCCACCACGCCTTTTGACTTTCTGCACTCAGCTTCACTTAGTGCACATCAGGCGGCTAACGGCCTATTTGCGTGCTGCTACCCCTATAATGTTGCGTGCATTGCAGGTTCCCGTTATTCGGCGTCAGCTCGCAGTCGAGTCCCTCACCGTCTGTTGTTCACGCCCCTGCTCTCTTCTCCGATGACAAACTGGTGTGTCTGCTCGCCGCGGACTGTTTGCATATAACGCATGTAGTTAGCGTAAAAAAATACGATCGTTGTCGTGTTTATGCTTTCGCCTAAACTTGAATAAGGTTATGTCTCTCGTATGCATTGATTTTATTCATGACCTAATCGGCACGAACGTTATGTCACTTTGAGGTTGTTCACGAGTTCTTAACCCGTTGACGCAAAAATATGCACCATTGTTGGTGTATAGTTGCGAATTTTAATTATTATCTTTTGTTCAAAAACTCGAAAATTAGGTAAAAATTAAGTTGAAAAAGAAGGTAAAATTGAAAACGGAGTTGCACGTGAGGCTCATCGTTGTTAGCAAAGAGGTTACCATTTTTTCCAGTCACACGTAACTTGCCCGCCGGTGGAAAATGTTACAGGAAACACGGTATTTTCTGTTTTTCCCTACTGTGAAAAGTACCCTATAATTAATGTGTATTGTGCAAGCCCCAGGGACTGATAAAAGTTAATGCATCTAGCCAGTGTTGTCACATACATTTGTGAACTTTCTCCAGGTTGAGACATACCAGGCCAAATCGCAAAGTGACTGTGGGTCATACTAAGGTCGTCGTTGCTTTTGTACAAACAAATGATGAGCAGTTTCATATGTTAACCACTCCGCTTTGTCTATCCGTTATCCAAATAGGGGATTTTTAAAGGTGGTTTCACCGAACACGTGGTTCAACTCATTTCCATGTGAGGCTGCGGCATCGCATTGGTTTCTTAAGCAATTTAAAGCTAAACTTCAACTTAAAGAGACGTACCGGTGCACAAGTTAATTGGATGACGCACAAACCAGTACTTGGCGCCGTGCACTGCGAACCGCCTGCTGCCATTGTAGACAGAAGGGAATATTGTAAACGTGCAATCAAACTAAGTCCAATTAGGTGGACTTGATCATCGTTGGCATCAAAAAAGGTTCACTTGCGCTTTGTTTGACCTTTTTCAGCACAGCATATGGGGAGGGTTGGATGTGCGCAGGCAAAACGATTTTTATGGAAACGCTGTGCCTTTTCCGACCGGTCTACCTCCACCGATGTCTTCCAGGTCAAGCCCACCGCCGTTGGAGGTGAGGTTTTTTCATAGTTCCTTGACGCTTTGGATTGTAGGTTTTTCCAAAGCTGAAGTAAGTAACAGGTGCGGCAACTTTTTCTTATAAGAAAGCGAGCAGTGCCATTTGATATTTGGAGCTTTACAAAGAAACTGTTCTGCCTCATGCGCGTCACGCCGACCAGATTTTTTCTTCACTTAATGTTCACAACAACTTTCATAGACCGTCCGAACGAAAACCAACATTGCTGATAAAAGCAAATACCAAACATTGGGCATTCTGCTTGTTGTTCTTGACTGATGTAATGATCTCGGTGTTTTTTTGCCGTCGCATACATTTCAGAATGAAAAATCGGTCGACTAAACAATGCATTTGTGAACTTAGTTGTATGCCCTATATCACCATCAGGCAGTTTGTGTTTCGTTGCGTTATTGGTCCACCTTCGTTGTTTTAACTTTTCAGGACGAAGCCATATTGTCGGTCATCAAAGCCGACGAGATACCTTGCAGTGCCAAACCAGTCGTGTTGAAGGCCGAAGACTTGGAGAGGGAGTTCAAAGTTTCGTCACCCAGGTCAGTGTCGTTGCTCCTACTTCCAATTTTCACGAAAAAGGTTTTGGTTTGAGTTGTAACGTATGTTGTCTCGATTGTTGTTCAATATGTCCAGCATGGCACTGCGTAGAAAGTAGTTAAAGGACCTGATGACCAGAAACCAATAAAGAAGCCGCGGTGCGATATGACCTGTGTTTTAAAGCATTTTTCAAATTAAAACATATTTCGTGCACTGGAACTGATATAGGTCGGGCATTGAGCTGTTGTTATCCCATTTATTTGACTGTCTTTTACGTATTTGTGACTTCCTCCCAGCCACTCTTAGAAGATAAGTTTACCAGAAATCATTTGTTTTTATATTTAGCCTGGTCTGCAAGAAACGCACGTGCTAACCAATTGTATTCACCGCAGCACGCACCAACTGCTTTGTTTTGTTTGCACGAGTGTCGATCGTTAGATGACCTCGCCGATTAGACTTGTGCAAAGTTTATTTTATGCAGAGTTCCCTCCCCGACGTACGGCGTCAGGATCCCGGACAGCGACGACAAGCGCAATGGTGACGATACGCGCGACCGATCGTTGCCCGCCCGTTCCGTTTCGCCGGTGTTCGGAAGTCCGAAGCCTTCGTACATGCCGATCGGGACTCCACCGAAGCATATGATCATGGACATGATGCATCAACTAGAACAAGTAATGACCGGTGGTGTTTGATTGCCAGTCGTAAATTAACGGACAGCATGCTTTGTTACTGGAGCTGCTGTCTTCTACGCCAGTTTGGTCGAACTACTTTTGATGTACAGGCTATTTTGCAAAAACGTGACATCTTGCCGGCCACTTCCGATAAAACGATGTATGAAACAACAGATTCACAATATTTAAAACTAAAAACGGAAGATAAGCGAGTGCTTTATTGAAATTATTACACAATAGTAAATAACAATTTACTACAAATCTCTATCTGTGGGATGCCTGTGATCGAGGTTTCACTTACACTATCCTTCCTTTGTCAATACCAGTGTTAGTGGTAGCAAGTCGGTCGATTTCTGTTCTTAAACTTGGCTTGTTTCATCGTAGAAAAGGTTCTCTCAGATACGTATGTACGTGCTTCCATACAAAATTCAGTGCAAACCCAACCAAAACTTATAAAACAGCGGTAAAGAGGACTTTTCAGTACCTCAAGCTCACTATGGATTATGCGTTGAGGTACAAGAAATCTGATTTGCAATTAGTTAAGATATTCAGATGCTGATTGGGCAGGAAATATCGACGATCGCCATTCTACGAGAGGAAACCTTTTTCATCGTGGTAGTGGAGCAATAAGCACAAAAACAGCTGTTGCCCTTTCAACAACGGGAGCAAAGTATGTTGCTTTGAGCTCTGCAACACAAGAAACTATGGTTGAAGACTTTTGGATGATATTGGTGCTCCGCAANGAAATCCAACTTTTATCAGNGAAGACAATCAAAGAGCGATTGCAATAGCAAGNAATCCTGTTGCTCATGGTAGAACGAAGCACATTGACATTCGTCATCATTTCGTGCGAGAAGCCGTTTTAAGTAACGTCACTNAAGTGACATATTGTGAAAATNAAAATATGCTTGCTGATATATTAACCAANTCTTTACCTCGAACGCGGGTAGAAAAACTGCGCAATATGAGCTTAATGTGCNAAGAGTTATTTTCACGGAGGATTGCATTTCTCATGTCCGAACGAACTTGTGAGANTTGCGCCTGTCNCCACTGTTTAAAGGGCCTGCTTTTGTTGGCACGTTTAACAGAAGCTGGCGGGCTGCCANCACAATGCTGGTGTGTCAAGCTTGTATTTCTCAACTCTAGGGCATTACCTGAACTCTTCATGAAACGTGNCACACCTCCGTACATTACCACAGCTTCAGGTTATATATTTGCGAATCTCTTGCGAATGTTAGCAGGGTTTCTCCTTCAGCAACAAGGAATCCAATACTGCTATTTGTTGCAAGTGGGCTTCCAGCTGCCGTTATGAACTATGCTCGGCTAAACATATAACCTGACCTACACCTGAAAAAACAATTTAACACTTGAATCAGGAGAGTATCTTATGGTCCTTTTAACATTCATTCCAAATTTCAACAAAATTTATCGAAAGACATGACTTACACGGCAAAAACTGCGATATTTTTTGTTTCTCCCTCGTATATGCTTCCAGTAGTGCATATGTGTACATTTGATGAAAACTGATCGCTTCTTGCATAGTATTTCAGTGCGCGCTTAGATCAGTTGTGGTAAAAGGGCTCGATGGTTAAGTTTTCTAGCGATTGCTGCGGTTTAAGCTTCCCCAGAAAGTTTGCTGCTTCTGAGCAGCATCTTCCTTTGCATTTATGCACTGCTCGTTTAGTCGCAAGATCTAACGTGGTTGTGGTGAGTAGGTTCTTACTGTTTACAGCGGAAGTTGGTTATTATTTTTGCTTCGTATGGAAAGTTCAACAGGAACAGGATTTCTTAACCGAGAGGCGGGGGCGTAAACCGATTTCCCAGAGGGGCGCGAGCTTTCACGTGCTCTACAACAGGGGAACTTTTTGAATGGGAAAGTGTTGCGTCCAATTTACTCGTGTAAATGATGGGGGTCTTGAAACGCAGGACAATTACTAAAGGGAGGCGTGGTAGAGAAAAGGTTAAGAACTGCTGAACAGGATAGTCTTTGAAGACTGAACATCCCACGAGCTTCGACGAATACCACAGTGGGGTGAGTAGGGTTCAGCGAGATTATTCTTTAATAATAAGGTTTTTGCTTATTTNTCAACCGATAATAATCGACGTAAAAGTGAAACAANCTTCAACGAAGCNCTGTTCCTAATCCTGGACTGAGATATGACCCTGTTTTCTAAAACTAANCAACACACCGCAAAAATCTGCTNGTCTCTACGTGTCTATGTTTTTGTAAATTGTGAGGAATTTTCGTTTNAGATGATTTAGTGGAATTCTATAACATGTTTTTTTACAGCTGCACCTCACTATTGTACGGTCGGAGTAATGGGAGATCAATATTATCAGTGAAAACAGCCAAATACCCTTTTTTGGCCGTGTCAGACTTATTTCAAAGCACTTTTTTTACAGAAATCTAAAGAGTACCAAGGAACTCCAGGACAAAGCCCTCGTGTAACCGGAGGCTCTGGTGCTATTCAGCATGCTCCCCCTACACTGCCCCCGGGACTTTCCCCTCGGCCCTTCCCTTACCTCATACAGCAAAGGCCACCGGTCACCGTCCCCCCGGGCGTGCCGCTGATCGTTCCACCTCCGGGAATCCCAGTCAACCGGTTTTTATCACCAGTGAGTGAGCAGCGATGCTTTTCGCTTTGAATTTGTGACGCAGCAAAGTTTTTACGCCAGTGGTTTCTACCATAGACATAGCTTAATTTTTTGTTAACTACTCACAAACCTTTTGTTCTCTTGGTGACTGTGTTTCCAGATGGTTGTCACCTAAACCTGCTAAATCGTGTCACGAAAAATTGCTAGATTCTGCTAAAAACCATGTCACAAATTTTCAGCTAAAATCTGCTAAAGAAACTGCTATTTTTGAGGTGTTTAAAATAAACTTGTAAAGCTCTGTATCAATTTTTGGTCTTGCGCTCACTATCGATGGACCAGACATTAGGGCTACGACTTCCTGGCATAACTGAACCACCTGGAAAAATCATGTGTCGTGGGTTAAAAATATATTCTGCCAATTTAGTCTTTTAACTCAATGCGCTCACTAAGCACAGAAGCAAATCATTTAGGCTTCACCAAGCCATCCAGTAGTTGCTTGTTATTATGATGCAATAATCTTCTTGAAGCAGCTTCGCTGCGTCGTAAAAGAAACTCCAGTGGTAATAGCAATGGTTTATTTATGCATCCAAATGATTAAAGGCAGCTAGTTGTGCCTGGTTGTCCTTGTGTTGCCCAATATAAAGCGTCAGAAAGAAGATAAAGAATTTTTTGATGAAAAAGGTGTAAAAGTTGTCATTTCTAAAAATTGTTGGAACAAATATGTGGCCAGGAATTTGTTACATGCTAAACGGTTTTCAAAATCCTGCTAGAAAACCAGCTAGCTGCTAGACTGAAAAATTCCCATCTAACAGTGAGAAAAAACTGCTAGATCTAGCACCAAAACAGCTAAAATGGCAACACTGCTTCGTGATGTATTTTCAGCTATACAACTTCAGCTGTATAAACAAGGAGATATTTTTCTTGTGTATACGGATATACACCATTTTTCGTTGCGAACATCTTTACCAGTTGTTAGCAAGTGCTTCTTCATGGTTTTTGTGTTATTGTATTCAGTGCTTACGATTTTCAGAGCTCGTCTGTGTGTTTGTTTCTGCGAAAACCGAGTTAGTTTCATCCACGATAACAACTGGCTTCGTCTTGTAGGATATTATGCACCGCCTGGGTTTTCGACCAAACCATCCCGGTCTACGGAGCCCAATGGGATCTCCGGGACCCTTCGGTCCCCCGCACCTTGTAGCCAATCAGCCCGGGAGAATGGGTCCCAATGCCCCGTTCTCATCACCCAGGGTTGTTCGTCCCGGTGGACAACGTCCGTTGGTCGGGTTTGACAACGACCGCCACAGGTAAGCTCGGCATTCGATTGATGTGCCGATGCATTAAACGTCACTGTTATGTACCATTTGACTTGCAAAACTCGGAGAAGGCACGTAGCAGTCCAAGTAAGCCGTATATACTAAACTTTGAATTAAATCTACGTTTTTCGCCTTTTCAGGAACACTTAGACTTTAGAGATTTTCTCCTACGCTGGTGACGTTGCGGCATTTGCTCGTCAGTGTTCCAAGTCTGACAATTTCCTTATTTGACTTCAACTTAAATTCATGTTCCAGGTTCCCCGCTGCACCTGGCCGACTGGCTCCTAGCCACCTCCACCCGGAACACAGCAAGTTCGTCAACATGCGACAAGAGCGCCGAGGAAAGATGGACAGGAGGAATAATTACGTAAATCAGCAAAGGTGTCGTGATAACTGGTTGCTGGACTTCACATTGCATTCGATTTTCTATCATTCTGAGGTAGGCTCTTATCCTTTTTACTTAAATGGCAAAATGCTGTTATTTTTGCCCAGGGATAGCTTCGATGAGGTAATCGGGGTGCCCGGCGACCCTTACGCAAACATCATGACGCAACGGGAGAAAGAATGGGTGATCAAAATCCAGATGATGGCGCTCCAGAGCGATCGGCCAGAAATTGACGACTATTACTACCAAGCAAGTGTTTGTTTCTTTTAAAGAACGTTGGAAACAAAATATTATAATCGTTTTATCGTGTGGACGGTAAAACAGTGGTTGGCAAAGACCGGGCCGCGGCCCAGCGCCGGTCCGTGAGGAATTTGTTACCGGCCCGCGGATTTCTGATAACTTATGAGCTGTAATAAATTTCCATCAGCGAACATTCGTTATTTTATTGAGGGTCGGTCCACAAAATAATTCCAGCCCTAAACTGGTCCGTAGTGCCAAGAAGTTTGCCGACCCCTGCTGCGGCAGACGACGGTGGATAATGCGGGTTCGAGCTTCATCTGCCTTCACAGTGAGGTTCACGTTTTGGCGAAAAAGATCGAGTTGTGTTTGCTGGGAATGCAATTGTTTTTGCGTTGGAAGGGGGGAATAACGTGTTCGGCTTCGCAGAATGTAGTGATTATGCTGAGCAGGGGTCAGCGCCTGTTCTGTTTATCTGCGCCGTCGTTTACATCACGCTATATCTTGTTTTCAGAATTACATCGAGCGCAGTTTACGCGACGGGAAACTTAACCTCGACGGGTCTTCCAAACCGCCGCCGCGTTTGATCACGCCCACGAAGCCGAACTTCGACAATAGGAAATACGTTCCAGGTGGGAGAGATCTCGGTTGGAAGAAAAAACAAACTTTTAAAAGGCGAAATTGTGGGATTTGCAATGGCGCACGTGCGGAAAGTTGTTCGGTTGTGTGTTGCTTTTGCAGTTGAAAAAAATTACCATCGTCACCTTAGCCAGTGCTTGTCAACTGTTTTTACCTGTTTTTCATTTTAAACAATGCAAAATGTGTCTGCGTCGCAGTTCAATTCAGCAACTCACTCGGCAAACTCACCGCTTCGAGCGTCTACAACCCTCGTCAGATTATTGACGCTGTCCATTCGAGTCAAGATGACGACAACGTAAGTCGCCTGTTTTTTTGAAGTGTCCTGCGTCACGTGACCCACAGTCACGTGCGATACTGGTGTGTTGGATAGCGCATGGTTTCTCCAACAAGCTAACAGGCGACGTGAAAGCGCTGTCTTCTGGAGTTGACAGAATTCACTCCTGACTCTTTTCGCTCTTTTCACGTTTCGTGCGTATACGGCGTGTCACATTAATGGAATGCGGCGTATCACGTCAAATGATTACGCTTTGCAAGTCTTAATCAGACCGAAGCAGCGCATTTGACGGCGAATTTGCGTTCGCACAGCCGCGTTTATCTTTGTGTGACGGTTCAGTGGTAAAGACTTGTCTGCGCAGATGCAAGACACCGGGGAGTCCAGGCAGACGCTCAGCAAGCGGTTGGTCGTGTACAAGACAATTGAAAAGGTGATCATTTGCTGTGGTCGTAGCATCAAGGTTCAGTTGAACTTCTTGTTTTTCCAAAATAAGGCAACTCCACGCAGGCTGCTAGGAAGTTCAGCGATTCTCACAAACGTCCTGTTTCGTTTTGCTTGCTGCGCGCCACGGCATCAATCACCCTGTGCTGTGAAAATGGTTCTGTTGATTAAAACCTCTGTCGAAAGGAGTCCTTTTGCAGTAACGAAGCAGTCACTGTAGATGTTGTGGAGAGTGTCAAGTTCGCAATCTGTGTAAGCATTTTCGTCCCTCCTGTACAAACCGACTGTTCGCAAAGGACTGACCCAGCATAGTTTACACCGTTTAGATTTTAGACACAAGTTGCGGCTTCATGAAAATCATCAACAATTTGAATCTAAAAATATTGTATAAATTTCTTTAACACATATAACGGTGTATCTGTTGGCACTGAACCGCATTTTATCATTCTTGCATATTTGTTCTTTATTGGTTGTGATCAGGCTTACGAACTGATCGTGGTGATGGAGGAGCAAGAGATGAAGCTGGCCATATACGGAGATGCTGAAATGGCTGGAAGGTTTGTTAATTAACGCGTGTAATCTGCGTCTGCAAGATTGTTTGCATGTTAATTTTTTTGGCCTTTTTTGCGTATCACAAGCTCAGTTACGTCAGGATCGGCCTAAACTCACTTGCGAGAAGGATATTTGCACGTGTTGCGTATTAGAACCGTGTTTTTTTATGCCGATGACGACCGCACCAGAACTTGCCTTTCCGGTCTCAAGAAGCGAGGATTCAAATTTTTCGCGACGCGAATCTCGGTTGAAATTTTCCAGTGAGAAGAGTCAAAAGTTACGGATGTCTAGCGACGAAAATATTTAAAAAATGCAGTTTCCTGGTGGCGTTCACTGCACGTGTTTCAGGGGAGGTTGGATTTCTTCGCAAACTTTGCGTCTGTTTGAGTTTGTCAGTTTTTATGCTTTCGTTTGAGCGAGTTCTTTTATCCACTAGATATCGGGGCAGGTGTTGAGCAGCCAAGAAGAAGTTTTTATTTGACACGTTCCATCGTTTTCCTGTAAATGGACTTTTGTGAGTGATTTTTTTATCGGATGCTTTCACGCAGGGACGAGGCCAGGGCCGAATTGAAGGCCAAACTGGCCCTGCTCGAAGACGTGCTCAGCTTGCACGATTCAGGCAAGTTCACAGTTCACGACGATCCGATTTTTCAAGTGATGAAGATCAGGAAAGGAAAAAAGCTGATCGCGCGTTCGTTACCGTTTCTACGTCAGGTTAGTTCGCCTGTGGCAAGTTCAGGACGTTGCCTGGCAACGATGGGGATTGTTTCGAAATGTGTTGTTATGTAATGCCCAGTTGCCTTTAAACCCTAGATTCGACTTTTAGCAAGCAATATTTTCGAGATTTGCTTGCTGCGCAAATTGCATCGTTTAAAATTCCCAAGTTTGTAAGATGTTGAAACTGTCGGATAACTAAAAAGTCTGGACTGGATTGGACTGGAAAAATCTGGATTGACTGTATTCTGGTGATAAAGCAACATGCTAGTCACCACGCTAAATTTTACAGTCGTTATGGTGATGCAAACTCGTCGGTAAAACGCGAGCGAATCCTTAGAAATTTGCAAAAAAAACAAATTTCGGTCGAGATTTATTGATTTTGCAGGGTTTCTGTAAATTCGTCGAAATAGTGTCCCACTCCGAAGAGTTTGAGAACCAAAGCAATGAAAAACTGCTCGATGTTTTAAAACGACCACTGCGTTTAATCTTTTACCGGTGACATTGCCTGGCTTTTTAAATCTGGTGATTTTGCATTCAATGCTAACTCGGTCATTTTCTACTCGGCAGCGTCATGCAATCATCATACTGCAATCGATCCTCTCGCATCTTGCCATTTTGATAAAACGAGACGCACGTGACGGGGTAAGCTGCCCTTGGATTTGTGCTTGACTGACAAACGCCTGTTGATTTCAACCAGGTTTTTGATCATCTTTTTATCGAACAGACTTCGTTTTCTTTTCAATATTAAAGCCGCCAATTAAATTTGAAACTTAACGAGAAGATTGTGGATATAAATGTGCAAATTCAACTGTCTTCAATGTTTGGACGTCCTGCCTGCGTTTCCTGCATCGAATAGCTTCACACGCTCTGACTACAGTATTTGCTGTTGCCATCGTCTGCGGACTGTGATCGAACCCGCACTTTGCTTCAGGTGCTTTCAGATCTGTACGGACCCGTGAGCCACGTCCTGTCATACTGCGATCTGGAGCAGCTTGCCGCCCTACTGCCTCATCTCTCTGTCTTCGCTCTTACTGCTGCTGTTCGCGATCAAGTGAGTGGGAAAAGTTATCGCAGTGTGGGAGGGGTTTTCGTCGTTACCCGCAGTTAAACAGCAGAAAGATTCCTCTCGGTCGTCCTTGTTGTTGCATTGGATCGTGCAAAGGTCGATCAACAACAGACGCTCACGAGTGAATTTGAATATTTAATGTGTAATGTCTTCACTTCACACCCAAACACAGTGGACGACAGAAAGAAACAACGCACACACACGGTGGCAGAGCCTACGATAGGGGGGTGCAAGAGGTACATCGCAATTGGGCCCGAGAGGATTAAAGTACGCACGCTAAGTTATCCTGCAGTCAAGACCAAAATTACTAGCGTAAGCCAGTTGCCAGTATAACAATTAATCTATATCTAAATCTCACTATGGTACAAGCTGTTTTACCTATATTCTGATTAATATGCAAACAAAGTATGCAAGTTTCGACGAGGGTCCCAGAAGCTTAAGGGGGCGGTATTGGTCTTAGGACCCCTTAGCAAAATTTCTCTCAGAGGCCATGGATAGCGCATCAATCACCGCTGCATGTTGCCGTGACAAAGTTCACTCCAGTTTCGTTATACTCGCTTTTGTGCTCCTTTCCAAGTGTCACGAGTGGTCTGCGGCGCCCATCTCCGCTTGCTTGCGCGGTAAAGTTCAAGAACCAGGGCGCCGGAACAGCGGTAGGGCAGTAAGAGTTGATGGCAATGGAAACTTGTGAAGAACAAAAAAATCGTTCAGCAACAACGTTGACCTCAAAAATAATAGCAGAATTAATAAAAAACATTCTGAGTTTTATGGGTGCACGAATAGCTGCAATAAATTTGTTTCAAGTCGATCTTGATAAATCATAAAATTACCTATGATTCTACTATTATGAAAAGGCACCTCCGCCACTAACCTCCGCCTAGTTTTCCTCAAAGATTAAAAGTTGATGGACGAGTTTATTCATCCACAAAATCAATTACAGATGCATTAAATCATAGCTTTGTTACTTCGGCTCAATCAAATTTCAGTCCTACTGGCCGATCTAAAACTACTGATACAAATATAAAAAAATATCTTCTGCCACGCCAAGCGAATTCTATCTTTTTATCACCAACCACTCCTGAAGAAAT
>JGI24159J19872_10005402_pt1 | contig 16529 bp, 13 predicted proteins | sample Ectturendosymbi4_FD_19872 | JGI IMG/M metagenome (IMG submission 19872) | reverse complement strand
TCGCGCCACATATATGTATGGTGTTGTTCTTCACGCACATCCCGTTCGTGGTGAATCAAACAATCAACGCAACACCACCGGAGAGGTTGCAACAAAATCATACTTTTTGTGTAACTTTTATATTTTTGTCGAAAATTGTTTTTTGAGCCATAATTTGGCTCTAATTATGCTAGAAAGCCAATCATGGGCTCCCAAAACGCGGATTTTTGCCTTGTTTCCAAAAAAACGTGAGCTACAAAATGTCCTGCTGGGTTGGCGCCCAGGGCCAGGTAAACTCGGCCAAAAATGCGAAAACAACTCCAACTTGTAACGTCACAGACAACCGCAAACCCAAAACGAAAACAAACTATTGTTAATCTGAACTAGAAGACTTCCCGAATCCACAGAGGGTTTGAACACCTTTATAGCTTAATCGACTGGCGAGTTATGGAGTTGCAAAGTTTGGTCAAAAAGTTTCCAGTACGGGACTTAGAGGAAGCACATTTTCGATCCACTGCAAGATTGATTGGCAATGAAAGCGGGAATGTTCAGTTATTGCTCCTTTTGTTGCAACTGCTCAGCATGAAAACTAAAAAACAAAAGAATAAACACGAAATCCCTACTTAGAAACATAAACGCATGAAAACGTGGGAAATTAACAATTCCTTGAAAAAATTTTAGCGATTTTTTGAGATTTCTTCAGTATTTTCCACAGAACTGTAAGTCCATTTTCAGTTGGTAGCGGTGACATGTATAAATTGTTGTTACAAGACCAGTATATCTTTGGATTCCTGTAAACTATGCAAAGTTGCATTTTTCTCTTTCTTCGTAATTTTCGGTAATGTTGTACTAAGTACACTGTTGTCCAAGAAGTAGGCCAAAAGGTTTTTACTAAAATACTGTTTTTTCAGTGGATTGTGAATGAATCATCGCAGATCAACTCTCCTCGAGACGTACTGAACTGGTTGGGGTTCGAGTCGAACACAACAGATGCCATCATGATGTTAATAAGATCGTTTGCTTGTCCGATTCCAGGCCAAACACCCCAGTTGCTAAATGAAATAAATGCAGCCAACATATTCAACATTTCGCTTCCCAATCCTGTATGCGACCAGAGATTCGTGCAAAACGTATTCGACAGAGGCTACGGGTTTCTTCTCGACTTCTACGGCACCAAGACGGCATCAAATTTGAGCAGGTGATCGCCAGAGGGAGTGGGGCAACTATTCAAAACTTACACTAGCTTGGCAAAAATCGTGATTCGTTTGCAAGATGGGGTAGCCGGGCAATCGCAAAGTATAGATTTTATTGGCTTGTTTTTCAATGTTTTTCTTGTTCACATAGCACAAGCGCATTAATGTGCTTTCAACGTTGACTTGGTTTTTGGTTTTAAGGATTTCGAATGAAATGGTCAATGACATCAGGAACATGATTAACAGAAGATGCAATGGAAGCGCACTGGGAGAATACATGGAATCCATAGCGAGTTATTTGCCGTGTCCTTATCCTCGTCTGNGGCCNATGTTCCGAAAAGCAGGAAAAGTTGCTGCAAANCTTGTAGAAGATTTGTTATCGCTAATAACAACTGGAAACGAAGGTAACTGTTGGCGTACAGCATCTAGTGAAGCTAAGCAGGAGTGTCAAAGGTTACTCAGAGAGAAATCCAATAAAGATGTCTCCTGGTGCCTCGAATATTTTGATTCACAGTAGTGTTCATGTTCGAGATTCGCAACGTTGCTGATTGCAACGAAAACGTCTCACAGACAGGATTCTCCATCGACTGGCAATCGAAAGCAGTCAGCCTGGCAGTTCATGAAAAATCATGCAACTGCGATTTTTATGTATTTTCTCACAATTGTGCGGAGCGATTAAAAATGAGCGAAGACTTGTAGCGATTCTTTCATAGCTTTACATCAAAACAAAAGTTCTATTCTTCTATGAAATGAAACCTGTTACATTTTCATGATTCTAACTTCATGGACCATTGTTCACGGTACACCGAAATCGTACAGTCATTTCCAGAAGTCTTGGTCTTCCCTAAAAATTTTCAATCACTTCATAGTAATGCGATATAAATTTTTAAATGAAAAAATAATGCTGGTTAGCAGTTAAACACAATAACACCATGTGGTAAATAATAATCAAAGCAACTCGGCAACCTTTCTTCAAAAGGTAGCCAATCTTTCAATAGTTTTATGCTTCCGCCTTTATCTCGAACTACTGCCACAAGACGGCTGTGCATACCGCGTGTATGGGATGCACAGCTCTCTGAGGTGATTTCTTTCACCCACGTTCTTTTGTCGTAGTTACAAGTCGTTAGCACTGGATGGTTGCTTTCCTGACACGCCCTTCTTCATATTACTCCATAAGATTTCGATTGGTTCAAGTCTGCACTGTTTCTAGGCAAGTCAAGAACACTAAACTTGCTTTTCTTAAAACATTCAGAAACCACGTTCGATGTGTGACATGGAGCTTTACCTTGCGTGAATATAGAATTGTTATGCACCATTATGTGTTAGTTCAGCTTAACTTACTTTCGATCACACATAGGGGTGCCAGGGGGAAAGAAAATATAAACCAGTTGTCCTGTGGTTGTTCAAGTTCACCCATACCACCTTGCGTGGGAGGTATTTTGTCGTATAAATGGTGTACTTCACACTGAATATATTGACATTTGTCTTCGAACGTGCTTCTTGCGCACTGCAAACTGCTGAATTGTGGATTCGTCAGGGAGTAGGCTACAACTGTTCCACTATCCTACAGCCCATTCAATGTCTTTTGGTAGAACATTATCTCTTATTTTGCACTGTTGATATCAGACGTGGTTTTGCAGTTGGTTTGTAGGATTTTAAATCGAATTCCTTGCACAGACGATGTAAAACGGTGTTAATACTAACATCAGTTCCTTTTCTCAGCAGATTGGCAGGTACAGCATTTTTAGAGAACTAGTGGGGATAATATCGCAGCTCGCCTTATAGCACGGCCTCTGTTGGTGAAGTTTTACAAAGTCTAGCTGATTTTTTCAAATCACTAGAAGTTCCACGTTTCTTGAATTTTTCTATTGCGCGTTAAACTATGTTTTTGCTAAATGTTAGTGTTTTTGCTGTCTGTCTTTTTGAATTCATTATATGTGCACTCTGAACAGCCTACAAGGAGGTTCCCTATTTTACTCATCTTTATATGCAACTATATACAAAGTTTGAAAAAACTTTTGAGCAGAATTGTAGATCAGTTAGAAGCAAGTCACGCAATAAAATATTCGTATATACTATATGTGTATGCTATAATAACGTGCTTCTGTGACCGAAACGATTTAACACGGAAAAGTGAATGGTGCAATGCTTCTTATTTTGCTGCAATTTGTCGATTGATTACAGTGCCCGCATACCTTCGCAAATGCCTGCCTACAACAACTACAGAAGAAAATAAAACCTAACTTGCATGCAATAGCGTAGTAAGGGGGTCCTGGGGAGAGGGCCCGTGAGAGAAATTTTTCCAGGAGTACGAAGACCGCTACTGCCCTACTCTGGTTTCTGGGGCCCTGGTGGAAACTTGTATTGTTTGTTTTATAGTAATATAGATCAAACCGATGTGTTAAGGCAGCAACTGTAGGCTATTCTAAAAATAGGCTGCTGAATAATCAATAATAACAATTACTTTCTAATGCACTTAAAGCAGAAAAAATTAGATGGTTTAGTTATTTTTTGCTAGGCTATCGATAGGTTTCACAAGTAAAATGTATGTAAATTTTATATATATTAAAATTGCTCAAATATAAAGATGGATTGCAGGAAATTTTTCTGTGTTGATTTTGCTGGTCAAGACTCTAGAACAGTTTATCTTCGGGCCTTGTTAAATGGCTGTACTGGCTTGGATTCATTCAGAAGTCATAAACTGTAGTGCTGTTTGGTTCAATTCCTTTACGTCCCCAACAAGGATAGATGCCACAGTTGCACGTTTTCTTGCCCTGCGTACGAAATGCAGTGAACAAAAGACTCTGTAAATTTTGACTTGGTAGTGAATAGCAGAGAACACAAGAAAAATCAATGATGATGATTCCACATGGAGGTGACCAAAATTTAAAAAAGTGAAACGTGTTCCACACTTCCATTACTATAATGATGTTATTAACAGAGCTCAGTAGAATATGTATCGATGCTTTTTATTGTGTACGAATGTCGGACTAAGATAAGTTGGCCTATTGTGCCTGGTCACGCTCCGTGTACCCGCGGAGCACCTATATCGCCGTCATCATTGAACTGCAGCAGTTAGGTAAATTCCTCCGCCAAGCCATGTAAAGAGGCTAAACAATTTTAACGAATAAATTTCCTACAGACAAAGCAACATTGCCGGAGCTTCATCATTCGCTGTCAAGATCGTGCAGTTAGTGCACCACATTAACACACCAAAGCGGCTGTGCTTTTACCTCATCCTATACATGGCGCATACCGCGCTTATTCGATTGCTAGCCGACCTTGATTGCAAGCCGCACGGAATGGTGTTAAAAATTTAGTATAAGCCGGCCTTGATTGTAAGCCGCACTTAAACATAGGTTAACTAGGCCTCTGACATACTTTCGCATACTAGCACATTTCGCGTTTTTGGCAACCCTCGTAATGATGTTTACACCACCACAACTGCTTTCTGTTNAGCATAACGCTCCTGTGACGGAGCGTGCACGTGATACTGAAGTGAAGAAAAAACGTGGCCAAGGAAAGGCTGAGAGTCATCGAGACCTTTCAATAAAATAAAGAAAAAAATGTAAGCGGGAAAAAATGACGAAAAAAACTTCATAAGCCGCGGCGTCCAATCGAGTAAATACGGTACCAAGCTTATATTTCTGAAAGGTTGCGAACCTCGAGCTTCTTGATCGTTCAAATGGTCGCATTAAGCGCATTTAATACCACCAACCGTCAGAAACCAATTTGCTAAATCACATTGTGGTTGCGTGCAGTGTTTTTCAGGGCATTTCGAGAGACCGAAACGGTCTCTTAAACTTGTCCAAACGTCTCTCAAAAACAGTAGAAACTCACTTTGCTACCACCACCAGCATACACTAAACCTGCCTTACGACCATCTCCGTATTGAGATAAAATAGTTGCGTTCTCTCGAAATACCTTTGCGGTCAGCAATGTCAAACCGTCCCTGGTTGTATGACATCATAAGTGACATTGAGTCATCTGTATTAACTGCTGATAGCAAATAAAATACAAGTGCTCGATAGTCACAATTACGTGAAGCAATCCCGTTTATACTGATGATGGTAGCAGCAGTTACCGAAACGTCTGCAAAATGTCGTTAACATCTTTTTCTTTATCCGTTATTTTTATGATAACCCTGTTTATGTTTTTGCAGTTATTACGTAAATGTAAGCCGTCAGTAAGCGTACGTAGACTTTGCCTGGGGGCCCCGGGTGGGACCTTCTGGGGGTGAACTTGTTGTTAAAAATTAATGTTTAAAAGTAATTTAAATTCTTTTCAGTTTTTGTGCTTATAATCACCAGCCTAAAAACCTTGGAAATGTAGTTGTGGAGTGAGCAAATTGATGAAGTGATTACTCAAAAGTTTATCAAATCTAAGGTGCCAAACTCCCTCCTGTATTTGTTTTGAAACCAAGGTTTTTAAGCATACTTACCTGAGAGGCAATTGACTCCAAGTCTACCTTTATTTCCAGACAAGGCCAATTTCCCCCACCGTGGTCAAATACCCATTGACCAAAAGAGAGAGATAACATTTGGTCGCAGGCTGTTAAACATTACTGCTCCAGTAGTTCGAAAAATCTGATAAAAAGTTCCTGCTTAAAACCAAGGCGAGTCAAAGCTATCTTAAATTCTTTTTCTCCTACCGTCTGATCCTCACGAATGCCCCAACAGCACATCACCTGGTGGCGTAGCGTGGACGATTTGACTACGCATGGGATTTTTCAAGGAGCAGATCAATAACAAGATATTAACTCCAGTTCNGGAGACTTAGTGAATCACTACAAGGTTTTCACTTAAGTATATAATGACTAAATAGAGGTGCACCATGCNAAACTGTGGCCAGCAAGTCTTCAATTTCTTTACTGAAATTAGGGTTGCCAGTTCACTGGAATTTTTTTCAATGACACTTTGTCGTTTTGTGATTATTGAAATTTTATTTCTTGCCTACTTGAATACTTTTTAGATATAGTGGCGTAACACATTTTTTCAAACAAACATTGCTGAATAACAATGGGTACTTTTTACTACACAACTGATTGAGGTGGAACAAATCTACACGTTATTCTGTTCGATTACATTATTTAATCTTGATTCTTGAATGTTCAATGCAATCAGTAGCTCAATAATGAACATTTTCACATCAAGGACAAAACCAGTTTTGATAGCAAATTCAAGGAAATTCCTTGGCGCTCAAGGACGTCTGACAACCTTAACTGAAATCAACAGCAAAACCAAACATGATTGAAAGGCTTTTTATGAGAACAATCTTAAGGAAAAAGGCTTCAATAACGCTGATTTACAAGAAATTCTTGTTTTTTATTTTTCCTCCTGTTAATTATTCAAAATTTAATTGAAAGTTTTGAGGTACTTAAGTTTTATTGACTGAAAGTAAGGCATATGCTGCATGTCTTGCATTCATGGACGCTACGTCCCCGAGAGTTCCTGACACCCATTGGCATTGACGACAAACATTTCTTGGCAAGCCTCATGCTATTGTTTAACGTTCAGTGGGACATTTTCAAGAAACAGGTGCCACAAGCAATAACCCAATCGTTAGGTGGGCTTATCAACATTAAATTTTGANGGGTGAGGTGAAGAACTCTATAAAGTTGCTCAGTTTCAATANAACCAATGTTTTCTGAATGACTTAAACTATCGGAAAATGACTTTCTAGAAGCGAGATAGTGTAGTTGGTGTGTTTACGTTTGCGTGAGGATTTTTGAGCTTAGATTGTAGGCTAGCCTACAAGCTAGAACTGCAAGTAAAGTGAATCTATGCCAGCCCATAGGCAATGTGGGTTTTGTAAAAGGTTTGGCTCCTTTGTTTAATGGTACGCTTAACATTTGTAGAAATAGAAAAAATCATTTCAACAAGAAACGCTTACAAAAGGTTTTGCTTTCATTTTGATAAATTAGAGGCGATTAAGAGGCGATGAACCTTAGTCTGAAACCTAACGCAACGGCAATGTGTTTAGCTATCTATGATGGTGGTGAAGGTTTTTTATTAAAAGGGACTTTAGCTGAAACAGTAGCACAACTTCGCAATGGCTGTACGGGATAAAGTTGTTCAGAACGATTTCCGTCGAAGTTAAGACGTTGTAATCACTGCTGAGCAGTAAAAAGTCGGATGTCATGCGTGGTATGGTTTGGTCGTGCAATTTTCGAAGTAGTCATCTGTTGCTAATGGACGAAGGTAAGGAATAACACTATGCACGCGTAAAAAGAAACCCATCCTAATAGCTAGACCAAGTTTGCAGATCACAGTGGAGGTTGCTAGCCAACACTTCTCAACCAAAGGCGGTTTGAAACCTGTATGACAGATTTTGCCTAACTGGGTCCGCACCTCAAGAGGGCCTCGCGCCAGTGGCGACAAAGTTAACGCTTGAAGCCTTTTAGATGTTCTAACAGAAGTAAACCACTACTGAAACGTGAAAATAACAATAAAACATTCTTTGCGTTACTGAGATTTGATTGTTGAATTTATTATATAGTCTACTATATGCAGTATATATACAATACCTTGCTTTAGTTAAAGACGGGCATATTCAGGGGTGTAGTTGGGTGGGAACGTGTTCCCACACTTTTTTATATCTTTATTTCTAGTGTAATGAAAGTGAATACTCCATTGAATACTGCTTTAAAAATTAATTTAAAGGTTGTTGAAAATGGCTATTTTTTGGTCCTGCACTTCTTTTTTTAGCACTACAACCCTGGCTATACCACATGAAATATAAACCTAAATAAATGCTATCATCTCCGGAGGTAGGTATACTACCACCACTTTTCCCATTGGGCCCCGCAATAACACATATTTTGTGTTTTATCCCATAGAATGAGTAAACAATTAAAGCTAAGTAACGTCGTTTCCTACAGACTGACAGCCAACAGGGAAGAAAATTGAACGAAATATGCAGGGTCCATAGAGTGTTTGATTCTGAGGTTGAAAATGTTTTAATAATCCTTATATCTTTATTAAGCACGAAATATGTTCTCTCTTACTAAATTTTTGTATGCAAATTTAAAGGGCGGCATGCTCATCTTTCGTCCCCGGGTGACACTTATCCTCGCTACTGCTCGCCTATCGCTTGGTTAAATTAAGTTTGTTTAGTGATATCATTTGTGGATCCACTTCTCAGCATCATGTAAATCATCGAAACTACCGCTTATAAGTACAATAATCTGAAAAACTTCTGCATAAACTTCGCATGAAACACAAAAATTTAACGGCAGCCAAAATTTTTTGATGAAGCCAAAAGTTCTGCAACTTGCAAACATGAATTACAAAAAGAAATAAAACGCTTTGCGCTTGCTTTGTTTTTTTACAGGATTCGGTATGCAATGCAGTGGTTTCTATTCCAACCCCAACGGAGGATGCAACATGCGAGAGGCCTGGATCTGCGAATACGTGACATGGAACCTTGAAGCCTTGATTCCATTTTTGCAACAACTCCACAAATGGATGAGCACGACCCAGGCTCAACTTTCGCTTTCCCTACCTCGCTCACTCACTTTTCCAATGAATATGTGCAGCACTCATGGTGCAATGCAATGTAAGGAAATGCCGTTTCCTTTATTTCAATACCACCACCGATTCTGCTACTGCAGTGACCATAAGTACACAAGTAAGTAAGAAAAAAAGCATGTCATGATCTGAATAGTGACTGATATTTCATTTTCTGTAAGTAAAATTAAAAGCAAAAACACGCATTTTTTTGTTTATTGGTTATTTTTAAGATCAAATTAACTGTGAACTATACGCTTTTTCTCAGCCAATTGTATTGCGCTCTTTTGTGATCAATTTTGTTTAGGCCATTGTAGCAGATGAAAATGTTTGGTTAAAACGCACCACCAAAGTACAATGGCAGGTTTTGGCTTCGAAATAACAAAACTAGTTCCTGGTATTAGTATCTTCTTTCGGAAGTTGTGGTGGAGCCTATTCAGTAGACCGTAACCCATCAGTTTGGTTTACACTTCGTACTGAAAGATAACATTTTAACAAACAAAAATATTTTATCTATAACGCACCTTTTGATTTTGTCAAGAAGTCTCTTTTTCGATGAGCCATCGATGTTAAACGAAAAGCAAGCACCCAAGAGTGGGCAATACGCAGCGTGACATAAAATATTATTTCCATTTTTGACATGCTTTTTTTTCTTTCAGATAATGCAGAACTAATGCGAAATTATGCAATTCAAAGAGCTGACTGGCGCAACTTCATAAGGGAATATGGGTACCTGCTCGACAATTATGGATGTTAAGGCCTCTAAAAGAAATTTTGTCAAGGTGTACAAAGACTGATATTGTATACCTCCCTAGCTTCTGGGCCCCTCGTTGAAACTTGTATAGCTTGTTTGTACAGTAATGAGAATGTAGATAAAACAGCTACCATGCTATATTTATAAATAGATTAATTGTTATACTGGTAACTGGCTTATAGGTTTTGGGTTTGATTACAGAAAAACTTAACATGCATTATTTCATCTTCCCAGCTCCCAGTAATTACCGGGCCCGGGTACAATATTTCTCTTGTAGGCCCTGCGGATGCTGCCAAATGAAGAGCAAAAAACACAAAACAGCAAGAAGCAATGTTACTGTGAATTACCGCGGTTCATCGTTGCATATATTTACAGCTTATTTTTGTGGCATCTAAAACCGAGCTAAGTACTTCGATCGTAGTGTGCTGTGTGTTGCTGAACTGGTTTTGCGTCACAGATTTTGCTCGGACCAAAATGGTACTGCCATGTGAACTAACACCTACATTGCAAATAAACGTAGTAATACTCTACCTTTTCATAGCAGCCAAATTAAAAAGGTGATATTCTAACTTTCATCGCAGCCTTTGAGTATGGATGCTACACGTGCTTTCGTGAAAAGATTGCAGCCAATCTTGATATTCGAAAGGAAGTTTATCAAAAAATATTGAATTTAGATTTCTCCATGGAATCAAACTGTCTTTAATATACTCTTTGCAGTTCATGTGCTTGCTTCGGTCATCTCTGAATCTTTTTGCAAGCAAAAATGTGACGTTTTCTAAGCTAGTGCGAAATCGGTATTCTAAATCTAATATACATATAACTTTGAGCTGTTTCTTTCGATATTTGTAACTGCTCTGGTAAAAGCAAGTGCAGTGGTTTCTGTTCAGCGCGTTCACAGAGAATCATCTATTTCGAGCAGCAGCATCCACCACGTTTTGTAAAAATTATGTGTACATGACAATGCCACCTCAAACTGCAGTCTACAGGTTGCTATACGTGTGCATCAACTTTAGATAAAAATAAGTGTCTGTATGAGACTGCATAAATGAGTCTTGAGATTACGGAAAAGCAAATGCAAAAATGACAGAATGAATAACGACTGAAAAGAGTAACATCAAGTGGCAGATTTGATAAACATACCCACTTTTGTGTCGTCGCTGACACAGCCTGACATTTTTAGTTATTTTTATTTTTTAAACTTACACATTTAAAACATAGCAAAAACGGCAATCGTATTCATTCATGCACAAACTCTTTTTCCTGTGATTGCAGCAGGGTTGTCCAATTAATTATTATCAACACATTTAGGTTTTAATGCAGAAGGTTTTCTACTTCTACTGCTTGCTCAACGTCTGTGATTTTCGTTGTAACTTTTTTCAACGGTTGGGTATTAACATTTTCTTGGAGAAAATATCCAACTGCTGTTAATTTACTATACATAAATTCATTAATGGTTGCCTTTTTTATTGTAAATTATCAAGCATTCTATTCAAATCTTCCTCTTTACCAATATACACATGTAGCATAAATATCAAGCAGATTTAATGAAAAAGGTTTGAATAATTTAGGATATCACAAACCGAGTTGAAACTTCAGCCACGGAAGTTACCTACTGTATGCATGTTTTTTGGAAACGACGGGTGCAGTCTACAAACTTAGCATGGGCGAAGACTTTTTCCAACTTATGTCATTCTTTTCGTATTAAGTAGCTGCATGCGCATACCCGTCGAATATGATTGTATTGGTAACACACCATTCAAGGCACCTCGTGCAAACTTTTTCATAACCTTTAATGCTAAACGCAGTCTGCGTTGCTTATTTCTTTATATAACAAGAACCGACAAATTTTCTGTTAAGCTTTCAAGAAACCCGCAAACTATCACAGTTTTCAGCACGGCTTATACAGCTACACTGCAGGGTGAACTTGGCGCCTACCACGCGGTATGGTGGTGTATATCGAGGAAAACAGCGCCCGCAGCAGAAGGCGCCTTCGATGCATTCATGTGCAAAGTACAAACCTTACCTAGAAATCAGATCCTATGTCACGCAGCCCTGAAAATGTCACGTTTGCCGCATTGCTGCTTGCCAACAATCCACCTTATACGTATGGGAAGCAACCAATGTTGGGATTCAAATTTTTTAGGAACAGGTTCTCTCACTCCAGGACTCACCTACAACAGGTTCTCTCATTATCACAGTCTCCAGAGCAGAGGCGAATTTTCATTTTCGGGGTTCTATTTTAGATTGGGGGCCCTTCTGGAATGTTCGCGACGTCTGCTGTCATACAAATTAGTACTACACGTGCTCGTTACATTCACTGAACAAGTTGTTCTAATTCATAAACATATTACAGTAGGCCTATTTCATTCTGAATTTCCTCGATAGCAAGAAAAAAAAACAGCCACAATAAAACTAACGAAAAAGGCAGCGGTGAAGTTGTCTGACCACATTCACATTACATATTTATTGAGTACCTCACTGGCCTCGTGTAATCTGAAAAATGGATTCAGGCGTTTTTGTCCACACATTATAAGTTACAACAATCAATTCTCAAAGCCGTAAAAAGCGAATGTTCATCGTCATTCACTTCAATCTTTGGCGCTCATTCTTCTACAGCAGGGATTCTCAATCTTTTTCCCGATAAGTACCCCCAAGTCATAAAACAATGAACCCGAATCCCAGGTTAGCTGGCAAAGCCGTGGATTTCACATTGTTGCATCACAACAACGCAAGATCAGGCAAAATCTACGCGGGGTTTTCAATTGGCACGCATGCTTCTCCAAGAGATGATATTAAAAAATAGCAATACAGTACATGAAAGCTCAACTGCCATTCAAGTACCCCTGGAAATATTCCAGTGAACCCCTGGGGGTTTGCAAATCCCAGGGTGAGAGCCACTGTTCTACACAGATCTTTGTTAACGGCATAGTAAGAAACGTGTGTTGACCCAAAACAAGAATACATACATAAATGCTTACAGAAATGCTAGAAATTGTCCTTACTTCCAAAATTTGGGCCCCCGAAATCGGGAGCCCTAGGCTTAAGGCTTTTTAGCTTAATGGTAAATACGGGCCTGCTCCAGAGGCAAACCACCCTGGTTGGCCCGATACAAGCGTTAAGATTGATCTTTGTGTTGCCAACTGGTACACTCTAGCAAACGAATTTATTGATTTTAGTTTTTTACCAAATTTTTGTGTTTTTTCACTATTAAAAGTTAGTAACAGGTCTATGAGAAGTTTGCCAAAATAAGTTATAAGTAAAAGGCGTTCATGGAGAGTGATGAGAACCTCTGACTTAAGCCAACCACTGGTTCTCAGGATTAAAGAAAATCCAAGAACAGGTTCTTGCGAAAGGTGCGAAGCGGTCGAATTTCATCAGTGGTAACAACCGGTACAGATGATCTGGTAGAACCTGTCCCTGCAGTAGCCATCCCTTTATAGATATTTTCACTGTCGACAGTTGTATTGCCGTTCCAGGTTACTGACGCAACATACAGTATAGCACACGAGCTTTGCATCAGATGTGCATCTTTAGTAGATTAAATCAGGGGCGGATCCAGCCAGTAAGTTCAGGGGGGCGATTTCAGTAATGTTTGGTAGTCAAGTCTCACAACGGCTTCTCTACTGCAAGAGAGATGAAGTATACTTCACAACACTTGCCTTCCAAACTTTTGCGAGATGGCCGGTATTTTACTACTAATATAGCATAAGCCAGTAAGAAAGTATTTTAAAAATCAGTGCCTGAAATGCCTGAAAGCCGGTGCTTTAAAAATAAATAATTTGCATTAACTGCAAAAAGAACTAACGCAGAGCTTTTCAAGTTTTAATGAATCTAGTACAGTAGTGAATGTTGGCAAGACAGTTCCTTCAGCACAGTTCACATTAGCGCACGTTGTTATTTGTGCCTTAACAACACTCGTTGTTTCTCCGTTTTCCCTCTTCATTTGTTTAGTCATACTTAGCATTTTCCATCGTCCTAAACGTGATCTGTATTAGCCTTTCTTTTGGCAATTAACCACGTAACTGGCGTAGGTGGGTTTGTTGTATGAACTACCGCTGCAGGCTATTGCAGGCAAACTGCACGAAAATTATAGAAATGGACAGGGCGACAGTGACATTGTAGAGCAGGGGTCGGCAACCTACAGCCCGCCAAGCAAAATCATCTGGCCCTCAGCCCCTTTGAAACTATAGTAACTGCACAGCCCGCCTAGTGGTATGGTATTTTATAAATCTTCCCTCCTTTCAACTTCTTGTATTGCATACTTATAAATGCAATTTGGGCCTTTGTTGTGAACTGTGAAAATCAAGAGCTAATCTGATTAAAATTCCCTAAATTCCCAAGTTTTATCAACATAATAAACAGCAAAGGGAATGGATTTGTTGGTGAAAAATTAGTAGCCCTGTACGGCCCGCCATACCTTGCAGAATTTCTTTTTGGCCCGCGACCAGGGAAAGGTTGCCGAGTCTTGTTGTAGACACTAGCGAACCTTTAACAATCACGCGAGCTGCATTGAACAGACACATTATTTCGTCAGCGGACTATAACTGGCTCAAGCAAGGGCCGCGAATCAACCGGTAGGTCATCTCTCAGTCAGTCTTAGTGGTCCAGAACATAGTGAGAAAATTTTTGAAGAGTTTCAGGTGAGCTATAAAACGTCTGTTGCAAAGTGAAGAGAATGTAGCAAGCAAGAAATTATTAGTTGTGTTATGTGTTCAATACTACCGAAGAAAAGCAAATAGACCATCAAATTGTATGGAAAGGTGTTCATTTCAGAAATTGACATAGAACATGCAAAATTGGAATTTTACTGAGTGCATTATATATTAGAGTTTAAGAAAACGCCTCCATTCACATTAAAAGACTGCAGTTATCGTTTATCATTTAATAGGTTGGTTTGCTAATGTTCAGCTTAGGGCTATAAACCAGGGGTCTCCAATCTACGGCCCGAGGAGCTATTGCGTCCGGCCCACGAAGCCAGTTTGGCAATAATGAAAAAATAATATATTTCAGAAAGCCTTCAAAAAACTATACATGTTATATTTTGAGACATTGCGGATTATTTTTAATCCATCTTCAGTCAAAAAATAAAGCAACACTTGGCAATGCCAGCAATTCAAAACCAAAAGACTCTGTGAAGCAAGAAATAACAGCGTGACGCAAAAGACGCTGGTTGTAGTACTTATTTGTCAAAATTTTGCATCCTCCGCTTGCAGTGTTCTGTGAACAGCTGCTTGCTGGTCTTGGCTTGTTTTCGTAGATTACGACCTTGCGTAGGTTATGTTTTAGCACTTTCTGCATAGCTGTTGGTCCTGCTTTTACTTTTAGTGATTTTGATAGGGTTGGGATCTTGGTTTTGCTTTTGATGTCTTTTGCGTCACACTTATTTATTGCGTTCCAGAGTCTCTTGGTTTTGAGTTTTTTTTGACTGAATAATCCAAAAAGTCTAAAAAAAACATGTATAGTTTTATGAAGGCTTTTTAGTGTTGATGAAACTGTTAAGTCCATCCCAATTTTATGCTCCAATATTAAAGAAAAATTGTTTGATTTGGTGTAATGTAACATCTTCCAAAATAACTCAAGTATTGCCTGTGCACAAGTCACAAAAATCAGCACGCATAGATATTATTTAATGGAAATCGATTTCGCCATACGGCATCTTCAGTCCAAGGAAATTAAAGATGAAAATGAGTGAATGTAGGCAAAGCAGTGATTATTACGAAACAGAGACAATGGTTGCGTGAAAAATAAAAAACATGTTGAGCTAGCGTTGACCGTACTGTAAATAAGCAGTTAGAACAGTGGTTCCCAACCTTTTTAGTGCCGTGGACCCTTTTGACGATTTGGCTGAAAGCTGTAGACCACCTTCAAATAAAACCAGTTAAAACTCCGCTTAGGGACATGTGTCTTAATCGGTCGAAAACAGTTTTTAATTTAATTTTATCATTACTTAGAGTTAATGTTTGTAGCTGATTCTTTCAGTAGCTGCAATTTTATGTCCTCTGTCGAGAAGCCATAACGAAATCTGCATAAGTTTTGTATTTTTCGAGTTGGCCAATCAGGCCGAGTAAATGCCCAATCTGGTCCTGCTTTCGCGACGTGTAACAAAAGGATTTGCTCAATTTGGCCTTTGGTAACTGTCGTGCAACACAAAGAATATGTACGCATCTTGGACTATGGCTTGTTTGCGAGTTAAACCATGTGGACATTTTGCCTTTGAGGACCTCATGTGGCTAAAAACTGCAAAAGTATATTTGAAAGTAGCATATTTTCATGTATCAACTTAATTTACTTTTGTTGCATGTAGAATCTCAAGCTCGGGCAAAGCATGGTTTTGATCTCAACCGATCGCCAATATGTCTTTGAATTTCCTGCCTTTTTGTGACCTTTACTATAAGTATTTAATCACATGTTTTTGGGAAGATTGTTTTTGTTTTTTACAAAATAAAAATTTTTCAAAATCCAACAAATTTGTTTCTCAGGTGATATGAGCGTGTGAATTGTTTAGCAATTGCTGAGTTGTTCAAAAACTCGCCTGGGCTTCCTAAAATGTTTAAGTAAACCTCGCTGATAATGGGACAAAAATCTTGCCAGTTTGGCCTGTGCTTCCAACATTGTTAGCATTCACTCATGGACCTGAGCAGCGGTTGCAACGTACAAGTGGTCTCTTCAAGAAAAGTTTATCAATCATTTGATTTGCAGGTTAAAAATCATGAATGTTTCATGAAGCTTATCACGTAACAATTAAAAGCTTTAGACATGTTAAATTGCTCCAGTCTTTTGAGGAATCAGCCGACTGGATACTACTCAGAGGCGTAGCCAGGAGCATACCTTTCATTTTGTGCTTCAAAGGTGTTGTACCAAATACTGTTCGTCGCTTAAAGTCAAAATATTTGGCACCTCCAAAAACATAATATGGGCTGGCTACTTGGCTCTGCTTTCTTCACTTTGCGATGATTCAAACTTGCAGGTATCTGTATTCGAGTAACTAGTATAACGGTAATGTTTAGTGGTTAGGCTAAACAGTGCCGCATTTAGCTACGTCCGAAGTTCCTACGTGAGTTCGATCATAGACATAGCAAGGACGGTATTCACAAA
>JGI24159J19872_10005401_pt1 | contig 16530 bp, 10 predicted proteins | sample Ectturendosymbi4_FD_19872 | JGI IMG/M metagenome (IMG submission 19872) | reverse complement strand
TTTTTCGTGTACCAGAGGAGTGTTAAAAATGTGGCAATGTTCTTGCTGCCTTATACCAGTTAGGAAAACTTCGGTGTAACTGGGGCGATTGGCACAGCAATGAATGCACTGCACAAACGAGAAGTCCTAGTCAAACATTGCTGTAACTTCTCATTCAGTCGTACAAACTTTTGCAAGAGTTACGCTTTTGGAAAGAAATGTTTTAAATAATTTGAAAGCTCTTACTCCTTACCGCAAAAAATGTTTTTGCTGTAATAAGCATGCAACTGATGTAAGCAAAATATAAAATTGTATTAGTCTTAAAGTGCTTCACTGGCACCAAACGTTTGACTCAGATATCAAAGAAAAATTCTGGCTTTGGACACTGAAATAATAAAGACCAAGAATGCGGTAGCACCAATGACGACACCAGCGTATTCGAGTATCGCGGTGCCTCCTACTGATCCTGTCGCTGAATATTCTTACGCAAGGGTTTAGTACTAAACAAAGAAGAATGGGAACACACCCAAAATACCAACCATTTTCAACAGCATTTCAAACTCATTTTTAAATCAGTATTTAATGAAGTGTTCACTTTCATTGTACTACAAACGAAAACATGAAAAAAGTGTGGGAACGTGTTCCCGCCCCACAACACCCCTGCTCTTACGTGCCTTCCAACAACGAACAAATAAAGACAAGATGAAAATTACCTCGTTGGAAAGAAGCGACTAGATGTTTTTTCGTGTTATTTTATTTGAAACAAGGCGGAAAATATTGGAAATTTCATTTGAAAGGGAAATCTACAAAAACCTGTTTCCTTCATTATTCAGGTTGCCGCCCTGACTCCACTTTTACACCGCGATACGGCGCAGGCCGCAGCCGGTATCGCTCAGCAGCAATCTCAATGGCCGCGTTCTATGGTGGTGGACCCGATCTGCATCTTTTCTCCGCGGTACGATGCAAATCGTTCAGCGGACGGCAAAAAGATGGACAGCAGCTTCCACAGCTCTCAGTCGTTCCAGGTAAAAAAGGTAGTTTTCTTTTCCGATATAATGCTAAAATTGTCAAAAGCTTCACTGGTGAAGAATAGATCATCTAAAGCCATACAAAAATGTTCGGTAATCACGAACACATATGATTTGGGAAGGGCTAATGCGTTGTTTACTTGAATAATATTAATTGATTTCACGAAAACGAGGTTTGTCCTGCAAAAAAGTTAGCTCTTATGGAGGGCCAATCTTCTCTTATTTTGTCACAATCAACAACCTCAGCCAGGGTCTTACCATATAGATTAGGCCCGGGAACGACCTAACTGTTAGAGCCCTCTGGCCCAAGGTTTGGCCTTGGCTAGAGGATCATAGTGAGGGAATCTTAAAATACTTCTCTTACTGCGAAATACAATTCTAGGTTCTGCAAGTAAACTCAAAAATGATTGATGTAAATAGATTGAGATTTCAGCTCGCGGAACAGGGAAATTCTTTTCTTCATATTTTTTCCAAAATAGTGAATCTTTATTTGCCCGCTTCGTTTCTTGAATGCTAGATACGCTAACTTCAGATGTTCCAGCTCAAATGACAGTAAAAACAAACATACTGTAAAAGTTTTCATATCAAGTTGTCAGGTAGTTAGATAGTTGGCTTTGTAGAGTGCGATACGCAATCGGACGCAACCAAAATCAGCGTGTTTCACAAGGGCGGCCGTTCGACCGAAACAGTCGCTGTAGTAAATCTGTAGCCAACCGTCATTGCTTAAAATTACAAAGTAACTGAAGAATTTCCAAGCGTGAACACAAGAGCTTTGAACAACCTAAAATATTTACGAAAAAGTTGTAGGTGAAAACGTATACTCAGACCTGAATAACGTTGAAGTAAATGCAGACTTGTGCAGGGCTTACGAGAGGAGGGTAAAGAGGTACATCGTACCCGGGTCCGGTAGGTACTGAGGCCTGGGAAAGTCAAACTACGCATGCTCAGTTATTCTGTAATCAAATTCAAAATTATTAGTGTAAGCCAGTTATCAGCATAACAATTAATATATTTGTAAATCTCAGCATGACAGCTGATATTCTGGTTACTTAGTTACCATACAGACAAGCTATACAAGTTTCGAGGAGGGCCTAAGAAAAGAAGGGGGCCCGGTGTCGGTCTTCGTACCCCCAGTAAAATATCTCTCGGAGACCCTGATTGTGTCGAGAAGCTCAACCCCATAATTTGGCGGTGAAATCGGATTTTGAACAATCACGTTTTTTATTGAATCTTTTCTGTAAACTAATGTTGCACTTCTAGAACAATTTGCGGTAAATGTCGCTTATTCGAGGGATATGCTGGAAGAAGACAAAAGCTCAATCGATTTATGTTTTATGAAACTTTTCTAAATCTCTTGTGGAGTTTTCCGCATGCAGGTCCTCAGTGCGTTGAAACGCCTGGTGAAAATCTTTTCTTTTCAACAGGAAGCTTTCCTCACTTAACCAACCACAGGCATATTTGGAATAGGCATTGCATTATATCTTGCCCGTGATAATCAGCCTAGCAAGAATAGTTCGCTGTGATTTCACAATAATCGCTGCGCGAGTGTTACTGAAGCATTCGAAACGTTTTTTGCTATTAGGCATATGGAGCCTGGGCGTCGGAAGGGGGGGAGCAAGGAGAACCTTGGCTCCCACCTGGACTTTGAAATTCGACAATTTCTCATCAAATTTTTCGCAAAAAAAGGTTGTTTCCTTAGTTTCGAGTAGTTAAAATGACATTTTGCCACTTTTGCCCCCCTCCTGGAAAATCCACTATTTGCCCCTCCCCGGAGAAAATCTTTCCGACGCTCATGATATGGTGCATCATTTGTTAGAGGTAAAAAATAGTTTGAAAGATGAAAGACAAAATTTGAAACCAATTGTTTCTTTTTATCAGGGTGTTGTAAACTTTTCTAGCATATCCACAAAAAAGGCGGTGTTGCTGGGAGGACGATTAGCCTTTAGCAGCCAAAAATTGCAAAAAATGAGCAGAAGTGCGTAAAATTGGGCAAAGTAACAACTCAGCAAAGTTTAGCACAAACAGGGCAAAAATTTAATAAAGCTTTGCGAATTGTTTTAAACAGGTTTAGTTACAGCGACATTCGGTGTGTTGATAGCCAAAAAAAACGAAAATTTCTGGAAAATCTTGTGGGACAATTGAGAATATGAACGTTAAGCAAAATTTAAAAAATTGACAAAAACCTTTTTTGTTCCTGAGTAGTTTTGTCCTTTAAGGCAATGTCTTCTATTCTATCGCAAAGCAATGAAGGTGTAAAGGGCTAGAAAAGTAAGGAGCTCTTACGAATGTTCCTGGACTTGTGACTTTTCCTTTACAATGCTTTTGCAAAATCCACAAACTGAAGTTCAATGTATCAATTCACCAGAAAATTGAGATTACCATCACTTGCAAACGCTGCAGACAACTACGCATTAGTCAGAGAAAAATTTAGCCCTGTTGAAACGCTTTGTTCGGCGTAATATAGATCAGTAGTTTTGTAATCAAGAGCATTGAATCTCCAAACCAGCTGGCTTCAGGCCAAAGCTTATGCTGCACTCATATTTCTCTGTTTCAGCACCCAAGTGCAACCGCCTGCAGCAGCAACGAAAAACACACGCAGCAGTTGCGACAACAGCAGGTGCCTCCGGTGCTCAAGCACCACCAGCACCCAAACCCGTGGTCGTTAAACGAGTCGAAGTCAGCCTGCACGAAGTCCAGCAAACGCCACGGCTGGTTTCGGGCACTCCTTCCGCGTCGCAAGACGGTGAAAATCAAACCTCAGCATCACCAAGGCTGAACCTCAAAGAGAAAATGCAGTCAGTGCAACAGCAGCACGCGGCCAGAGAAACGCCCAATATCGTATTGAAATCTGTAGACCTGAACAAAGGCCTGAACGCAGCTTCAGCCATCCGAAAGCGGAGCCCGGCGGGGCCAAAACGATGTTCTCTCCCCTTGGAAAAAGTTTTGGCATCCAAGGAAACCACCCATGTTGTTTCTCTTGGCCATCTGCCTCTCAGAGAAGTGTATCTGAAACCCGAAACCACAGCGGGAAAGGAACAAGCGTTCCAAGAACAGCAGAACAAAAACATTCGCATTCTCAATTGGCTGAAAGACCTTAAATATCTTGACGAGAAAGCAGTGCAGCGCGGTCGTTCCGAAGTCGAAAGGACGCAGTTCCAACTCCCTGAAATTAACGAGAGCGCACTTTTACTGTAGATTAAAAGCATGAGCTCTCGCGAAAAAATGTTACATTTATTAAATCTTATGAACGTAAAAATTCCACTTTTGCCTCGATTTGTACTGAAGTAATTGCAAATTATTTTCCTGAAGCGATAATGTTAAATAACCGCCTAGGTTTGACGCGAACAACAGTGCTTTCAACTCGAAATCTGCCAGTTTTGCGGGTAACTGATTCTCCTGAGGAGGGTGCCATAGCCCTTGCCTGGTAGCTTCCATGATCTCAAGTAAAATTGTGGGTTAGTGTTTGCCAAGTAATGCAATAGCATTTAAGTAATACATAGCAATCTACAACTGGAGTTCTAAATATTTTTACCTAAATTTATTGGAAAAGATTATATTTCCGTGCCTTTACCTGAATTTTGAGCAACAGAAATACTAAATTGAGCAATAACGTTCGATCAACCTTGATTAGGGTATCTTATTCCTTTTCCACCAAGCTCTGTAACGAATTTCCATTCCTTTGTTGGCCAGCTTCAGGCATCTTCCCTCTATTCTCCACTGTATAAAAAGGACGGCAGAGTTATCACAAACATGTTTTGCTTGCAGATCACTTCTTTTCAAACAAAATTCTTTTCCATTGCGCTTTTCTGGAAATACTTTACCTAAACAAGGTGACAAATCTTGATATGTAATAATGTTTTGAAAGATGCTTACAGAGAATTGTCGAACATTGCTATCTTGTTCTCGCCAATAAATCATGTTTTCCTCTCTCAGACGACATGAAATACTATTCGAAGTATCTATATCAGGCTACTAAATTACATTTCGTTTAAGTTCGTTTCGACTTCATTTAGTTTGTTTTTATAATAGTGATCCTCAGTTCAACGGTCACGTTGCGGTATATTCATGTATGTTTACGGCTTGAGAAGAAAATTCTTGTTCGCTGCAGAGATTCCTGTTTCGGCAAATGTGAATTTAAAATTCAGTTTTTATAAGTGTTTTTCCAGTATCCTATGAGGAAAAACTATTCAGCCAGCAACTTACGCATACTTTTAAGCCGTTGCTGCTGCGCCATTTCACTGCGACTCGCATATGAAAATTTTAACCCATTTTACACTAGTGTACCTTTGCACTCGTACGTTTGATGTGAATTTAAAAAAGGCTTGAAATCAGCCTCAGCTGTTTCATGGAAAATTAAGGCAGTACAAAAAAGCTCCTAGATTTTTGAGAGGTATTTGTTTCTTTGCCGATCTGTCTAAAAACCTCGTTCTTTTATTTGAAATACACCTACATAAATTATGTTATTCAGATGTTTTTGCAAGTTTGCGTAGTACAACGCGTCCTAGCTTTGATTCTCAAGGCTGGTCTACGTTGAGGATGAGGCAGGAGTCGCCAGGCGTTGTTTCATAGCGTCAGCGTCAGGTAACTCTGTGCCGTGAATGGCTTGGCACGACAACTCCCGGAAGCAATGAAACAAACAAAGGATTGCGCCTCCATGGCATCTCCTGGCTCGTCCTCAGTGTTGCGGGGCCTTTAGTGTCGTACATTGCAATTCATGAACGTAGCGAAGATCGCGCATCTGGTTGAGTTCAAGTAACTCATCGACGTTGATAAACTGCGTCATATTTTGCCACAACGCACATTTGCTTTGTTTCACCGACATTAAATCTAAACGCACGAATGAATCGACCAGCTACACGACGTTGTAATACAAACAGTCGCTCAAGCTTGCAACCCTACCTGCAAGACACTTTCTTGCTTGCGTGTATGATTTGCATGCAATTTGTTTCAATATTACTCCTTTGAAAAGGTGGCTTGTACTACAGCGACGCATAGCTAAATGAAAATTGAAATCATTCATGAAATGTCATGTTTATAGTAGAATAGTGTTAACGGAATATTTGCTTTTGCACCAGCTGTTTCTCTGCTAGAGCAAATAAACCGCTGAACTTGGAAACCCTATCCGTTGAGTTTGTGGAGTGCTTTTGTTATTCTTGCATTGTCTCATGAGTTTGCAGTGCAAAAGATATTAAACTGACATTAATTGCTTCGAAAAACGTCACATTTTTGGGACTAAAAGGTTTCTTTTTCGTAAGAGATTGCATTTTGTTTGCTATTAACTTTTTTAAACATTGCTAATTGTTTTCAACCTAATTAACACTTGTGTCTTCGCAATCATCAAAAAATCGAGAAGAAATCTAATCTAACTGAATTGTTCAGGTGTAAAGCGTATGCATGATTGGCGTGCGCCTTTACCTTGGTTTGTAGACAATAGCCAAAAAAAGTTTTCACACGCAAAGTATAAAAAGTCGTCAGCTGGATGCGGAATAACAAGCGTACAGTTTTTGTCAACATTTTTCATGGCAGTAAATGAAATAAAGACTTACCCAATGGAGCCAGCGATTAACGTAAACGAAACTATACACGTATTTTAGTGAAAATACCAGATGTAATTATACATGCAATCATGATCGTCAGCAGCAGGCAATTGGGGTCAGTGGTGTAGGAGGCGGGGATGCAGGGGGTGCAAGCGCACCCCCAAAATTATTGATTTGTCAAAAATCCGGGCAAAATCCCGATAATCTCGACAAAATCCTGGAAAATCTGGGCAAATACCCTGAAAATCCAGACAAAAATGGCGCCCAACGTTGTTTTATTTTGAAAAATGCGCCCAACATTTGCAGAAAAACACAAAGACACATGAAGAAGACCTTTTTTTGAGGTCATACCAAAAAGGTCTCCATGACCTTTGTGGAAAAAAATAGTCGCACAGAAACGTTTCGGGCAAGTTTGGGGAATTCGGGAAAAAACCCTTCGTACCCCTAAAAATTTGCCTGCTCTTACACCTATGGTTGGGGTTACTCACGTATAGATTTTTAAATTGGACGGATTGTTATACATTACTACATTACTTTTATTGGTTCTGAAGAACAAAACTTTTTATCCACATCCGTGCTCGTAAGGTGAAATTGTCCGTAGTTTAATATAGCTCAGCAAGGGGTTACGTACTGATTTATATGGTACGCTCAACAGAATTCCGCAGGCAAATTGCGGGTTGCCTAAGTTGAAACCTGGTTGGAAAACATGCCCCTCACTATCATTTATCATTTCAAACCGGAGGCACTTGGGTACAAGAACCTTAGCGCAGCCAAATGGAATAAATACGAAGCCAGTTGTTTTAATAATGCGTGTTGTTTGCATTTTCTTGAATGTTCCTTCGGTCAGCTCATCTTGCTGGGACTTTGACTGCTGTCAACCACTTTGTTGTTAGAGCTAGTTGGTTTTTGGCTCTCGTGATAGCAGCCTCTTGGGCTAGCGTGTGCTTGTTACTGCAGTCTGCGCATTTTTTCTGATCTTGCTTTAGTCTTTTTCGTCATTTCACCTGCAAGCTTTTTGCTTACAAATTGCTGGACTGAAGATGCGTCGCAGGCGCGAAATCGATTTCCTGCCAAATCAATTTTCAACCAAATTCGGCTCTCTCACCCTTGTGGTGTCTTGATGCCACATGCACATATTCATGATGCTTTTGCGTTATCCGACATGTCGTTCAAACAGTGAGTGAAAAGTGCCTTCAAAACTGAATAGCAAAAGCATGAGACGAAATATGCGAAAATATAGTTTGTAAAAAAACATTTCGGGTGGTAGCCGTCTTACTCTTTGTTCTTTATTTTTGTACAATAAAAAAGAGTCACTGCATACAGACAACAAAGATGTAGGCCTATTTGTAATACTGCATTTAAAAAGTGAGTTCTTTCGGTTTATCATTATTCCATTTGTTATCTGTCGAGTAGCAACCCTACGTTGCTAAATAAGTGGCAGTGATACGCATCCGTGTCGAACGAAAACAGGCCTCTGCTTTTTTTCATTAGAAATGGATGTGATCCAAACAACAGTCACCACCCTAAATGCAAGGTTTTCAAAACCTTCCGAATCGCTTACTCAGTTCATGTGTAGTCAGTCATTGACAACTCCGCTCAGTTTGCTATTCAACTGCCTCAATTTTACCTCTTCATTTCAAGGGTCTTGTTACGATGTCATGAATTATCGTCCCACTGCGTTACTTCCTTTTTTATCTAAAGTGTTTGAAAATCTTGTTCACCGGCGTTTTTTCTCCTACCTCGAATATAACAATCTTTGAAATCAGGGACCTCCAAACTACGGTCCGTGGTCCAAATCCGGCTCCGCTCTGAATATAATTGTCTCTTGTCCTGAATCATACAAATTCTAGATTTGTAAAAGTAATTCATCATTAACCTCGCTCTTGAAAACTAGACAAGATGCATATCGCATGTCTGTCCCATGATGAGAACTGTACTCACGCATAGTACTTCTTGATAACTCTTAAAGCTTTGATCATGTTGTTCACTCCAATCTGCCATTCAAGTTTCTTCTTCTTCTTTTGAGCGAGTCGTTGAAACCACTGCTTAGCCCCACTAGATCTCGGGGCAGGTGTTGAGCAGCCATTCAATTGTCTCATGGACCAGCACCGTCAGGCTATGCATTCCAAGGGGAGGTCGATGGATTGGACACTGGAGAACAACATGGTCGACAGTTTGTTCTTCTGCGCCACACTCACAGGCCGCAGAGGAGGTCATACTCAATTTGTACAAGCAGGAGCGGAAATGTCCGACACCGGTGCGGAGGCGGTTAAGCCGGACCCAGGCTCTTCTTGGGAGAGTCATTCCGGGGGTGGGTGCCGGTGTCGGGGATGAAAATGCGGAGTCTTGTGGGGCTGTCCGTCCACTCCGCGTTCCATTGGTGATCCGCCCACTGCACCGCACGTATGATGAAATGTTGTGCGGCGGGTACAATGGGTGTATCGATTTGAGGCGCCGTGCGTTTGCACTCGATGGGCGGGTGAGCGCTGAGTGGAACAGATGCCCAGGCTCCATGGCACGGCGTGCTAGAGACAGTGTGGCTCCATTGCGACGATGCTCAGTAGGTTGGATGCCTGTGAGGCTTGGTAGGTTGTCCGCTGGTGTAGAACGCAGGCATCCAGTCGCAATTCGCAAGGCGTTTGTGATGGCGGGGTCGACGAGGCGGGTATGAGCACTGCGGCAACAAACAGGCGCGCAGTACTCTGCGGTTGAGTGCACCAAGGCTACTCGCAGAGTTGTTGCTCCCGCACCCCAGCCGGAGCCAGCGAGCCAGCAAGAACGCGACGCGTGTTGTCAGCTTCTTGCGAAGTGACTCAGTGGTGTCGGCGATACGTGAGCGACCTGCCCTACGTTACTCTTAGGTATTTGGGCTCGGAGCAGAAGAGCAGGGTTTCGTTGTTGTATTTGACTTTAAGCTCACGTTTAGCTTCCTTGTTGTTGAGGTGGAAGGCTGCCGACGCCGTCTTTGTAGTGCTGAGCTTAAGCTTCCAAGTCTGGAGGTGTCCACTTACAGTTGCCATGTCCTTGGTCAGCACCCCTCCACTGCATGCCAGGCTCCATCAGCATGCATGGTTGCTAGATGGTCAGCATGTGCATACTTTCTGAAGACGGTGGTTGGCAGGCCAGGGATGTTGATGTTGAAGAGAAGGGGCGCCAGGACAGATCCCTGTGGGACGCCATTCTTGAGGCGTCGTAACCTGCTTCTTTTGCTGTTTCCGATGGTGAGGGTGAAGCTGCGATTGCTAACCATCTCCATGATCATGTGGACCATGTGTCTATCAGGCAGCAATTGCAGCAGCTTGCAGGTGAGGCCGCGGTGGCATACAGTATTGTAGGCTGCTGTGAGGTCGACAAACACAGCTCCGGCCTTCTTTTTAGCCGAAAAGCTATCCTCGATGTCCTGTGTCAGCAGGGTGACCTGCTCTACGGTCGACCTCCAGTGTCGAAAGCCCGTCTGCTCCCCATGGAGCAATGGGTCGACGATTGGGTCGACACGTGTGTAAATGAGCCTCTCGAGGATTTCAAAAGGGACACACAGCAGAGATATGGGATGGTAGCTCTTTGGGTCCCCTTATGGCTTTTCTGGCTTAGGGATCGCAAACTATCAGTGCCCTTTTCCAGATCTTTGGAATTTTGAGTTGGCGCATGCGGGAAGTGAGGAAGTCGCAAAGTCAAGGTTTGAGAGCCAACTCGGCGTGGAATATGGACTCCGGGAAGATGGAGTCCAATCCCGCAGAATTTCCTGGCTTCAGGCATTTGAGAGCAGCAGCAAGCTCCTCCGGCCTAAAGGATTCAGAGATACTGTGACCTTCAGGTGTTGGGATCTTCCATAGGTCGTACAGCTCCTTGTTGACCAGTCTGCTGGTGGACTTGCGATCCCCAGTCCTATGTGCCCCGTTTCAATTCAAGCTTAAACAGTGGGTAATGTCGGTTCTTTGTTAAATTTACTTACTTTTTATCTGGAAAATATATCTCAATTGGTGGTCCTATACGTCTTAATGCAAGCACCACTGAAATATGTCATACGAACTGCGGTGTACCGCAAGGTTCCATCCTGGACCCCTTCTTTTTCTTACATATATTAACGATGTTTCTGACATTATTCAATCATCTACTTTCTTTATTTGCCGATGATACAACTTTATATTTTTCCTCCAAGTGCCCAAGCAGCTTACATCCAGTTTTGTCATAAGATCTTTTAACTGTAGCAAAGTGGTCTGACACATGGGGTGTTAGTTTTAATGCCCAAAGAAACAAAAGTGTTAAACATATCTAGCACTAGTGCCGTAGCAGCTCAACTTTTATCGGCCCCAAAGTGCTTACAGGGGCCTCCTAATGGTGATTTATAAAAGGAAAGATTTCTAAAATGTCGGTGTATTAGTGTTATTAATTGTCATAATTTAGTTGTCGTTGTCATTGTCATTTATCTATCGCAGGGCTGCTCAACTGGCGGACCGTGGTCAGACAGGAAAACAAAAGAATTCACTGTATAGCACAGTAGCATATATGAAAATATTACATAACAATCACTAGAAAAATATCGCAAACAATGTCACATTATACGAGTATCAAAACGGCTTGGAACGGGTCTTTTGGTTTGCAAAAGCCTTTATGACATCGTCAAAATCCAGCGAGCGCACACCATGAGGCTTCGATTGACAACATGGCCAACGAGGGTAGTCTGCTATCTGTCATACGAGACCTGTTAAACGTTTTGATCAGCTTCAATTTGGCGGAACTCATTTCAGCGCTGGCAACAGTAACGGCAAGTTAGTAAATCCGAAATGCAAAATATATAGCCTACGTTAGGATAAACTTCAGCAAGGCGTATCTTGAGAAGATAGTCCAGAAAGTTATGAATCGTGTTCAATTTCTCGTTTCTTTGCAAATCAAAGCAAGCCGTTGTAACTCCACTGCCATTTCACCAGGATCAATATCACTTACTTTTTCCTCCAATTTCTGATAGCTTGTGAGAAGGGCGGTTTCTTCATGAATTGTGAAAGTTTATCACGTGTGAAAAGAAAAATGTCGCAACATCATGCACTAGTTTTAAAACGATCTTGTGCTGACACAATTAAGAGCGCGGTCAACAATTGTTGCAGAAAAAAGTTGGTTTTGAATCTCTAATCTGGAATAACTAGGTCATTTGCAGTTTTAGCCTCGTAATCAAACAATTGTCTTTTCTTACCACTTTTTTCTTGATGAAAAATAGGGTCTATGTACAATTCTTCTGCTATTTGAAGAGCAGGTGTTGCAACATTTCTGTAGCTCCCAATCTGATGCTTTGATTTTGGATACTGTTCAGCTAACTGCAGCAAAAACAACCACAGGGTGCATTAACACTGCAGCCAACGAGGCTGTTTGAAAAACGTTTCTTTTTTACGGCTAAGTAGTAGAAGAGAAACGCAAATCCTACTTTATTGATATAAGCAGGAGCGTAACGAGGGAAGCAAGGGGGGCACAATGCCCTGGGCGCTAATCACTGGGAGGCGTCGAAAATCCCAACAATGTCGCAAGTACTTTCTTCATTACTCCCAAAAAACCTTAGGTTCGAACATGAAGGCGCCAAACTTGTTTCTTTCCCCGGGCGCCAGCTAACCTCGGTACGCCCCTGAATATAAGGTAATGTTTGGTATAGCGTCACTAACTCTACAACCTCTCATTTCCAAAAAATATATGTAACGATTTGTCGCGGCACGCGCTTCTAGACCAGGGGTTTCCAAACAACGACCCTCAAGCGAAATCCGGCCCGCGAAGCCACTTCATCCAGTCGCAGAGGCATTTTGTCATCAATGAAAAAATAATATTTTTACGAAGCATTTGTTGAGTTGGTAGAATGTAAGAAATCCCTAAATAATCACATTACGTAAGATGTCCGGCCCTCGAACTGCTGTGTAACAGCTTATGTGGCCCTTTGACAAAACAGTTTGGAGATCCCTTTTCTAGACTGTTCAAATATTCCGATTGCCTGGCTAACAAGAATTTGCATTATAATTCATTTTTTCCGGAAAGCTGCTAGTTTATGGAACGTATTGCCTGTTGCTGTCAAACCTTCTGCTAGTTTTTCACCTTTTAAATTACGTCTTAAAACTTTTACTGTGGCCCAAAACAGAACTGTTGGCATCTCCATGGCAGTAACACCCATACTACATCTATATACACTGTTTAATACGCTTAGGTCACACAGTGTCCTGAACTTAAATATGAGCACTTATCGTTAATGTCCATGTGGTGTCACTGAATCTGAAGAGCATCTGCTAGTTAGCTGTACACTTAAATGCTTCATTGTGCGTTGGTCTCCATAAGTCTGTAAAAGTAATTTGGTTGAGAGAAAGCCTTGGAGATTTCCTGCGAAGTATAATATGCAATTTATGCAAAGACTTTTGCCTCTTCTATTGTTTGGCCATCCTTCGCTTAAACTCAAGTCAACTGTAGAAATTTATAATGCTGTCTCTAAGTTTCTCGAATTTACCAACCGTTACATCTCGCCATAAAACACTGCTCTACCACCATTTCTTTTGTAGCAATACATACTTTATTCAGTATTAATTATTTGTTGTCGTTCCGCTTCTATGTTGAAATCGTTTTGTCGACTGCTTGCCGTGTGGTGCTGTAAATTTTTGTTAACTGTGTTTTTGCTCGCTCGACATGACGCGACAAAAGACATATCCAGATTCAAGACTGCCGTGCAATCGTACAAATAGATTTTGTAAAAATGAGAAAGCAGTCAAGTATGCTATAATGCTAAGCCAGGATGGTGTTCTACTGATCAGGCCACGGGCACTTTCCGTAGGTTATTTTTTTTGCGTTTTTCGGAATATTTTTCGGTGACTTAGGGTTTTATAGCCATCCACAGGGACGCCGGAGAGCAGGGAAATTGCGTGAGCATTGCCCCTCTGCCCTTCCAAAAGGGGGAACAGGGCGGAGGTGTCTTTTCATAACGACATCATATGTAATTTCACGGTTTATCAACGCCTAATTGAGAAAAAATTATTGTAGCTATTCGAGCACTCAGAAAATTCAGAAAGGTTTTCTATAATTTCTGTTATTATTTTTGAGGTCAGCATTGTTGCTGTACAGAAACAAACATAATTGGCAACGATTTTTTGCTTTTCTATAAGTTTCCATTGTCTTCAACTCCTTTACTGCCCCCCTGCCCTACCGCTGCTCCTGCGTCCCTGGACATCCACATCCGCATTCGCCATCATTTCTCAAGTTTTTTTCTTTCTAAGTGTTAGCTTGGGCCCATTTCAGTGGCAGGTGGGCCCCTTTCACCTACGTTTTTTCCCACTGGCTCAAACCTCCAATTGCGCCACTGACCTTACCACCATGGGCGTCGGAAGGATTTTTTCCAGGGGGGACCACTAGGGGGCTTTTCCTAAATTTATCCAGGGGGCCAAAAGTGGTGAAATTTGATTTTTTCCACTCAAAACTAAGAAAACAACCTTTTTTTGCTAAACAAATAAAAATCCAGGGGAGCCTTGCCCCCCTCTTCCGACGCCCATGCTCACCACCGGAAAAAAACCCACTGAGATATAGAACAAATCGCGCTTTGCAATTTGTCTTTTACCTTTTGGCACTTTGCGCATACACTTATGTATTATGTTGGTAACGTTTTCGGAATACGGATGCGTTCAAATCTAATGACATACACCTGTACTTGTTTCTGTACATGCTTGCCTGTGACCTACCCTCGTATCTCTTTACCCCAATGTTTCGTCAACGTTAAGGCGTTCTTGTGCTCCTTTACTATGAGTTGCTGGTAACAAATGCGTTAGAAATGCTATAACTTTATTTTCTCGGGCAAAGTTTTTCTCATTTTGTTTCTTCTGGCCACTGGCACAACGTAACAGCGAGTTCAACGCCTATAGCAACCAGTTAGGAATGGGTATTATATGTGTATTCTGCGTGTTACGACGAAGTTGTTGGATGCCAAAGTGTGTGATACCATGGTAACAAGGTACGAAAAAATGGGTCTAAAAGTTGCCCAATGCCTTCATTTAAACCAGCGGCTCTCAACCTTTTTTCGCCCATGGACCATCTTTTTAACCCTGCTCAGGTAACCTCTGTCTAATTTAGGCAAACGGTTCTTCTACTTAAATTAAAATTTAGTTTACGTTCACGTAGAAAGCTGGTTCATTCAGTAGCTGCATTTTTTAGACGCTCTTACGGGCAGTCCTATCGAAATCTGCACAAGTGTTGTAGTATTCCATGGGGAACAAAAATTTGCCCAAATTGACTCATGGTTACCTGAGGTGTAACAAAACTCCTACACACTCCGAAGGTAACCTTGACCAATTGGGCAAAGGGAGTTGGTGCATGTAGGTTCACTGGTAAGCCACGCCAGCAACCTTCGGCCGAAGCCAGCACGGGAGTAGATCACACGAGTGCAAGCCCTGACGACACAAATCAGTTTGGTGCGAATGGCTCCTGCTCAACTCGTGGTTTTCATTGAGAAACAGGCAGGAGAATGTATGACGCGTTCTTCGTCAGAGGAAAGAAATTGGAGTCAGAAGGGCCTGTACCGTGTGCACTTGTGGTGAAAGGTCAAAGCATTTTATTGAGGACATGAACTTAGTGACCAGACAACGCTGTGGAACCTGTCCACCATCAAAACAGAACAAAACGAGGTTTACGTGCCAACTGCCAACGATGGGGAGCACTTGTCTACACTGATTACTTTCAAATTTTCTGCAAAGATTACTCACACCCCGGGTGTACTAACCCCGGGCGATTTCCACCCAGACAAGAGTGGTGGCCACGTGGTCCCTAGGTGAAAATTACCCGACATTATCGTTGATTGTGAGTTCAGGTGAAAATCATCCGATATTATGGTTAATGTGAGTTCGGGTGAAAATCACCCCACGTTATGGTTGGTGTGAGTTTGGGGTGAAAATCACCCGACGTTATGGTTAGAATGTGTTTTTTGTTTCCCTGCTGATGCCTTGACATTGTAAAAATTGTCAAAACTCCACTAATTTATTGTTTTCATATTTCAATTTGGGGGGGTTTGGTGCATTGTTTGGGGGGCTTAGCCCACCCCCTGTGGCGACGGGACTGGCCGTATTTGAGACATGAAAGTTAATAGCAGTGCCGCAATCAATCTGATTGCCCAACGTGTTGCAAAGCATTTGCCCATTTTGGGCAAGTTAACCTTATGTGCTTGATTTTCGAAAAAAAATTGCCCATTTTGGGCAAGGTTGATTAATGTTGGTGAAAATTGCAATGAAAATAGAAAAATTTCATGTCTCAACCTAATTTACTTTTATTGCAGATAGAACCAAAAGCTTGAAATGAGGTTCTGTTTAAACATTAAACCGACCACTAATGACGACCACTGGCAAAATTTTTGGATTTTTCTTCACTTTTTCGTTCATTTGTCAAGAGCACTTCCCACATTTTTGTTTGGAAAATTTAGTTCTTCATCATATAAAAAATTTTCCAAAATCAACACGTTGTTTTTTTCTGATCGGATGAGCTTGAGAAGACTTGCTAAGTTGTACAAAAACCCGCGCGCGGGTCCAAACCTGTCAGTTAGTCCAGTATAAGCGAATGAACAAAACCTGCCCATTTTGGGCAAGGACAACAACGGTGTTTGTATTTAGAGGTTACCTGAGCAGGGTTAAGAAAAATATCCGATGGATCACTTTGCTATGCTGACAGCTCATGAACTAGTCGAAGCTGTACTGCATATAGGTATTCTTACATCATTTATTGAACAGTCAAACTTACAATTTTCAGCAACATCTTATTAATGATTCTCTGTGGACTACTAGAAACTCCAGGTGGACCACAAGTGGTCCACGTGGACCACGTTGAGAATCACTGATTTAACTATGACTTTAAGCGGGTCTACGCGGGATAATATTAAAAAGTGGGCAAACTCTTAGACAGAAACGCAGACGTTCAGTTTTTCATACATTTTTGTGTTCATGGACTTTGGTTCGATACACCTCTGTCTTCCAAGGGCGTACGCAAGGGGGGGG
>JGI24159J19872_10005400_pt1 | contig 16531 bp, 9 predicted proteins | sample Ectturendosymbi4_FD_19872 | JGI IMG/M metagenome (IMG submission 19872) | reverse complement strand
TAGTGCTGTAACAAGTGTTACGTGTTAGCTAACAATAGTGTTAAGAATGTGTCTGTAACCCTATGGTTCTGTCTTCAATGCAGTTGCAAAAAATGTCTGTAGCCCTGTGATTCCGCCGGCTTCAATGCCTTGTACTACGTTCTGTTTTGTCTGTTTTTATCCACCTGCGTTCTGCAGAGCGTGTGTGTTCATACTATGGACTTCGTGTCTGTTCATAAACAAATAAATTAAATTAAATTAAACTGAAACGCACAGCACCCGGAATGCGTGGAGGAAAGTATAGATGCCTTGTCACAGCTCTAGGTTTTCTGTAAGCTTTCGCGGAATCAGCCGACTGGGCTCTCCTTCCTTTCATCTTTTTGCGATGATTCAAACTTGCACATATCTATATTCAAGTAAGTACTCCCCACAAGGAGGTAAGCAAGGAATCGATCGGCAAATTTTTAATAAAAATTCTATTTGAATAATATTTCAGGACTGAGGATGCGTAAATTTACGTGAAAAAATCGATTTCCTATTAAAATTTGTAGATCGATTCCTTGCTTACCCGCCTTGCCAATGGTTAGAACTAGTGTTATGATCTTTTTCAATTATGCGTAGCTTTTGCTATTATTACTGTTTATCGCTAATTCGTACCCATTTTTGTTTTTCCTTTGAAAATGACCTGTCGTATGAGAGGTCGAAACGGTAGAATGTTCCCCTCATAAATTCACGCCGGAAGAGCAAAAACTTTGATTGAAGAATTCCCAGTGGCAAACACGCAATACGTTCGTTAGACCTTGCGATTTATTATTTTATATATCAGGCAGCCATTCTTATGTCATCAGTATACATTGGAACATGCCTTTATAAACATCTGTTAAATTAAATTAATGTTTCTTTTTATATACACGTTACCTGCTAAATGCAATATACTATACATTGGGAGCACCAAAGTCCAACTTGGGGGGCCCAAACCACGTAGCACCGGCCCTGACCACACATTTGCTTGCAAAACAGGTAGCAATTCTGCAATATTATCTGCAGGCAAATTGTTGACCGCAAGTTTTACTCGAATAATGAATGAAACACTCTTTCATTCAAGTTTGCAGGGAAACAGTAATATTGGTGTAGGTTGCGTACAACTTGGTGTCTAAAATCTTATAGCGAATCGAGTTCAGTCCATCGGAAGGCATTCTCCGGCTGAAACTTCGAAGCAGATTGAAACGGTTCCGGTTGACTGGGTTTGCTTTGTCGCGTCCGTGTGGAAGAGAAGTGAAGCGACAGACAAGTGAAGATGGTCGACGTATTCGCATTTTTCGCGCTTTAAGCCTAAGAAATTACAACACTGTAAGACGAATTTGTTTTCAGCGATGAAGCGAAAATCCACTGCCGTAAACGAACCTCAACGCCATGTCATCGTTTTCTCCGCCCCATCCTTTAAAGCAATTTGACCAACCGTTGACTGCCTCAAATTGCCGCCTGGTAAATGCCGATACTCCTCCAATCGATACCCTTCTGCCATGACGGTAGCCGAATTTGCTAATAGCAGTGGAGATATGTCGTGGCTCTTTAACGTTATTTGAACAGGTGTAGAGGCATCTAAACAGAAGAATCAAGGTTGAGCTCCATAAAAAATTTCATTTTGAATGGAGAATTACTGGGTCATGGAGAAACTTTTCCAAAAAAATTCAGATCATGAAACAAAACTTAGAACCGATTTAAAGACAAGCATAAAATCGACATTTAGATAAGAAAAAGAAGTTTTGAAAACTCGTCATTTCCAAGAAAGGTGATAAATCGAGCTGCTATGTGGTAGAATTGGGAAAGTTAAACATACGCGGTTAGTGTCTTTTTATGCAAAAGTTTTAATCTATTTTGTGTATTCACTTTTCAACTTGAGAAAAATAATAGCTGTTGGAACCACTTGAAACGTAATATTTGCCACAAGATACTATCCCTGAGCTTCACTGGAAGTTTTGAAAACAAGAATGAAATAGAAGTTTATCAGATTTTCACTCAAAGAAAAATGCATATTTTTTATTCTTGCAAATCTAAAAGCCTTTTCGACCTCATTAGATTTTTTATCGAAGCGCTTTTCTGCAAAAACGCGAATTCAAGAATTACTAATTGAAATCTTGCACAGTGGTACGTTATATATGGGTTCCTTTCTCATAAAATAACGTATTTACATAAAAACACAAAGGCTTTCGGAAAACATTATCTAGTTGCCCAATTTTTCAAAAAACGAAATAGCCGGTCAGAATTCTACCAAGAAACGTCAAAGCTGTAAGGACTGTAACATACGCTGCTTAGAGCTCGATTGTTGGTTAATAGAATGCCATTTTCGAAATTATTTTAACAGGCTACACGCATTTTCGGATTGTTGTTTCTTTTCCATTTTTTGAGAAAGTACAACTTTCACAATTCAGCAGCACGTACTCTGAGATATAAAGTAAACAAAACGTTAGTATCGCGAGTATGTAGGAGGATAATGTTTTCTTTCGACCTCTTTTACGGTTAATTTTACGTGCATTTTTGGTAACTTGGTTTTAACAACTTTGTTATAAATAAATGAATAAATAAACAACTTTTCTACCCGAACATTTTGAGCTCTCGATGCGCCAAATGGCGACAGACGTGAAGGAAATCCAAAAAGCACTGAAGGTTACCTGCAATTCTCTGGAATTAAATCAACGTCGTGAAATACAAAGCAGTGGTAGTTGCCCACTTTGTTCACTTCATGGTAGCCAACGTTCAAAAGCGATGCTCTGTTAAAAGCGTCATTTCCAGCTTGATTGACAACAAATATTCCGTACTGCAAACCCTGACGTTGAAGCACAGGGTGCAAGTAATGGAGGAGCAAACGTAGTTGATGCCACCGATGTCTGCGAATTCCAACCAATATTGATGAACAAAGTCAAGTTCACATCAAAACTATCTTGGTAAAGCGCGATAGCTCTCTAGGTAAGCTTTTTCATTGTTAAACATTTGTGACTAGTTAGTTTCCATGATTCTATTTGAACAAGATTTCAGGACTGAGGATGCGTTGTGTTGCGCGAAATCGATTTCCTGTTTAAAAAATTACTGATTGATTGAACTTTGTCGTCTTTGTGGAGACTAGCAACTTGAATAACTCGTTTCTTGTTTTCATTTGCAGCAAGTTTTTATTTTAAGAAGTATTCCCAAGTTGAAGCAGTCCCGTCGCCACGGGGGGGCTTTGGTGGGCTTAACCCCCCCAAACAAAGCTCCAAGCCCCCCAAATTGAAACGTGAAACACTATAAATAAGTGGAGTTTTGGGTAATTTTATAATGTCAAGCCCCCTCAAACAAATGCAAAGCCCCTCCGCAGAACTGCAAAGCCCCTATTGAAAACGTTCTGGCGACGGTTCTGCGTTGAAGTGAATAAATTGTCAAAACGCAGACAGACGTTAAATGTTCTGTTGCAGATTTTTATCTCTGGTTCTGCGCTAAACGTGGTTTAAGATTGAAGAATGCTCCAGCTCGCAGAGTAGATGAAGCGCGAAAGTAGACGAGAGAGTTACTGCAATTGGAGTGAGTCCTGTGCATGACCGAGACAAACTTTTTCTCCACTTTGTTTATATATTTTGTTCATATGTTTCCACCATAACTGATTTCATACTATTCAAAAAAATATCTGAGCATGGCTTTCTTGGTCGCTATAAAACATACCACTGCCTTCAGCTGCGAACCCTTCATCAGAAGCATGACCATTGACCAACGAACAATAAATCGCGACATTATTGAAAAAACGCCAATAAAAGAAACATTGCTGCCTGCCTGTAAGGAATTATAATTGCAACTTTGGAACGGGGCGTTCGGTTTGCTGGTTTGTATCTTCCGCCAAAAATAACGTTGGGATTTTCGGCGGCAACGTCGGGAAACATCACTTCATCGGAAATGTTACGTTGAAGAGCCTTTTGAACATATCACACAAAAATAGTAACAATACTCGCGTTTGTTAAAAACAAGACAAAACATATTAATGTTACTTTTAGCTTTGGCAGCTTAAAAGCTATACAGGTATTTAACATTGCCACGTGCATAGCAGATAAATCAATGCAGCAGAAAACAGTATCCTTTACAGCACACTGTAAGCTGAGTATAATTTAGATGTAAGTTGCAGTAGTGTTTCGACCTTCAGAGAACTACTATTGCTGAATATCACGCTCAAGGGACCATTGACGCTCTCCCATTATGTTGAAGCTCGGCGAAACAGAAGAGCTCAACACTGTATCGTGGTTGAGCGTCATTTCATTAAAGGTGCACTGAACAAGATGGATTGTTTCTGGTTATTTTCACCGTGACCATCAGCTCTGTATGTGTATTTTCAGCAGCTATTATTGGACGAATGTACTAATACTAGAAACAACAGGTCGTATAATAAATTTCTCGACCTAATCTTGAGGAACATATGCAAGAAGTTTTCTCATAAATTTGAAGTATTCCAACCCTGGCACAACGGCTTTCTACAAGTCACTTCAGAATGTTAATAAAAGCAAGATTCTCTACTGCTGTGTTCTGACGATACCACTCAATATTTCATTTATTGTGCAAACAGGATTGCGGGGTCGGAGGTAAAATATCTGACATTTCCAAAATTTCCGACTCAAACTCCTTAGCACAGGAGTCACCAACCTTTATGAAACTGCGAGCTACTTCTTGTGTACCGATTAATGGGAAGGGCTACTGGTTTGATACACTAACTAGGAGTGGGGGTGGGCAATTAGCGGCCCGCGGGCCACATTTGGCCAGTCACAGCGTTGTCAGTGGCCCGCGGAAGTATTCAGGTAAAATCTTAAAATGTGAATATTCCTCCAACTTATCACAGTAGATGTTAGTGCTGAGGTTTTGAACTGAGACTTGATTCTATTTCCACCGATTTGCTTCAATTTCCAATCGAAGGTATGGCCCTTCGCTGAACGCAGCCTTTTCAAAAGGTCCCCCGAGCCAAATTAATTGCCCACCCCTGTGATACACACTTCTGAAATAAAATTTTGCTCAACCTACTTTCAATTATTTTAGTATTGATTATCCTAATCTACCTTCAATTATTTTAGTATCGATTATATCGTTAATGTGAAGACATTGATCATGCTGATGTTATTTTTAAAACTGGCCCGCGGGCGACTTACATGGTTCTTGCGGGCGACCTGGTGCCCACGGGCACCACGTTGGTGACCCGTGCCTTAGCATAACATGAGTGAAGTTTGACTGTCAACAATTTTGTAACTACTAGCAATTACAGGGAATCGTGGCACACAGCAAGAATTCTCTGTTTTAATAAAACTTTCAAAATAAATTGTACCATTTCAACAGGCACGAGTTAGGATTCCTAACTTAGAAGTGCAATGAATAAAATTATTCAATTGGATTTCCGAAGTTTCGACTCCTGGTGTTGCTTGGAATCCGACTCCACCCAAAAACCTCCGACTCCGCCCAAAAACCTCCGACTCCTCGCGACTCTGCAACCCTGTTGTGCATGCCACGCAGGTCTTCGCAGGAGTCTAAAAAACTCTTAAAAACGACTGTTTTTTAAATGGAAGACACACAGCAGTTTTCACGAGGAAATTACTTTTAACCAGCACAAGCCAAAGTTTCTGTTGTATTTAGTTTGAAATATCTAGAGCGTTATTTTTTATAGCATTGAAGATTGGACTATTGGAGAAATTCATGGCTACAGAGAGCAAACCTTTGACGATTTATTGCTAAATAGATTCATACATGTACAGTACATGATACTGTGTATTCGTAAGTTTTCAGCGCAGAAAATCATTCTAAACAGCATGCTGACGATGCGAAAACTCAAACAATACATGTAGGCTGTGTAATTAGTTCGTAACTTGCCGAGAGTGCTTAAACATTTTTCAATTTTTTTTGTTTATCACAAGAACTAAAGCCGTAGCGACCATCCCATTCTGCGTTATTGATAATTTTACAGAAATTTTTGTGCAGCATATTTCTGCAAACTGTAGTTCGGCCTGCTGCGCCTTTGAACGACTTTTGTACAATATTTAGTCTCCTTTTCTCCTTGCATTAAACCTTCAGTAAAATCAGTTGAAAGGTAACTAATGACGATGCAAATGATGTTACCAGTACGACTGTAAATTCTTCAAAGCTATTCACGAGTTTTTGACTCACTGCGTATTGCAAATTGTCAATTTCTTCAACAGGGTATTCTCCACCAGGCATCATGATCGAGTCTATCGAGTCTTCGACAAAAAGCGGGTGGTAAGAAAGGTGCTTGTGTCTTGCGCTGTGCCGCGCGTGTCCGTGTCGACCTCTGCTGTGCCGATGATGCTGGTGCTGACGACGATCGTTCGACGAAAAAGCATGTTTGTGGTGACGGTCGTGATTCTCACGGATATGATGCCGATGTCCACGTGCAGTGTTAGAAGCAGCACCACCTTTATTGCTTCCTTCCCCATCATCAAATAACTTGAAAAATTTACTAAAAAAATTTTGTTTCGCTGCTGGATGCTGACGCAGATTGTGATTAGCGGCAGTGCGAGAAACAAAAGATATGTAAAGCAAACCTGTGATGCTACTGGCAAAAATCAAAAGGATTAGAACTCCTAACAACCGAGATCTTAAAGCTTTTATGAAGCCCATGCTTATTGAAGTGATAACCTGTGAAATCAAGAACATTGTTTAGTTTACACGCATTGGGTTATTTTGTAGACAACGCACTTTGAAAGTTTTGATTGTTTACCAATACTTTGCAACATCAACATAAAGCAAAGCCACAAGACATCAAAATAATAAATCTTGAACTGTCTTGATCGCATTAAAATCGATAATTTCCTGGAAATGAATTTATCTACGGCATAACACTACGCTGTACACAGCGCCCAGTCCCGCAGCCACTGGGGGAATTCGGGGGTAACTCCCGAATTTTATGTGGCCCCCCAAATTTTGTTGTACCCAGAAAATATTTATTATATTGATTTGTAAACATACATATGATTCAAACTCGACAAAAGCTAACGAATTTTGCAAATGGGCGTTTTTAAACTGTTTAATCGTTACACCAACTCAGAACACCAACGCACATTGCGTAAAAAGCTAACCTCATTGTTACAAAATAAATTGCACTAAGGAACTTCCACACTGGTACAATTTCGACTTGTGATATCACAGTCACTGAAAACCGTCTTTTGAATCGGTTCCCGCAGTCAGGGTGGCCAATTTGACTTTCTTTAAGCCAGATTTTGAAAATCTGGCTTTTTTTGACGTACTTGGTTATTTTGGAAATCAAAAAAGCCAGACAAAATCCGCTTATTAGCCGCACTTTTTACCAGGAATACGGCCTGTATTTTGCCTGCGGCTTACACGCGCAACATACCCAGAGGGACAAAGTTTTCGCATGAGCGAACAGATTCTGTGGACAGATGTTCGCGACGACACCCATGACACAGATGAAGAAGATGAAGATGACACTTGCGACGATCTACCGTACTTATAGACGAACTTCTTCCGACGAAGAAGATTTCTTAGGTTTTGAACAATAAAATTGACTTTCATTTCATTTGCCTGTAAAAATCAATATTTTGTGGTTGATTGATATGCAGGGTCTTCACCAGGAAAATGTCAGTTGACCTGCGGCTTATTCGCGAATTACCCTTGATTCTCGGTATATGGCTAAAATTTCTGCTGCGGCTTATCTGCGGATGCGGCTAATAAGCGAATATATACGGCACCTCTTCAGATGCGGTAACCCTATTCTACATGTTAGAGTACATGTTTCGACTTCCAGCTTTTAATGGGAACTATTGATTGATTGTTTGATCAGTGACCAACAGAATTTTTGCAGCCTATTTGTTATGTAATCTTGCTATATTGAGTTTCTTTCGTACCAGCGTCTTCACTCCTCAGTTTAAATACTGGATGCGAATACATTTGGTTGAGGTTCGTTGTTTATGCCAAAATATCGTTACGTTTTTAAAAAAAGTTAACAGGGCATTAGGCTAACATCAAGCAAATTTTTACTGAATCAAATGCGGCAAATAGTCATCGAGCACTGGCGCATAACCAGAAAAAGATCTTGAAGCATAGGCGACAATGTTTTCACGTTGGTTTTCTTAGTAATTTCCGGAGAAAAGCGCATAACTAAACAACTGTCTTCAGTTTGTGTGTGGATACTTTTCTCTGGAAGAAGTCACCGTTTTCGAAAACTTGAGGAAGGCGCCGGCGTTTTCCTCCCCTGCTTGGCTACCCACGGCACATACACCGTATAAACAAAAATCTTATATGTGATCAGACTGAAAACAGACAACTGGCAATATGCTACGAGTTAATTGCTGCAAATTAATAAAACACTGTTTTAAACATGTAAAAAAAAATCTTCCACTCATGAAATATATTTTCTTCCCCAAACCTTAAAACCTGGCAACGGGTCTGGGCACGCCAGATTTTAAGGTTTGGGGCGGAAAGACAACTGGTGTTAACGGGGCGCCACAGCCGTTTGGGGGAAAGTCGTCCCAAACTGACCCCATGGATCCGCCACCGCTCTAGTAATTCACATTTTGTTAAGTTACCACCATTGGAAATCGAATCGGTGTGACATCTAACGTCATTTTGTCGAACAATGGAAGTCAAGTCTTATCCATATCACTAACATCAGCAGCTGAAGAACATTCTCCAGTGTTAACAAAACCGGTATCACAATACATATGGGCTACAACCGTGGTCTAACTCAGTGGTTCTGAAAGTGCTGTCCGCGGACCCCCAGGGGATGGAAAAATTGATCTTTGGGGGTTCATCAACTGACAAAAAAATTCAAAATATTCAGAGTGATGAACAGTTTGAAAGTATGTCCGCATTAAAGCAATAATACTAAACCACTCCTTTGGCTATTTGCTGTTTTGTATTCCTGAGTAGTCCAACTTACTTGGCCGTTTTGAGCAAAAGCGTCACGGCACTATCAAAGGTCAATCTTACATAGCTGAAATTGGTTGTCAATCGTTATTGTTACTTCACAAATACAAAATTCAGCAGAACATAAGAAAGACTACTTAGCCATGAAGTTAGTATAAGCACATGTTCGCTATAACCAGGGCTGCCATACAGTGCCGGGTTAACAACAGTAGCAAAAGTAGCAATTGCTACGGGCCCCGCGCTTTTGGGGGTCCCGCGGTCTTCTGCAATAAATCTATTTTTTACATTATATCAGTTTTTTAAGGCGTTTTAGGGACCCGATTCGGGTCCCTAGAATTTCAAATCGGGTCCGTAGAATCATAGAAAATTATCATCAGGTCCCTAAAATCAGAGAAAATCGGGTCCCTAGAATCAGAGAAATCGGGTCCCTACAGATCCATACTGGGTACCTAACATTTTCCTTAAAAAACCCTGCATTATATATAAGTTTTTTTAGTCTAAGAAGTCAGTATTTTTCTAAATTTGCCACAAGTAGTAAGCGATTTTTCCATTGAACGCTGTCTGTGTCCAGAAATTCTGGTTTACTTCTTTTTGTACAGTTACGTAACAAAAAATAAGATTGCGGTCCGCAGTATTGCCATTTTAGCTGATTTGCTGTTAAATCTACCAGGGTTTTCTCACTGTTAGCTGTAAATTTTCAATCTGGCAGTTAGCTGATTTTCTAGCAGGATTTTACCAACCGTTTGGCAGGTTTAGCAGGTAACAAATTCCTGACCAAACACCTGTTCCAACAGTTTTTCAAAATGAAAACTTCTACACCTTCATCAAAAAATATATTTATCTTACTTCATGAGGTTTTTAATCGGGTAACACCAGGACAAAGCACAGCGAGCTGCCTGCGATTATCGGGAATTTTTATTATTATGCAAAGCAGCTGCTTCAAGCACATGATTGTATCATAATAAGTAATTAGACGGCTTGGTGAAGCCTAAATGATTTGCTTGTGTGCTGCGTTAGGTTACAAGGCAACATTAGTAGAATATGTTTTTATCCGACACCACGATATTTCCAAGCGGTTCAGTTACGCTAGTGAGTAATGTCTGGTAAAAAAAACTTTCTGGTAAACCAAAGCTGCCAAAAGTTTCGACACATGTATGTGGTTGCAAGCTTCAGAACTTACTGCAAAAGTTGACTCAGTGCCCTCTGCCTGTCTTGCTGCTTCAACAAAAGCCTTTAGCGAAGTTTGCAATAATGCAATCATAGCGAAATATTGTGAGCTTAAAAGGCATAACTGGTAGCAAAAGCACTTGGATAAGACTAAAGAATTTTTTGCATGCTCCCTAATGTAACGCAAAGTTTTGAGTTAAAAGACAGACTTAGAAAGTTGTAGGGGTGAAGCTATGCTCAGATTGTTTATTGCTGAGCATTTTTCTACTGTATAAAAACATGCAACCATTTGAAAAAGATCGCCAAGAACTGTGTGTCATAAAAAATGAGGTAAGCTGCAGTTACGTTGCTCAAAAAGTCAAATGTTGACTGATAGAAAATTGTGGGCCGAAAGGTGTGTTGGTCAAGACCAGTATTTTCAGCCCAGCATGCTTATTGAAAGCGAATGCATGGCGAAAAATTAGTATATTGTTTAACTTTATAGGTTTCTCATGTTAAAAAGCACCGATTTTTTAACGGAACTTCACTTCTTATAGCAGATTTTAGCTGAAAATTTGTGACAAGACTCTCAGCAGAATCTAGCAGTTTTTTGTGACACTCTTTAGCACAGTGGTTCTCAAACTTTTCTGCACGTTGACCCCCAATTAAAGTAAACAATTGTCTGTAGACCCCATGACCAAGCCCAACAGTTACTACTGTAATACATGGAAAGTATGTGTCAAATAAATTTGAGTACTTTTTACTTGAAATGCATGATAAAATAATACACAATCCAAAAATATGCTTAGAACTATAGATGTAAGCTGGGCCGGCCCTAGCAGGTGCGGGGCCCAATGCAACACATAGGCGCGGGGCCCCTGTGGATCAATGGTGTTGTGACGTCATTGTGCTCAGTCAACTGTGTTACAACCTTTTTGAATAAAATGTTTTAGCAAAATAACTATATGAATATGAAAATAAACGGCAAATTATTGGAGTTAATGCGTATGTATCAGCAGTTTCTGTTTTTGGAGGGGCGTGGCTCATGTGTTCCCTAGCTACGTCCATGTTTATGACTAATAGCTCGCTGCTGTGGTGGACATTACACAGTGTACTGCTACTAGTCGTAATCATGCTCAAAGCTGTAAAGGAAGCTCTGCAATGGAGATCTGAGCGGTGAGCGCAAGCGCAAAGTAACGTCAATCAAACCGAACTGACAAGCGAATTGACCTTGCATTGCTAGTGGCGTGGCCAGCCCAAAATTTTGGGGGCCAAAACTTTTGATTTCAGACGATCAACAGTATTTTGTTTGTGACACCGCCTCTCAAAGCATAAAATTACTAGATATGCTAAACATTTTGGGTGGGCTTGGCCCATTGGCCCCCCTTGGCTACGCCTATGTACAATGCAAGTACTTCATTAGTGTTGAACGGCACTTTCGTTCGAAGGCATCTGACTTGGAGAAAACTGTTAACATGAACTGATTACCTTTATCGCTTTCGGTAACCACAAGCGCCAGACTTCACAAGAGAGCAACGCATGCATCCGCCCAAAGTTCCCCCAAAACCCAATTTTATAGTTATTCTTAATTCATGGACTTTGAATGCAAACTGTTCTCTATGAATCAGAAATGTTAAGTACAAAGATTTTGCAACTATCGCGACCGCGTCACAGATGTAGAAACAATTATCAAACGCAATTTATATGGTTGATTGATGAAATAGAAGCATATAGCCGTCCAATATAATGATAAACAGGAACGAGTGTGCTGGATGACACTCACAATTTTTGCTTTCCCTAGTTAAGCTGCAGGGCAACTTTAAGTGTCGTTTACGTTTATGAACCTGAACTTTGAAGCAGTGGTATTTTACCTATTTACGCTCGCAAACAGGCAGAACAGAAAACGCAATGAAAGTTTGATGGACCGGCAAATGTACTTGCACGACCGAAAAATAACGCGGAACAATTTTGTTACAAAGAAAAGGAGGCAAATTTTAGTGCGCACACTTCACAAAATTTTTCGCTGGTTTGCATGAGAGTTTTGGCTTCTACGGGTTCAAACTCTCATTTTTTTCATTTATTTTAATGTCGGAGAGTTAATTTTATTTTAACAAAATATCTAAATATGTAATCTATGTTAAAATCTGCAGTGGAACATAAATGTAGGCCTTTGTCAAAATGTAGATGACCCGCAACCAATCAACAGCATTCAGCATTCCAAAACAGAAGGATCCTTCGAGAACTGAACAATGCGTTGCGTTGGCTTAACTGCCATCAGATTTAATGCGACAGACACTGGTCTTGACCTGTTCATTGGGAGTTGAATTACTGCACACCTTGTTTGCAATGGATGGTGGTCTACTGCAGTCTTAACTGGCATTAGTTACAACCAAGTTTCATCCACAAAGTGGGAACATGGTGGAGTGCAGATACAACGCCGTAGCATGAGAATTGAGCACGCTTGATAACGTTCAACTACTAGAGGAAATTCATCGTTTTCTTTCAAACGAGATGACTGTTTGCTAACAATAATATTTATACTCCGTTTTTACTGATTTCGCGAGCGCAAGGAGTATTTGGCAAAAATGAAACAACCTACCCAAGCACCATGGCGCGGGGCCTCCAGAGGCGCGGGGCCGAATGCAGCCGCATCGGTTGCATCGGCTTAAGGTCGGCCCTGGATGTAAGCATAACAAAAAATATCATTGTCAGTGCAGCAAACCATTTTCTCCACTTTCAACTTCATTAATGCGAAGGATGTGCCTGATGAGACTCAACAAGCACACGGATATTTGTGACGTAACAAACAGAACAGTTTTCATAATGTCATCACAATAGATGATTTAATAAAAACCTATTCGAATGGAATGTACTTTTAAAACTACTGCAGCTGAGATTTGAACAACCCTTTTAATTTTGTGTGATTTGTTGAAAATAGAGATGGCACGGTCCAAGATTTTTCAGGCCCGGACTGCCCATAACCCACAACATTCAGCCCATTAACCGCCCGTGGACCGACAACATTTATTGTTTTCCAAACCGGGTCGCCCATGGCCTGCTAAACAATTGGCAGTCTTGTCTATTTTGTTTCCTGAGGCAAAATATCTTCAAGGGCTATTTTGCCTTCTAAGGCAAAATATCTGCTGAGACTATTTTGCCTTTCGTGGACCATGATTGGCTGAAGTAGATGTGTCATGTGACAAGCACAATGAACAAAGTTACATGCTAGGATTAGTGTGTAAGCCTGAAATCCTAAACCTAAGACCTTAACCAAAACCCCAAACCAAAAATCCGAAACCTAAACTTGAAACCCAAAACCTAAAACCCTAACCATAAAACCTTAACCTAATTCCCTAAACCTAAAAATAAAACCCTCAACCAGTCACGTCACCACGGGATAGCAGTTTTGGGCCTAGCCCCCCCCAAACAAAGCTCCAAGCACCCCACAAACTGAAATATGAAACTATACTGTATGAATCAGTGGCTTTTTATGCCAATAGAATGTCAAGACCCCCGTACAAAGTTAAAGCCGTTCTATTGAAGATTTTCCGGTGGCCATTCAGCTCCTAACCTAAAACTCTCATCCTACAAGCCTAAACCTGAACCCCCACCATAAAACCTTCAACGTTTCAACCTAAATCTCTAAATCTAAATCCTGAAACCTCAATCCCTAAACCTAAAGCCCTAAACCTAAACGTAAAACCCCGCAACCTTACTTATAAATCGATTGTGATTTGGTACATATATAAAAAACACCTATAGCACGCCATCAAAATGTTGCATAACACGTTCCCTCCAAGAAGCCACTCAGCATCAAAACCGCTTACTGCCACGCTCATGCAAGAAGTTATCACCATGTACGAAAAGTTGCTTCAAGTATACCAGAGATGAGCGGACTGTCACATTTTGCGATCCAGATCCAGTCCTGATTTGTTAAAACTAAGTCCAAGTCCAAACATGGTCCAAAATTTTTTTCAAACGTAAAGTCCAAGTCCAAATTCACTCCAAAAATTTTGAAAAATGCAGCATTTTCACAACAAAAATGCCGCATTTCTTTTCCATTAACTCAGTCCAAATCCGGCCCGGATCCTAAATTTTGAAGCGATTTACAGTCCGAATCCAATACAAATTCAACAAAATTTGCTATAGTCCGGATCCAGTCCAATCCAAGTCCAGCCCAATGCTCATCTCTGAAGTGCACCTGTCAGTCGCGTTCGACGGAATGCTCACATATGGGAAAAGCAAATTTGCCTAAAAATACAGCAACGGCAAAGAAATGCCAAGTAGTTTCACTCAGGTTTATTCCCACAGAGTTGTTCTTTCAACCCAAAAAAATTTTGAAGGTTTTTTCAACATTAGCGGGCGGCTCGTAGCGGCTCGGTGAAATCCAACCACTAAAAATATCGTCAGCGGCCCGCCCGTTCAACCTCAGCGGCCCGCCCAGAAACCGGATCATTAGCGGCCCATGCCATCTCTAGTTGAAAAACGCCGTTTGCATTCCTTGCCTGACTAACAATAATTTTGAATTGGAGGCTTCACTGCTCCAGTAGACCCCAGTAGTTATTCATTGACCCCTTGGCCATTCAGTGACCTCCATTCGACCCCGTGACTATTTATCGACCCCTTGGATGGTCCAATTGACCCAAGGGGGTCGTCTCGATATCGATCACTTTGAGAACCACTGCTTTAGCAGATTTAGGTCACAACCATCTGGCAAAACTGACGGTCAGCACGATACATTCAGACTGTCATGTCACGATGCGGACTGGATAGCGCATGCAGAGAAGCTAGAAACACGGATGCCTTGCCCACACCTTTATGATTTACAGTGGCGTGCAGAGGTCTTGTGATGTCCAGGGCGACTGCTTGATTGGATGCCCCCTACAAAATTGTGATATTGAGCAGTGGCGTATGGTGGTCATCGTTACCGGATAATCGCTAGTTGTGACGTCACAATATGAAGTCATATTCAGCTTTGCTGCAACTAACGTACATTTGGCGAAGTTTGTTGACACATGTATATTTAGGGACGTCGGAGCAGCGCCACGGCAGGCGGAGCAGTAAAACAGTTGAGGGCAATGGAAACTTCTAACAGTTGAGGGCAATGGAAACTTGGCTTCAAAAAATGGCGCCCAAGATTTGCAGAAAAGCACATGAAAACCTTTCTTGGAGGTCACACCAGAAAAAGGTCTTAATTATCTTTGTGGGAGAGAATTTGTAGGCAAAAGTTGCACAAAAGCTTTTCGGGAAGTATAAGGAAATTCGGGAAATAATTTTCGCAAGCCCCAAAATTTGGTTACTCCTAAACGTACGATGAAAAGCCACCTCCACCCCCGTCGCTTCCCTTTTGAAAGGCCAGAGGGATAAATGCCCCCGCCATGCCTCCATCTTCCGGCGTCCATGTGCATATTATTCTACACGCACTGTTTACTCGTTGTGGTAGGCTACAATTTGTCACTGTAATGAACATAACAATATCAGCGGTATCCTAAGACAAAGCCGTTCATAGCTGCAAAAATATCCGACAACGCCATAAAACAGGGGAGTAGAACATACTCAGTGCTACCTTAGCGCAGTTAACAACTGGAAAAATACAAGGCTGCGCGAATGTCTTTTCGAATAGCAGTCGACCAGAAGATATGGGGCTGGGATGGCAGACACCCAGGGTTGACAGTTTGAAATTTGAAAATTACACAAGAATTGAGAAATGCGCATAAAGTACGCAAGAAAATTTTAGTTTTTTATTATGTGGCTGTTGTATGTACAATTACTAAGTAGAAAGAACAGATACGGGCTTGCGTGAGCCATTATGATCAATCCGCCTGAATTGCCAATTTAATGACGAAGCTCGAACGAAGCACATATTGCAAGAAGAGGTGTGCGACTGCATAGCAGTGCTGCCACAGGCTTCTCGGCAAAAATCACTAGATTCACAAAAAAAATTCACTAGATCTGAAAAAAAATCACTAGATTTAAAATTTTTACGTCGAAATTAGCAGTTTTGTTTGAAATGATGTACCTATTTACTTAATATTGCCCAAAAACCTTCACATCATTTGCAAGTTTGAATAGATCGTGTTCAAGCCTCGAAAATCTCATTCTAACAATATCTTCAAGCTTTTCTCAAGAGCAGAAAACGACACTACTCACGAGTATTTAGAGCAGTGGTTCTCAAAGTGGTCAATATCGACCCCCAGGTGTCAATTGGACCATCCAAGGAGTGGATAAATAGTCACGAGATGGAATGGGGTCTTTGAATAGCCAGGGGCCAATGAATAACTGCTGGGGTCTACTGGTGCAATGAAGCCTCCAATTTAAAATTATTGTTAATCGGGCAAGGAATGCAAACGGCGTTTTTCAACAAATCAAACAAAATTAGGAGGGATGATCGAATCTCAGCCACAGTAGTTCAAAAGTACATTCGATTCGAATAGTTTTTTATTAAATCATCCATTGTGATGACATTATGAAAACTGTTCTGTTTGTTACGTCACAAACAATATTGTAG
>JGI24159J19872_10005398_pt1 | contig 16532 bp, 11 predicted proteins | sample Ectturendosymbi4_FD_19872 | JGI IMG/M metagenome (IMG submission 19872) | reverse complement strand
GGGTGCAAATACCCGAAATGCCCCCCTGGTTGCGCGCCTGACTATCTATGTACGTGTGACTGCCCTGCGGACCGCACAAAATGCCCTCGCTGGGCGCATGCGGCCCGCGGGCCGTAGTTTGCCCACCTCTGCATTAGTTCTTACTGCGCTATTACTAGTAGTATTCCATTTGTGATTCAACACAACGTACTTGTTTGCAAACAGTCCAACTGGTGACACGTTAGCCTCCAAACCTACATAACCGCAGTTGGTCCCTGCTTCCTGTGGCGTATGCGAAAGCGCAACCCTTTGGTTCGCCGTGATTCTGTTTCTGCATCGAACCGTTTAACGTTACGTTGTTCTGACATGACGCTGAAGTGTATCGGAGGTTTTGTTTTATACCTGAATATAATCGAAAGAAGCAGTCAACTTAGAGTACTACTGGAGGGTATTAACGGGCAAAGTGATGAGAGCCTTATATTTCCCCTTGCTTTGGCTTGGCAACTTCAAAACGTCAGGTTCCTTTGTCGGACTGAGCTGTGCTCCTGCAACAACTAGATTGACCCCGCAACTAGTAGGGATGGGATCTCTGTGGAATCATAATCGGCCGACTACATTCGGCACCGCAACCAAACAAGAGCCCTACATTGGTTCCTAAATCGTTCCTTCATGTGCATAGGGATCAAACACAGAATTTCACAAAATTCCCGATAAGCTCGCGTAACTTAAAAAGTTTAAGGATGTTTTTGTCGAGCCATCATCGCTGAGCTGATTGAAGAGGTTTTTATTCATAATATTTTTTTCGTTTCGCACTAACCTATTTCCCTTTGTACAAACTGATAACGTGCGCAAATTCCCGTGGTAAATTAACTATAAAACTCATGGGTTTTTCAGTCCGCATCAATAATCCATTGGTTTTCCATAACTGAGGTCTTCTCTTATGGCAACACCACACCAAGCGTTTCCCGATGAATGTGATGGTGTGCGCACTGGCAAAGGTCCCTCATCCTACAAAGACAGCGTTTCGTTGAAATTTTGGGAAGTGCTGAAACATGTTTTTTATTCTATCTGATATATTTCTGAGATACCGTATTTACTCCATAGTAAGCCGCCCTTGATTGTAAGCCTCCCTTGATTGTAAGCCGCACGAAATGGTGTTCAAAAATTAAAGTAAGCCGCCCTTGCATGTAAGCCGCGCTTCACCATAGGTTACCTAAACCTCTGAGATACTTTCGTGGATTGCATGCTTCGTGTTTGATTAGCAACCCTGGTAATGTTGATTCACCACTGCAGCTGCCTTCTGTTCATCATAATCCCTCATGTGACGGATGTGCACATGATGTTGAAGAGAGAAAAGATAATGCGTAAAGAGGGTTTGGTCAACAAAACGTAGGCAAGGGAAAGACTGGGCGTCATGTAGACATGTTGATAAGCTAAAGAAAAAAATGTAAGCCACCCTCGATTCTAAGCCGCCATTGATCGTGAGCCGCACGAAATGATGAAAAAAATCTTTATAAGCCGCGGCTTACAATCGAGTAAATACGGTATGTGGAGTTCTTCGTAATTTTCGGGAGAAAGAGGAATCATCGCTTTGGAGCAGCCTCGTTTAACCTGATTCAACAATTGATTTTTTTCTTCTTTTAAGTGTACACGTTTGTGATGAACACATACCTGTAATTCAACATCTACCCTCAATCAGTGATGTATCCAGGATTTTCGATTGAGATGATTGTGGTCAAAGTTGGGGTCAGCTTCTTTCTTTAATCTGCAAAAATACTAAACATTTTGCGATTTTTCATTAAAAAGAAATAGAAGATCCAAAAAAGGTAATCCACAGCTTATCACACCCAAATTTCGCCAACGTACGAAACACGTTAGCGTTTACGAAATACCTGATTATTCTTGTCCTTGTTCAAAACATTTTTTCTTCAAAATTGGAGGACCGTGGCCTCTGCCTGTGTTAACACATTCAATATCCCGAAACTGTAGACCGAAGATCATTGATTTCATTTTTTTTGTCAAGCAGATAGTGGCAGTCAAAGACATAGTAGGTGGAGCTCAGGCTGCCTATTGTANATGTACAGGGGTTACGTTTGTTAAGGGAAGGTGATACCCAACCCCACAACTTCATGCAGATGCCCCCATCATCCGGACTGTCGACTGTTTTCAGACTAACGTAAACGTTTTTGATATGAAATGTTTTTATTTCTAAATCGAGTTAGTTTAGGCAAGCGTGAAATCGATTTCCTATTAAAAATTTGCTGATTGATTCAACTCTTCATGTGTGTGGAAACTAGCTACTTGAATACAGATATGTGCAAGTCTGAATCATCGTGAAACGATGAAAGCAGAGCCCATTCCGTGATTTCTCGAAAGCTTACAGCAAACTTAGAGCTTTTAATAATAATAGTCCCTGTCAAAAGTGCAGAAAACCTTCGTCAACTCTTTGATTTTACGGCGCTTTTTCAACTCTTCTGCTCAAGGTTGGATTTAGGGTGAGACAAATGTGACACTTTCCTCGTCGAATAAGTTTTGTGTGTTACATGTAGGTTTTCTGATCAATTCTGCTTCATAACTATGCTTAAAATGCAGTCAGGTTCGAACATACTATCACAAATGTATTACTTTTGCCAAGATAAAACTACATTAAATTTCCAATCATTTTCGGTGGCAAGGTACGTAGTTCTACGTTCGTACTTCCACATGTACAAAGCGCCAAAGTACGTCTATCTATGTACTTTGAATGACGTTTATTTCTGTGGTGCCATGGTAGGCCTTTCCTCTTGATAAATATGTACAATAAGGTGTTTCTCTGATTAAACATACATGCGTAAAAGGCCTTCCGAAATAATATATGGGTCTGGCAGATTGTTTGGAGGTATCAGGTACTGTCTATAATTGCATCTTTTCGTTTAACTGTTCTATGTCAAATGTTGTGTTTGTGCACTATCAAGCAGTGAAACCGGAGTGTCGACCAAACCTGCTTTGCCGCTACGTAGACGACCTGCTTTTACTATTTCCTAACCAAGACTCTCTCCACAGGTTCTTTGCCAGTATTAATTCCGTTCATGGGAGTATTGTCTTTACTAAGGAGCTAGAGACTAATAATTGCCTCCACTTTCTTGATGTTTTAATTGAGAAATCATCAACAAGTTTTATTACTTCTACCTACAGGAAACCCACGCATACATGTCTCTACTCAAAATGGTCTAGTTTTTTTCCGTTGTACAGGAAACGAAACCTTGTCAACTCTTTACTCCGCTGCGCTTATGACACTGCCAGTTCCTACGAACTGGTGCGCACGGAATTTATGAATATTAAACGAATGTTATCTCGCAACGGGTACCCCAACAGTTTTTGGACCGTTGCATTCAGCAATTCTTAACCAGAAAACACGGAGTCACATGACAACGTGACTCACCTCCCAAACCCTCTCCTTCACCCAAATACATTTCATTACAACTGCCGTATTTGGGTTCTGCATCTAACAACATACGGCAGGAACTCAGCAATTTTATAAGACACAAGGCTGTAGTAAACGTGAAGCTGCGTTGTTTTCAAAATACCCGAAAACTTCAGAGCTGGTTCTCGGAGGTGTGGCAAGCTTTGCTCAACCGTTGCAACGTTTTTTTACAGGCTTACGTGCTCATGCGGTGCCTCCTACATCGAGCAAACGCACCGCAGTTTGACAAATCGTATAGAAAAACATCGAACATCACTAAGCTCGTCAGTCTGCACTCTGCAGACACTTGCAAGCCAACCCATATCATCGGGTTGACTTTCACAACCCTGAGGCCATTGGCAGTGACAACAATTGACGGCGGCTGCAGATTCGTGAATCTTCATTGATTCAAGAGCACAAACCAGAGCTGAATGCAAACATCCATCGGCACGCATCCAGCTGAGTCATGTGACTACGTATGCTTCACACCAAACGTCACTACCGAAACAATCCTTCGCGTTTTTCATTTTTCACAGCGTTTTTTCCTGACTGGCCATAAGAACTTGCAGCAAGATCACTGCAGTTCAATTTGCAATGCACTGATGATGATAACAGAAGTTGTCGAAATGTCTGCAATATATCGTTGATATCGTTTTCATTGGCCGTGATTTTCATTATAAAGCTATTTAGCACTTCCGCGTTTCGTGTACCAAACAGTGAAATGTCTTGAAACTCATTCTACAACACCATGTTTTTTTTAAGGAAAATGTTAGGAACCCGGTTTGGATTTGTAGGGACCCAATTTCTCTGGTTCTAGGGACCCGATTTTCTCTGATTTTAGGGATCCGATGATAATTTTCTCTGATTGTAGGGACCCGATTTGAAATTCTAGGGACCTGAAATGGGTCCCTAAAACGCCTTAAAAAAACCCTGTACAACACATTAACAAAAAATCTCAAGTACGGCAACATTTTACGTATCTAACCCGGCGTATCATCGAATTAATATTTTTTCGTGTATTTGCTGACACCATAACCAGGGTTGCCAAGTCTAAAAAGACTTTTCAAGCTAGAAAAATTGGAAAATACCGCTAGAAACCGCTCGAATAAGACCAATTGTATAGGCAGCTAGACCAATTATCCGCTAGAATCTAGCGGATTTAGGCCACCACACCAGTTATTTAGCAGCTGTACAGGATTAAAATCCGCTAGATCTAGCGGAAAATCCACTAAATTGGCAACCCTGAGCATAAAGCTTCAACGAAAGATTCCTGCGTTGAGTACGATTTTGCGTCAATTTTGCATTTTGCAACATTTTGCTTTTACAATGTTGTGACAGTTTAACGTTTTCTCTTTTGTAGTCGTTGCATGTGTGAGCATCGAGGTCAAACTCAAACAAAAGTGCGCGCTGGAAACGTTTTGGATGCAGCTGTTCTAATTTCTAACGAAGATTACTTGCGTCGGTTTTTATAAAATATTTGTGATTTCGATATGAGGAAAAAAATAGAACAATCAGATGCAAAGTGAATTTCGGTTAAAACTGTGACCATCATTTACATGTTTAACCTAATAGCCAACATCCCTATTGGCGGTAGTGTCAAAATACCACCTTTCATTCTTAAGAATTAAAAAAGGTCTGTATTCCTGGATGAAAAACAGGGTCGCGAGTGTGATGACAACTTGTCTTTTTTTCGCTGATTAGCTTTTTTCGGCAGCGATTTGGTTAAAGGCGAATACGACGCCAAAGTATTGTGCATTGGACTCAAAATCTAAAACTGTTGCTTACGTCACTTTGCGGAAGCTGGTTGATGTAGAAAACGTTTTTGAAGTCATTCGCTTGAGCTTGACAAGGATTCACTGGTCAAGAAAATAAATCTATTTTCTTGTTTGACTTTGAGAATACCTTTAGGGTAATTTTGGGGTGCTGAAGTCCGAATCTCAGCTCAGATTTCCAGATTTCCTATGACATCACGTTTTTTCGCAATCTGTATGTTCCTCTAAAAAACGGTNACGTAAGAGCTGCTGATTCACGATGTATGCGCTCCAGAGTAATGAAATAACCGNACCCATTTTCACTGGACTCCCAGACATTGACGAGGGCCAGTTTACTTGTTGTAAGTCTTCATCCTCTTCCGATGATAATGAAAAAGATGATATAATGTATGACGATTGGGATTCTGATCGAGTTTCGCTGTACAGCCAGACCGAATTGAACCATCTGATCTGAGATTTAAATTTGCTGAAGGAATCTTCTGAATTGCTGGCTTCCGGGATACAGGAGAAACATCTTCTTGAAACCGGTGTAAGCGCTTCATCTAATCGTAAGAGAGAAGCGAAATTGAGAAAATCTTCATTTTTATCGTAAGAGAGAGGTGAAATTGAGAAAGGTCTTATTGAGAAAATCGTAAGAAAGAAGCGAAATTGAGTAAGAGGGAAGCGAAATTCAGAAAGGTTGTGAGAAAAGCGAAATTGAGAAAGGTCTCATTAAGAAAAGCGAAATTGAGAAAGGTTCATTTTATCGTAAGAAAGAAGCGAAACTGAGGAAGGTCTTCTTCTTGGTATGTAGTTGCCTGAATATCATTCAAATGACTGGAGACGTTTTGTTGATTACTCAAAAACAAGCCTAAAATGTGTCTTGCACTATAATGTTATATAAGAGACACGGATCCTTCCCTACAGGCCACTCTGTCACCGTGAAATAGAACTACGCAAACTTCAAGGCTGTGTTTAAAAGATTGGAATCAGTAGCGCAGCCAAGAATTTTATTCGGGAGGGGCCAGTCAATGTCGGCATCAGTCATTGACGTTGTCTTGACCTTGAGTCCGTCTGTTTCTTCCATTTATTTTCTAGCAGATGAAAATCGATATTAAAGCACCAGCAAAAATTTTCTCAAGTTTGTTTCGGGGTTGGGCATGGCCTCCTCGGCCTCATTCTAGCTGCGCCACTGATTGAAATATTGCGAACACCGGTGGCTTATTTTCGGGGATTTGAACATGGTGAATTTTCTACTGGACCAACGAGGAGGTCACACCAAATATCCTGTTTTTACACTATTGGAATAGCTGAGCCAACAGCGAGCATTAGGCAAGAAAGGAATGGCCAGAAATACAATGAAACCTGAAGAAAAACATGATAAGCAGACCTCGGTATGATCGGAAAAATATCGCTTTACCACCATCACATATTAAACTTGAACTGATGAAGCAGTTTGTTAAAGCACTTGATCGTAGCGTCTGTTTACTCGGGTCCAACTTAGCCCTATATTGCGATAAGATCGGAAAACACTCGTCTTCAACGACAATGAGGCACAGGCTCGACTTCGAAATCTTGCTGAACTTGAAAGAATTTGAAGACATTACTAGAAGCGGGATTAATCGAGCGGTCAGTTTTGAGATGTATACCTGGTTTTTGTGCGGCTGTTGCTTGGGGGATTTTCTTGCACTTTGATGAGTTTTTTGTTGCTGGCTTTTGGCCAGAAATTGAGCCAATTAAAGCTGGCATGTTGTTTTTCAAATGGGCAGCAGAGAAATCCAAATGGCGCTAGAAAACTCAGTAGGGTTCGTTGCCGACGAGGCCAAATATAAGAGGTTCTGTCACGCGCTAGTGAAACTGAGAGGAAACGGCAAATATGGTAGATTTTTGAATGCTAGCATGATGAAACAGCCGAATACGAGAAGTAGTTGACAGAAACGTCAACTATAAGATGTATTCATTGTATTGATATATAGCATGTCGAAATTGCCAAACGGAAGGTGTGTGGAAACGCTAAATGTAAGAGGTTTTGGAATGTAGCATGTTGACACAGCCAAATCAAAGATGTGATTGGGGGGAAACGCCGTATATATGAGGTTTTCGTATGTATCATGTCGAAACGGCCAAATACTACACTACGAAATGTATAAGGCTTTGTTATGCAGCATGTTGAAATTACCAACTAAAAGAGTAGTTGATAGGAAACTGCCAAATATAAGGTATTGTATGGTCAGGGGCGTAGCGAGGGGGAGCATAATTCCCCTGGCGCCAAATCACTATGGGGACGCCGAATGGCTGCGGGGTGCCAAAAAGTCCTAACAATGTCGAAAGTACTTTCTTCCGTACAGTACATTTGCTTCCAAAAGACCTTAGGTTGGAATATGGGGGGCTAACCTCGTTACGCCCCTGTGTATGGTAGCATGTCGAAATGACAAATTAAAAGAGGCAGTTTTCATGAAGTTACTACACAACGCTATCATTGCTGATATCACTAGACTAACATGGTTGCTTCGCACTGTGACAAAAGATGACGTAGTTGGTTTAATCCACGTAATAAGGGAATCATCTCAGAGAAATGTTGATATTGCAAAACAGTGTCCTTCGCTGGTTCCACTGCCCTGGCTTGGCATAACTTGCAGAAACAAATCATCGTTCAACACAGCAACGGAATGCACACATCTCGGAAGCGTTGTTCCAGCGTGCTTGTTTAATCTCTTCCATGAGGAGAATGTGAAAAAGGAAGCCGAGATTTTGCGACGACTCACTTGCTTAAAGAACCTCGCGCGAATGTCACTAGTCAAGTTGTTATTGAATATTCCTCAACGAAATGCACACTTCTTTCTTTATATAACATGAAGCCAGTCAACCATGTATTCTTACTGAGATCAATACTTGCTTATAGAAATTTTAAAAACACCCAGAAGAAGTTTACTTCTAATTTACGAACAGTTTCTTCACCGCAATCATCGCCACGGCCGGCGCAAGCCATTCGAGCGCCTCGGGCGAGATCCATTTTCAGCGCCCTCTCGTCATTCTGTTCAACCTGTTTAATCAACCGTGGCACGGCCGTTTTGCAAAATTAACATCTCTTTGCACATCTTTTGCCGGTGCGTCCTAGGCAACCTCTATTCCAGCGCCCTTTCACTTCAAAATGACTTTTTTCTGTTCACGGCCGGCGCAAGCCATTCCAGCGCCGTAGGTAAGATCCATTTTCAGCGCCACCCTCATAGCTTATGACGTCATCCTGCTCAATCAACCGTGACACGATCTGTTTAAACGTAAACAAACGCATTCTCTTTGCTCTTTGTACATCTTAAATTTGCCGGTGCATTCTAGGCAAGGTCTATTCCAGCACCCATCCACCCAAAAGACCCTTTTAACGACGATTTTTTGCATCAAACTAATTTATTTAATGCCTGCCGAGTTTATTTGAACACCAATTTTATCAAAATGTAATCTGCACAAGCAACAGGCGTCATAGCACTCACATAGGCCTAAACAAAAATTCCAGCTAAGAGCTCGGAAACTTTTTACAGTCTGGTGTCGTAACAATCGACAACATTCCGCATGCACAACAAAGCTCTCACATTCGCGAAGGTCACCAATGTTGGTTATGTTGCGTTCCGTCTGATATCTCTTTGTTACATAAATTGAGGTGGCACGTTCTTTAATCTAAATCTTACTGGTTAACTAGGCCAGGGCTTCTCAAACTATGGGTCGCGACCTCATTTGGGGTTCGGAAACAAATTGGCTTCACAAATCAGATACAAAAGTTTTTGTAAGCTTTACAAGAAAATTAAAAGTAGGATTTCAGTGGATCTATTCCTGTTGATCATCCAGCAGACTGCGACCTCTTCAAAAATATAAACTTATTAAATTCGCAGGAATTCGGCCATTATCTTCAAACTATAATAAAATTTTATAAAACTGTCGAGGGGTGCCCGACGAGACAATCTGCTTCAGGTTTTTTCGGTTTCCCAGCGCATTAACTTTAATTTGTATGAAATTGTTTAATGTTTGCGCCAATAAACTCTGTCTGTCTACCGCATTTTAGGGGCATTGCTGTGCTTCATGGTGTCAGTTGTTTGCTAGGATGCCTGCCTGGGCTATCAAATGATAAGAATCAACCAAGCACAACAAGTTATGCGTTGTCACGTCATGATTGTTTTAACGTACTGACCAATATTGACTTTGTGCATTCATTCCGACTCGAACGCATGCTTGTGTTTAGAACTCTAGGTCTAGTGTAGGGGCTAAGCTAACTGCTTGAGAACACACTGAGTAGTAATTTAGACTAAAGTTAATATTTTTATACACAGTTTCAGAAGTGCTTTGGACTTTGATTCAGGAAAAGTTGGATCCATAAACCAAACCCAATGGAAATTCAAGGAGGCCACACACCTGTCATGCCCAGGATAAGATTGTGTAGTTATTAAACGACAAAGGTTTGTAGCAGGAATTTTCAAAACAGAGTTTATGTCATTTTTGGATGAGAACAAGGAATTAATGTGCAGTCGTTTCTGATTTAGCCATTCCTAAACTCTTAACATTTTGTACAACATATTTGAGCGAAGCTGCATTCTTAAACTTGATAATCAAGTCCAAAAACCGATTCTTTTTGAAAAATGTTATTTTTCAGGGGGTCTTCGACCCCCTAGTTACGGGCCTGAGAGGGTCGCGTAAAAATAAAAAAAAATGGGTCGTAGAACGAAAAAGTTTGAGAAGCCATGGACTAGACTATTAACGCCAATAATGCTGGCGTTTCGGCAGCGTTTCCTAATCTGACTACACTTGATGACTGAAATATGATTTAGTGAAGACCGACATAAACCTACTCGGGTAAAAGTGGCGCAGCCAGGAAAAACCAAGAACCAAGAAATGAAAAGAACAGAGGTGGTACCTTGTACCCTTAAAATTTTGCAGTGGGCTTGATAAAGTATGGTCTGGAGGGCATGCCGTGCTGGTCCTGACAGGAGACCATTGATAGACTTGTGAGCACCCTAGGCAAGATCCTTTCCAGCGCCCATCCCTTCTATACTAAGATCCTTACTCTACTTATCACAGGCATTACGGAAATACGAACGACGTTTTGTAGATTAGAAAAGTTTATTACATGAATAAAATTTATACCAAATTGCGACATAGCTTGCCTAGTATATGTGAAATTGAGTTAATAGGAAAAATATTCCTAACCCTCCTGGTGCATACCTGAAGTAGTGTAGCACCTTTATCTTCTCATAAACTGCATGATCGTGTGTTTCATTCACTTTCATCATGTTCATTCCCTTTTTTCGTGTACGTTCGGCACTTTCTGAACCACACAATTTTATTTTTGGCGCCCCCTTTGGTCCAGCGCCCTAGGCAGCCGCCTAGTTCGCTAATGGTAGCGCCGGCCCTGTTTCCGTTGTACATATAGGTAGATAAGACTTTTACAGAAGCTGATTTATTACATTTTAATACCGAGTTCATGTGGACACCAAGTTCATAAAAATATTGTTCACACAAGTCACATCCGTTGCAGTATTCATGTAAACAAAAAAATCCAGCATAGACCTTAAAATTTTGCCTTCCTGGTCTTTTTTGGCAAATTGAATTACAACGTCCTTCATGAGAGGAAGCTCCGGACTCAATGGACCAGTGGCTAGATCCACCAAACTCCCTTGCAACATGGTTGTGTGACTTTACCAGTTTCAGTTGCGGACAAAGGAAGGGTTTGCAGAATTCGGAAGTCTGCTGATATGTTTAGGAAACGTTTTGTCATACTGTGTCTGTGAAGACAGTGCAAAACATCCATAGGATGTCTTTGAAGAAACTATACATAGCGTTGCTCTGCGTCAATATCTTAGCCATGTTTAATGTTTATTACAAGGTTTTGCAGTGATGAAGAAAGAACTTGGGTTGGTTTGCTGGACTGGACATACTGTGAATCNTTATAGAAAAAAGCTAAGGCAGAGATATGGTCCTGGAGCTTCTGGAAGCGTTTCANATTGAATGAGATAGCTATGTCGATTGTAGCGTATTAAAAGTTGACCTTTCCGGCACTCACCCTCTTAAACAAAGATNTTTATTCTATATATCGTCGCGTTGTACATTATGGTAAAAGGACGTTTGTTTTACACGACAAAAGTTTATTAGATGAATAAAATGTATACCAATTTGCGACATAGCATATCTATAGCAGTATATATGAAATTGATAAGATTAATCATCCTGTCCCAAACCTGAAATAGTGTTGGACCAGCATCTTCTCATCAACTGCGTGAACGTATGTTCTATTCACTTTCATCATGTTCATTTACTTTTACTTGGCGTATGTTCGTCGCTTCCTGAATCACACAATTGTATGTTTTTGGTCATTTTTGGCTAGTCTAGCACATGCTGTTGCAGCCACAGTGCTGCGTTGCCTTGAACCACCTAAAGTGAGAGGCGAACCAACGACCCTCCGTGTAACAGCAATAATAGAGTTTTCCCCACTCGACTAGGTAGACTCTTCTATTGCTATTACGAATTCAACCTTATATGTGGCGAAACACCACGCCACAACACCTAGACTGAACCTACTTTGAAATTAGATACATGGTGCTGTAGTGCAACAACATATAAACTCAGATGGCCACAGGAGTAAATCAAAGGTTATTGCTTTTAGTTCTCTTTTGGATAAATTTGGAGTAAATGCTGAAGATGCACATGATAGTAATTGCTTTAGAAATAGCTGAGGTAGGCCTATGTCATGCAGTCAAACACACTCTTTCTTGCAATTGATTTGATTGTACTTTGTAATTACATTCAAAACTTTCCCAGGATACAAACATAGAAGCAAATCTATCTAGTGGTCGAACCAAGTCAGAGGCATTTGTTACAAATGTTCTTAGTAAAAAAAGCTTTAGGAGTAGTTATCAACAATTTGAAACAACATGAACCTCTTCCCTTCTTTGGTCTTCAAATTGATGCATCAAATCATAAAACATGTTAAATAATTTTATATGGAAATTGGCACAGTATATTTTGCAATTGATTTTTTAGAATGCTGATAAATACTATAATATGGAGAATATACAATTGGAGTAAAGCTTTTTATTTAAGTGCAGATAACGCGAATTGCAATTTTGGACGAAAAGATACACCAATATCCTCCCACTGAATGATGATGTTAAGGCGAATTGCAATGCTTACATTTTACACAATGTTGCAAGGCGGGATGCTCTGAACAACTTGAATGTGGACATAAAAATGTTGTCCTAAATATATATGCTTATTTTTCAATCTCAGCAAACAGAGGTGAAACTCTCAAAGATTTCAATTCATTTGCAGATATAGAATTACATGAAATTCTTCATCATGTATCCAACAGGTGGTTGTCTCTGCTACCATGCATTGAGAGTATATTACATACTTGGAAAGCTTTTTGCTCTCATTTTAACGCAGACCAACATACTGAATATTCCTGTCCTTTATTGCAAATTAAGAAATTTGGAAACCCTAAGCCCTCCTAACCAAACTACTTTGCCTCTAAATATGACCTGAAGAAAGTATGTGACCAAGTTACCCAATCCGGTCACGTGACCACATGCCGTTTAAAATCCGCTAGCGGGTGTAAAATGGCACAGATTAAACTGTATTTTAGGCCTTAAAGCAATTGCTGTTTCCAAGAAACATGGTCTGTATATTACAAAATATGGGCGGAACACATGAAACGCTATGTTGGCACACCAGTTGTCGTTGCACGCAAGTTGAAAAACGTTGCTCGTATACAACATAATTTCAATGTCTACGAACAGCGCGAACAATTTAAGCGATTTCAATAATGTTTTACATCTATGAAGTGAGTAAAACGAGAATTTTCTTTAAATGGAGACCACGTTTTTTGTCAAACGATTTTTCAACAATGTGTTTAAAAATTGTGAGTGAACAAATGCAATATACACTAAATGTTTAAGTAATAGGGTTTGTTTAAAAGATGTCCCGCTGATTCAAATGAAATGTCGTTCGTTCTGCAGATCAACTTCATTTAAGTAAACTTCGGTTTGACCTTTTACATGTAAAATGTCCATCCCAGATCACTGCCGACAAATCTTCAGCCGAATTAATCCATTACTTTAGCCGTAGAAATTGTTTTAATCCATTATGGTTTTTACCATATAAATGTGCTAACACAACTAAATTATGCATGGTAGCGCAATGAAAAGCAAAGCATTGTCACAATTTCTGATTTTCACAATAAGAGTTCTGACAAGTGGGTACAAAGAGTAAAACACGTTGGAAGATCTGCATTGGCAAGTAAGACTTGAGAACGAATTTAACAAGCAACGTGGAACTTCCATAAAATCCATAAATCTTTTTTTAAGCGTAATTTGGAAAACGTTTCATGCTTTTCATTGTTTGCCTTCTGCAGTTTGTCTTTTTTCACATGGAGACTGTAGCTATGATGGATGGCTCACTCTGTTGTGATTGTAATTGTTCCTTTTCACTGCACAAGCAATTTGTAAAACAATGAAATCACCACGTTGCTAACAAGTATTACTGAAATTTGTCAAGGTATCAGAAGTGAGCAAAATATCTGAAGGGGCTTCCAGAAGAGTACATTATATATTTATCTGACTCGAAATGTTTTGATTATTTTATTATTATCTGGTCTGGTTGGTAGCAAACAAGCTGTGTTTGCTGAGTGCTGAGTGCTAAGTGCTGTTTAGCTTGTTAAAAGGATTATTGAAAATCAGATTGGGCAAAGTTAGAACAATACAGTTGTTATTGATGCGATTGTCACAATCAGCTCCTGCGTCAGAACAGCTTGAATGAAGCTTACTTCATTGCGCATTTGCAATTGAACAAGTTGTACTGTATCTGATCATGAATGTAACGTGATCAGAATGTTTGTTGTAGTCTTGGTGTACCAGTTGACATTGAGCTAACAATCGCCTCTGCAAAGGGTTTTACGTTTGATGTCGGCAAAATCTTGAGTATACAGAGCACTACACCAGGTCAGTGAAATGTGACTTTTCCACGCCGTACACTTTTACGTTCAGCGTTTCATTGTGGAACATGTACAGTGAAGGTGAATTTCCAGATTTTACTCTTGCTGCTTCGTGCACGTGTTTTCATCATGAGTATGCTTCTCATTAGTGTTAGTCTGTCAGGGCAGCGTATTAATATTTTGCAGGATTTAAAAATGTTTCTCGCATGAAAGAAAATCCATTCTTAGAAAAAATTACAAAAGAGTAGCTACAGTATTTGCCAGTGCAGTGGATACATTATGCGTTAAAGATTTGTGCATTTTATTGCGTGATTTCAAGCAATATTCTATTCGTGATTCAATGCAATATACTTGTACTTGCTTGCGAACAGTTAACACAGTGGTTCCCAACCGGGNAGCAANTCCTCTCCAGGNAGGAATTTAATGAGTTCAGGGGAGGAATTTCCACTTTGCAGTTAAGTTACTCATTGATTGTAAGTGCTGTATCTCTTTTTTAATTTGACATTGACTGTTTCAATTAGTTATATCACCTTATATTTGTAAGTTATGTAGTGGACTATCACACGTTTTTGTTGACAAACTTTAGTACAGGGGTCTCAAACACGCGGCCCGCATGTGACCCGCAAGGCATTTTGTGCGGCCAGCAATACTTACTGGAATTTTTCACATAATTAATATTTCGGTTTAGTTGATTCACCGGTGTTTAAAAGTGAGCCAGCAAGTGAACAAGCTCCTTTTGAACGAACGTAGAGAGGGTTAGAAATGGTTTGTGTACAACCCAAGATACCTTTCGCAGGAAATAAAACGTACAAGCTGTTCTAATAAGGTTCAGGTACCACTGTTGTTGTGTCAGCGGTATAATGGGTTATTTCGGGTTACTTGATAATCCCTCATTTGGTCCTCAGAACAATTTGAGTTTGAGACCCCTGCTTTACTGCCATTATTTGGCAACAAATAATTTTTGTCCCACTTTTATAGTCACGTTATTGCCATCAATAAAGACCGTTGTTCCAATTGTAGTTAATACTAGCCTACGAATCCAAACAGGGGAGGAATTGAAAGTTCCGTAGGGGAGGAATCAGGGCCGTCGTCAGCGGGGGGGCCAGTGGTGCCCGCCCCCCCATTTGACATCTGTTCCCCCCCATTTCACGTTTGGCCCCCTGGTTGCTGCATACATCCAATACAGTATTTTAAAAATGTGGCCCCCCTTCTGGTTTTTGGCCCCTCTTTTTGGTTTTTGGCCCCCCTGCTGCTAAATCCTGGCGACGGGCCTGGGAGGAATGAAAAGTTTCAAAATAAGCAAAGGGAGGAATGCATCAAAAAAGGTTGGGAACCATTGGTTTAACAGTTGATATGACATCCTGCTAACATACATCACTGCAACTGGTCGCTGTTTCCGGTCGCTCCTGTGAACCCTCAACGCTGTTGTTCACCGTTACTCCACACCGAACCATTTAACGTTGCGTTGTTCTGAATACATTCAAGAGCTTGTTGTATATCTGAAAATAATCAAAGCAGGCAATCAAACTTAGAGTGCTACTGGAGAGATATTTCGGACAAATTGGTGAGAGCCTTTATTTCGCCTGGTTCCGCTTGGCAACCTCAAGTGTTGAGAGACTGATCTGTGTTCCTGCAACAACTAGATCAGGGGTTCCCAACCTTTCTCTGACCATGTACCCCTTCAGCGATTCGACAGATGAGCATGGGCCCCTAAGTTATAGATTTAACAAGAAGCATAGAATATATAAAAAATGAGATTCACTGATATATGTGCGTTTGTAAATATCTAATATACAAATATATTTTCCCTTCAATTGCTATTTGCTATTATTAAATGTACCTCTTTAGATAGGAAAACGCACCCCCAGTGGTACATGTACCCCAGGTTGAGAACCCCTGAACTAAACTGGCCCCTCAACTAGTCGGAATCTCTGTGGAATCCTAAGCTACAACGCGTTCCTCATAAACACCGAAGGTCCCCACAAACGGCTTCCTACACCAGCACTCCTCACGTCTAAGCGGAATTTATTGCGTTGCATGAAAAACAAAAATTTGGAAGTTTTATCGCAAAACAATGTATGATTCTGACAAGTCTTCACTCTTTATAAAATGTGGCCGGGTCATAAATGACTACTTTTAAATCGGGAATCACAGGGTAGGACAGACAATGTGACCTCGGCCCTCGCGTGTTGTACAAGCTTCTCCAGTCATGAGTTTTTGTTACTGGTCTTGATCACGGAAGTTACCGCTCTCTTTGCATGCGGTGAAATTCTATTTGTAATCACTCAACAAAGCTAGCCATTAGAACTATTTATGATGAACTACTCAGAAACTTTGATAATAAATTAATAACATGTTCCTTATTTCTAGACCTATCAAAAGCATTTGA
>JGI24159J19872_10005396_pt1 | contig 16533 bp, 2 predicted proteins | sample Ectturendosymbi4_FD_19872 | JGI IMG/M metagenome (IMG submission 19872) | reverse complement strand
CCCCAGCCCCCCCCCCCCTTGCTGCGCCACTGTTTCTCACTGACAACCACAAACCAGAATCATCTTGGTCATGGTCATTTTCCAATGAGCGTCCACGTGAACATTTGTTTTTCGAAGATTTGCCAATAACTAAGCAATGTCGAAGTGCTCTTGCTTTGGTGGCAGCTTCTCACGGAGAGTGCATTGTTTTTTCTTCTCGAAAACTGTGCCGGAAAGAGGGTGTGATGCAGACGGCATGTAGTTATTCCGGCAGTCACGATCGAAGGCAATTGATTCAAAATCAAGTCTTCGCTTTCAGTGACTCCGTTTCAGTGCTTCTCACTGGTTGACTTGACTCAGCTAAAGTTTTGTGAGGAAATTTGAAATTTGATTGTCGGTAATAACCAGTGCTGGCACGTGGCACAGTATAATTAGAATGAACTGTCAGTCAAGGACCCAAAACGACTTTAATCAATGAATTCAATCGATTTGGTTCACCGCGTGATACCAACAGCTTAAGCTTGAATTTCAGGCTTTAAGATTCAACATTGATTCAGTTTTCAGAAAAATGTTTCACGCACTTCATATTCCTTTCGTTGTGGACAAGAACGGTATGGCTTTGCGTTAATCCCGTCGATCCCATTTCCAACACCCATGAAGTAGATATAGGCTGCAATTAAGGAATTTTTTCTAACAACACTGCACGCCCTATGTCCTTTGCTTATATTCCCTGTTAACGTGTTTTAAAGCGCTCATTTTGCCATAAGACTGTTCTGCATATACTAAACATTGCAAGCAGCTCCACGAAAACTTTCTGAAAAGATATCACCATTTGTTAAAACTGCACATAATCGTATAATGCACTTACGCTGAGCGCTGCCCGAGCGAGAACGAGAAAAGCCGTACAACATTGCTGCAGTGCTTTGCACCACGAAACCGAAATGAAATTTCGTGACTCATTTTTGCTTAACTGGCTCCCGCTATGTTTTTACCACGTAGTATCTTGTGTGTTACATCCAGCGTGATCGTGTCAACACGCCACTTGAACAATCCATTATAGTCGCTAGATATCTGGACAAAGGTAATTTAATAGCAACGTTGTTGGCAACCTGAAACACGGAGTAAATAAAAGCGATTCGATTGGCGTAGTTACGTACAAGTTCTCCACACATACAGATATCCTTCATTAGTGCCAAGCAGGGTTCCTTCTCAGCCTTCAAAAAAACATTTCAGGATTTTCAAAGTTTTGACAGCCAATTCACCCAAATCGAAAGTCTGTAGTAAGCCAAACAGTAACACCGGTACTATCGAAGTTAAATAGCTCTCTGAAGTTTCAAGTCGCAGTGTGTGAAACTTCTAAAAGACAAACATAATTCAGGCCAACCCACTAAAATCTGGTAATTCCAGGTGCTAATGGTGAAACATGCCACTTTTGTTACAGCAAACACAAAAATGATGCTCGTGTTGCGTAGTGCAACTTCTTTGGATAGCTTAATGAAAAAGTCAAATGCTCCAAATATTTGTTAAAGGTTTAAATTTAGGAGCATATTTTCAACGTTTCTGGCTTTTGAAAAGTTTTAATGTTTTGTTTCTACATGGAAACCATTTTTGTCTTATAAATTTGGTTGAACGCAACTCTACAAACTCTACATTTGCCTGTGACAAGCACGTTTGAGACGACCTTGTCATCAGTGCATTTAAAGGTTTTTGAGAAAGCTATAGTCTCCAATAAACATGGTAAAAAGCTTACCGTGACCCTTCTTCGCTATGCAGCAAGCAGTATATCTAGAGTTTACGTTCAGCTGTAGAAGCAGTTATTGTCACTAAGTTGTCCGTGCAGTGGAAACAAAACACGTCCTCTGTATCCTCATAGTTGTACTTTTACTAAATTCTGAAGTTAATATCCTCACAGTGTTTCGTGTTTTAGACAAACTTCACTCTTTTAAGGTCAAGGCGAAGTGCAATCGTCAAAAGTCAGTGAGGCACCATTCACTCTGCTTGTAGAAGACTTAATGGTATGTTCGAAAATGCACCAATTTCTTATCACATCAGTGGTGCAAATCGGACCTGATGAAATGCTGGAGGGTGTCAGATTGAAATATCTTGTAAATTTTGTGCATCGTTTCCACGTGGAAATAAGCCTCACGACGTATCAAAATCGTAGACTTCATTTGTATTGTCAACCAAGCGAGTTTCCAGCACTTTGTTTCAAAAAGTGAGAGCGAATGCTTGAAAAGGATTTTTTAGCATTAAAATATAACTGCCTTCTATACACAAAGAATGCAATTAAACACGTTTTGCGTTGTTCCTTTTAACTTTTCTCATAATGTTCATGTGGAACTTTAACCTACTACAAAACCTTGAAGAAAAATAAAATTTGCCGTGTTTTTGTCCCTATCGCCCAAGGTTACGGAGGTTAAAAAGGGTACACATTTTTGGTAACTGAAAGGTTATATTGTAGGCGTCACTGTTCACTTTTAGCCAAACTGGTTACTAATTAAACATCGGTTCTCGTAAGAATTCTAAGTTCAGATTTCCATTAATAAGGAACGCTTGTCGCTCAAGGGCGACAGAGAGCAAGCCCAAAACTTGCTTTGGATTGTGACCTTAAGCATTGGTTAAAAGAGCTCTCCATTGAAGAAGCAAAGAAGCAACTTGAGTAGAAACGAATAAAAAGAAAAATAATTTAGGAATTGTTTAATGATCTGTTTAATGAATTGAAAATAACTCATGATCATAATATTTGGCTTTTATTCAAAGTACAAACTATAAAAAAAATTTATAAATGTAGAAAAAATAGAAACAACAAGCATATCTCTTGTTAGCGGCGTGACAATTTCGCCGCTTTAGAGATACATAAAATAAGTTACTAAAAATGTAATTTCACAGTTTTGTTGAAGATGTACAGCCATTCACGCATGTAGATAGTCTGGAAAGCCAACTGTAATGTTGACGCAACTCAGTCTCTGCTGAGAAAATATCTCTGATTTTTAAGACATTTTAAATATACTAATTTGTGACTACAAATCATTAAATGTGGAGCATAAAATTGGGCCAGACTTCTCACCTTCATTAAAATTTTTAAAAAACTTGAAAAAACCATTCGTGTTGTTTTCGAAACGTTTCAGTTGGGTCTTAAATCCATCTTCAATCGGAAGTCAAGCAACGCTAAGACAATGCAAGCAATCCAAAACCAAAAGACTCTGTGTCGCAGAAAAGCTAATGTGTAGCAGAAAAAGCCGAAAGCAAACCTACGACTGCTGCTCTTGTAGAAAACGCTGAAAACAAACGTAGGTCTACAAGCTACGTAAGAAAAACGTTGAACGTTGAAACAATATTAAGGGTGCCAGCAACAAAAAATTCTTATAACAAAGCTAAGACTACCGGTGACCTACTGTGCAGAAATTACAGCAAGTGAAAGATATTGCTTAAACTTGGCGTGAAGTGAAAGCCATGACATTTGACTTTGTGAAACTTCGTGCTAATATTTGTTTATGCTAGGACAGCGTGGTCCAACTTCTTTTAACCTACGGGCTATTTTACAAAAACGTGACAAGGGCCGCTTCCAACAGAATGATGTACGAGTTTAAAACAACATGTTCACAAGATTTAAAACTGAAAAGGGAAGGTGAGTGGGTCATTGAAATCGCTACACAATAGCAATTTCTTATAAATCTCTATTAGTGAAATGCTTGTGCTCGTGACTTCTCTGACGTGTCATTCCTTTATCAATACCAATGTCAGTGGTAGCAGTGGAAGACTACCGTCCAGAGTTTTGTCTGCCATTCGATTTTAGATTTTACTTGCTTTATAGTATAGAAAATGTGTTCTCACACGCATGTGTGCTTCCAAACATCGAGTGCATTTTTAGCGTGAAATCTTTCAGTTTCGGAAATCTATCTTTGCTGACTAATTTCCAGAAGTTCTCTGCAGTTTGCAGGAATGGGCAATTAATTTGGCTGGCCTACCACTTTGAGAAGGTCGCGTTTAGCGGATAGATAGACGGATTTATTTGGCGGTACTGTGTTCATTACGCCATATGTACTATATTCAAGACAACAAACGCCGGGCCACCGTAAAAACACAAAGGTTATCTATACAGGTGCTCCAGCGCAGGGTCGGGGAAGACCGTACCTTCTTATTTGATCTTAAAATAAATAAATAAAAAACAACAACAATAGTACACAAAAAAGATACTATTCATCATTCTTGTGCAAATGTACTTTATCCAGAGCAAGCAATTCAGTGAGACAAATGCAACTTCACACGCTTTTCAACAAATTTCAGAATTGAAGATTTTTCCTGAATGCTTCCTCGGGCCACAGAAAACGATGCGGTGGGTCACATATGGCCCGCGGGCCTGTAGTTGGACCACACTGTGCTAGGATATTAGCAAAATATATTGAACAACTCCGAAAAACAAGAAAAAATTATAATGTAAGTCAAAACTTTCGTAGTTTTATAAATTTTGGTTGAACTTATAAATGCATATTACGTTTCACGCTTTTGTCCAAGTTTGTGTAAATCTTAATCGAACTTTCTTTGCTAGAGCTAACTTTTACTGGTTCGCATTTTTCGGAGGGATTTCTTTGTCTTTTTTCACAAACTTTCAACTTTTAATAAACTTTGTGGAAAAAACATTTTTCGAAGAAACACTGCGATCGTAACCACGGGCGTCGGAAGGATTTTTTCCAGGGAGAGGGCAATAGTGGATTTGTCCAGAGGTAGCCAAACAGATTTTTCAGGGAGGGAAGTTTCCCTCTCGAAACTAAGAAAACAACCTTTTTTGCTGAACATTTAATAGGAAAATGTCAAATTTCAAAATCTAGGGGGCCTTGCCCCCCCTTCCGAAGCCCATGATCATAACCTAACAAGACAAAAATGTTTGAAAGAGGTTAAGGAAAAATTATAACAGATTTTCATACTTGCGTCTATTAACTATTCAGGACCACACTTGAAGACAAATATTATCTGAGCTTATAGCAAGTTGTGCTGCAGGCTGTGCAGGTTTCATATTTTAAGGAGCTGTTACTGGTTTAATGGAATCGCGGAAAAGGTACAAAAGCACTACAGGTTGTCTACGGATTTTAGTAATATACATAATTGTAGAAGATGCAAAGTTAATGAATAAGTTGAGCTTGACTGGTATTGCATGGTCTTTTTCCGATCTTGATCACTTTTCGTTTGCCAAACGTTTGAAATAATTTTACCTTTTAGTTCAGGTTAAATGAGTCAGCATCGTTCCTGGAAACGATTGAAGAATAGAAGACCAAAAAAATGGAAGCAAGGCAAATTTCCATAATCGTCAACACGGCATGAATGTAATTGGCCATATTAACTTGCAAAGTCAAATATCTGGTAATAACGACGTTTTCTTTAAGACTAAGAACTGGGCCTAGCTCAATCAATGATGACGACAGAAACTTGTACCATTGCATGTCCACAGGGCTGGCCCTAGCAAGTGCCGGTCCTAATGCAAGACCTAGGCGCGGGGCCCCTCTGAGCAGTGGTTTTATGACATCATCGTGTTTAGTCAACCATGCTATACGACCATGCTGGAGGGCAGATGTAAAGCCTTAGCACGAGAACTGAACAAGGATGCAGTGTTAACAAAAAAGGTGTGGTAACGCACCGACAAAAACTAGCCATTTTGAAACAGCTTCAAACTCATTTTAAGGCAAAACATGAAAAAGGTGTGGGAACGCCGCTCCCACGCGTTCCCACCCCACTACACCCCTGGAACTGAGCACATTTGCTAACATTCGGCAATAGAGGAAATTCATCGCTAGTTCTAACGAGAGTGTTGTTTGTTAATAATGAGATTTATGAGCCGTTTCTACTGAATTCTCGAGCGCAAGGGGTATCTGGAAAAAATGAACAATCTTCCTAGACACCATGACGCGGTGCTCCAAGATGCCCGAGGTCCAATGTAGGTGCATCGGCTTAAGGCCGCATGTCCGTGAAAATGTTTCAAGGCCGCATGTCCGTGAAAATGTTTCAAAGCCGCATGTCCGTGAAAATGTTTCCCTGCATGTCCGTGAAAATGTTTCAAACTTTTGCTTGAGTTACGAGCTTGTAGGATGGTTAGTATTGTTTACACAGGATGCACGTAAAATCACACGTTTTAGTAATCATGGCAGGTCAAGATTTAATAGTATACAAATATGTAGTGTGCATCAACACTTTCAGCTAAATTGCTAATCCAAGCGTTTGCAAAAGATACATTTTCTGCATTTTTCTAAGGATGGAACATTTAAGATTTGATGCAATCATAAGTGTGTTTTCAACCGATTGCGTTTTCAACCGAAGTGTGTTTTCAAGTGTGTTTTCAACCGAAACTTTAAGAAAGAAACAGTCGTGAAAAGGCTTTGAAAACTTTTGCTTCCACAGGTGATTATTGTTTAAGCTTTTGTGTAATGCCTCTGTAAACATTTCAAATAAAACATCGGTAAAAACTGCATCGTCATTCTCTGACCTATACCGTGAAACTTCAATATTGACCTACACCAAGCTATGTCGTAGCAGATGTTCAAGCCCTCTTTAACTAAACAAAATGAGTGTTTCCTCTAAGCTGATCTTTGAACTTGACCGCTGTCTGCAAGCCATATAGATCGATTCAATAGCTCACCATGATTTTTTACACTCTTAAGACGTTTTCATGGTTTATGAATAGCTTACATTTGTATTTCAACGAGAAGTCGTTCAAAATAGCACAACTTACAAGATTAGAAATATGGCAGATATTGATTGTACTGCACTCCGGTGGCAGTGACAAAAATATAAAGGAAGGAAAACATTTTAAATAAATCGTTGACAACAAGCCCGCATGAAACGCTTAATTTTTCTTTCAAATTCATTCCAAAATAAACTGCTCGTGCACAGATACAATGGAATGCATATAAAGCAAAGTTAGACTGACGCTTGGCGGGGATTGTGGTATATAAAAATAAATAGGTAAACTTTCCACTGACATGCATTTTTGCGGTACGATTCCCTTTCGCACGGCATTCTGCCCACACCGTTTATCTGTCGTCTGTGGGATGCTACTGGCTTCATCCCATGTACCGACTCTTCAGTGAACCCGCTAACCAACCAGCCGATAAACGTTTGCCAGATCATAAACACTGATAAACTGCATCTCAACAACCGTTGTGAAAACATTGCATTTCGAAGAATTTCAGTCACATGTGTCTTTTCATGTGGAGTGCTAAATGGTCCGAACGGCTGAACGCTCTCTCGCACATGTTGCATTTGAAGGGACGATGACCAGTATGCTTCCTATAGTGTCTTGTTAATTCGTCGGATCTCGCAAACCTCCAACCACAACCAGGCCAAGTGCAGTGGTAAGGCTTTTCTCCTGCAAAAGAGAACAGAAACAGCTAAATAAAGCACGAGATCAAATGAACACTTTGTTGTCAAAAGACGATTAGTCAAAGGTATTGAATGCCTTGAACCGCATAGTTCTTAGGGGCACACCAAACGTAGTATTTACTCGGCAGTGAAAGCGGTTCAGTTTGCTACAGAAAGTTTTATAAACGGATTTAGTTATTTTTAACCGGTCCACACCTGTATGCGTTCTCATGTGTGCTTTAAGATGAGAACTTTTTGTATAAGTTTTTCCGCATCCCATGTAATCGCACGTGTGCAAAGTCGCCTTCCTGCGAGTCCAGTATCGCCGACCGCGTTTTGCTTTCTCTGCTTCGCTGATGTTAGGCTTGGAGACGAGTCGGCCGTGCGTGAAAGGAACCGCCGGCGATAAAGAAGTCAGCTCTGACGGCGCTAAGCTTTCGTTCTGTGACACAAGCGACTTGATTGGAAGAGGATAAACTGAGGCTTCAAATGTACTAGCATTGTTCGTATAAATAAGCAATGCAAGCTTAACTATTGACTATGTTTTCACGTGTGTGTCTGTTCAAGTTTTACCAACTGGTGCTGCAAGCTATTGAAAAATTACTTACCTTCTCTTGTAGAAACGACGGAACGTACTGCTGACCGAACTGGTTCCACTCATGTGCATTGGCCATAGGAGCATTTCGCTGTTTTGGTTGATACAAAGGCGGTGGTCTCAAAGGGTATTCTTCTTTGGGTAGAAAGTTGTGTGAACCAACCACCTCTGACACATTTTCCTTTTTTAAAATACAGCCAAACTTTGATGTTTCACACCTTTCATTCCGCTGGTTTGAACAATGCTGCGGGTGATGACTGATGGTGTATTGTTGCGCCAGGTTAAAAGCGGGGCGCGGGCCACTGTGGCCGTTACATAGAACGGATGGTGAAGACCGATCTTGTAATGTTGTTTGATGACAAGTTTGCATAACAAAAAATGGACTTTTTCTACCCACGTCTTCTTCAGGACTGACGGGTGGAGTAACAAAACTTTTAGGAATTCGATCATAATCAAAAGGAATTTGCTGCTGAATAGGCTGGTTTGTAGTTGATGTCTGCCATGGTATAATATTGGCTTGCTGAAGTTTATCGTCAAAAATTGGCTGAAGTTCAATAGTTGTCTGACGAGGTATATCAGCCATGGCGCTATCTTCCAAAAAACCGAGGTCATTACGTGAAAGAGCAGGCTCCTGAGGGGTATGTCGGGTTGTTTTTTCTGTAATCGACGACTGTGTAGGACTGGTTTGCGTTGGACTTCCGGTGTAAAAGTTTGGTAAATCGCTTGCTGCACTCTCATATTGCTCACTATCATGTGATAGCAATTCCGCCACAAGGCTGGCGTTTGGAAAACTCTGCTGCATTCGTGAAGCAAATCTATCGAGAACAGTGATCGAGTCAACTTCTGGTGGAGTCAGCCCATCGTAGCTCGGATGGGCTGAGGTAGTGCCCCTACCGAATGTTACGTCTATAGGAGCTAACTTTGTGACGCCACAATTACCAGCAGCATCCTGTACATCGTCACAAAGTCGAACGTTATCGCAATCGCTGTTAGAGGCATTCAGAAGCGTATTGAGGCAATCTGGATTTTCTTCCCATAAATTTTCCATGTCAGTTAGCACATCGCTCTCTTCTGACTTCGAATTCACGTTGTTCACTGACTGCATTTGCGGAAAAGGCAAAAACAAGTTTTCTCTCAAACTGATGTCGACTTTCATCACAGGCTTTGCAGATCAGGCAAAAACGTTGGTCCTGACACCAAACTTTGCCTTTACACAGTAGTCTTACAACTGAAATATAAGCCTGTAAGTTGTAAGCAAACTATTTGTTATGCAACATAGCACTTACAGTACAATTGTCAAAAACAACTTTGGTTGCTTTCTTAATTTTTTTTCTTTTTTCTGGCGATTACACAAAACAATGAGAATAAGCTCCGTACCAAAATTCCATTAAAATATATATTCGATTTTTATTTGCTGCTAACCATCTTGCGCAACTGAATCATTACACATTCGACTCTTGTACTTGTTCTTCAACAAGCAAGATTCAGCTTTACTCTGACTTGATAAATGGTCGCAGAGATTAAAAACAGCTGATGGTCAGTTCAACATTAATCATTTATCATATTTTATCAATTTTGTGCAAAGGCTTTCGCTAGCTTTCCCGTTCATGCACACGAATTTTCCCTAACAGCAAAATTTATTAAACATTGGCAACCACTCAATATCAGTGCGCTATGGCTACGGCAAGCAAATTATGATATGAAACGGTTTTACCGACGTGCTTGCACTTTTGTATGACGCCTGCTTTTTTCTGGCGGGTGCGCAACGTGCACTACGACACAAAAACTGACGAGAATATCGTCAGTGTTTTAAAAGCGCCTTGCACGAATTTGCAAAGCCCTTTACCGCACCACACCCTTTTACGGGATGACGCGTTGAAAGTATTTGTTTCGCAGTTTAGACAAATCCAAAACTTTGCGATAGACTTGGTTGCATAAACGTTATCGTAAATATTATTTCGGTCCAGTATTAATGTATTGCACTCACTAGGATTTCCATTATCTTGTATTAAACTCTGTTCTCAAAAAGTTTTCAATATGTTTCTACAGTATACACTGTGCAAAAAGCTGTCTACGTTAGTCATGAAACAATTCTTTCATACGTTACAAAGCCGTAGAATGATATGCGTCTGAAGTCTTAGATCGACTCATACAAACATCTTTTGCATTAAAAGTGAAAAGGTTTGATGCTTCTTCATAATATATTAATCTCAAACCTGTCTGTTTCTTTCTCTCTATTGGTCTTTCCACCTACGCAGCAGGCAAGTGACAAACAACTCTGACATTTCAAGCGTTTGCTCTGATGTTGGATCCGGCGGCAGATAACAGTTTTCCAAAGCATGCCACAAGCGCAGACCCTGAAGATCACATTTTCTGAAAATAACGTTTCATCTCTGTGGTCAGGCCGAAGGCCTTGGACTCATTGTCGGCAGAGAATGGTGCTGACTCTGAAGGTATTCCGTCTTCTGTATCGGTCAAGACAAAAAGAAGTTCTGGCTGAACTGTTAGCTCGACCAAATATTTGTTCGGCACGTTAAGACAAACGTGCCATCGTAAACCACTCTTGATCTATCCTAGCTTTCCCTGATACCACCTGAAGACGGAAACTGATTATGGAATGAGATTGTGTACTTTCCTTCGTCACAGCCTTGAGTTGTTGCTTTAGCTTCTTGAGCTTTTTTGCAGTCTGCGTAAATGTTTGACGAGAGATAGAGAGTTATTATTGTTTTACGATGGCGCACTGCCGTTTACCAAGACCCACGCCATGTGTATTTATGCCACATTAGTTTCCCGGTAGCATTATTGAGTTTTTTTGCAGCATCTCTACCCCAGTTTCACGTTTCTCACGAAAGACATTTCAAACTTCATTTGGTCGCTGTCAAACTCGCGAATCGCAACGGCTTTGGCGGCACGTTCTTCCACGCACCGTGACCTCAACTCGTCTTATTTTACTGACCGGGTGGTCTAAGCTTCATCTTTTCATCTTCACACAGCATAAAAGGTCTGTGATCCCTTATATTCCGCCTCAATCGTATATATGTGACACAGGTTTAACCTAAGGAAGTGTAGGATAAGCTTCACTCAACAACTGCACCCTGCAAGGGCATGAAGGTGTTAGCGAAATGCAATGCACGGATGCGCTTTGAACTTTCCATCATATATTATCCCAAAATTTCTTGAAAAAGTGTTTGCCATTTCCACAATCCGAGGTGCTGGTCCAGCTCTACTTGTTCATCGTACGTCTTCAATTTGTGTTAACGCGACAAGAGAATAAGAATTGATGTTTGTTCCATAAAAAACGTGAACGTACAGTAGTATATACTTTTTAGCAAGCAATGTCTTATCTCTACAGTCTCCATCAAACAGACTATATCTAAAAATTACGATTTTTGAAAAACAACTGTTCTTTTAAAGTGCCCTTTAAACAATGGGACGTGTGTAAACAATAGTTGGACAAGATCCCTTGGTACTCTGATTCGCCTGCGATTACGAGAAGAATTGTCGTTGAGTGTGCCCTGTATGCAAAATGAAAGTCTCCTTTTTCAATTTAAGTTATTGAGTACATTTCTTCGAATTACCGGAATAAGTGAAAGGATTTTTCGTTTAACTTCAACCCCAAAATTGGTGGTTTTATTATTTTTATCATGTGTTTAGTTGAACTGCACGACAAAGTTTTTTAACAAACGTCTCAACAAAGATGTAAAATCGCTTGTTCCACGCGTGCGTTATACACGTGTATAAACGTAGGAAATACCGGGAATTTTTACAGTATTGAACCCAAACGGCGAAGCCACTATCGGTCGCTAACTCCGTTTGTTCCAGCGAATCCTAGTTATTGAAATATTTGTTCATGAAACTTCAGCGTTTTAGGGAGAGGTTCAATATTGACAAAGCAAGGCAAAGCTGTGTATTGTACTCTCTGGACAAAAGCTATAGAATAAAAGAGTGAAAATTGATGGCTATCATACCTGTAAAGTTTGCTGTATAGGTTGTTATGCTAGGTCTCCAGTTAAATTGCCTCGCGGCAGTTACGGAATCTCTTATTTCTTGCTGCGTTTTAAATGAATATTTCTTGTCTCTGTGCACTGAACGTTCTTTATTCAATTTTTAAACCTATTAATTGTTTTTCACTTGCCACCGCACTCTTGCCAAGGAGGCAATCTCTCGTTGGTGAACTCATTACGACACGGAAGAGGTACTTCCTACAAATTCTGATTAAGGCGCTTGCTGGCAATCGACCATGCATATGAGCAACGTGGGTTTATTTTATTTGGGTTTATAAGAGTCGATCACGCGATTCAGTTATTCAACTGTTGCATGTGCATCGCAGTTGAAAGAAATGCGTGGGTGCGAATCGCTCTGATAAAACTGAAATGCTATTTCCACCTTGGAATGCTTTGCCTTGATCGTGAACGAAGTTAGCACATTTTCTCCCAGTGTGTGAGCGAAAATTCTCGGTTAATGGTAGCTTCCACGATTGCATCATCTATGTGTCCATTTATCAACATATTTGGAAACTTGGTAACAAACCAAGTTGGTTTTCAATTTCTCAAGATAGCAATTGATGAATAGAAGAAAGCTGTAACGTATTTTAAGGTAAGCTAAAAATTTACTAAAGGCAAAACTCGAAATGCAATAAAATTAAAGATTTTCAACACCACAAAAGACGCGTTATATTAGGTTTTATTTATGAGCATTTAAATGCTTGGTTGGTGTCATGCAAAAGTGTAGTTCCGGCTACAGACCACAATTCGTCATTTTCAGATTCATTCATTCAGTTTGCAATTACTTTGCCAAACAATTACATCTCGTCAAAAGCTTGTGTTTATTTAAAAATGACGAATTATTTGAGAAAAGCAAAAAATTAAAACACCTGACACTTGAAAAAAGCAAGAAAACTCAGTGACGAACTTAAGCATTGATTGGATACCCGCCCCGCAAAATCATGATTCACATGAATTCTTGTTATTTTTATCCCAAATCCAAGAAGCCCTTAAGTTGGAAAATTTATTCTAACAAGTTCTAATGGCAAGCGTTATTTTCATATTTCATGGCAGCAAATATTTTTGCTTGGCAAAATTACCGTACCCACGAAGACAATTGCATATAAACAAAATTGTCGTGATTGAAATAACACAAGTAAAGCTATAATAAAGAAATGGTTCACTGGTAAATACCTGTAAGGGCCGAAAGCTGCTTGCAATAAAAAGTAATCTTTTGCAGTTTGCATAGCTCCTTTGAGTTGCAGACCTGTAAAAGCTATACCACAACTTCTTTCTTAAAAATTTGTGCTTGAGTAAAGCAGTTCGCTCTAGGTTATTTCAAGAACTTTGAAAAATGCCAATTTCCTGTTTTTAGTTAATCAACACTTGCTAGCGTGAATAAAAACCGAAGACGCGTAAATTATGTGAAATCGATTTTCTAAGAAAACATTCTGAGATTTGATTCGTTTGCGTCGCACTTGTGGAGACTTTTTGCTGAAATGTGGATATGTGCAAGGGCGAATTATCGCAAGGTTATGAAAGAAGAGCGCGGCAGGCAGAAAGCTGTGGGTTTTCTGAAAGCTGCGTGACCCTCGCAAGCTGTAGGTTTTCTTTACATGAGAACTCATTGTCAGACGGGCGCTACACCAAGGACATTGAATTGTATATGGCGAACTAGCCAGCACAAAAACCCATAGGACACCCTTGCCTCCGATATAAAGATAGTGTCCAGAGAGACTGAAAAGCAGCTGCTGATACTGAATACGTCTGCTGCATTTGCACCAAGCAGTGCTACTCCTGTATCGGTCTAACTATAGTCAGTCCCTTCTTTTCCACACACTTCACAAAGAAAACAACGACTTAACATCCAGTCTGGCCAATAGCTTTATCGGAGATCGGGAGTGAAAAAATGAGTTTTTTGCATTTGTCACAGAAGTAGTCCCAACTGTGAGCGTTATAAACACGATTTATGGGAACAATACATGCATATGACACATTGATGCATATTGGAACCGATGTCAAGAGTACGCATCCAACAAAGTTTGCAGTTCTTGTGGGAAGTTGTTCGTAGACAATTGAAGAAAAGATCTTTTGAGCAAGATTATAGTTTGTCAGTGCTTCTTCACATAACCTTTGTATAGCGACTTGCTTTATATCTGCTATGGTGTGCATTTTTTGTTAAGAAAGATCTGTACTGGTTTGGCATACCAGTTAGACGTCACTGTATGAATTTCGATCGGTGAGAAAATGCGCGAATTGTTTTTCAAGTCCTTTGCTTTTTCAAACATTTACCATTGAAGGCGCGATGAGAAAAGTATTGATAACTTTTAGCTAATTGTTTTTTTTTAAAGTAGGGAATAGTTTTGAAAACCAGTCAGATGTGAAACCCTGTTTTGCAACGCTATTAAAATGTTTTTGGAAATAGCTCCAAAAGAAACAACAGTTTCATTTCTAGGTGTTTTTGGCAAACTCAAGCAGGCCAACTTATTTTAATAGTACTTTTCCAGCTATAAACCTTTTATTCTGATAAGAGAAGAATGTAAACTGCAAATACTAGCATAAAAACATGTTGCATTGTTATCAACCACAGATCTGAAGAGATATCGAAGTTTTGTTTGTTCAACACAAGGTGAAATATGCAGCGGCATACTGCTGAATTGTTCTTGCTCGTTGTGAGTTATTTCAAAAAATTGTGAATATCTCCACTGTTTCTTGAACTAAAAATGTTGTTAACTTGAAACATTTGAGGCAATATTGGCAAGGATCTTATTTAATTCACGTACAGTACAACTGATGCTGCACAGAGCACTCGCAATGCTTCTTTATGAGACTTATCAAAGCTCTCGAGAGAACCTTGTTTGCCTGTCAGGCACTTTTGAAAACAGCAGTTTGAAGAGTCGCTCCCACTGGCAACCGTTTGATGCGTTAAATGTTTATAGATCATAGTGCGTTAGTATAGCGTTGAACCATGGTCTTTTGTTGTTTGCTCTGTGGTGCAGTGCGATGCTGCGACTAAAGACATGCGTGATCGATGGGTTTCAGATTGCTTGACCTTTAGCTATCAGCCTTAAGATTTCAGGGCCCAAGATTAATTGTCCGTGCTTTCTCGCAGCTATTGGCTAAACAAAGTCGTGTCTTTCATTGGTGGAGTTTATCTGGCGATTGTATTTTGGGTAAACAATGTCCTATATTATTATTTTACCTTGTTTTGAATTTAAAAGAAGTAACTCTGACGAAAACGTAAAGAATGATAATATGTAAAAAAACTCTTCTGGTCAAAATTTTCGTTGAAAAAAACATACCTTGTGGTTTTTGCAATTTCATTCCGGTAAGTGATTTTCTCCCTAAGAAGGAGTAAACTAAGCATATGCTTAGAAGTTAGAAAACTTTTTCACTTTTAACCCTTTAAATATTGATTTTAAACAATACTATTTGAGATCTGATTTTCCGCGTGAAAACTTTGTTGGATGAGCTTTTTGCTCTTTGCGGATTTAGTGCTGCTTGCATTCTCTGAACAGGGTCTTCAACATGCACTTGACCGGAACAAGGAGATTGATACACGGTTGGTAAAGCAGACGCAGTTCTGCGCGAACTTTATCGCTCTGTGGGGCTTTGAAACACCGCACAGCTGTCAGTATTTAAATCGGTCTTTGTTCGGACCCCACTTCATTTAACGTATCTTAGGTAATTACTTAAAGAATGCTATATCTCAAGTGCAAGCTGCAGAAATGAGATTTTTGCGAAGAGTTCACGGCGTGACACTTCGCAAGAAAGTGCGCAGCTGTGAAATTCGTAAAGCCCTGAATGTCAAACCACTTCTCCGAAACGAAAGATCTCAGTTACGATGGTTCGGCCATGTGGCCAGTATGTTCCTGGAAAGATTGGCTAGGCAAGTTCTGCTGGCTACACCCACGGGAAAGCGGCCCAGAAGTCGTCCAAGGAGCAGGTGGAATGACTGTGCCTCCGACTTTGCTTAGTCTCATCTTGTGGAGTCAGCATAGCTATCTGAGATTGCTGAATGTCGTGATGTATTCCCAGTCCTAGGACTGCTGCCACCACAAACCGCACCGGAGGAAAAGCAAGTATGAAAATGAATGAATTTTTGTATTAGATTTTTTTTTCTTGTGGGAGACAGCTGCTGTGCAATATTTTTATCTCTACAGTATTTCCTGCTGGTACACATATGTCCCTCTAAGATTCACAGGATAAAACCATTGATTGGTGTCAATTGATTAGTTTTACAAGAAAGAACATTTAGTTGGAGCATACGCTATTTAGAATCACAATTTAGGTGTTTATAGACAAAGGCAAGCTGAACAGTAATTAATCATTAGCATGGGCGCAATTTGGTGGGGGACACGGGGGACGTGTCCCCCCACTTTTTCAGACGGGGGGGACAGAATATGCCATGTCTCCCCACTTTTTCTCTTTAGGTTTTGCATTTGGAGAGGTTTCAAAAATAAAAATGAAGTTTGTCGCGTTTTGGGTGAAGAGCTTTTCATGTTGCATGGTAGGCCGTACATAGCCAAGTTGATGTTGAAACAGAGTTTGGTATCACTGATTCTGTTAGTTTATAAATTTTAGCTTCGATTAAATAATTTTTAGCAGTTTTCAAGTTTCTAGAGA